>Ga0209039_10001352_pt1 | contig 23118 bp, 18 predicted proteins | sample BogFormECP12_OM1_FD_188238 | JGI IMG/M metagenome (GOLD analysis project Ga0209039, IMG submission 188238) | Bog forest soil microbial communities from Calvert Island, British Columbia, Canada - ECP12_OM1 (SPAdes) (version 2) | ecosystem: Environmental > Aquatic > Freshwater > Wetlands > Bog ... | reverse complement strand
GGCTGAATGGGGTGTGGGGATGGTATAGGCTTCGTCGTAGCTACAGAGCGCAATTGTCTGTGCTCCTGCCAACGCTGCGGACAGCGCGTAATACGCGCCGCGCATGATGTTGTTCTCGGGCTGCGCCTTGGTCAGGCCATATCCTCCTCCGCCAAAGAGGCCCCTCAAGTACATATTCGAATCCTTCTTGACGCCGTATTTTTCCTTGAGATTCCTAGCCCAGAGCTTGCGGCCTGCCCTGAATTTGGCAACCTGTTCCCAGATGTTGCCGAATACGTTGAAGTTGAAGGAGAAGCGGCCGACAAAAGCATCCACGTCGTAGCCTCTAGCGAGCACATTGTCTATGTAAGCATTTGCGATCAATATGGCATATCCGATCTCCTGCGCAGGCGTTGCACCTGACTCTCTGATATGGTAACCGCACACACTCACCGGATTTGTGCGAGGGAGAGCCTCTATGGAATATTCGATCGTATCGCCGATCAGCTTCACCGCAGGTTCCACCGGAAAAATCCAGGAGCCCCGCCCGATCATCTCCTTCAGAATATCATTCTGCGGCGTGGCTGAAATAACGTCGCGACCGTAGCCGTATTTCTCAGCAACAGCCTGGTACATGGCGAGCATTATGGATGCGACCGCGTTGATGGTCAGCCCTGAGCCTATCTTCGCCAGGTTGATATCCTTGAATGCCACCTCAAAATCCCTGAGCGAGTCGACCGCCATTCCCACGCGCCCTACTTCGCCTTCGGCCATAGGGTCGTCAGAGTCGTAACCCATCTGGGTGGGCAAATCGAAAGCCACGTTCAGCCCCGTCTGCCCGTGCGAGATCATCAGTTTGAACCGCTCGTTCGTTTCAGCCGGCGTGCCGAAGCCGGTATACTGCCTCGTTGTCCAGGCCCTGCTTCGGTAACCTTGCCGGTGTATACCCCTCGTGAACGGATATTGGCCGGGATCGGCAAGGTCCCGCTCATAAGAAAAGCCGATCTTTTCAAGGTCCTCCGGACCGTAGAGCGGTTTCACGTGAATTCCCGACTGGAGCGTCACGTCGGTGATCTGGTCTTTTGCGTCCTTGGTATATTTTGCAACTCCCATAGATCCTCCTATGCTTGTTTCACATGGTCGTTGATGAAGGTTACAATGTCCGAAAAAGGTGTGCCGCCGGGGAAGACACCAGAGACGCCAAGGTTCTCGAGCCGGGCAATATCTTTGTTCGGAATCACGCCTCCCACGATTACCATCTTATCGCCTATCCCTTCCTGACCCACTTTTTTCATGAGCTTTTCGACAATGGGGATGTGGGCACCGCTCATTATGGAGAGTCCTATAATATCCACATCCTCCTGGATGGCAATCCTCACAATCTGATCGACGGTCCTATGGAGGCCCGTGTAAATCACTTCCATGCCTGCCTCCTTGAGCGCATGGGCCACTACTTTGGCACCCCTGTCGTGGCCGTCGAGTCCGGGCTTGGCTACCAATACCTTTATCTCCCTTTGATTCTTCAAGGTCCCCTCCCAAAATCAATTTATTATAGTAAAGGCTCTGCAGAAGCTCATCACCCTATTTTCCACTCAAATGCGCTTGGCGTCTCCGGAGCTCTTAACAGTGTCCGGTCGATCACCCCCTTCAAAATTTATGTCTCTGAGAAGGATGTCTTTACCCCTCAGCAAATGTTCCCTCACGAGCTTCTCCACTTTTTCCACGTCCCCTTCCTTCATAGCCTCCACGATTCTCTCATGGTCGGATAGAGAGATTGATGCATAATTCATGGAGGCAAGAAGCTGGTTCCTGTACCGAAAAATAAAATCTCGAAAATTTTCGATGAGCGAATAAAGCTTTTTGCTGCCCGCAGTACTGATGATGATCTGATCGAACTGGGCATTGAGCTCAGTCATTTTTGCGATGTCAGCCCTGCCGAGAGCGTCTCTGTACCTGCTGAGGGTGTCTTCTATCTTGTTGAGGATCCTTTGGTTCATATGCTGCGTACAAAGGGCAGCTGCATAGCTCTCCAGGATCGCCCGTATTCCGAAAGTCTCCTCTATCTCTTCCCTGGACGGGTTATTCACGATAAAACCCCGCTTATCCAGCTTCTCCACGAGACCATCCTGCTCAAGTTTTTTAATCGCCTCTCTTACAGGTATTCTGCTGATTCCCATCTGAGAGGACAACGTGCTCTCGACCAGCCTCTGGCCAGGGTGAAGATCCCCCTTCACAATTGCTTCTCTTAAAGCCGTGTAGGCCACTTCCCCGACAGGCCGCCGCTTGCCGACCGCTCTTATCCCCTTGAGCGGTCGCCCCATCTTACTGACTGTTTTCTCTCTACCCATACATCCTCGTTTAACCCTTATCGGTTGCCACATCCCGAATTCGGCCTTCGGGGCCACCAGGCAGACCTGCTGGTACACGCCATCGAATGCCACTCGAGAACTCCCGGCCGCATTACGAGTACTACGTTGCGCCCCTTCTCTTCTTTCCGGTCTGGAATCACGACTTCCCGATTATCATCCTGCCAAGAAAATCTTTTATTATTTCCTGTGTCCCACCACCGTACAGCAAAAAGCGGGCATCCCTGAAGTGGCGCTGCGGATTATATTCGCGGGCAAACCCATTCGCGCCCCAGATCCGTGTGACCTCATCGACCACTTTCACGCAGGTCTCGGTTGCAATCATCTTCGCCATGGCTGCTTCCTTCCGGCTTGAAAGCTTCTCTTTAATCCTCCAAGCCCCGTAGTAGACCATAAGCCGGCTCGCCTCCATCTCGGTGGCCATGTCTGCAAACTTGGCCCTGATAAGCTGGTAGCTGCCGATCGGCTTTCCAAAGGCCACCCGCTTTCTCGCGTACTCCAGGCCTTCATCGTAAGCTGCCTGCGCAATCCCGAGCGCCATAGCTCCGGTCATCACTCGAACTTCATCCAGTATCTCTCCCAGATACTCAATCCCTTTATTTATCTCTGCTCCGAGAAGATTTTCTTCGGGGACCCGCACGTTGTCAAGCACAAGTTCTCCGGTCACTGTTCCGCGGCAACCGAGCTTATCGAGGATCTGCCCCGGTGTGAAGCCGGGTGTACCCTTCTCGACAAGGAAGAAATTGAGCCCCTTTGGTCCCAACTTGGGATCGGTCGTGGCGAGTATTGTTGCCATGTGGGCAAGGTGACCGTTTGTTATCCACATCTTTGTTCCGTTTATTACCCATTCATTGCCATCCTTGACCGCCGTCGTTTTCGTCGCTGAAAGGTCCGACCCGGATTGGTCCTCCGTGAAACACATGGTGGCAACTTTCTCAGCCTTCATCGCCGGGTAGAGGCAGCGCTTCTTTATCTCTTCGGTGCCGAAACGATAGATGAAATAGGTACCCATGAGGATGTTCATGATGACGCTCTGGGCAAAACCAACCGATCCCCTGGCTATCTGTTCGTAGAAGATCATGGCCGTTACAGGGTCGGCATTCATGCCTCCTATTTCTTCGGGGTACCGAAGGCCAAGGTACCCCAGTTTGCCGAATTCACGCCAGAGCTCCCAGGGGAATTCATCCTTCTCGTCTATTTCCCGGGCCTTCGGGACGACCATGCGGTCGACCGTCTCCGTGACCATCTTCTTGAAAAATTCCTGCTCCTCGGTCAAGGCGAAATCCATGTAAGCCTCCTTAGCGATAGTAGTGTTCAGGTTTTCTGAGCGTATCTTTTGCCAGCTCTTCTGCGAGGATTGTAAAGGTGACGCAGTCGGCTCCCATTCCAGCGATCTCCGCAGGATATCTGATGCCGTAATAGCCTGAGTGCCCTAATTCCTCGAACAGCCTGGCAGGAAATATATCATCCTTATCGACCGATTCCGCTTCGGGAACCGCCAGGCGCCGGAGTGTCTGGGGAACCTGTTCTTTGAAAAAGTGCTGATCGTCGCTCAGCCTAAAATCCACCGATCCCTCCATAACGATTTGGCTTCAAGCGTTTAGCTTCGTTGCCGTCGCCCTGCCTCACTCCGACGTACTTTTACAGTACGCCTGCGTTCGTCACGGCTTGAGCGCCTCGCTCTCCATCTTGAATCCAAATCGTTATAAGTAATCAATTGCCTTTGCTATTTGCGATTCCGGTTCTTTCTAAAATCCTTTCGACTGCGCTATACGGATCTATCTTTCCATGCTTCGCATCTTCAGCAATGCGGGTGCACTCCGCATTATTCTTGATCACACCTGCAAAGCGTCGCCATACCTCTTCCTTCAGGAGACTCATGATGAACGCTGATATCTTTTCCTCTTTTCTCTTCTCTCTTCGTCCATCTGCCGTGACGAAAACCCAATGTCTGTTGATCGCTTCGACAAGTTCTGCCACACCTTCTCCCCGATCAGCCCTGGTAACGAGCACCGGAGCAGCCCAGCCATCTAATCCGGCTCGGCCGGAACAGTACCTCATCAATTCTTGCTCTGCCTCCACAGCTCCCTGCCTGTCGGCCTTGTTCACGACCAGGATATCGCCTATTTCGATAAGTCCCGCTTTCAGCAACTGGATCTCATCGCCGTAATCGGGCGTAAAGAGGATAATCACGGTATCACACAGATGGGAAAGCTCCTTTTCTGCCTGGCCCGCCCCCACGCTTTCTATCAGCACCACGTCCTTTCCAAGACTTTCCAGGACATAGACCGCACCCGCCACTGCTCGTGCTACTCCGCCCGGATAGCCCCTGTGTGCCATGGAACGAATAAAGATCCCCTTCTTTTCAGCATCCTTCATCCGCACCCTGTCGGCAAGAAATGCCCCACCGCCTCGCAGGCTCGTGGGATCCGTTGCAATGATACTCACCGTCATGCCTTGATTGAATAGTGACACGGCAAGCCGGTCTATGATGGTGCTCTTACCTGCTCCCGCCGGCCCCGTAATTCCTATCACGTGGGCATTACCCGTGTGCGGGAAGAGAACGGACAGTTCGGCATAGCCTTCAGGTTTTCCGTTTTCGATAAGCGAGATGAGACGGGCAGCACTCTTTTCATCCCCGTTCAGCACCTTACGGGCTAGCCCTTGAGCATTCAAAGGCTCGCGTCTCATACTGTTACCCGATGACCCGTTTCGCGTCAGCTTTCAAACGCTCGCCTTCCAGACCGGCGCATAATGGGACCATGCAGACAGGAACTCCAGCTTAGAATCAATCTAGTGATGCGTTGTATACTGTATACCACGTATGCCGAGTATAAAAGAGCCGGTAATCCTTGTCAAGACCTTTTGGGCCTGTGTAATGGAGACTACTTTGCAGCATGTCCGGGTAAAACCCTTCCCATTTTTCCTTCATGGAGATACGCCATCAGGTGCTTCTTGGCAGTCTCAAGATGTTCCCGCATCACAAACTCGACCAGCGAAGGATTGCGCCCCTTGAGTGCGAAAATGATCTGCCGGTGATCGGCGATAGTCGCTTCCATCTGTCCGGGAATATGTGGAAAAATGTGAGCGATACGGTCGATAAGGCCTCGGAAGTTAGTGCGCATTTCCATGAGATAGGTATTGCCTGTCTCGCTCGTGATAAGCCAGTGGAAGCGGTTGTTCAGTTCAAACAAGAGCTCGGCATTGCGTCTGACCAGGGACTTCTCAAAAAGAAAATTGTATTCCTCCAGCTTGCCGATCTGCTCGTTCTTTATGCGGCTGCAGGCCAGGCGGCTTGCGGCCCCTTCCAGCACGATCAGGACGTCATAGATGTGGGAGACATCGTCAAGCGATAGCTCGACGACGTGGGCTCCCGCATCAGGTGTTATCCGCACAAACCCTTCTTTCTCTAGCTGATTCAATGCCTCTCTCACCGGCGTACGGCTTACCTTAAAGCGCGCGCACAGCTCACTCTCTACGAGGTGAGTTCCGGGTGTATACTCGCCTTTGATGATGGTGTCACGAAGATTGAGAATGATTTTTTGTTTGAGGTTCATATAGTTGAAAGTATACGATTACGAAATTTGTGTCAAGAAGAAAATATCAGTTTTTACCCTATGAATAGGGCATTTTACGATTGCCTGAAAAAATTCTCTTGACAATAATTACGAATTGCATACAATTTCAGCTGACAAACCGCAAATGGCTATCATTCAAGGAAAGTAATGCATACAAAAAGGCGAGGATAGCATGCGAATTTCTATTGACGTAGGCGGTACCTTTACCGACGTGATCCTTGTTGATGAGTCGACGGGCCGGTTCCACTATGCCAAGACACCCACCACCCATTACGACCTCGCAGAGGGGGTGCTCAACGGGCTTCAGGACATCCTTAACATCGCAGGCGCTTCGATGGAAGGGCTCCGTTACCTGATCCACGGCACTACCATCGGCACGAATGCGATTGTAGAGGGCAAGGGCGCGAAGGTCGGACTTCTCACAACCGAGGGCTTTGAGGATGTCCTTGAGATCAGGCGGGTGGCGAGACCGAAAGAGGCGGCATTCGACTTCGAGGTGGATAACCCCCCACCCCTCGTGCCCCGGTATCTCAGAAAAGGGGTTAAAGAAAGGATCAACAGTAAAGGTGGGGTTGCAGTACCCCTTGACGAAGGGAGCCTCCGGGCTGCCATAGATACTTTCAAGCGCGAGAGAGTGGAGGCGATCGTCATCTCGTTCCTCTTCTCATTTCTCAACCCGGCTCACGAACTAAAGGCGGCACAATTAAGCCGCGAGCATTACCCGGAAGCCCTTGTCTCGCTCTCCTCAGAGATCTGCCCCGAATTCAGAGAGTACGAACGAACCTGCACGACCGTCATGAACGGCTACCTGGGACCGGTTATTAAGAGCTACATGGACAATCTCTTGAAGCGCTTGAACGAACGCTACGGCGCGGTTCGCGTCCACATCATGCAGAGCAACGGGGGCTCCATGACGCTGGAGACGGCGAGAGATCATTCGGCCCACCTGATCAACTCGGGGCCCGCCGGCGGTGCCATGGCCACGGCCTTCATCAGCCGCCTTACCAGGCATGAAATGGCGATTGGTGCGGATATGGGCGGCACAACGTTCGATATCTCGATCATCGACAAAGGCATGCCCAAGACCACGACATGGGGCGGCGTGACTGAGTACCCGATCAAGCTTCCCATGGTTGACATGAAGACCATTGGGGCCGGTGGCGGCAGCATTGCCTGGATTGACCAGGGAGGCATGCTCAATGTAGGGCCTCAGAGCTCGGGCTCTTCACCGGGGCCCGCGTGTTACGGATGGGGAGGGACCCTACCCACGGTTACCGACGCGAACGTGGTGGTGGGCCGCCTCAACCCCTCCTACTTCCTCGGGGGTAAAATCCCTCTGTATCCGGATAAGGCAAGGGAGGCACTACTCAAGCACGTCGCAGGGCCCATGAACATTTCCCTGGAGGAAGCAGCACTCAGCATTATTCGTATCGTCAATGCGAATATGGCAAAAGGCATCAGCGGGGTGTCGGTCCAGAGGGGGTATGACTTAAGAGAGTTTATTCTTGTTCCCTTCGGGGGCGCAGCCGCGAACCATGCCGTGGATATCGCGGAGGAACTCGACATCCGCAAGATCGTCGTGCCTCCCATGGCTGGTAATTTCTCCGCGGTCGGCCTGGCAGTGGCCGATGTCCAGCACGACTACGTAAGGACCATTGCAAAGAAGCAAGAGGAGGTTGATCCCGCAGAATTGCTCAACATGTTCCGCATCATGGAGGATGAAGGAGTGCGGCAACTGAGGGAAGAAAACGTAGACGAGAAAAACATCAGGATTGAATGGTCCGCAGACATGCGGTACGAGGGCCAGTCCTGGGAACTCAACACGCCGGTCATCAAAACAGCCAGTCTCGGCGCCTCGGAGCTTCGGGACGTCATCGCCGCGTTCCATGCACTGCATAAGCAGGTCTATTCCTACAACGAGCCCAGGGAGCATGTGGAATTCATCAACCTTCGCGTGCGGGCCATCGGCAAGAATGCGAGTCTCAGCCTGCCCGAAGAACCAACAAAGCCCACGCCTCTTTCAGAAGGGCTCAAGGAGAAGAGACCCATCTATTTCAAAGAGAAGGGGTTCGTCGAGGTGCCTATCTACGAACGGGACCGCTTTGGAACAGGGAGTCTCATACCCGGTCCCTGTCTCATTGAGGAGCAGATATCCACGACCTTGATCCCGCATGGCTGGGTCGGAGAGATTGACAAGTTCAGAAATATTCTCATCACGCCGGATGAGCAGGGGTGTGACAAAGGGGGGCGCTCATGAGCAACGTCGATGCAGCAACCATGCAGGTAGTCCGTTACGGGTTGGAGGCGATCGCCGATGACATGGGCTATAACCTCGTGCGTATGGGCAGAACCACCATCGTCAAAGAGATCATGGATATTAACTGCGCGGTCCTGGACGCCTCCGGTGGTATCCTTGCCCAGGCCCACCTTTGTCCTCTCATGATGTTCAGCCTGCCAGAAAGTGCAGCGAGCCTCTTGAACTCAGGCATGGACCTCGAAGAAGGGGACATTATTATCTGTAACGACCCGTATCTGGGGGGTCAGCACCTCCTCGATATGCAGTTCTTCTCCCCTGTGTTTTACAAAGGTGAGCTCGTCGCGTTTGTCGCAAATATCGCCCACCAGCTTGACATGGGGGGCTCGGTTCCTGGCGGCGTCGCAGGAGGTCTCACGGAGATCTACCAGGAGGGGCTGCGAGTCCCGTTCCTGAAGCTTTACCGAAGGGGGCAGGAAGACCGGGAACATTTCAATATTATCGCCAGCAACATACGAATACCGGAAAAGACGATGGAGGATTTCCGGGCGCAGGCAGCCACTACGGTAGGCGGCGTACGGCGCGTGCAGGAGCTTGTTGGCAAGTATGGGCTGGAGACGTACCGGCAGTGCACGGAAGGACTCCTCAATTACGGAGAGAGCATCATGCGTCATGCGATCCATGCAATGCCGGACGGTATATACACCGGCGTGGATTATATCGACGACGACGGCTATTCGGACGAACCCTACAAGGTCCAGGTGAATGTCCACATCCGAGGCGACGAGATGAAGGTCGATTTCGACGGTTCGAGCAAACAGGCTCAAGGCAACGTCAACTGCACGTGGTCGTGTTCTAAAGGCGCCGTGTTCTACACCATGGTGGGCATTGTCGACCCTTACATGGTCGTCAATTCCGGCACCTTCCGCCCCATAACGGTGGAGAGCGAAGAAGGTTTGATTACGAGGCCGAGACCCCCTGGCGCAGTCACCGCAAGAAGCCAGACCATGACAAAAATCACCGAGGCGATGCTCAAGGCGATGAGTGAAGTCCTGCCCAAAAGAGTGGTAGCCGGAAGTCATGGTCAGGCCTGCACGTGCAGCTTTACGGGGGTTCAGCCTGAATCGGGTAGACGCTTCACCTATGTCGAGATTCAGGGAGGAGGCGCCGGAGCACGTCCTTCAAAAGATGGTCCGGACGGCCAGGATCTGCACCTCGGGCGTTTCATGAATACCCCTGTCGAGGCCGCCGAACTGGAGTATCCTGTGACGATCGAGCGGTACGAGTTTATCCCCGATTCGGGCGGAGCGGGCAGGAGCAGAGGCGGACTCTCGTTACGTCGCGATATACGGTTCCATACCGACGTACTTTGGGCCCGCTATTCTGATAGGCAAAAATTCTCACCCCAGGGTCTTTTCGGCGGTAAGGAAGGGAGTCGTGGTGCATTGATTCTCAATCCCGGAACACCACAAGAGGCGAGACAGAAATCCAAGGGCGTGAGCCGCATCAAGGCAGGCGACCTTTTGAGTATCAGGCTGCCGGGCAGCGGTGGCTACGGACCACCTGCCGAGAGAGAACCGGAGAGGGTCCGGTGGGACTTTATCAATGGGAAGATCAGTCGCTGTTCAGCCGAAACCGATTATCTCGTGTCGTTTAATGCAGATAATACGGTCAATCTGGAAGAGACAGGGCGGCTGCGCGTCCTGTCCGAGCCGAAGACACCGAAAGAACGGGACACTGAATCTTGTGATCACGTATGACTGATGAAGAAGAGGCACGTGAGATGACGCAAAGACTGGTTAATGTCGGTGATTGGATAGGCCGTTGGAGCGCGATCAAGCCGAAGGCAATAGCGATCATATCAAACGATGCGCCATGCAGCTACCGCGAATTGGACCAACGGATCAACAAGCTATCACATGCTCTTATGGGGCTGGGGGTGAAAAAGGGGGATCGGGTGGCAGTGCTGCTTCATAATTGCAAACAGTACATTGAGATCTTCTTCTCCGTTTCAAAGATAGGGGCGATCCTCGTTCCCCTCAACTGGCGTCTTGCAGTGCCTGAAATAGAATTCATCATCCGCGACAGCGGCTCAAGGGTGGTGATTTTCGAGGAGGAGTTCGAAACCAGCGTGGCTGCGTTAAGAGAGCACGTGGTGCTTGAGAGCTGTATTTATTGCTCGCCCGACAAAGCAGAATCACTGGCACTGAACTGGGCATACGGCTATGAGGCCCTACTTGCACAGATGAGCGACAATGAGCCCAAGCCCGAACAGGTAGCGGGTGACAATGACCCGCACATCATCATGTACACTTCCGGGACTACTGGCTTGCCCAAGGGAGCAGTGCTTTCCCACCGTAAGACCTTTTTCAACGTGCTTAACTCAGACATGTTTTTCGACCTCAGCACCAGGGATCGCATGATCATCACGAGGCCAATGTTTCATTCGGGCGGACTGATCGTTGAATCGGCACCGGTTCTGTACAAGGGCGGCACTATCATCGTGAAACGCCGGTTCCGACCCACTGAGATTTTGGAAACAGTCCGGAAATATGAGGTGACTATTCTGGAACTTCCCGCCACGGTCTACCAATTCATTCTTAACGAGTGCGATATTGATCAGTATGATCTGCGCTCGATCCGCTGCTGCTTCACGGGTGGGGAACGAGTCCCGTTCCATCTCCTGCATGCGCTCGCCGAGAAAGGTCTGGTGGTCTCGCAAATCTATGGATTGACCGAGGCATCGACGCTGTTCTGGCTTCCCACCGAAGAAGCGCGCTCAAAGATGGGCTCAGTGGGCCACCCCATCTTCCACGGCCAGGTTCGCATCGTTGACGAGCAGGGAAACCCGGTGAAGCCGGGAGAGAACGGCGAGATCATTGTCAAGGGTCCGATAGTGATGAGTGGCTACTGGCAGCGGCAAGATCTCACCGACGAGGTGATCAGGGACGGATGGCTCTACACTGGGGACATAGCGCGTATGGACGAGGACGGCTTCGTCTACATCACGGACCGTCAGAAGGATATGTACATTAGCGGCGGTGAAAACGTCTACCCGGCAGAGATAGAAAAGCTACTGCTTTCCCATCCGCTGATAGCAGATGCTGCGGTCGTTGGGGTGCCAGACGATAAGTGGGGAGAGGTTGGCAAAGTCTTTGTCGTGCTCCGAAGCAACCAGAGGCTCACCGCAGACGAGATTTTCGTATTCCTGAAGGACAAGCTGGCAAAGTACAAGATGCCTAAGTACATCGAGTTTACGGAAGCACTCCCCAAGACAGCATCCGACAAGATAAGGAAGTACCTGCTGAAAAACAACGGGTGACGCTCAAAAAAAAGTGCCTGAAGCGGGAGATAAGAGGATCAAGAAGGCGTATCTGGGACTGTAGATGAGCCCAGTGGAACATTGACGGGCATTGAGTAGTACGTTGTTGCGCAGTTTAGTAGTGTCCGACTCAACTACTCAACCACTCAACTAGTCACTGTTCCTATTGGAGGGAGACATAGAATGAATAGAGAGCTTGATCTATCGGTTCGGATAGGCAAATTGACTCTTCAAAATCCCGTGATGCCCGCTTCAGGCACCTTCGGCTACGCGGCCGAGTATGCACCGTTTATCGACCTGAATCGTCTGGGTGCGATCGTCGTCAAGTGCATCACACCGAAACCAAGGATGGGGAGCTATCCCCACCGGCTGGCAGAGGTCGCGTCCGGAACCGTGTGCACCATCGGTCTTCAGAACGTGGGAGTGGACCGATTTGTCGAAGAGAAGATGCCTTATCTTAGACAGCTGAAGCCACCAATCATTGTCAACATCGGAGCCCAGACGGTTGAGGAGTTTGCCGGACTTGCTTCCAGGCTGGATAAGGTCGAAGGGATCGCTGCGCTGGAAGTCAACGCCTCCTGTCCCAATGTGAAGAAAGGGGGAATGCATTTTGGTACGGATCCCGATGGCACTTACCAAGCGATCAAGGCGATCCGCGAGTCCACGAGCCTCACTGTCATTACCAAACTCACCCCCAACGTGACTGACATTACAGAATTTGCCAGGGCAGCAGTCTCTGCGGGTACGGATGCGCTTTCTCTCATCAATGCACCACTCGCCATGGCTATTGATGTTGAAACACGAAAACCGAAGCTCGGTAAGAATGTCACCGGCGGGTTGACCGGCCCTGCGGTGAAGCCCATTGCCGTCCGGATGGTATGGCAGGTGGCCAACGCCGTAGATGTGCCCATTATCGGTGTCGGTGGTATTACCTGCGCAGAGGATGCTCTCGAGTTCATCATAGCGGGCGCCTCTGCGATCCAGATCGGGTCCTATAATCTGGTTGATCCATCCTCGTTGATAAAAACGATCGAAGGGATCAAGGCCTATATGCTCCGCAAAAAAATCAACCGGTTCAGGGATTTAATAAAGAGCCTGGCGGTTTCATGACTCTTCCTTACTCTTCCGTTGGGGAGCGTCTTCCCAGATCGGACGCTCTCGAGAAGGCAACTGGGGAGGCGCGTTTTCTGTCGGACCTGAAATTTCCTGGACTGCTCCACGGCAAGATTTTGCGAAGCCCTTTTCCGCACGCCAAACTTCTGCGCATCGACACGTCAACCGCGAGCAAATTGCAAGGTGTGAAGGCGGTCATTACAGCGGACGATACTCCGGGGATCAAGTTTTCGTCGGTTCGAGAACTCGCAGATAAACTCCCGCTGGCAAAAGAAGAGGTCCGATTCATCGGCGATGAAGTGGCTGCTGTGGCTGCGGTCAATTCAGAAGTTGCGGAGGAAGCTCTCGCCCTCATCAGGGTTGATTACGAGGAACTTCCAGCTGTCTTCGACCCCATGGAGGCCTTAAAAGAGATCGCCCCGAAGGTTCATGAAAAGGGCAACGTCGCCTTGAGAATGGAAAAGAGGTTGGGCGATGTCGAGGCAGGATTTCGAGAGGCTGCTCTGATTCTGGAGAATGAGTATCGGACCCAGGCCGCTGCCCACTGCTGCCTCGAGACAAGGGGTTGCATTGCCCACTGGATGTCCGGGGTACTGACCGTGTGGTCGACGACGCAGATTCCGCATGTGCTGAAATCGGACCTCGCTTATGCTCTCGGGATTCCCTCCCGCAATGTAAGAGTCATCCAGGCGCTCATGGGCGGGGCTTTTGGGTCGAGGCTCTGCCTCGATTCGATGGAGATCATTGCCTCTCTCTTGTCGAAAAGAACCAGGCGTCCTGTTCGAATAGTCAACACCCGGGAGGAGGAATTTACGATCTCGCGTATCCGATACCCCTCCATTATTCGACTCAAGACAGGGGTAGGATCCGACGGCACTTTGTGCGCCCGCGAGGCGAACGTCGTTATCGACAATGGAGCGTACCATGAGAAAGGGGCAGCCGTACTGACGAACATGGCGCTGACCTGTGCTATCCATTATCGTATCCGACACGTTCGCTTCGAAGGGATGCTCGTCTACACAAACCATGTCTACGGAGGCGCGTTCAGAGGTTTTGGAAATCCTCAGATCACCTTTGCGATTGAATCGCAAATGGACGAGATTGCCTCGAGACTCAAGATCGATCCTGTGGAACTTCGCCTCATGAATGCCAACAGGACCGGAGATCAACTCTTTGAGGAGACCAAGATTTCCAGTTGCGGATTGGGGTCTTGCATAAGGAAGGTGGCAGAGGCCATCGGCTGGCCTCAGAAGACACACGACGATGAAGGGATCGGGATAGCTTGTGCGGCCCATCCGGGTGGTGGACATCGTTTCTATAAGTTCAATGCAGCTGAGGCACACGTCGAGATGCTGCCTGATGGAGAGGTGAATCTCTATTCCGGGGCTTCGGAAATAGGACAAGGAGCAAACCAAACACTGATTCAGATCTGCGCAGAAGAGCTGGGTGTTAGACCGGACCAGATCAGGATCATCCTTTCAGACACAGACGTGACCCCATACGATCTCGGTGCCTTTGCCAGCCGGACAACCTTTGTTCATGGAAATGCGGTGATCGCGGCAGCCCGGGAGGCCAAGAAGCGGCTCTTCGAATTGGCAGCGCGTCGGCTGGAAGCTCGACTTTCGGATCTTGTCGCCCGGGGTGGAAGGATATTCGTGCGCGATGCGCCCGAACAATCGATCGACATCACGCAGGTAGTCCGGGAGGCTTACTTCCAGGAAGGGACTCCCATCTCCGGTCATGGCCAGTTTGCGGACCGGCTTTCATTTCCAAAAGAGCCTTCAGATTACGGCGATATGTTTCCAATCTTCTCTTATGCTGCTCACGCGGTGCGTCTCCGCGTGGATCGTGAAACTGGAAAAATACAGGTCTTAAAAATTGTGGCAGCCCACGATCTCGGTAAAGCGGTCAACCCGGTGATGACTGAGGGGCAGATCGAGGGGGCCTTGGCTCAAGGCATCGGTTTTTCTATCTATGAAGCGGTTCATTTCAGGCAGGGAGCCGTCTGGAGTGACAATCTGCGGGACTACGGGGTTCCTACAGTAAAAGATCTCCCCGAGATGGAGACGATCCTTGTGGAAGAGGGGGATCCCATCGGTCCCTTCGGCGCCAAGGGAGTCGGCGAACCTGGCCTTGTTCCGACGGCCCCGGCGATTGCGAATGCCATCTACGATGCCGTCGGAGTGCGGATTGTCGATTTGCCTATGCACCAGACAAAGCTTTTGAAAGCCATTCGCGGTAAATCTCAACCACGTAATGGAAGAGAGAATACCAAAGAGCGGTGAACGGTTGGTAGTCGGGACAAACTGAAATGCCAGGGAAGCGGGGTGGAGATTATCGAAAAGTTTTTCGCTGAATAACGAGGAGGTCTATATGGCAGCAGATGTGCAAGTACCGATTAATCCCGCATCGGGAGCGCTCGGTTTTTTCAAACGCTACAGGGCTATCATTTTCTTCATTGCTGCCATCCTGATTGCCCTGATCGTTGCGCAACTCCCTATAACCGACCTGCCCCGCGAAGGACAAATCACACTTGCCATATTTACTTTCGTTGTTGTGTTGTGGATAGGCGAGGTCCTTCCCGTGGGTGTGGCCGCCCTGCTTTTTGCCTTGTTATTGCCGGCTTTCCTGGGAAAGAAGATGCCGGCCTCGGTCGTTTTCAGCGGTTTTGCCAATCCTACTATCTGGCTCATCACCGGCGCGTTCCTCCTTGGAGAGGCGACCGTCAGCACGGGCGTTGCGCAGCGCATCGCCTATCTTACGATGCGCCTTGGGGGATCATCCTACAGGATGCTCTTGATATACCTCTGGCTGGCGCAGACGTTACTGGGCCTGCTTACGCCTTCGACAACCGTCCGGGCCGCCATGTTCATTCCGATAATGATTGGAATTGTGCAGGCCTATAAGGCGAGACCCGACAGTAGATTCGCAGCGAACTTGCTGATACACGTTTACTGGGCGCAGGTTCTTGGCGCGACACTCTGGTACACGGGAAGCATCATAAATCCGCAGGTTATGGGCATACTCAAGGCCGTTACAGGGTATGCTCCCTCCTATTTTGTTTACGTGGCCTGGAATGTCATTCCCTGCGCTATATTTGCCGTCGGAACCTTTCTCCTTATCGAATGGGTCATGCCTCCAGAAAAGGAGATCGTCTCGGGTGGGAACGTGGATTTCCTAAACAAGAAACTGGCCGAGATGGGACCCATGTCTGCTGACGAATGGAAGGCGCTCGTCTTTTTTCTCGTGGCAATTGTGTTCTGGGCAACAGAGAAGATCCATAGGATCGATACTGCGACAGTAGCGTTAGTTGTCGGTGCGCTCCTCTTTCTCCCCAACGTCGGCGTCCTGAAGCCGAAATCCTTGAACAATATAAACTGGGACATCATACTGCTCATGGCCGTTGCCCTCGGTATAACGGAGATAATGAAGGTAGCAAGGCTGGACATTTGGGTTACGAGTCGGTTACTCGCACCGATACTCAACCCTGTAGCTGCTCTGGGTTCAGCGGGATTGGCTTTCGGTATAAGCATCGCTGTCGGCCTGATTCACTTCATCGCCGCAAGCGCGGCAGGAGAGACGGCATTGGTAGCTCCCCTCGTCCTAAAATTTGCGCACGTTTCTGGATATGATACGATTCTTGCGGCGCTGGTTACCGATAGAGCCGAGATGAATATATTCCTGTTCCCGTACCAGGTAACACCTCTTCTCGTTCTTTGGGGTACAGGTTACATAGACATGAAGAAGTGTCTACGCTGTTCGATTGCCACCTGTATCTTCAACATCGTCTGGATAACAGCCATGGCGCCTCTATGGTCATGGTCGATACGGCTGCTTAAATAGGTGCATACCACCGATGAGAAAGGATCGAAAAGAATCGATACTATCTCTTAAGATGAAGAAAGACAAGCTCGGGCTTCGGGCACCTAGTAAAAGTACCCAAAGGAGGACAGTATGAATAAAGACCTAAGAAGCTTTCTCGAGAAGATCAAGAAATTAGGCCCGGACCATTTTGTTACCGTTTCGAAGGAACTGGATACGAAGTATGAACCCTGCGTCATCCAGCAGAAACTTGCTCATGAAAAGAAGTTTCCCGTGATTTACTGTGAGCGCATGAAGGGCTCTAAGCTGCCGCTGATCACCAATCTTTTTGGCAGCTATGAGCTACTCGGTCTTGCCCTCGGGATTGACCCGGGCAAACCCAAGAGTGACATTCTGAAAGTGTTTCGGGAAAAGTTCGAGCGCCCTGTTCCTGTGAAGGAAATTCCGAAAGCAAAGGCGCCGGTGAAAGAGATCGTCTTGAAGGGCAAGGATGCCGATCTGGGAGTTCTCCCCATCGTCCACCATGCCGAAAAGGATTCGGCCAAATATATCACTCCGGGATGTCTTATTTCAAAAGATCCTGACACTGGGAAAATCAACGTCGGTATGTACCGCCACGAACTTCAAGGTAAGAATCTTCTCGGTTCCATGTTCAATCCGGCTCACCATGGCGCCTACATCTACCGTAGATACAAAGAACTTAACAAACCCATGGAAGCGGTAATCTTTCTGGGGCACCACCCGGCGGTTGTTATGGGCGCCCTCGTGCGCAGTCAGGTAAGCGAAATGGAAGTGATGGGCTCCTTCCTCGGAGAGCCATTAGAGGTGACCAGAGCAGAAACCGTGGACATACCCGTGCCTGCTTGTGCTGAAATCGCCATTGAGGGAGTGCTCTATCCTGACAAGGAGACCGGCGACGGTCCTTTTGCAGAGTACACCGGTTATTACGGTCCCGCGAAGAGGCCCGTCCCGTTATTCCAGGTAAAGGCCATAACGATGAGGAAGAATGCCATCTTTCACGATCTCGATCCAGCCCACCGCGAGCATGTCGTATCAGGGGTCCTCGCTTACGAAAGCTCGGTGTATGAGACCGTGCAGAAACTAGTCCCCTCGGTTCAGGGTGTACATATGCCTCCTTCTGGTGTTTGCGTCCTTTCTGCATATGTGGCGATCAAGAAGAGAGTGGCCGGAGAAGGCAAGTCTGCGGGCCTTGCGGCCTTAAGTGCGGAGCCTAACTTGAAAATGATTGTGGTGGTCGATGACGATATAGATATTTACAACGAAGAACAGGTCATCTGGGCGATTGTCACTCGCATGGAGGCAGACATTGGCCTGACGATGATCCCCCATATCCTCGGCGCTCATCTCGACCCCTCAGCTTACGGAGAAGTGCGCACGGAAAAAGGACCCATGCAGACGAAGCTTATATTGGATGCGACACGACCGGTATCTCTTCCCTTTGCTGAGCGGATTTTTCCACCGAAAGATGCCTGGAATCGCATGAGACTGGAAGACTATGTCAACAAGAGATAGATCAAGTTGGTCAGGCCGCGCATGCGGGTACGCGATCGAACTCTCTCTATGATGGTCACGCGCAGTAACAGAAAGATTTACACGGCCTAGCCCGATGAGGACAAGAATGGACGCTATTAAGACGGCTTGTTGTTTTTGCAAACCCTTCTGCGGACTTCTTGTGTCCGTAGAAAACGGAAAAATTGTAAAGGTCGAGCCTGACCCCGAGGATCGAATGAGCCAGGGTGCCATTTGTCCAAAGGCCCTTGCCTCAAAGCAGCTCATCTATCATCCCGACCGCGTTCTCCATCCCATGAAGAAAGACGATGGCACGTGGACAAAAATAGGCTGGGACGAGGCCTTGGACACAGTAGCAGAAAATATTTTGAAATTTAAGCAGAGCTATGGCCCGGAATCGATCCTCGTGGCCCACGGCACAGAACGAAATCTGAGCGGCTACGCGGAACGGTTTGCGAATACCGTCGGTACGCCGAACCGCATGGAGCCGGGAGGCGCCCAGTGTTACTGGCCCAGAGGGATCGCGTGCAAATATACCTTTGGAGAGATGGTTTACTATCTCTTTGAATTTGACTACACCAATACCAACTGCATGCTCGTCATCGGGATGAACAACCTCATTGCGGGTCATCAGGCGTATAGAAGCGCGGTCCTCGACGCAAAGCAACGGGGGGCCAAACTGATTGTTGTTGATCCTCGCTTCACGAATCTGGCAGCACGGGCAGACCTCTGGCTCCAGATCAGACCCGGCACCGATGATGCGCTGCTTCTCTCCTTCATGAACGTCATGATCGAAGAGGGGCTCTACGACCGCAGTTTTATCGATACGTGGACGATCGGCTTTCCCGAGCTGCGTGAGCATGTGAAACCCTTTACACCGGAGTGGGCTGAGAAGATCACGTGGATAAAAGCCGATCTCATCCGAGCCGCTGCGAGAATGTATGCGACGCAGGGTCCCTCCGTTCTCGATCTGGGAGTGGCCACCGATCAGAGTCCGAACTCTTTCCAGACAGCGAGGGCTGCGGCCATTTTGGTCGCCCTTTCCGGATACGTGGATGTGCCGGGCGGGAACCCCATGTACCGGAGGGCTGCCTATACGGATCCGCTTCTCACGCACGATTTCAAATTACCGGAATTGATTCCAGAAGAGCGGCTCAAAAAACGCCTCGGCGCGGATACATACAAGCTCCTCGGCGGACCCATCGCGGCAATGTCGCACGTGCCTGCTGTCTGGAAGGCGATCCTCGAAGAAAAACCTTATCCCATCAAGGCGATGCTTGCCTTCTGGACAAATCCTCTCATCAGCTACGCCAATACCAACAAAGTCTACAGGGCACTCAAGAAACTGGAATTCATACTCTCCGTCGATTTCTTCCTCACGCCGACAGCCCGTCACGCCGACATCTTTCTGCCGGCTGCCACCTTTCTGGAGCGTGATGGGATTGCGAACTACTACGGACAGGGGCTTGCGCTCCTGGCGATGCCCAAGGTGATAGAACCCGTGGGAGAATGCTGGGACGACAAGAAGATATTCATGGAGCTTTCCAAGAGGATTGGCATGGGGAAATACTGGCCGTGGGAGAGTGTGGAGGAGCATATTGATGGGCTTCTCCAGCCTATGGGGATAACATACGGACAGTTGAAAGATATGAAACAGGTGCTCTTTCCCAGAGAATATCGAAAGTACGAAAAATCTGGTTTTAAGACAGCCTCCGGAAAGGTGGAGATTTACTCCAGAGAGCTTGAAAAGATGGGATACGAACCTCTTCCGGTTTATCGGGAGCCTCCGGAGAGTCCCTACAGTACTCCCGAAGTCGCACAGGAGTTCCCGCTTGTCCTTATCACCGGCGGAAGGACGAGCCTTTACAACCACACTGAGATGAGGATGATCCCTTGGTTGCGAGAAATCCAGTCCGAACCTGTTGTGGAGATCCACCCGAAGACGGCCAGGGCTCACGGGATCGATCAAGGAGACCTGGTAAAGATAGAGTCTCGAAGAGGTCGCGTCTTTCTCAAAGCGGATCTCACCCTGGGTATCGATCCCAGAGTGATAAGCTGTAAGAGCCGCTGGTGGTACCCGGAACGGGGACCGGAGGATGAGAGCTGGCTTGACAGTAACTCTAATGTGCTGACGAGCGATGACCCACCCTATGACCCTGCTCTGGGCTCCTACCAACTGCGGGCCTTGCTCTGCCGCATTGGGAAAGGAGATTAATATGGCTTACTCACTTTTTGTAGACCTCGATCGCTGCATTGGCTGCTACACCTGCGAGGTCGCCTGCAAGCAAGAACACGACCTTCCCGTTGGGCCGCGATGGATTCGAGTGACTCGGGACGGGCCGAGAGAAATTCCAGGAGGACTACAGCTCGATTTTTATCCGAAAATGTGTAAACAGTGCGAAAATCCAGAGTGCGCAGAGGCCTGTCCTGAGAAGGCCATCTCAAAGAGGTCGGATGGTAGCGTCGTGATTGATCTCGAGGCGTGCACGGGCTGCAAGGCCTGTGTCGAGGGATGCCCTTTTGGTCTCATGGATTTTAACCAGAAGACTGAAAAGGCTTCGAAGTGTGACCTCTGTGCAGGGAGACTTGAAGAGGGCCTTGAGCCTAGCTGTGTTGCCTTCTGTCCGGGCAAAGCGCTTGTTTTTCAGAAGGAGATGCCCGAAAATAGAAGACTGATGAAGCTGGTGTGAAGCACGTCCTTTTAATCCTCCCAGACTACCTCTTCTACGTCAAAGACCGGACCGTCCGAGCAGACCAAAGCGTGTCCATACGGGAAATCAGGTGAAGTTTGGATATGAGATTCTTTCAATCCCCTCCTCGCAATGGCGATCTCGGGCTGCACCTTGCAGACACAGGAAAGGCAAGCTCCAATCCCGCAAGCCATCTTCTCCTCTAGAGAGACCTGACACGCAAGCCCCCGAGAACTGACAATGGGAACAAGGGCGTGGAGCATGGCATCTGGTCCGCACGTGTAATATTGAGCGTCCTCGGGAATCTTTCCTTCATCCAAGAGTGAGACGAGCAATGCCGTTACGAATCCTTTGAAACCGGAACTTCCATCATCTGTGGATACGTAAACCTCCGCACCGAGACTTCGGCATTCCTCTTCACACAGGAGAAGAGCTTTTCTCTCCGCCCCTATCAGAAAGACGACCCTGGCTCCCCTCCTTACCAGTTCCTCTGCGAGCATGACCAAGGGAGCGGTGCCCATGCCACCAGCGACAAGCACTGCAGTAGATCGGTCAGAGATCGTAAAGCCATGTCCTAAAGGCCCCAATACATCCAGACTAGTATTCTTACGAAGTTTGGTAAGAAGAGCCGTACCTCTGCCCACAACCCTGAGGATGATTTCCAACGCGTCGCCCTTTACCCGATGGATGCTGAATGGTCTTCGGAGGAGAGGATCATTCATCTCCGTCAATCTAATGTTGATGAACTGACCCGGCCGGGCGGTCTTGCAAATATCCGGCGAAAGAAGCCAGATTTTGAAGATGTCCTTCGCAACCTTCTTTCGAGCAAGAACTGTCGCTTTCGTCTGAATCATACCACCTCCACAAGACCTAATTGATAAAATCTCTTGCAGCCCCAAAAAGAATTCCGTAACGATAACAGCATCAGCGCACCCGGTCATAATCGGTCGGGCGAGAGCGGTGATCGGCCATACGGTTGTCTTCCGTATCTAATCACTTTTTGACAACCTAGCAAAGGAGAATGTTTTTGTCAAGCCTCCGTCTCTGGAATTCATTTTTAAGGAAATCGGCGGGTCACAGTCTGTTCTGATGGCGGGATGGGTAGAGATTAAAACCTTTCTGCACGAAACTGCACGAAACGAGACCGAGTAACATATTGATATTGTGATGGGATATGGCGGAGAGCGTCACTTTCATTTCGCGCCCGGTTTTTTGCGCAGGGTTTCGAGCAGCTTCTCCGGCGGGTTATTCCCGAGTATCTCCCTGAACTGGGTGCGATAGTTACTGATCAGGCTGACGCCCTCGATCACCACATCATATACCTTCCAGCCGTTCTCCTCCTTTATGACCCGGTAATTGATGGGTACCTGGCCGTCCTTTGTAACGACCACGCTCTGAACCTCCACCGTCGTGGCAGAGAGAGGTACTTCCTTGGTGAAGTTCACCTGTTCGTTGGTGTAGGCGGTGACCTTGTTGATGTACGCGTCCCTGAGGCGGGCCCTGAAGAGCTGGACGAACTCCTTGCGCTGGTCCAGAGTGAACTCGTTCCAGTTCAGTCCGAGGGTCCTTTTCGAAAGCTCTACGAAGTCAAACAGGCTATCGGCCACGGCCTCTATTTTCTGTTCTTTCACCTTTCTGCCCGCTTCCCCCTGGAGCTTGGGGTCGCGCAGCACCTCTAGCAGGCTGTTGGCATGCGCCTTCACGGTGTTGAGCGGGGCGCCGCCGGAAGCTAGGCACGGAAGCACCATCACCCCGAGAAGTATCAGTCCAGACAGCCATCTCTTCATGTTTATCCTCCTTGCTCGTTTTTCACGACTCTCATCGGCCGAATCGGAACCGAACCCGATGCATACGTACCCATCAGTCTTTCGCTAGCGACTTTTCGGGCGGAAAAAAGGCGAAGGCTCTAAGAACAACATTGTAGTCAACTATATTTATTTCCTCCTCCCCGCATCAAAAGTTGTTTGGTTTATCAACATCGAGAACATCACCCTGATCAGCTTGCTCGCAGTGGCGGCATCGAGCCGACGGCCATGAAGAAAGAGAAATGTCTCTGTCAGGATCCTCTCAACGCTGAAGCTCTTTACCGGTGTACTTCAGCACTCGCAGACCGGCCGTGCCATCGGATAGGTAGAGCAATCCTCCCGGCCCGAAGAGCACATCGTACGTGTCGGAACCCGCGTAGGTTAGGTCATCCCGAGGGGACATGTCCCTGTCGATTCTGTACTCGTAGTATCCCGCCTCCACGGGATGGTACGGATCCGCGATGTTGATCACCCGCAATCCCATGCCGTACCACGCCATGAAGAGGAGGTCGTTGCCCCATACATTGCCGATGTGGGACGAGGGTCCGCGCTTTGGAAATCGAGTCGGATCAGCCGGCCGGCTGCCGTTGCACGCTGCGTTCTGATCAGTCAGGAAGTGGGAAATGATCTTCGGGTGTTTCTCATCCCGGAGGTCCACC
>Ga0209039_10001351_pt1 | contig 23132 bp, 20 predicted proteins | sample BogFormECP12_OM1_FD_188238 | JGI IMG/M metagenome (GOLD analysis project Ga0209039, IMG submission 188238) | Bog forest soil microbial communities from Calvert Island, British Columbia, Canada - ECP12_OM1 (SPAdes) (version 2) | ecosystem: Environmental > Aquatic > Freshwater > Wetlands > Bog ... | reverse complement strand
CTCGAGAATCCCCACATCGGCTCGGAGTTCGAGCTGAATGATCATCGTGGGGTCATCGTGGGGATCGCCAAGGTGGTGACTTCCGGCTTGTACGGCGTCCCGACCCTGTACACGACGTATGAGCGAGCCATCCAATACATTCCCACTCCCCGCTTCACGATCTCGTACGTACTGGTTGAACCGAAGAGCACCAACGACATCCCCCGGATCAAACAGCAAGTCGAGGCGCTCGGCTACCGCGCACGAACCAAGGAAGAGTTTATGCAAAATACCGAAGACTTCTTCTTATTCAAGACCGGGGGTGGCACCAACCTGCTCATTATGATGCTGATCAGCTTCACGGTCGGGCTGTCGCTCTCGGGTCAAACGTTTTACACGTTCATCCTGGAGAACCTGGAACGGTTCGGAGCGCTGAAGGCCATCGGTGCAAAGAACCGCGACCTTGTCCGTATGATTCTATTTCAGGCCACGTTCACGGCATTCACCGGCTTTGGCCTGGGGATCGCGCTGTGTCTGCTCTTGATCATCCTCGCCAAGCTAAGGCTTCCCAACTACGCTGCCATGGTTACCTTCGGCAATCTAGCAATTTCCTTTGGAATGGTTGTGGTGATTGCAGCGGTCTCCAGCTATTTCGGGATCCGACGGGTTCTCAAAATTGAGCCATTCGAAATTTTCCGAGGATGAGATGTCGAGAATAGCCATTCAAGCGAGCGGGCTGGTCAAATGGTTTGGCGAAGGTGAGGCCAAGACGATGGCGCTCAATGACGTCAGCCTGGAAGCTCAATTCGGGGAAATGGTTTATGTCGTGGGGCCCTCAGGCAGCGGGAAAACGACTTTGCTCAGCGTTCTCACCGGCATCCTTAAACCGAATGCGGGGAAGGTCTTGCTGGAGGGAACCGACATTTGGGGACTAAACCCCGACCAGCTTGCTGACTTCCGGTTGGGAAAAATCGGTTTCGTATTTCAGGACTACCACCTCTTCCCCCACCTGACCACTGCGGAGAACGCAGCAATTCCGCTGATCCTCAGGAGAAAGCCATGGGATGAAGCCGTCAACGAAGCGGAGAAGTACCTCGACATCGTGGGACTGAAGAGCCGCGCCGAGTTGCCTCCCGTGAAGTTGAGCGGAGGAGAGCAGCAGCGCGTGGCCATTGCCCGGGCCATGAGCAGCCAGCCGGATATTCTGATTATGGATGAACCGACTGCCTCGCTGGACGGAGATACCGGCGTGGCGATCTTGAGTTTCGTACACAAGAACGTCCTCAACAAAGATCGCTGCATTATCGTCGTGACCCACGATGACCGGATTTATCAGTTCGCGACGCGCATCTTGAACATGGAAGACGGCCGCCTTAAGGGGTCAGAAAAGAGTACGGCATGAAAAACAAGATGGTTTTCATCATCTCCTTCATAGGCGCCCTCAGTGGGATTGCGGCCGCAATCCTCTCCGGCATTACGGAACCGGCGCTGCCTCCGGCCTATAATCCCGCGGCGAGTCCCTATCCGAGCGCGATCTATGCCGAAGGCATTGTGGAGAGCGCACAGACCAGCGGGGAGAACAGCAACATCTATCCGGAAGTGGCGGGCACGGTCAAAGAAATCCTTGTTTCTGAGGGTCAACAAGTCAAAGCGGGCCAGCCCCTGCTGCGCATTGATGATTCGGTCCAAAGAGCGACGGCGGAGCAGCAGGGTTCACAAGCCGAAGCTGCCGCCGCGCTCTTGGGAGAGCTGAAAGCGGAGCCGAGAAAAGAAAACCTCGATATCGCCGACGCGCAAGTGGTTGCTGCCGAAGCCACCTTGAAAACCGCCCAGGACACGTTGCAGAAAGATCAGGCGGCTTACGAGATCGATCCGCGATCGGTGAGCAAAGATGCGTTGGACAGCGCGCTCAATGCCGCCGCGGTGGCGAAAGCGAATCTTATCGTTGCCAAAAAGCAGGATGATCTGATCAAGGCGGGAGCTTGGATCTACGACATTCAAAATCAGGAACGGCAGCAGCACGCATTGGCAAAGGCCTATGCAGCCTCCAGTGCGCTGCTCGCCAAGTATACCCTGCGAGCATCGCGGGATGGTGTGGTGCTTGCCATTAACACCATCGTCGGGAACTACGTATCCCCGCAGGGATCTTATGACGCCTACACGCAGGGGGCGGATCCCGTCGTCTCTTTGGGGAGTTTACCGACCTCTCTTCACGTTCGCTGCTACGTCGACGAAATCCTGGTCCCACGGTTGCCGTCGGGCTCCAAAATGAAGGCGCAAATGACTATTCGCGGGTCGGATGTCAAGATTCCTTTGGACTTCGTCCGGGTGCAGCCATACGTTTCCCCGAAAATCGAGCTCTCGGATCAACGCCAGGAGCGCGTGGATGTCCGCGTTCTGCCCGTGATCTTCAAGATCGAGAAGCGCGCGAATGTGAATCTCTATCCCGGTGAACTGGTCGATGTGTACATCAGCGAATGAAATGGTACAAGGCTGCGGCCGAGTACCCGCTCTGAGCGACAACGCCGGATTGGCATGGGAGAGGGCCGGTCCTCCCCGGCAAGCGATCGATCGAGAGGAACGCCACATGGAACGCTGCATCAGGTTGCGTCAGGCCACCTTGCCAGTCGCGCTCGCAGCGCTTCTCCTGCTGATTGTGGGTTGCAGAGTTGGTCCTAAGTATGTGCGTCCACCCGTTCCGAGCCCGCCAGCCTACAAGGAGATTCCACCGGCCGCGGCGAATGGACCGGAGCTTTGGCGGACGACCCAGCCGAAAGATGGCGCAAATCGGGGGAACTGGTGGAAGGTATTCAACGATCCGCCATTGAATGAACTGGAAGAGAAGGCGAGTTCTTCCAGCCAGGAAATCGCCGCGGCCGCGGACAACTTTCTGGCAGCGCGGGCCCTGGTTCGTGAAGCTCACTCGCAATATTTTCCGACCGTGACCGCCAATCCCAGCATTCTCAATTCCCGCCCTTCGCCAGGGCAATTCGGCGGCCTTCGGGCGGGAAGCTCCTCAGCGTCCGGTTTGACCGTCAAATCGTACACCAACTATTCGCTGCCTTTTGACGCCTCTTGGGAACCCGATTTCTGGGGGCGCATTCGGAGCACGGTGCGGGCCAATATTTATGCGGCGCAAGCTAGCGCCGCCGATCTTGAGAACGTTCGCCTGAGCGTGCAGACGGAGCTCGCCGCCGATTATTATGAGCTGCGCGCTCAGGACTCGCTGAAAGAGCTGTTTGATTCCACGGTCATCGCCTATCAGGATGCTCTCAATCTCACCCGCGCCCAGTACAGGGCCGGCCTCAGCTCCGATGAAGCGGTGGCGCAAGCCGAGGCGCAGCTAAAATCTGTGCAAGCTCAGGACACGAATCTGGGAATCCTGCGTGCCCAGTATGAACACGCTATCGCGGCGCTGATTGGCCAACCCGCCTCTTCATTTTCCCTGCCGCCGAATGCTCTGGCAGCTAATCCTCCCGTCATCCCTGTGGGGATTCCCTCCGAGCTTCTCGATAGGCGCCCGGACATTGCGGCTGCGGAGCGTTCCGTCGCTCAGGCGAACGCGGAAATCGGGGTGGCCAAAGCTGCCTATTTCCCGACGATTCTCCTGAGCGCCTCGGGTGGATTTGGGAATTCCTCGGCCGCGAGCTGGTTGACATGGCCAAGCCGCTTTTGGTCGGTGGGTCCCAGCCTTGCCGAAACCATTTTTGAGGCCGGATTGCGCAAAGCGACCGTCCAGCAATACCGCGCGACTTACGACCAAACCGTCGCCAACTATCAGCAAACCGCACTCACGGCGTTTCAGCAGGTCGAGGACAATCTCGCGTCGCTTCGAATCTTGTCGCAGGATATCGACCAACAGGACGCCGCGGTGCAAGCGGCCACGAGAAACCTTCAGGAAGCCGAGGCCCGGTATAAGGCCGGCCTCGATCCCTACCTGAATGTGATCACCGCTCAAACCACTTTGCTGACCAATCAGGAAGCGGCGGTAAATTTTCGAACGCAACAAATCGTGGCGAGCGTTCAGTTGATCAAGGCGCTGGGTGGCGGGTGGAATTCCTCGCAGATTCCCTCCGAAAAAGAGGTGGGAACCAACCCCCCGGCCGGACCGACTGCCCAACGCTGAACCATTTGTTGGCGCTGCAACAGGGGCGCGAATTGAACGCGTCTCGGGACGACTTTTCGAAATTCTCGGTGCGGACTTATCGCGATGCGCGATCAATGGCTCGCCAAGATCGCAGAAATGAGGAATGCCATGCGTTTTCTAAAGATGATGTCACTGACTTTCGTTGCCCTGCCGCTACTGCTTGCTCAGGCCCCACCCGGCAACGACGAATACTGGCCAAAAGAAATCGATACCGACAACCTTCACCTGGTTCTCTACCAGCCGCAAGTGGAGAGTTGGAAGGGTAACCGGATCGAGGCCCGCTCTGCCGTGATTGTCACCTTGACGGGAGATGCGACCCAGATCTTTGGCACCGTCTCGATCAATGCCAGGACAGAGGTCGATAAAGAAACGCGGCTGGTTTCCCTGGAGGACATCGCCATTAAGGAGGCGAACTTCCCGTCGGCGCCCTCGCTCGAGGGACAGCTACGGAAAGCCGTTCGCGAGAGTGTTCCGAGCTGGCCGCGAACCGTATCGCTCGACCGGGTCCTGGCGGACCTTGCGATTACTCAGACAGAGACCCAGGCCGAAACGGTTCGCTTGAAGAACGATCCGCCCCGGATCATCTATAGCAAAGCGCCGGCCGTGTTGATCCTGATCGACGGCGATCCCGTGTACCGAGGAGTCGAAGGGACGCCTTACACGCGCGTCGTTAACACGCCTGCGCTGCTGTTGTTCAATTCCGCCGCGGGAACGTTTTACCTCGACGGCGGGAGTTGGTGGATGACCGCGTCGTCATTGACAGGGCCGTGGACCGCTGCGGCGAACCCGCCCCAGGATCTTGCGGAGATCAAGCAGCAACTGGCCAAAGACGAAGAAAAGGAATCTTCCGAAGGTGCCGCCACGCCGCCCCCGGGAAATCCGCCGGTGGTCTACGTGAGCACGATTCCCGCCGAGTTGCTGGTCACGCAAGGTGACCCGGCATACGCTCCCATCGCGCAGAGCACTCTGCTGTATGCCACGAACTCCGATAATGACATCTTTATGGACATAAAGTCGCAGCAGTATTACACGCTGCTCGCCGGCCGGTGGTTCCGCGCCACATCACTGGAAGGAACGTGGCAATGGGTGTCAGGAGAACAACTTCCGGGCGATTTCACTCGAATTCCCCCGGACAGCTCCAAGGGCCACGTGTTGGCGTCGATTCCGGGGACGGAGCAGGCTCGCGAAGCTGTTATCGCCAATCAGATTCCCCAAACCGCCACGGTCCGGCGCGGTGAAGCCAAGCCGGACGTCAAATACGACGGGCCACCCCAGTTCCAGCCCATCGAAGGAACAGGCATGGAATATGCCATCAACACCTCCGCTGAGGTGATCCACGCCGCCGGAGGCTACTACGCCGTCCAACACGGCGTCTGGTTCGTGGCCGATTCAGCGCTGGGGCCTTGGGCCGTCGCGGATATGATCCCGGCTGAAATCTACACCATTCCGCCGAGCTGTCCTCTTTATCACCTCCGCTACGCGTACGTCTATGGAGCGACTCCCGAGGTTGTGTACGTGGGCTATACGCCAGGCTACATGGGAGCATTCGTATCCGATGGCGTGGTCGTGTTCGGCACCGGCTGGTGGTATCCGGGATGGTGCGGTGACTTCTACCCGTCCTACTGCTTTGGCTGGCCATGGACCTGGGGATTCGGATTCCGGTTCAGCTACTGGGGCGGCGGCTGGTTCTGGCGGCCGGCCGGCAATTACTGGTGGTATCACACCACGCCGATCACCCATCGCATCTTCTCCGAACATTGGAATATGCGGGGCACTCCCAACCGGGCCTGGATTCGTGGCAACGTGAACGCTTACAGCCATTGGGGAGGGAACGGGATCGCCCCGCACAATTTCGAGCAGCCCGGAAGGGTTTCGCCGCAGGGCCGCGGTGGCCGCCCGGATTTGTACGTTGGGAGGGATGGGCAGGTTTACCAGCACCGTTCGGATGGCTGGTATCAGCAGAACAAGTCCGGGCAGTGGCAAAAAACACCTTCGAATCCAGAACTCGACCAGCAACGGCAATCGCGTTCGCTAGGCCGATCCCGCCAGGGGGAATTCCAAAACCGGGGCCAGTCGCCCGGCATACCCCGAACGATGGCTCCTTCGGGCGGGCGTGGACGCCATTAAGTCCTTAACTGTCGCAAGTCATATTCACGGAATTCGCGAATTCGCGAAGGAATCGTGAACTTTTGAATCGTTTACTCAAATGTTTTCAGTGGTTTAACTGTGGCCTCGGCATTGCAATACGACAAGATGTGGTTTCAAAACGATCGTGCAAGAAAGCAAATGGGATATCTAAGGAGGACCGTATGGGCATCGTGGTTAACGTGGCAAGGCAGGCAATCCGCGACAAGTTTGAGTCTCAGATCAAGACCGCTGAGGCGAAGCTGGAGACACTAAGAGCAGAGGCTGAGACCGCGAAAGCGGACCTCGAGATTAAGGCGATCACAGAACTACTGGCCAAGCTGCGTGAGATCCTCCATAGGATGGGGGAACTGAGGAAGTAGGGCGGAGACCATCTCCTGAATTGGAAGGCATCATGACTGCGAAAATCTCGATAATCGCATCTCGGATCGCCGAAGGAAGCAGCCCAGAATTCACGGAAAGGAGAGATGAAAATGGTAGGCCAGATCGATGTGATTCAAGTTACCCAGGAGATGATTCGTAACTGGGGATGGTTCCTGGCATTTGGCATCGTATTGATGGTGCTCGGCATCGCCGCAGTTGTTCGGTCCGTCACCGCTACGATGGCCTCGATGGTGTTCTTCGGATGGCTGATGGTGTTTGCAAGCATCGTCGATCTTGTCAGTGCGTTCATGGTGGGGAAATGGGCAGGGTTTTTCCTGCACCTGCTGCTGGCGATTCTCTTCGGAGTAACCGGCGTACTTTTCCTGAAGAATCCGGCGATAAGCGCCGAAGTTGCGACCTTGGTGATGTCAATGTTCTTTCTCATCGCCGGAATGTATGAGTTGGTGGTCGCGCTCTGGACTCACCTGCCGGGCTTTGGTTGGCAGGTCGCGAACGGAGTCGTCACCTTAATTCTGGGTATTTTCCTCATGGCGCAATGGCCGATCTCGGGGCTTTATGCGATCGGTCTTTTCGTGGGAATTAGCCTGATGTTTTACGGTGGGGCCTGGATCTCGATGGCCCTTGGCCTGCGCAAGATGTGAGCGCCAGGACCAGGGGCGGGCCGGGCGACAGTGATCGATAGCCCGGCCGCCCACAATTCAAGAGTGCAAAGACCAAAGGAGAATCTCAATGCCAGGAAAACAAAAAGACGCGCGCCATACCGAGAAGGTCAGCGCACAACCTTATTTCCATCAAGCAGCGCGGGAGATTCAGCCCTACGGAACGGTGAGCCACCTGCTACCCCTCGGACTTGAGGAGCCGGTTCGTCTGGAAATGACCGAGCAACTCAACCTTTTGCTTGCCGACACCATGACCCTCCGCGACCTCTACAAGAAATCCCATTGGCAAGTGGCGGGCGCCACTTTCTATCAGCTCCATCTGCTTTTCGACAAGCATTATGGCGAGCAAGCAGAACTTGTCGACGCCATTGCTGAGCGGATTCAGTTGCTCGGGGGTGTAAGCATTGCCATGGCCGCCGATGTTGCGGAGACCACACGAATCACACGCCCTCCACGGGGCCGTGAAGAAGTACCTGTGCAACTATCCCGGTTGCTGGATGCGCACCAGGTCATTATTCTGGCGACCCGCCAACTGGCGCATCGCGCCCTTGAACTTGGCGACGATGGCAGCAACGATTTCCTGATCAGCGAGGTCCTGCGCCCCAACGAGTTGCAGGTTTGGTTTCTCAGTGAACACCTCGTGAAAGAGCCATTGGTCGATGTAAAGGAAGCATCCTCAGGCGCCGGTGCAGCCTAGGGAGCGAATGCCACAGAATTCCGGGGGCAGTCAAGCGCCAGTTCCGGAAGGATGAGTCGGAGAGAAAAACCTATGGGAATCGCGTGTCTGGAAGTATCGCAAGCATATTCACCTAATATTCGACCGATGGTCGGAGCTCTTCCATTCCTCGCAAGAGTGCCAGGAGAAAGGTCCGGGAGGAGTGACTCACGTGCCTCAGGGCGGTTGAATCCTGACAGGACTACCGCCCCGCACGGCATGGGCAAAGACTGGGCGCTGGTTCAGCAAGCCATCGCTGGAAATGGTGAGGCCCAAGAGCATCTCTTCGCCCCTCACACCCGCCGGCTCTACCGGGTTGTTTTCTCGATGTTACACAACAAAGAAGACGCAGAGGATGCACTTCAGGACGGCCTGTGCAAGGCATACACCAGCCTGCGCTCCTTTCAGGGGCGATCGTCATTTTCCACATGGCTTACGCGCATCGTCATCAACTCGGCTCTGATGAGTCGCCGCAGGAAAAGCGCCCATCCGGAAGCTTCCTTGGATGAGATTCTGGACAGTCGGCCAGAAAAGTTGCCGTACGGGGTCGTCGATACGCGGCCCGACCCGGAAGAACTCTACGCAACCATCGAGATCAACGCGCTTGTGGAAGAGCGTCTCCATCAATTCCCGGCGGCACTACAAACGGCATTTCGACTTCATGCGATAAACGGTCTTTCCGGCCCGGAGTCAAGCAAGGCGATTGGCATTTCGCCGAGCGCCTTCAAATCGCGGATCTTTCGGGCGCGAGGGAAGCTAGCAAGCCAGTTGAAACACTTGGCGCAACCGCGCTTGTCTTCCGAAGGGATGGCCATCTAATACTAAGGATCGCGCGCGACTCTGCTCGCGCATCGGGGAGGAACCATGAATCAACCGGAAGCGTCACCAGGAAAACATGACCGCGGCGATGAAAAGAAGCGCCAGGAGCAAAGTCGGCGTCAATTTCATTTCGCCATCGGTTACTTGATCACCAGCCTGATTGTCTTGTGGCTGTTCCAGATGTATGTCTTAGCTCCTGCCCGGAGCACAGAAATTCCTTACAGCGAGTTCAAGAAAAAACTGTCGAATGCTCAAATTGTAAGCGTAACCATCGGTGAAAGGGGCATCACGGGGGAGATGAAAAATCCCACACCGAACGGAACTCCTGCGGTCGTCCCCTTCACTGCCGTACCTGCGCCTGCCCCCGGCGACCTCAAGCTAATTGAGGATTTACAAAGCGCAAATGTAAAATACCAATTCGAGCACCCGCCGAGCCCTCTGGGTGGTATCTTGCTGAACCTTCTGCCGCTGCTCCTACTCGGTGTTTTCTGGTACATGGCTTATCAACAGGCGGGCGGGGCCGCCGGCGGAGGGATGAGCATCTTTGGGGTCGGGAAGAGCAAAGCGATCGAGGTCAAGCCCGAGGATGTTACGGTCACCTACAAAGATGTGGGCGGGGCGGATGAAGCCATTGCTGAGCTCCAAGAGACCATTCAGTATCTGAAGGCGCCAGAGCAATTCGCCCAACTTGGCGGGCATATCCCCAAGGGCGTGATGCTCGTTGGGCCCCCGGGCACCGGCAAGACGCTGCTGGCTAAAGCCACGGCCGGGGAGGCCCAGGTCCCGTTCTTCGAGACCACGGGCTCGGAGTTTGTCGAGATGTTTGTGGGCGTGGGCGCCGCCCGCGTACGCGACCTGTTCGAGCAGGCGCGCAAAGTGGCTCCGGCGATCATTTTCATTGACGAGATTGATGCCATTGGTGAGAGCCGGGGAGGCGCGATGCGCATGGGCACCAATGACGAGCGTGAGCAGACCCTCAACCAGTTGCTGGCGGAGATTGACGGCTTCAAAACCGACGCCAGCGCCCCCGTGATTATCATGGCGGCCACTAACCGTCCCGAGGTGCTCGACCCGGCACTGCTGCGCGCGGGCCGCTTTGACCGCCAGATCGCCATCGGCAATCCTGATCTCATCGGCCGCGTGCAAATCCTGAAAATTCACAGCAAGGGTGTAAAGCTGGCGGCAGACTTTGACACGGAACAGGCCGCCCGGATGACGGCGGGCTTCAGCGGCGCTGATCTGGAGAATGCCATGAATGAGGCGGCCTTAGGCGCGGCCCGACGCAAGGCCACGGCCGTCACCCTGAATGATTTCGAGGCTGCGATCGAACGGGTGATTGCGGGTTCCGAGAAAAAAAGCCGGGTAATGAACCCGCAGGAACGGACTACGGTTGCCTACCACGAGTCGGGGCACGCGCTGGTGGCGGAACTGGTGCCGCATGGTGAACCCGTCACCAAAATCAGCATCGTTCCACACAGCCGTGGGGCCTTGGGCTATACCATTCAGACGCCAACCGAAGACCGCTATCTGCTCTCGACCGACGAACTCAAGGACAGGATTGCGGTTATGTTGGGCGGGCGTGCCGGCGAAATCGTGGAATTCGCGACCATCAGCACCGGGGCCAGTGACGACATTCAGCGGGCAACTGACTTGGCCCGCCGTATGGTCACAGAATTCGGCATGAGTGAAAAGCTCGGCTCGGTGCGCTACGCAGGTCGCGAGCTCCAATACCTGGGGGGATCGGTCGAGGACAATAGCCAGCTCAGTCCCGAGACTCGTGAAGTGATCGATTCGGAAGTCCAGCGTATCGTGACCGAACAGTACGTGCGTGCTCAGGCGCTGCTGAAGGAGCACCAAGCGGCCCACAAAACATTGGCCCAGCAACTGCTGAAGCAAGAGACGGTGAGCGGTAGTGATGTAAAAGCGGCGCTGGAGAATAGTCAGAGCCCCGAATCTCCTGTTGCTGTTACTCATTGAAATCAGGGGCCTTATTGTTCTTGCACAAGTGGGACAACATCGGGCAGTATCGCTGTCTAAGGCTTAGGGATTCGTCAAAGTCCGACGGGAGATGAAAAAGACCCCTCACCCACCGCCTTGCGGTCCCCCCTCTCCCCAACGGAGAGGGAAAGAAATCAAAATCACAGCCCTCTCCCCGGGGGAGAGGGGGGACCGCAAGGCGGTGGGTGAGGGGTTCCTTCTTGGGCGATATATCCAAAGCTCTGGGGCTATGCTACGCCCGCGACTTTGACGGAGCCCTGGTGTTTAAGGCTGTGGAGCAAGAATCTAAAAGCAGGATCGATGATGAAACTTTGATCCTTGCCGAGCAAGAGCACTCCATTACGCAATCATCCGTACGTCTTGGGAAACGGAGGAAGATAAAATGGGTGGGATGATCCCATTATCGGACGCATCTCGAGAGCCCGCAAGTTTCCCCGCCATGACCACGGCAATCATCGCCGCGAACGCAGTTGTCTTCGTGATGGAACTCATAGGTGGGGACGCATTTGTAACGCATTGGGCATTGATCCCTGCCACAATTACCGCGGGCCATCGCTGGGTCACGATCCTGACAGCGATGTTCATGCACGCCGGTTGGATGCATATTATCGGCAACATGGTGTTCCTCTGGGCATTTGGCCCGGAAATCGAAGATTCCATGGGGCCGCTCAAGTACCTGGTGTTTTACCTGCTCAGCGGCCTGGCGGCTTCGCTAACGCAGCTTGCCCTGATGCCTCATTCCACCGTTCCCAACCTGGGCGCCAGTGGGGCGATTGCCGGCGTGATGGGTGCTTTTATCGTTACCTACCCCCGGGATAAGATACGCACGGTGCTCCTGATAGGCTGGTTCGTTGACGTTAGGGCTATTCCCGCCGCGCTCTTGATCGGACTCTGGTTTGTGATTCAGCTTTTCAGTCAGGTTGGCGCCGTGGCAAGTGCACAGGGTGGTGGTGGCGTCGCTTATTCGGCGCACGTTGGCGGCTTCATCTTTGGGGCGGTGACGGCACGATTGTTTGAGAGTTCTCGGAGCAGTTCCGAATAGGAAACCTCACCATGTCTCCTAATGCTGCTGAAACCCCGGTCGCGATGACTGGCTTGACGGCACAGGAGGCTGCGGCTCGGCTCGACAAGTTCGGGCCCAATGAGCCTGCGGCGACACAGCACCATTCTTTTCTCTCCGATCTCCTGCACGTGTTCATGAATCCGCTGACGTTGATCCTGGTGATTGCCGCCATCGTGTCGGCATTCACAGGCGACGCGGTAGATGCGGGAATCATCGGCGTTATTGTTCTGCTGAGCGGGGCTATCGACTTAACTCAGACGTATCATTCCGAGCGCGCCGTCGAAGAACTGCGCGATCAGGTTGCCCCGACGGCAACCGTCCTCCGCGGCGGGGAGTGGAAAGAAATACCGCGGCGTGACGTGGTGCCGGGAGACATCATCCGGCTTTCCGCGGGAGATCTGGTTCCTGCTGACGCGCGACTCTTGATCGCACGCGACCTCTATGTCCAGCAAGGAATGCTAACCGGCGAATCGCTCCCCACCGATAAAGAAGCCACCGGAGAGCCCGCCTCGACCAAAGCGGATGCGCGCAACATGGTGTTCCTCGGCACCTCCATCGTGAGCGGAACAGCAACCGCCGAGGTGGTCGCGACGGGCGCGCGGACTGCCTTTGGCGATATTGCGGCTCGCCTGGCCGCACGCCCGGAAGAGACCGCCTTCGATAAGGGCTTGCGAGATTTCAGCCAGCTCATTGCGCGAACGGTGTTCTTCCTCGTTCTCTTCCTGCTTGTCACCAGCATTGTACGCCACCGTGACCCGCTTCAATCTCTGATGTTTGCAGTTTCACTAGCCGTGGGCGTGACACCCGAGTTCCTGCCCATGATTACATCGGTGACGCTTTCGAAAGGCGCCGTCGCGATGGCACGGAAGAAGGTCATCGTCAAGCATCTCTCCTCGATTCAGAACCTCGGAAGTTTGGATGTGCTTTGCAGCGATAAAACAGGAACGCTCACCGCGGGAACCATGTCGCTCGACCGCTCTCTTGATCCCTTTGGGAATCCATCCCCCCGCGCGCTGGAACTCGCCTATCTCAACAGCAAATTCCAGACGGGTATCCGCAGTCCACTTGATGACGTCATTCTCCATCAGTCTCCAGCCAAGACCGAAGATTACATCAAGCGCGACGAGATTCCGTTCGATTTCGAGCGGCGGCGGCTTTCGGTGGTGGTGGAGCGGCAATCCCAGCGGGTTCTCATCACGAAAGGTGCTCTGGAAGGGATTTTGCCACTCCTCTCCGGTTGCGAGGTCGAAGGCAAAGCAGAAACCATCAGCAAGGACGCTGCGCAGCGCATTCAACAGACGAGCGATGAGCTGAATAGCCAGGGATTCCGCTCTCTGGCGGTGGCTTACGTGGAAGTTCCGGCGCGCCCGGATTACTCCGTTGCGGACGAGCGCAATCTGATCCTGGCCGGTTTTTTGAGCTTTGCTGATCCGCCGTTGCCCGACGCCGCCCAGGTTCTGGCTTCTTTAAAGCAGGATGGGGTTGAGGTCAAGGTCATCTCCGGTGATAACGACCGCGTCACCGGCCACGTTTGCGCGCAGGTAGGAATCGAACCCGGCCACGTCGTCACGGGCGATGAATTGGACCACACGACGGACCCGGCGCTGGCGCACCTCGCCGATCAGACGCGCGCCTTCGCGCGGATTTCCCCGGTGCAGAAGAACCGCATCCTCCTGGCTCTCAAACACCACGGCCACGCGGTGGGGTTCATGGGCGACGGCATCAACGATGCGCCATCGCTGCACGCGGCAGATGTAGGCATATCAGTATCCAGCGCTGCGGACGTGGCTCGCGAGTCTGCCGACGTTATTCTCGTTCAGCCAGGCCTGCGGGTCTTGCACGATGGCATCATCGAGGGGCGCAAGGCTTTTGGCAACGTGATGAAGTATTTGCTGATGGGAACAAGCTCGAACTTTGGAAATATGCTCAGCATGGCCGGGGCTTCCGTCTTCCTGCGATTTTTGCCGATGCTGCCCACGCAAGTCCTGCTCAATAACCTTCTTTATGACGTAGGCCAACTCACCATTCCCACGGACAATGTTGACGAGACATACCTCGAGAAACCCCAACGCTGGGATATCAGTCTGATCCGCAATTTCATGGTGTTCATCGGGCCGATCAGTTCCATCTTCGACTTTCTGACTTTCTATGTGTTGCTGCATTTCTTCCACTCGAGCGAAGCGCAGTTTCATACCGGTTGGTTTGTCGAATCACTGGCAACCCAGACGCTGGTGCTGTTCGTCATCCGTACCTCCAAAAACCCGTTCCGTAGCCGTCCGAGCGCTCCCCTGATGGCAACATGCCTGGCGGTTGTGGCGATAGGGATCTATTTGCCGTTCAGTCCGCTGGCCGGCATGCTCGGCTTCACGCCGCTGCCCGGGTCATATTTTGCTTTTGTTGCCGTCGCGACGGCAATCTATCTCTTGTTGGTGGAAGCCGGCAAACGGATCCTTCTCCGTAGGCAAACCAAGATTGCGACCAAGCCTGGAACTACCTTGGCGGCCGCGGTCTAGACCAGTCGTTTTTGGCATGGAGGACGGCACCGTATCGATCTTCGGGCTAGTCTTCGGCCTCGCCGCCAGCGCCACCAATAGTCAGACGGTGCTGCTGGCCGGTGCCACCGGCGCGATCTCGGCGGCAGTGTCCATGATGGCGGGCACGTACCTGGACGTCTCGACCGCGCGCGACCGGGCGCAGGCTGAGATCGCCGAAGAGCAACACAAGATCGAGCGGGAGCCTGAGCAAGAGGCGCAGGAGGTGCGCGACCGACTGTTGCAGGCAGGCCTCACTCCGGCGGATGCGGAGATGGTCCTGACTATCCTTCAGCGTACGCCGGGCGCAATGCTCAAGAGCGAGACCGCCTTCGACCTGCAAATCGGCATATCCGCTGACCAGAATCCCTGGGTGCAGTCGATCTGGATGTTCGTCGCGGACCTGTTTGCGTCGTTCGTGCCCGTGCTGCCGTTCATGTTTCTGCCGCTCGGGCCGGCCCGCACACTCTCGCTCGTGGTCACTACACTGTTGCTGTTGTTGCTCGGCGTAGGGCGCGGCATCATCGGTCACAAGAATGTGGTCGTAACTGCACTTCAGACACTGGCGATTGGCGCGGCCGCAGGCGTGGCAGGTCTGCTGGTGGGCTCGCTGATCACCCGTCGGCTGAGTGGCTAATGGCCAGAATTCTAGGGCCTCATCTTGGCTAAGGAGATGTCTAAAATGGAAAACATGAAAGCAGTCCGCATCCATCAATACGGCGGCCCGGACGTCCTCATATTCGAGGATGCCCCACGACCGGAGCCGAGCTCTGGCGAGCTGCTCATAAGGGTCAATGCTGCCGGGGTAAACCCTGTCGATTGGAAAATTCGCGCCGGCTACCTGAAAGATGTCCGTCCCTACACCTTCCCCTTGATTTTGGGATGGGACCTCTCCGGGGTCGTCGAAGCCACCGGTCCCGGCGCCGGCAAATTCAAAAAAGGCGATGAGGTTTACTCCCGGCCCGACAGCGCTCGGAACGGGGCTTATGCCGAATACATCGCGGTGAAGGAACTCGAAGTAGCCTTTAAGCCAAAATCGATTGACCACATCCACGCCGGGGCCATTCCTCTAGCATGTCTGACCGCATGGCAGGCAATTTTTGATACGGCCGGGTTGAGAGCTGGTCAGAAAATTCTGATTCACGCCGCCGCCGGTGGCGTCGGCAGCTTTGCCGCGCAACTTGCGAAGTGGAAGGGCGCCTACGTGATCGGGACGGCTTCGGGGCAGAATCAGTCCTTTCTTCGGGAGTTGGGGGTCGATGAACCCATCGATTACGAAAAGACGCGATTTGAGGATCTAGTCCGCGACGTCGACGCGGTGTTCGACACCATCGGCGGGGACACCCAAAAACGTTCGTGGAAGGTGCTGAAGAAGGGCGGAATCCTCGTCTCCATTGTGGCTACGCCCTCGGCAGAAGAGGCCGCCAAGATGGGCGTTCGGCAGGCGCACGTTTGGATGTCGCCCAATGGCGCAGAGTTGACGGAAATCGCTGGGCTGGTGGATTCCGGGAAACTGAAACCTATAGTTGAAACCGTCCTGCCGCTTGCGGAGGCCCGACGGGCCCACGAGCTTAGTCAAACGGGCCACACACGCGGCAAGATCGTCCTGCGTGTCGCCTAACAACACTTGGAGAGGATGCCCCAGAGCGATGCAGACGGAGTGAAGCGATGACTGCAAGTACCCCAAACAATGATCCGTATACCCTAACCGCCGGTGAAGTGTGCGCTCGTATGGGTACAATCGCCGCCTCCGGGCTGAGCGAGCATGATGCGCGTCAGCGGCAGACTCAATATGGCCTTAACCGTCTCGTCGCGGAGAAGACCGAGAGCATCTGGGACGTCTTTCTTGAGGAAGTTCGCGAACCAATGATTCTCCTCCTGCTGGTCACGGGCGTGCTCTATGCGATATGGGGCCAGGTCGGGGACACGGTGACGATATTTCTGGTCATCCTCGCTTTGGTCGGAGCCGAAGTGCTCAACGAGCGGCGAGCGAAGACCGCTATCGCGGCATTGTCCAAACTCGCCGAGCCGACCACTCCCGTTCGCCGTGATGGACAGCGCACCGAAATCCGAGCTGAATACGTCGTACCCGGCGACATAGTTTTCCTCGAGGCTGGCCGCAGAGTTTCTGCTGATGCGCGATTGATCGAGGCATTTGGCCTTGCGGCAGACGAATCCGCGTTAACCGGAGAATCGGTCTCCGTTGAGAAGGAGGCTGGCCAGATCTTGCCGGCGGCCACCCCAGTCGCCGAGCGATTCAATATGGCTTTTGCCGGAACGACGATCGTCCGCGGCCGTGGATCAGCCGTGGTGGTGGCCACGGGTATGCTATCCGAGGTGGGCCGTACGGCCAAGCTTGCCCATGGGGTGGAAGTGCGCCGGACGCCTCTGCAGAATCTCATGAGCGACCTTTCCAAATCTCTTGCCTGGCTGGCGATTGCCTTCAGCGTCTTGGTGCCGCTCTTAGGTTGGGCGCTAGGCCACCAACCGCTGCACCAGATGATCCTCACCGGCCTGGCAATGGCCTTCTCCGTGATTCCCGAGGAGCTGCCCATCATCATCACCATGGTGCTGGCGCTGGGCGCCTATCGTTTATCAAAGGAAAAGGTCATCGTGAAGCACTTGCAGGCCGTGGAGACTCTCGGCGCCGTAACCGTGATCGCCACCGACAAGACCGGGACGCTTACCGAGAATCGGATGGAGGTGCGGACTCTGTATCCAGAGAAGTTCAAGCCCAAGATTCTAGAAATCGGGGTCCTGTGCAATGACGCCGCTGCCGATGGAAGCGGCGATCCGCTTGAAGTCGGGCTGCTTCAATCCGCCCAAGCGAACGGCATCAGCCTCCCGAGCCTGCGAGGTTATCGCCTTCAGACGGAGTCGACTTTTGATAACGTGCGCAAGCGAATGTCTGTCGTCTATGAGCGGGATGCGGAGCTGTGGGTTGGCGTAAAGGGTGCGCCCGAAGCAGTGCTCACTCAATGCATTTCCCGATGGGATGGCTCAGAATCTCGACCGCTAACGCAAGACGATCGACGGGAAATCCTGGCGCACGGCGATCGGATGGCAGGAGAGGCGATGCGCGTTCTTGCATTTGCGGAGAAAGATGCGCGCACTCTTCCCCGTTCCCAGGACGAAGCCGAATCCGAGCTTGAGTTCGTTGGGCTGGCTGGCTTGGAAGACCCGCCACGCCCAGAAGTAAGTCAGGCCATCACCTCCTGTAAGAAAGCTGGAGTTCGGCCAATTATGATAACCGGAGATCATCCACTCACTGCCCGTGCGATTGCTAAACAGATCGGTCTCGACGGGGCAGGGACCGTCCTTACTGGCCAGGACCTTGACGCGATGTCCGACGAGGCCTTAAGCCAGACTCTACTCGACATTTCGCTCTACGCGCGCACGACTCCTCAACACAAACTTAGGATCGTCAAGACGCTTCAACGGCGGGGCGAGATCGTTGCTGTTACCGGCGATGGCATTAATGATGCCCCTGCGCTCGCCGCAGCCGACATCGGAGTGGCCATGGGGGAGACGGGAACCGATGTGGCCCGTGAATCAGCGGACATGGTCCTGGCCAACGACAGCTTCGCGACGATCATCCGCGCAATCGAGGAAGGACGCATATCATACGATAACCTCAGCAAGGGGCTTCGCTACTATCTGGCTTGCAAGGTCGCGTTGGTTCTTGCAATGTTGCTTCCGGTCCTTCTTCGTCTGCCTGTTCCCTTCGCCCCGGTCCAGATCATCCTAATGGAGCTCTTCATGGATCTGGCCGCTTCCGCGACCTTTGTCGCCGAGCCTGCGGAGGAGGGCTTGATGCAGCGGCCCCCTCGAAGCCCCAAAGCCAAGCTGATGGACCGGCCCATGCTGGTAAGCATTTTTTCATCTGCGATTGGCCTGTTTGCCGCCGTTTCGGTCTCCTACTTGACTACATGGTATCGTACCCAGAATCTGACCGAGGCGCAGACTATGGCGTTTGCCACCTGGCTGCTCGGCCACGTTTTCCTCGCGCTGAACTTGCGCTCGGAACGCGAGCCGCTGGTTCGCTTGGGATACTTCTCCAACCGTCTGATGGTCATCTGGGCCGCCGCAACATTTGCCCTGCTCCTCTTTGCCACGCTCGTTCCGGGCGTTCAGGGCTTCTTCAAGGTCGTTCCTTTGAGCCCAACCGAATGGCTGCTCGCCATTGGCGCCGCCATGATTGGCACATTCTGGATTGAGGCGAAGAAGTTGATCGCCGCGCAGCATTTGAGGTCATGATGCTGTCCTTACGCGATTCGAGGATCTAGCCCGCGACGTCGACGTGGTATTCGACACCATCGGCGTGTCGGCTAACAACGGCTGGAAAGGACGCCCCAGAGCGACGCAGTATAATTGGCTATGGTAATGTTGCCATGATCCGAAGTGCAATGCGTATTGCCGCTTTGCTGGCCTGGTTCGCCGCGGCCGCCCTGCCCGGCTTTTCTCAGTCGAACCCTGACCTTCAAACATTCTTTCGGCAGAACATCGGACTGAGTGAAGATCAAATCGCCGCTATCCGCAGCGGACAGGCGGTCACGACGACCCTTCCGCCCCGCACGCCGTCCGAGGTCTTGTTGTTTGGCGCGGTCTACATCCATGCATCTCCAGAGACCTACTTCCAGTTTGCCCGCCGATATGATTTTAAATCGAACATCATATCGATGAATATCAATGAGTATTGCTACCAGGCCTTCTAGCGGAAAGGCTCTCTCCCCAAGAATCCAATATTGGTTTTCGCGAACTTCGCGAATTCGCGAAGCGATTGCGACTTTTGTGAAGGGCGAACCCACGCGTTTTGAAGCACTTACCAATTGGTGCTTGCATTGCACTGATGAATCTGGAGAAGTGCTAGGAAAAGAGGACCGGATGAAAAGGAGCAAAACTGCCCGGTCCATGGCGAATGTGCCTTCCGGAGTCCATTAGATTACTGGCCGTTCGGAGGTTGCCAGACAGCGACCGCAACCGTCCAGTGGGATCATATTACCAAAGGAGGATGCCTATGAAAAAGCAGTCAGCGGCGATAACGGAGCCGGCGAAGGAATCCGCGCCCATGAAGTTGCTCCCCGCCAGCACCCTGTTTGATCGTATCCAGGATCTGTCCGACTCGATTGCCCGCCGCGCCTTTGAGATTTTTGATGGTCGCGGCCGTGCAGACGGGCACGACCTTGAAGATTGGTTCCGGGCAGAGTCGCAGTTTCTACACCCCGTGCATCTCGACATCGCACAATCGGACTATGCTTACACTGTTCATGTTGAGGTGCCGGGCTTCAGTGCCAAAGAACTTGAGGTCGGCGTGGAGCCCCATCGTCTTACCATCAGTGGTCAGCGTGAAATCAGCCAAGAGCGGACAAGCAAAAAGACCATCTACTCGGAGCATTGTGTCAACCGAATCTTCCGGTCCGTTGACTTGCCTGCGGAAGTTGATTCTTCGAAGGTCACGGCCACACTCAAGGATGGAGTGCTGGAACTCTCGATGCCGAAAACCTCCAAGGCGCGGAAGATCCTGGTGGAAGAAAAGCTGGCGTAAGGTTTCCAAGTGTCCGGAGCGGTGCTTGGGTCAAAATTGCTCGTGTAACACGGTGTGCTTATACAAGCAAAGGAGAAGAGTTATGAGAAGTGACAGGGAATTACAGATCGATGTTCTCGACGAACTCAGATGGGAGCCGGGTGTGAACGCCACAGACATCGGGGCCACGGTGAAAGATGGGGTGGTGACGCTCGAGGGTACGGTGGATAGCTTCGCGGAAAAGTGGGCCGCCGAGGGAGCGGTTAAACGGTTGCCTGATGTTAAGGCGCTCGTCGTCGAACTCGAAGTCAAGCTTCCTGGCGCCAGTGAGCGGACCGACGCGGACATCGCCCGGGCCGCAGAGCACGCTCTGGAGTGGAACGTCGCAGTACCCGAGGATCGGATCAAGGTGACCGTGGAGAATGGCTTCCTCATTCTGGAGGGCGAGGTTGATTGGGAGTTTCAGAGGTCGGCTGCCAAGCAGGCGGTGCAGTGCCTGACGGGAGTGAAGGGAGTGGCCAACGGGATCACTATCAAGCCGAAAGTGGCGCCCGCCGACGTCAAAGCAAAGATCGAAGCCGCAATCAAGCGCAATGCGTTGCTCGACGCGGGGAAGATCAACGTGCAAGCCGACGGGAGTATGGTGACGTTAAGCGGAAGCGTACACTCCTGGGCGGAGCGCGAGGAGGCCGAGCGCGCTGCCTGGGCCGCGCCGGGGGTTTCTGAAGTCAAGAGCGACATTACGGTCTCGTATTGAGACAGGTCGGCCGCAGATACAGATCGAAGGGGAGTGAAAGACCATGACACAAATTGAACGCATCCTTTGTCCCGTGGATTTCTCAGAATTCTCGGTGAAGGCTTATGACTATGCGCAGTCGCTAGCTTGGCATTATAAGGCCACTCTGTTCTTGCAGCATGTGATCGATTCGCTGACCCCCTACTATCCTTACCATGCTTTTCCAGGCGCCTACGATCAGATGTGCCAGAACCTGCGCGCCGATGCCGAGCAGCAACTCGAGGAATTTGGGAAAACCCACAGTTGGCGCGGCATACAACCCCGATGCGACGTGCAGGATGGCGTGGCGACAGACTTGATTCTGAGTTTTGCCGATGCGCAGGCCGTGAACCTGATCGTCATGGGAACCCACGGTCTGCGAGGGATTGACCATCTCACGCTGGGATCAGTTACGGAAAAAGTATTACGAAAAGCCCGCTGCCCGGTGTTGGCCGTACGCAAGCCGGCCCACGATTTTGTAGCCCCGGGAGGAGACCCGGACCTGATCCACCTACAACGGATCCTTTACTGCACAGATTTTTCCGATAATTCGGAGCAGGCTTGGGACCACGCCGTCTCCCTGGCAACAGAGTACAACGCCGAGCTCACGGTGCTTCATGTGTTGGAGGAAACCGCAGGTGAAGTCGATATTGAAAACGTGATCGTAAAAGTGCTAGAGCGCCTGGAGGAACGAATTTCCCCCGAGGCGCGCCAAAACGGCAAGGTGAAGGCGGCAGTACGCATCGGCCAGCCCTATCAACAGATCATCCAGCTCGCTTTGGAGTCGCGAACCGACTTGATCATTACGGGGGTGCGAGGACGACACGCCTTGGATCTCGCGGTATTTGGTTCGACCACCTACCGGGTGGTTCAGTTAGGCCCTTGCCCGGTCCTGGTCGTCCACATTTGATGGTGCGGAACCTCCGGGAGCAAATATGCCCCAGATTAAGCAAATTCTTTGCCCTATCGATTTCTCGGAATCCTCAGCAAGAGCGTATGACTCCGCGCAGTCGCTGGCCCGGCATTATCAGGCCAAGCTGTTTCTCCAGCACGTCGTCGATTTAGCACTTCCCTCCTATGCGTATTACGCTGACGCGGTCTACATCACCGATTTCTTCCAGACGATTCGCGACGGCGCGCGAAAGCAGTTACAAGATTTCGCGAGGGCGCACACGAAGTGTGGCGTGCGGCCTGAGTGCCTCGTGAATGAAGGTGGGGTGACGGACTCGATCCTTTCCTTCGCGGCAGATCAAAAGGTGGACCTCATCGTCGTGGGGCCGCATGGGCTCAAGGGAGCCGACCGTGTTGCCCTGGGGTCGGTGGCGGAAAAGGTATTGCGGAAAGCGAACTGCCCTGTGCTCGTAAGCCGGAAGACGGTGCAGGGTAGTCCTACCCCGGAAGGCGCACAGGATTCCGTGCAACTGCGCAGGGTCATTTTCTGCACGGATTTTTCCGACCCTGCACGTCGGGCTTTGGAATACGCGCTCTCGGTAGCAGCGGAGTACGATGCTGACATCACCCTGCTCCACGTGTTGGAGGAAATCCCAAGTTCGGCCAACATTGAAGGGGCAATCGCGATAGCCACAAAGCAACTCGGTAAACTGATTCCACCGGCGGGGCTCAATGCCGCCAAGATCAAAACCATGGTGCGAATCGGCAGATCCTACGAACAGATCATCCAATTTGCCTTGGAAACTCAAGCTGACTTACTGATCATGGCGGTGCGTGGGCGCAATGCCTTGGATCTTGCGGTGTTTGGTTCCACAACCTATCGGGCGATCCAGTTAGGATCTTGCTCGGTGTTAGCCGTTCACGGTTAAAGACGCGGAGCTCGGTTAGCGCAGGCACTGCTCCTCATGCCTATCATCCTTGATGTGGGAAAAAAGCGACTTATGCCCTTGTTTTCTGGAGAGGCCATCGACCGATTGCACGGGTCACCTGACAAGCGTGCCCCTAGGCGTGCATCCATCCGAGGCCTGCTCGGGAACGAGTCGGACCAGGGGACCGATTTTCAGCGCTGACATCCGCAACGTATTGAAAATCTCCGTTTTTGCGCTCTGCATTCTCTCCGCGCATGGCCAGACTGCCAACACGGGAGCGATAGCTGGCACCGTCAGCGACCCCAGTGGAGCGCCGGTAGCAGGTGCGGCAGTGGTGGTCAACAGCCAGGGCACAACGGAACAGCGCGATCTCGATACGGATGCCGAGGGTAATTTCTCGGTCCCCTTCCTTGCTCCTGGCGACTTTGACCTCACGATTCGCGCCCCCGGATTTGAGCCCTTCACCTTTAAAAGTAGGCTCCTCGGCAGAATTTGTGGGTAGAAGTGGGAGCTTTAGTTCGTTCGAAGGAAAAAGATAGCGCATCCTGTCCCGATCCTGTATGGGTAGTGTTG
>Ga0209039_10001350_pt1 | contig 23134 bp, 24 predicted proteins | sample BogFormECP12_OM1_FD_188238 | JGI IMG/M metagenome (GOLD analysis project Ga0209039, IMG submission 188238) | Bog forest soil microbial communities from Calvert Island, British Columbia, Canada - ECP12_OM1 (SPAdes) (version 2) | ecosystem: Environmental > Aquatic > Freshwater > Wetlands > Bog ... | reverse complement strand
ATATACCGTAACTAATTGAGTAGTTTGTTGCAATCGATAGTTTGATTTTGGCTTATAAAAGATTTCTGTCCACATGACCGAACTGAAATTTTTATCATATTTTCAAATAAGCAATAACATAAGTGGATACCTGTGGACTATTTTTAATTTTCAGTTCGGTCATGTGGACAGAAAATATAAATCCTCCCTTCCAAACGCTTACTCTGGTGATCTAAATGTTGTTAAGAAAAGGGAGTGTAATACTCTTTGTGCTGGTACTGTTGTCCATCATGGCGACGGTTTCGGCAGGCGCAGCTAGTCCGAACTTGGTAACGAAAGCCGGAAATGGAGGGTATATGGTAAGGCCGGCCCATGCCGGCGATTCAACCACCGGTATATGGGCTGCGGGCGGTTCGGTTTCTCCGATGACCGTTGGCTCTTCCATTTCCCAGGGACAAACGCAATGGTTTACTAAATACATAAACCAGGGTTGCCCAGGATTTTATACTAATTTTTATTGGGGTAATCCATCAAATAGCCTGCAGCTTACGATCTTCACGCCAGATGGGTATGTAATAGGCCCATTAAATGATGGTTCCGATGGTGTAATCGATGGCGCCATAAGCCTCTATATATGGAGAAATGGCGGTCTGGCTGGCGGTACATATTATGAAAGGGTATATGGCCAATCGGTAACAGGTCAGCAATCGTTTACGATCTAATCGTAAGGCTATTATACTCATAATCTAATAATATTGATTATGCGCCTAAAACTTGAACTGTTTACAATTTTTATTTTATTTTTCATGTTCATTTGTAATGTAAACGTTCATGCCGACAGCTATAGTTATTTTCATTATAATGAATCCATTAATTTTAACGGTGGGATAGTCGGTACTCCATACGATTTGAACCGTACGACACCTAATCCCGCTTATCCGGAATCGACGACTGGCGCCGACGCTAAGACCACATTCTGGCAGTTACCACTGTGGATCAAGGCTTTTGTTTTAACGGGGCTTGCATTAACCATCCTGGGCCTCATCAAGCTCGTACCGTTCGTGTTTGGAAGGCTTGGCAACGTCCTGGATAACCCTAAGACGAAAAACATCTTTAATTATATCGTCAAGAACCCGGGCTATACGATCGCGGAAATATCGAGCGGCCAAAACATCAACCGGGGAACGCTCAAGTACCACCTCCAGCAGTTGATAACCGAGAAGAAGGTCATCTCCCTTAGAAGAGGAAAATTCTCCCGATTCTTCTTCAATAATATGACGGTCGTCGATAAGGAAAGCCTGATATCCTCTTACATGAGGACCGAGGGCAGCCAGAAGGTCCTCGTGACGATAATGGATAACCCGGGCATCACGAACCAGGAGCTTTCCATTCGGTTCAACCTGACAAAAAGCACCATCCACGACTATCTGAACCGATTTTTCAAAGAAGGCATCGTGGAGTCCAGGCAGGACGGCAAGTTCAAGCGGTACTACATAAAACAGGATGCCCGACTGATCCTGCTGCGGTATAAGCCCCAGTAAGCTATTTTTTAAGCAGCCCCTCGTAGAGCAGAGGGTAATCCTTCGCTTTCCATGCAGTTATACCCCCGAGCACGTTATAAACATCCTTGAAGCCGGCACGCTTCAGGATACTGGCCGCAAAGCTAGCCCGAAGCCCGGTCGAGCACATGCACGCAATGGGCCTACCTTTCGGCACTTCGTTCAGCCTGTGCTCCAGCTCGCCCACATAGATATGCATCGCCTCTTTTATGTGACCGTTTAGCCATTCCGAAGTGCCCCGGACGTCAAGGACCGTCACCTTATCCGAGGAAAGCATCCCCGCCACGGCATCGGGCAAAAGCAAACCTATTAAATCCATGTCATAGCCCGCGTTGGCCCACTGCTGGAAGCCCCCGCATAAATATCCCAGCACATCTTCAAAGCCAAGCCTGTACAGATACCGGGCAGCAGTTTCCGCATCCCCATCCCTTTCCAGTAATAGGTAGACAGGTTGATCGTCGAGCCAGCCGGGGAAAGTCGCCAGGCCATCAAGCCATATGTTATAGGAGCCGGGTATGTGGGCAGAAAAGGAGGAGGGCATCCGGGCGTCTATTAAAATGCCTGAGCCTATGGCCGTCTTAAAGTCCTTGACCGACATCGGGCCACAAAATGGCGGGCCTCCCGTGGCCGGCGGACCATTCAAATTATACGCCCCCATTTTTATGAAATAGTAAGGCATCTCCAGCGGCTCTCCACATTTTTTTGCGATGAATTCTTCCCGGGAGAGCCGGAGATCGGGGTTTGTCAACCGCTCGTATCCCAGAGTGCTGTCGTCCCTGTCACCGATGCCGGCACCGCATACCGAGCCGGCACCATGTGCCGGGCAAAGAATGACCTGGTCGCCCAGAGGCATTATTTTCGTCTTTATGCTGTCATATAGCAGGCCCGCTGCCTGCTCTTTCGCGCCCCACAGGTCGATGCGGCCCGTGGTGCCCGGAAAGATCGCATCGCCGGTAAATGCCATCAGGGGCGTGTCATTGCCGCTTTCATAGAGCACGTAGGTCATGCTTTCCGGTGTATGGCCGGGCGTCTCGATCGCTGTTATTAAGAGTTTATCGATCGTGAGTGTTTGGCCTTCGGCAATGGATTCCCCGTACTTGAACGGCATGTTTTTCCCATGGTAAATAGAGCACCCCGTCCTCGCTTTCAATTCTTGCGAGCCTATGACGAGATCCTCGTTGCGATGCGTCTCCAGGACGTATTTGATACGCATGCAATTTCGGCGGGCAAATTCAAGATAAATGTCGACGTCCCTTCTCGGATCTACGATCAGGGCTTCGCCGCCAGTCCCGATAAAATAGGAGATATGCGCCAGCCCCTCCGACTTTACGCGCAGGAATATCATAAATATCAATTTATTATTTATCGGGCCACATATTTATACCGTTATCATACTGGTCGAACTACGTTCACATCCATACAAGTAGGGAGTAACATATATATGAGACTTAAATGATATATTGATTTATAATGGACCAGATAGCCAAACTTAAAGCCTATCAATCGGATGCTTTTAGTTTTGACTTTGGCTATTGGTGGTTTAGCTTTAACTAGGAACATCTCTGCTGGCGCTGTTTTTTCGAACCCCTGCGGCTATGTTCCCCATCTTTTCGAAAATTACAGCGCCGGCCATACAAGGTTGGTATTAATATGGACGGCAAAACTATACGCATGAACAGGATACTGGAATCGGGCAGAGCGGTCATCGTCCCGATGGACCATGGCGTGAGCGAAGGGCCTATCGAAGGATTAACCGACATGGGCCGCATGGTATCGCTCGTGGAAAAAGGTGGCGCGAGCGCGGTGCTCCTGCACAAGGGAGTCATCAAGTCGCTGCAGGTACCGCCAAAGTGCGGCGTCATCATGCACATGTCGGCCGGAACGAAGTTCGGTGAGGATAAGAACCGGAAAGTGCTGATATCCTCCGTAGACCAGGCCATCAGGCTGGGCGCCGACGCGATCTCGATCCACGTCAACATCGGAGGTTCGGCCACCGAGCCGGACATGCTCAACGACCTTGGCGAAATGGCCGACCAATGCGACTCGACGGGGATCCCGCTGCTGGTAATGGCATATGCCAGGGGCAAGAACACCACCGGCACGCCATCGGAGATAGCGCATGTGGCCCGGGTTGCGGGCGAGCTCGGGGCGGACATCGTTAAATGCCCGTACACCGGCGACATCAAGTCCATGAGGCTGGTCACCAGCGCATGCCCGGCACCCGTGGTCATCGCCGGCGGGCCGAAGTGCGAGAATGACTACGAAGTGCTGAAGATGGTCGAGGATGCCATGGCTGCAGGCTCTATCGGTGTATCGCTGGGCAGGAATATCTTCCAGCACGCCAGGCCGGACTTAATGACGGCTGCATTACGGGCGGTCATCATCGATGGCGTATCGGCGAAGGAAGCGTCGGCCATTCTCAAGGGGTATGTAAAAAGCGCCCCCCTTGAGCGGGTGTCGGTGGGGGCGCATTGAGTGGCCGATTACACAACCTTATTTTCTCCATACGAGCTTTAACGCGACGCATATGCCAACGACTGCAACCACAGCCAGCGCTAAATATATGGCCCACATCTGTACGCCGGAAGAGCTTTTAGTTTCACTTTTAACGATGTTGATCAGCTCGTCGTGGGCAAGATGTACGTTCATATGCGTGTCGCCATAGCTGACCGTATAGTCGCCCTTATCAAGGCCTTCAAGCCGGTATATACCATTGACGGATGCCGACACGCTATAATTGTTCCCGGTGATCGTAACGTTCTCCGGGCTCCTGGACTTTAAAAACAGCGTGGGCTTATCCTTTACCGGCAAAGGCTCGCCATTACTGAGGCTCATTGTATTAGGCTCGTCAAGCAGCGAGAGCATCGTGGGCGATAGGCACTCCTGGCCATAGGTCCCGCCGATGCCTTTGATAGTCTTATTCGAGTATATCAACAGCGGCGTCATCAGGCTTTCTTTGCGGGAAGCTACGCTCGCGCCCGCATGCGCACCGCTAAGGCTGTTCTCGGTGAAGCTCATGCCGTGGTCGCCCGTGATCATCAGGATAGCCCCGGAAGCACGGCATACGTCGACCAGGCTTTCCATTTCAGGCTCCAGGGCCGATAAAACAGTCTCATAACCTTCGCTCCCCGTCGTATGGCCCGAATGGTCCAGCCCACCTGCGTTAACCAATAAAACATAGTTTACGTCGGGCTCATTATGATCCATGAACGTGACCAGTTCCCGGGTGAAGTTCAGCGACCAGTTGTTATATTTTATAAAACCCGCAAATTTATCCTTGCCGGCTTTACTCGGCTGAAGCAGGGGATAGTTTTTCATCATCTGTGCTAAGTCGGGCGGCACGTTATCCCCATGCTGGATATACTCGAAATATGGGTCATAGATCGAGTCGTTCTTTTCCCTGACGGCGGCGTCAAGCTCCGCGAGCATTTGCGCGCTGTCGCCGTTCTCCAGGATGCCGAGCGCTAAATACCCGTCATCCTTTAAGGCGTCGAAGATCGTCGCGTGATAAAGGGCGACGGTTTCCTGGGATGCGTTGGAATCACCGGTCACGATCACCGCATGCCCGTACTCGGTGGCGGGGACGGGCACCTTAAGCTGGTACCTTGCGTCTGCCATATCCACGAATTTCAGGTCGAGCGACGGTATTGGCGTACCTCCGGTATATGTAGCAGTGTTCGGAGAGAGATATGACGAGCCCAGGCTATCAATGACCACGATAACGGCGCCATGCGCCGAAGCGTTTAAGGGGATGGCCGCCAGGGCTATGATCAATATGATCGGCAGGTATCGCATGATTACTTATTTTCACTTATATGATATTTAGTCGTTGCCCTAGGGCGGCGAGAAAGTATTATGGCCGGCCGTGTTAATATCGTCTTGATGAAGATAAAGAACGCCGAAGCCCTGGCCCGTGACGATGAAAGGGCTGACGGTCTGGCCATCATAGAGGCGGGCATAGGCGCGGTCCTGCCCGAAAATGTCATCCGGAACTCTGTCAGGATCGATGGCGATATACTAGAAATAAAAGGTTATAAGTATAACCTTTCCCGCTACCGGCGCATTTTTGTGGCGGGCGGCGGAAAGGCGGCCGGCACCATGGCCGTGGAGCTGGAAAAGATCTTAGATGGCCGCATTACGGCGGGCATAGTCAACGACCGCTATGGTATTGAGGCAAAAACTAAGACCATTAAAGTTTGTCATGGGGGACACCCTTTGCCCACCCAGGATGGCGTCAAGGGCGTCGAAGATATGCTCCGTATGCTGTCTTCGGCTGGCAGCGATGACCTCGTGATTTTTCTCATATCAGGGGGCGGCTCGGCGCTCCTGCCTTACCCGGCAAAGGGCGTCAGCCTGGAAGAAACAACAAAGCTTACCGACCTGCTGCTGAAGAGCGGGGCACGTATCGCCGAAATGAACGCCGTACGCAAGCATATATCGGCCATTAAAGGCGGACAGTTGTTGAAGTATGTGGACGGTGCCACGGTTGTCAGCCTGATCGTCTCGGATGTAGTAGGCGACGACATTAGCTTTATCGCGTCGGGCCCGACAACGCCGGACGATACCACATTTGCCGATGCCCTGGGGATATTAAAAAAATATGACATTTTCGATAAAGCGCCGGCAGGCATCATAAAACACCTGGATGCAGGGGCGAGAGGTGAAATACCCGAGACGCCTGACAGCAGCAATTCGGTATTCGAGCGTACGACCAATATTCTTGTCGCCGGCAACGCCATAGCGCTGGAAGCTGCGGCTAAAAAGGCATTCGAGCTCGGCTATAGCCCCCTCATCCTCGGATCATATATTATTGGCGAGAGCCGGGAAGTCGGGCTGGTGCTGTCCGGTATCGCAAGAGCATGCTTAAAGTTCGGCAAGCCCGTAGAGCCGCCGGCGGCCATCATATCGGGCGGCGAGACCACTGTCACCATCAGGGGTAAAGGCAAAGGCGGCAGGAACCAGGAGCTTGTCCTTGGAGCCCTTCAGAACATGGTGTCGGGAATGACTATCATATCGGTAGATACAGATGGTATCGACGGTGCCTCGGACGCTTGCGGGGCGATCGCCGATGAGTCAACAATGGAACGTGCCGAAAAAATGGGGCTATCGATAACCGATTCGTTAAAAGAGAATGCTTCATACGATTTTTTCGAAAAGCTGGACGACCTGATCTTTACGGGGCCCACGGGCACTAACGTCAGCGACCTGCGTCTCATTCTGGCCTATAAAAAATAAGGCTTACTTGATCTCCGCCGTGCGCTTTTCGCATGATGCGATAGGACATGGGGGCTTTTCCATTGCGCTAAGCTCCTGGTCAAAGCGCTCCATCCGGGAGGCCAGTCCCCGGTAATGCGGCAGATAAGCTTCATAATAAAAGATCCGCAGGGGGTCTATGCCAGCTACTGCTACTGCCCTTTTCAGCTCTTCGACTCGTTTTGCCACATTCGCTCTAATGGCGCCTTCGGGCGAATTCGTAGTACCGTCGCCCAGGAATATACCGGCGGCACCTCGCTCGAAAGCGTAAATAAGATGTTTAGGCTCCAGGCGCATGATGGAAGGAACGCGGATGATCCTGACCGAGGAAGGATACGGTATGCGGTTCACGCCGGCATTATCGGCTGCTACGTAAGCGATATTTTCATCGAGAAAGGCGATCATTTTAGGCTCGCCCTTGAGCATGCCGTCTATCCTGGCATATAGCTCGGAGTCGCTGCTTCCCGGCAGCGAGATGGCATGTTCGGGACAGCGTAAAATACATCCGCCGAGGCCGATACAGGATAGCGGGTCGATGGATATTCGGCCGTTCGAATAGGCCGCTCCGTAGGGGCAGAGCTTGATACAGGCTCCGCAGCTTGTGCATTTATCATAGTCTATGACGGCGAATTTGGGCTCTATCTCGATGGGCGCGCTGACCAGCTCTGCAACTTTGGATGCGGCGGCCCGCGCCTGTAGAATCGATTCCGTAATATCTTTAGCGCCTGCGGCTGTCCCGCAGACGAAAATGCCCCTCGCCGTCGTAGACGCCGGATCGAGCTTCGGGTGCTTCTCCTTTATGAATAGTTCAGGGGTAAGGCCGATGGACAGCGCTCTTGCAGCCTCTATCGTCCCCGCGGACGGCTCCAGAGCACATGAAAGCACCACCATGTCGGCTTCCAGCTCAACGGGCCCGCCGCCCAGCGTGTCCTCAACACGCACCACTATGGCCTCGTTCTTTAGGACTTCGCCTACTCTGCCTCTGATGAACGTGACATCCTTCTTCTGTACCTCGCGGTAGTAATTCTCATAAGAGCCGGTAGCCCGGATATCCGTATAGCAAATATAGACCTCCGTACCGGGGAAGTGGTCTTTAATATAATTTGCGTGCTTGAGAGCCACCATACAGCATATTTTAGAACAATAAGGTATCGAGCCCGGCTTTTCATCCCTGGAGCCCACGCACTGGATCATGACAACGCGCTGTGGCGCTTTCCCGGTCGATGGTATCTCCAGCTTACCACTTGTGGGACCGTTGACTGCCAGCAGCCTGGCAAGCTCAGTCTGGGTGATGACTTCCTCGTATTTACCATAGCCAAGCTCGTACTTATCGGAAGGATCAAGCTCCTTGTGGCCGGTGGCTATTACGATAGAGCCGACGTGCAGCGTCTCTTTAAAAGGTGTGGCCTCCAGGTCTATGGCACCGGCGCCGCATGCTTTTACACAGTTCCCGCACTTTTTACAGGCTTTTTCGTCAATTGTATATGCAGCGGGTATGGCCTGTGGGAACGGCTTATAAATGGCCTTTCGGGCGCAAAGGCCGGCGTTCCACTCGTCATCAGTCAGCGAGGGACATACTGAGGCACACTGTCCGCAGGACGTGCATTTCTTCGTGTCCACGAACCCAGGCTCGTGCTCGACTGTCACGCTGAAGTCGCCCGCATGGCCCTTTAATCCGGCTATCTTCGACCGGGTCTTTATCTCTATATTCTTGTTTTTCGCTACTTCGCTCATGATGGGAGCGAGCGAGCACATGGAGCAATCTTCAGTCAGCTTGTCGGGCGAGAATACCTTTCCGATCTTGACCATGTTGCCGCCTATTGTGGGGCTTTTTTCTATTAGATGAACGCGAATGCCCTGCTTCGCCAGCGCCAACGCCGCAGTAATGCCCGCGATACCCCCTCCGACCACCAGGACGCTCTTTTCGGCTTTGACCGTAATATTATCAAGAGGCCGTGCATGCCGTACGGCATTTATAGAAGAACGGATGATGTCGGCAGCCCTTCCAGTAGGGTCTTCCGAGGGCACCCATGTACATTGTTCCCGGATGTTGGCAATGTCCAGGAAATATGGGTTAAGCCCTGCCTCTCCGATACATTCGCGGAAAGTGCGCTCATGGACGTTGGGAGAGCACGCCGCAACTACGACTCGCTCGAGGCCTAATGCATTGACCCTGTCCTTGATGAGCGATTGCCCCTCGGCCGAGCATAGGTACGGATGATCCTCCACACACTCTGCGCCTTCGGCGCATGCATTCGCCTTTAGCTTTTCAATATCGACAGCGCCGGCTATGTTGTTGCCGCAATGGCAAATAAATACGCCTACGCTGGGCTTCATCGCTTACCTCCTATCATTCCAAGCCTCTCCAGCAGCGGCTCTACAGGTACGGCGTGCATGTCCAGGCCTATTTCATATGGATCTGCGCCGAGTGCCAGCGCGGCCAACTCTGAAAAGTATAGCACGGGTATATCCAGCGAGCCGACCGCTTCAGCCAGGGTTTCCTGATAGTAGTCCAGGTTGAAAGTACAGCCGGGGCACTGTGTAATAATGAGGTCTGGCATTTCTTTTTTAATGCTTGCGAACTTTCTCTTCAATATCGTGCGGGGATACTCCCTGTCGAGCATAGTGTAGTGAAAGCCCATGCCGCAGCAGAGCGACCTTTCGCTATAGTCTAAGACCTCGCAGCCCAGGCCTTTCGCTATATCGTCAACCACAGTCGGCCGCTCGAAGTTGCCCGATGCGACGTCCTTGTAAAAGATCTTCGAGTAATGGCAGCCATGGTGAGTGACGGCCTTTACGCCCCTAAAATCGTGAATTGCTTTAGCCTTGATGTCGTCGAGCCTGGCCAGGAATATTTCGGAAACATGGTTGACGCCGGATGAAATGTCAAAGCTCTTCCCTATTTTTGCTAAAGCGCCGGATGTATCATCCCTTAGTGCCTTATCTCTCGATAAGATCTCTTTGCATTCCTTTAAATTGCCGTAGGATGTCGGGCAGGTGCAAACGATGTTTTTATCTTTAGAGCAAGCCGCCAGCGAAAAGTTCCGGGCGTTCAAGGCCAGGTTGGTCTTCAGGGGGACGACGCCTGCATGATAGCCGAAGCCCGTACACGAGGAGTGCCGGGGGTCATCGGTATAATTAGCCTCGAGCCTATCCAGTACATACCTTATGGACTTCTCGATACCCGGGTATATCGAGCAGGTCACGCAGCTCTTAAATAAATAATAATTATCCTTTGGCACGGCCTGGAGCGCATTAAGCATCGTTATCACCTTTGTATCCGGTCATTTCCATGAGCGACCTGATCTCGGCCATGGAGTCCGCCGGTATCGGCTGCATCCTGGCATCGTCACGGTCAAACCCGAGCCTGACACGCCTGTTGCCATTGTCCCGGCACCTCATGGTCGTGCGCGGCCCGAATTCCCCTATAAAGTCGAGCATATAAGGCAAGAAAGTCTCGCCGCGCTGGTGGAGATTTTTATGGATGAGAGATGCGACCGCTTTGATGTTTTCCGGCGCCACGCCGGTGGCCAGGGCCTTTTCACGCAATGCCAGGATGCCCGCGCCTACGCTGTTATTGCGAGGGCAGCGCGCCGCACATGAATAGCATTGCCCGCATCGCCACAGGTAGGGCATAACGGAATCAATATCGCCGAGCTGCAGCTTTCTCATTACATCGCGAGGCCGATAGTCGTCGTAAATAAGCGCTGCCGGGCAGCTTGCCGTGCATCGGCCGCATTGCATGCATTTTTCAAAGCCGCAAACGTGGCTAAGCCGGTGATCACTGTTAACGATGACCTGTTTTTTCAACGCGATCCTCATGGTGCCCCTCACTTCGCAGTATTAATGAATTATTCGGTATCATACCTTAATAATTTTGTCCTTAAAAGAGATAATTATTTCACAAAAAGGATAAATAGTTGCAAATGTTTCCATATTGTACAGGTATCAAGCAAAAATAAGAAAAACATATAATACTTCTAAAGCCGATCTTATCATATATAAAGAGGAACTCATGGGAGCATATACGTTGTTCTGCCCGGGATGCGGTCACGCACTACCCGATCATTATACGCTCAGATGCGATTGCGGGGCCGGCCTCATAAGGACACGGTATGAAGCCCGGCAGCTATCGCTAAAAGATCTGCCCGGCATGTGGCAATATTATGACTGGCTGCCCACAAAAGGGCATATAGATACGCCAGGCAAGCCCATAACGTACAAAAGCGAAGGCCTGGCGAAGGAGCTGGGCATTAAAGAATTATACATTTCATTTAACGGCTACTGGCCGGAGATGAATGCCCGTATGGATACTTGCAGCTTTAAGGAGCTCGAGGCGCCGCCCACGATCCAGAGGGCAATGGAGCATGGCGGCAAGGCCATGGTGCTCGCCTCCGTCGGCAACACGGCACGGGCGTTCGCACATCTTTCCACGATCACCGGATTCCCGGTCGTCATCGTGGTGCCGGAGAAGAGCGCCGGCAACCTGTGGATACCGGGCAGAGAGCCGGGAGCGTCCATCCGGCTTATCACGATGGAAGAGGGTAATGATTATGCGGATGCGATCAGGCTATCGGAGCGCATTTCCTCTATGGAGGGCATGATGCCCGAAGGCGGGGCAAGGAACGTGGCACGAAGGGACGGCATGGCCGTGACGATGCTGGACGCGGCCGTTACCATGAAGAGGATGCCGGACGATTATTTCCAGGCCATCGGGAGCGGCACCGGAGGAATAGCCGCCTGGGAGGCTTCACTGCGCCTGAGAGAGGACGGCCGTTTCGGGGAGCATCTACCCGCATTGCACCTGGCCCAGAATTTACCGTTCGCCCCCATGTACCATGCCTGGAGAGCACGAAGAAGGGACATCATCACCGAGCAGGACATGCCGAACGCAAAGCAGCAAATAGCGGAAATGTACACGGATATCCTGTCGAACCGCAATCCACCGTATACGATGATGGGCGGGGTATATGATGCGCTGATCGATACGGAAGGGGACATGTACGCCGTTACGAATAAGGAAGCGACGGAAGCGAAAAAATTGTTCGAATCATTGGAGGGCATCGACATATTACCGCCCGCCGCCGTGGCGGTCGCCGCGCTCCTGCAAGCCTCGGGTCGGGGCATCGATAAAAGCCGGAAAGTCCTCTTAAATATTACCGGCGGAGGCCTGGAGCGCCTGAAAAAAGACGTGCCGTTAAACCAGGTCCAGCCCTGCCTGAAGGTGAGCGGCCCCGATGTGCCGCTGGAGGATATCATAAAGGTGATAGAATGGCGAACGTTGAGCGAGAAGTCATAGATATAATGAAGTCCTGCGGCATCGACGTCGTCCTGACGCTGCCGTGCGACAAGATCAAGGCATTGCTGGCGATGATACCCGATAATTTTAAGGAAGTCCCCCTGACCAGGGAAGAGAACGGTGTCGGCATTGCCGCGGGCCTGGTCATGGCTGGAAAAAAGCCTGTGATGATGATCCAGAGCACGGGCATGGGAAACTCTCTCAACTCGCTCTCTTCGCTGCATATGACCTATGACCTGCCTTTGCCCATCCTGGCCAGCTGGCGTGGCGTCTATAAGGAGGGAATTCCTGCCCAGATGCAGTTCGGGAAGAGCCTCGAGGCGGTCCTTGACGGCGCCGGCATCCCGTACGTGGCGATGACCTCTGCGGACGATCTTCAGCTCATAAAAAAAGGTATAAACCAGTCCTATAAAGCGAATACGCCGCTGGCGATACTACTGTCCCCCAGGCTCTGGGAGGGCTCATCGGAGAAGCACTGGAACCCGGATTTTGCGGCCAAAGGGCGACATTTTGACATCGATTGCCATTCGGAAGTCCCTGGGGCAACCCATTCGAGGTTCGACATGATCAAAGGTATCGTGCCTTACCTGAAAGGCAAGATCGTCGTGTCCAACATAGGCGTGCCCAGCAAGGAATTGTACGCGGCGCTGGACCAGGACACGAACTTTTACATGTTGGGCAGCCTGGGCCTGGTCTCGGCCATCGGCCAGGGGCTGGCGATGGGCCAGAAAAAGGAGGTCATAACGCTCGACGGCGACGGGAGCATCCTCATGAACCCCAATGTGCTGGCCAGCGTCGCCCAGGAAAACCCCGAGAACCTGACCATCATCGCCTTCGACAATAGCGCCCACGGCTCCACGGGCAACCAGAAGACTTATTCGGAGAGCATGGACCTGGAATTGTTGGCCAGGGTGTTCGGGATCAAGAACACGGCGAAAGTTTCGAGCCCCGAGGAGCTTTTGAAGGCACTGAAAGCCCGGGGCAAGGGGCCGAGGTTCATTCACGCGATCGTGCTGGCGAAAAATGCCGACGTGCCCAATATACCGCTGACCCCGATACAGATAAAAGAACGTTTCATGGCTTCCTTAGGCACTGATCATTAAAGCCTCCATAGGTTTACCAAACCCGAAACTTATAAGTACGCGTAAGTCTATTTGATGTCTCGTACCCCTGATTGGTAGGTATAAATAATCCCGCCTTAGCTCAGCCTGGTTAGAGCGGTCGGCTGTAGACCTTACGACTGCGGAAACCGACAGGTCCCCGATTCGAATTCGGGAGGCGGGACATCCTTTCCCTGTTCATGAGCAAGCGGGGAAAAGTATAAATCCAATCGGGTTTATGTTTAAACCCCGTTTTAAAAGCGTGCTCGGATAGTGTAGAGGCCTATCATGGGGCCCTGTCGAGGCTCCGACTCGGGTTCAAATCCCGATCCGAGCGCTTTCTAATTATTTACTATCCTTCATAGGGCTTATTTTCTACAAACAATATACGGTTTTCTACGAACAATACGGTTTTTTTCTTGGCGGGTCGACGCCCAGCCTAATGGCTGGGCTACTCGGCGTTTGGGTGCTTCGATGTCGGGGCCGGTTAGTAAGGGCGCTTCGCGCGGCGTAGCACCCTCGGCGCCGTGCTTCGCACGTGCCTCCGCAAGCCCTTAGCGACGTTTTACCCCTTCGGGGCTAAACGTCCATTACCCCGCCATTATGCACGAGCGCTTCGCGCGGCGTAGCATCGGCCTGATGGCCGACTGATGCCCAAAACGCCTCGACGACCGCCCCATTCTTTTAGCCAAATTTTGTTTGAGCGACGAACGTGACCCGCCCACCCACCCCATGAATCAGCAACAGCCAATTTTAGGTACAAATGAGTGCGAATATATTATTCGTGAAAACGATAAAATCAATAATATTTTGTATAAAATGTCGAATATTGTTTAATTATATAAGCAAGAGAGTGAAATATATATTAACAAGAAGAACAATAATTTCTTAATAACTAAACGATAAATCTTAGGGAATAACCGTAAGCAGGTAAAAGGGCTGGGCATAATCCTCCACCTGGCTTAACGGTTATCCCTTTATATAATACTCTAATATAAAAATAAGCGACCCAAGGGTCTTAGATAACCCAATATATAACAAAATTGGAGGAAAAAGAATGCAAAACCTGGCAAATCCATCCGTGATGCTGCTCTTCTTAGGGCTCGGCGTAATGGCGGTTATGTGGTGCTTATACAAAGCGATCTTCAGGTAAACAAGCCAAAGGACGACAATACTATCAGCTTAAATACGCCTCTTTTACCACTGAATAGCCCCAACGCATGCCTTCCTCGCTCATGACGAAAACAAAAAAAATATACGTATTTTTTCCCATTTTCCCCAGATACATTAATCAAAATACAGCTTAAAGTGGCATCCGGGTGTTAAGCAATGGCGGAGGAGAGGAGAAAAGAGGATAGAGGCAAAATGACGGTCGAACAGGCCGGACATAAAGGAGGAGAAAAAACCTCCGAAACACACGGCCACGAGTTCTACGAGAACATCGGGCACAAGGGCGGAGAAAAAACGTCCGAGACACATGGTAAGGAATTCTACCAGCAAATAGGGCACAAGGGCGGCCAAAAGGTGAAAGAGCTGGTCAAGAAAGGCGAAGGGAAAAAAGGCCGATAAAATATAAAAAGGAGGAAAAACTATGGCTTCGATCATCGCAAAGGTATCCAAATCATTAAAGGGCATACGCTTCCCGGCGGACAAGGAAAAATGCCTGGAATTAGCAAAGAGGAACAGCGCCCCGGACGATGTCCTTGATAAGATCAAGCACTTGCCCGATGGCGAGTACGATAGCATGGCCAACGTATGGCATGCAGTCAGTATGGAAAAGCGCTAAATAATCTAAAAATGGCTGGAAGGTCAAGCCCATCAAGGGTTTATCATCCAGCTATTGGTCTTTTCTTGATACGATGAATATGGCGCCAATTACGCCCAGCAAAGCCAGCCATACTTCAAACCCGCCGGAAGGTTTCGACGAAGGGGTGCTGGCGGCAGGCGGCGTTACAGTCCCGGGGCTAAAGGTCGGGTATTGATATGGTGTCTGTTCAGTAGGCCATATCGTATTAGGGTGAACGCTCGGCGAACTGGTCGGGCCGGGGCTGACTGAGGGCGTCGGGGTCATGGACGCATTGGCCGTTGGCGTCGGCAATCCCCCCGGCATGAAAGAAGATAGGTCGATGGAAGCCACGGCAATATCCGATACGTAATCCCCGAAGCTGATGTTAGCAAGCTCCGAGCCGTTCGAGGCATCTATGGCCACCAGGCGGCCGTCCGTGACATCCGAAACATAAAGGGCCTTACCATCGGGCTTAACTGCCACGGAGGCGGGGAATCTGGCATTAAAGCTATTTATAATGTTATTATCGCTAGCCTGTATGACCGATATGTTCTGGTCCCCAAGGTTAGTTACATATATGTACTTTCCGTCCGGCGAAAATGCGACGCCGTCGGGACTGTTGCCCAGGTTTATGCTGCTGATGACGGTGTTGTTGGCGGTATCGATGATCGAAACATTATTACTATTCACGTTCGCCACGTACAGGCGAGCGCCATCTGGAGATACTGCCAGGCCTATGGCGGGCGTATCGCCTACCGGTATCACGGCTTTAATGCTGCCCCCTTCGATAACGGATACGGTGCCATCGTACTGGTTTAGCACGTAGACGTCCCCTGTCCGGGGGTTGGTTTTGATGCCCCAGGGGGATTCGCCCACATTAATCGTGCCCGTAACTTGATCCATAGCAGTATCGATGATGGAGATGGTGTTATCACCGTTATTAGAAACGTAAACTTTCTTTCCGTCCGGGCTTACGGCGGCCGCGAAGGGAGAATGGCCGACAGGTATGGTAGCTACTACCGTATTCGTCGAGGTATTTATCACTGTCAGCGTATTGTCGCCGCTTTCGGCCACATATAATCGGCTCTGGTCCGGGCTGAGTGCGAGCCCGGCGGGACCGGTGCCCACCTGGAACGTGGTGACCACCTTGTTACTCGTCAAGTCGACGACCGCCACTATGTTATTGACCAGAGAATTGGTGACATATGCGACGGGCGTTAAGTTTGATCCCGGGGCGGAAAAAGCCATTACTACGGTCGGCGACATGATCAATATGATAAGGCCGGATATGAAAACGGCCGATAGGTGGCACAATACTTTTTTAAAAGTAATCTCCATTATCATTTCCTCATGGAATGCAAACGCTTTTGGTTTAGGCACGGGCGGCTGCTAAAAAGAGTAACCTTTTTTTAATATTTAATGATTGTGTGCCCTAGTTTTAGGGAGAACGTATTTAAGATTACGAGGTTTAAAGTAGATTAAACGATTGTCAGCCCCACCTGCCAGGAGAAAGAACTATGAAATGTCACGTACATCCGGAAAATGAAGCTGTAGAAAAATGTTACATCTGCGGGCAGATGATATGTAGCGACTGTAAACTTGATTTCGACGGCAAGCCGATATGCAAATCCTGCGCCATACCGTTATCCAAGGTATACGCGTCCATTTGTTCAGGCTCTGCGGGTGCCCTGGAGTCCTCCAGGATCAAGATCATCGATAATAAGAAAGAAGAGTCCGGCAAATAAGAAAGATAACTTTTTATATTTTATTTTGGCGCATCGTCCTCAGAGTCGATGTCGATGTCCTTGTCTTCATCCGTCTCGCAGCGATGGATCTCTTTTATTTCCAGCAGTTCCCTTATGGTGGCGACCGTATCTTCCGTCGTTTCCTTAAAATGCTCCAGAAATGTCTCATAGGCGGATAGCAGCTCCTGCAACTTCGCCATGCATTCGTCGTCTAATGCCAGCATTTCGCCGGGTTGGACCTTCGCGTCTTCGAGCAGTATGCCCGTTCGTTCGATGTTGAGCATTTGCCCGTCAAACCGCTCGTTCAGATCATCACTGGAAAGCTGGAACATAATTTAGGATATGGGCACTGATACGCATATATATTTTCTGAGTTGTTTTTGAATGCCTCGATCAAAGCTGGTCCACCCGTTCTTTTTTCCGGTAGACCATCCCCTGGAAAATTGCGAGCATCTCGCCCTTTTCGTTGGTGATATCGATGGTATACGTGCCGATCTTGTGGTTGACGGAGATCTCTTTCGCCTCAGCGTATATGGTGCCCTCCGAAGCCGAGCTCATGTACGAGATATTGGCGTTGATGGCCACGGCGACATTGCCCCGTGAATTGGAGGCGGCGGCGAAAGTGAGGTCCGCAAGCGCAAAAACAGCCCCGCCGTGCAGGATGCCCAGCCCATTTAGATGGTTGGGCGTGATCTTCATGGATGCCCTGGCGTGCCCGTCGGAAGCGTCGATAAGCTCGATGCCGTTGTATTCGGCGAATTTGTCCTTTTTGAAGAACCGTGTCATGTCCTCGCTGGTCATATGCTCACACTTCGAAACTATGTCATATATTAACATACATCAATTTATCGTCAATATAAAGAGAAAGGCTTTAAAGTTAACCGCTCGAGTTTAATTAGTGAAATAATATGACAATCGAGAAGCCTAAGTATAATGATTTCGCCCAGGCTCCGGGCGATTCTGCAATAAAAGAATTAGAGATGATGAAGGTTAAGATAGTTTCACAGTTGACCGGCGCCAACGTGAAGTTCCCGATAAAAAACAAGGAAGAGCTGGTGAAGATATTCCCGAAGCCGACGCCCATGGGATGCAGCTATAAGGGTAAGGTCGTTACGATGCACGAGCTCATCTCGGCACTGAACCCCTCGGACTTCCCCCTGAAGAACGCAGGGGATGTGGCATCTGTGTTGACCACAAGGTGTCCCTTCTAAATACTTTTTTTATATTTTTGGCTCTTCCGCGTTTTTCAGATACCATATTTTGGGTATATTAAAATTGATAAAAATTTGTACTATGCGACCGTTGGTCCGGTTGGGCGTTGCCATAACACAAAAACAGGCAAGAACCTTAAACTTTTTCTATGTCGGCTTTACAAAGAGGGGCCCGCTATCCCAACTCAGGGGGGATGCATGGGGCATCGGACTGGCCGGTGGGACCGGCCCCCATGGTGTCGGGGTATAGGTAGGTGTAGCCATCGGTGTGGTGGATATCGGCTGCCGGGTCGGAGCGGGACGATTGACGGTAGGCTGGACCAGTATTATCGTTGGAATAACAGTTGCGTTCTCCGTGGATGTCGTATTTTTCAGCGTCACGTTCGTCATATCGGTAAATAATGGCTTGACGATGCCGTTATCCTGGGCTAATGTAGTGGGCTCGGGAGTGGGGGCAATGACCTGCTGGTTGAAGTGCACCATCAGTAAAACGACAAGCGCCGACATGATGGCAATGAAAACGATGAGTACTTTACGGTCCATACTTACTCTACGATTAATTATTTGATTAGCATATATTTATAAAATGCTATAAATAAAAACCATTATACGTTAAAAAATCGAGGGACATACCGTTAACTCCATGCCTTTTACCTGATAATATGGCTTTTCTGGTTTTTTATATCTTATCCGGCGGATTTGTCAGCATAAACATATTTTATAATAATTATAGTATTTTATTATGTTCGACTTGCCATCGGGGTGGCGACCATGTACCAGGAAAAGATGAAGACGGAAAAAGAAAATAAAAGATTTGTCAGAGGGTTCTATGAGGAGTTCTACAATGATAGGCGATATGAAATTATTGACGAGATATTCTCGCCCGATTACATACATCATACTGCAGAAGTCCCGGGCGAAAAAATGAACTATGAGGAATACCGGGAGCACCTGCTTATTTTAGCCCGCGCTTTCCCCCATATGAAGGCGGTCATCGATGATCAGGTGGCTGAAGGGGATAAAGTGACGACTCGCTTTACGATGTATGGCACCCAGGAAGGGGAACTGCCCGGCATTCCCGCTAGCGGTAAGCAGGTAAAGGTCGATGCCATCACAATTTTAAAGATAAGGGACGGCAGGATCGTGGAGGGATGGGAAAGCTATGATTCGCTGGGCATGGCCATGCAGCTTGGCACAGTCCAGATCGTCTCCACGCTAGAAAAAGGGCCGCAGGAAAAAGGGTATTTCCCCGGCTGGGATTATAACGTATAGCTCATGCAATTAACGCCGTATAGCATAAGCCACTTAAGACTTTAGGCAAACGCTTATGTTACCGGCGATTTATATCTTTTTTATCCGGTGAACATTATGGCTTTAAACCTTTCTAAGCTACCGCTTTCCACCATCGGCGGAACGCTGGTCATTCTGCTCTTCTGCGTATTTACGCTGGCCTCGATATCCCAATATCCGGGGCCGTTCTCCCCCATGGATAACTGGCTCAGCGACCTGGGAACGCCAGTTAAGAACCCTTCGGGCAATTTATTCTTTAACGCCGGCTGCATCCTGACGGGCATTTGCATGCTCGTGCTGATGGCCGGCCTGAATATATGGAAGGTTGAAGGACTGCAGAAACAGATCATGGCACTTGGCCGGATATGCGGCGCCGTCTCGGCCGTCGGGCTCATGCTCATCGGCGTCTTTTACGAGGGCACCGCGTACCACAGCACGCTCTCACTAGTATTTTTCTTGTTCTTGTTCCTCTTCCTGGTATTCACCAATGTCGCCATCTGGGATCATGTGAAGTATAAAAAGTGGATCAGGTATTACGCCTTCGTCGCCATCGTACTCGAAGTCGTCTTTATTTACACTTTCTTCGCCTACGAGCACGCTCCCGTCTGGGAGTGGCTGGCCGTTTTCAGCGCCCTGCTATGGGCTGGCATGCTCGCCTATAACATGCTTAAATTTAAAACCTAATAGTCCAAAAACTATATTTTTTATGTCCCCATCCAGTATGATGGGATCCCATGGGCAATTTTTTTAACCGTTGTAAGGAGTGCAAGGCCTGTTGTAAGACTTCGGACAGGTTCGTGCATATTCACGTGTGCAGCCATGAAAAAAATATGGCATCCCTGCTGTCGTCCATGGGGCAGGACACAAAGGACATCATCGTACCTCCGTTCTCATCCTGCCGGTTCCTGGGCGAGAACGGCTGTTCGCTTGGCGATACCAAGCCGTTCCAGTGCATGGCTTACCCGGTCCTGTTCTTAGATGACGGCTCGCTGGGCATTGACCCCGCCTGTACGCATAGCGGGGAATATGTCTCGCAGCTAGAGGATCCTGAGAGCGATGCCGGCCGGCATTTCCAAGGCGTGAAGAAAGTGGCAGCGGGCCTGGACAATGATGAAAAACGGGCGCTGGCTGACTGGAGCCGGTTCGTGTGCGACATCATCGTGCCCCACTAGTAGGGCTTACATTTAACTATTTCCGCGGCTACATTACTTTGATGCAACCCCATTGCACTATCAATGTACAACATTATAGGGCAGTTCTCTTCGACCTCGACGGCGTTATCACCGATACCATGAATTTCCATTATGAAGCCTTCAGGCAAGCATTTAAAAAAGCGGGCCTAGACGTTACCCCGCTGGATATTTTTACGAAGGAAGGCATGCCTTCGATGAAGCTAGGAAAGTCACTCATGGACGAATACGGCGTCCATGTAAGCGATGAAGAGCTGGCCAGGATCGTGGAAGAAAAGCGGGAGCTCTACAGAACGCTGGTCGCCGGTAAGGCAAGCGCCTATAAAGGCGTTCCCGAGACCCTGGCCATGCTGCGGGACAACGGCATCAAGCTGGGACTGGTGACGGGCAGCAACCGGAAGTCCGTCATGAAGGTGATCGAGGATACGGGCTTAACAAATGCCTTTGATACCATCGTGACCGGCGAGGATACGGAGAGGGGTAAGCCATATCCGGACCCGTATTTAAAGGGAATGGAAAAGCTGGGCATTGACAAAGGGCACAGCGTCGTGGTCGAGAACGCACCGCTCGGCATTGAGGCCGCGAAGGCGGCGGGCGTAGATTACGTGATCGCTGTGACGACCACGCTGCCGGAGCAGTATCTGATCCGGGCGGACGACATCATGCCATCGTTCGCCGACCTGGGCGAATGCCTGGCCAGGCGGCTGGAGACGGCGCCTAAAAAATAGGGCTAGCTTTCTATGGTTTTCCGACTTTCTCCTCTAAGGCCAGTATGGCAGTCTCCAATATTTTTATCCTGGAATAGTGCTTATCGTCGGATTCAACGATGGTCCAGGGGGCATAGGATGTGCTGGTCTTTACGAACATATCATCGGCGGCCACAAGATACTTATTCCATTTTTCCCTGTTGCGCCAGTCCTCTTCCGTGAGCTTATATGTTTTAAAGGGGTCAAGTTCCCTGCTCTCGAACCTTTTCAATTGCTCATCCCAGCTGATGTGCAGCCAGAATTTTATGATGATGGCGCCGAAATCGACGAGCTCCCGCTCCATTTCGTTGATCTCGCCATAGGCGCGCATCCATTCGGCCTCGGTACAAAAACGTTCGACACGCTCCACGAGCACCCGGCCATACCAGCTTCGGTCGAAAATCGCGATACCACCTTTTTGAGGCATCTCTTTCCAGAACCTCCACAGATAATTATAGGATTTCTGGACGTCATTCGGCGCCCCATAGGAGTTCACCTGGTATCCCCGGGGGTCCATGTTCTCGGTGAGCCGCCTTATGCCGCCGTCCTTACCGGCCGCATCCCAGCCTTCGAACACGATGACGACGGGCACTCCCGCCTTAAAGACCATGTATTGTAGACGCTTTAGGGTATCCTGGTATTTTTCCAGATCTTGTCGATATTTATCCTCAGGTAGTGACTTCGAGAGGTCGACGCTATTGAGTATAAGCTTACGGGCCTCTTTGGCCTGAGGAACCTTTTTTACCCGGCGCGCAGGGGCAAGCCTCTTTTCCAGGGTGGCAATGACCGTCTTATATATTTTCACGGTCGCGTATCGTTTATCCTCGGCTTCCACGATGGTCCAGGGGGCATACGCGGTATCGGAAGACTCCACCATCGCTTCGACAGCTTCCAGGTATCGGCCATAGCCCTGATTCTGATCCCGGTCGGAATTCGTGACCAGCCAGGAGGTATCGGGCTCCGCCCCTATTTTTTCCAGCCTCGCCTTCTGCTCTTTTTTACTAATATGAAGAAAGAGCTTGATGATCAGGGTCCCGTCGTCCGAGAGCGTTTTTTCAAAAAGCTTCACCTCATTGTAGCGCTCCAGGGCCTGGTCGCCTTTTATTTTTTTTCGAAAGACCTTCGACAGCGTCTGCCCATACCAGCTTTTACTGTAGACGGCCATCTCGCCCTTGGGAGGCGTCTTTATCCAGAACCGCCAGAAGAACGGCCGCACCTTCTCCTCGTCCATGGGCTTATCTATGGCATAGGTTTTAAACCCTCTAGGGTCGAGCGCCATCAAAAGGCGGTTCATCTGGGTGCCTTTACCTGAGCCTTCCCATCCCTCAAAGATGATCATCGTCGGGATGCCGGCGTCCCGCGCCTTTCTCTGGAGTTCCCCGAGCCGTTCCCTCAACTCCGGGATGATCTTGTCATACTCCGCCTGATCAAATTTTTTATTAAGGTCGATAGTGCTGAATATGGCTTTGCCTGGCATTACGGTCAAGTGCGAAGCCTCCTGTATATGAACATTTCCTCAGGTATTTTTAAAGGTTTGCATACATATGCATATAACGAAGAATACACACAAAGAGATAATTTATATCTATACGCAGAATATCACACAAAATCCATATTGTATTTGTACCGATTTGATGTACGATTCGGTTAGAGCGATTGTATGCTAAATATGAGCCCATCAGGAATAAAGGGAAAATTTATCGGTCATTAAACCATAAGGACACGAATAAACGACCTAAACTGGCTATAGGGCTGAAATACACTAAAAATAAGAATAAGAAACCCATTACCGCCTTTAACGACAATATGCTGTTGAGCGGTTGATTTTTTGTATTTTACTTCTAATCATGTTATCTTTTCAATCGGGAATCTCTAACATGTAGGGGGAATGAAATGGAATTTAAGAAACTAGTACCCATATTCGTTCTTCTCGTGCTGGCAGCTCTAGTGCTGACTATCCCGGCGACCGCCTGGTG
>Ga0209039_10001349_pt1 | contig 23144 bp, 18 predicted proteins | sample BogFormECP12_OM1_FD_188238 | JGI IMG/M metagenome (GOLD analysis project Ga0209039, IMG submission 188238) | Bog forest soil microbial communities from Calvert Island, British Columbia, Canada - ECP12_OM1 (SPAdes) (version 2) | ecosystem: Environmental > Aquatic > Freshwater > Wetlands > Bog ... | reverse complement strand
GATGCCACAGCCGGGTTGGGCGGGCATACGGGCCTCATTGCGCGGCAACTGACCGCCGGACTGGTGATTGCCAACGACCGCGACGCGCAGTCGCTGGAAATGGCGCGGCGCAACACCGCGGAGTGGGCCGGGCGCATTCATTTTCATATTGGTCCCTTCAGCAAGCTGGGCGAAGCCGTGGCGGAAGCGGGATTCGAGAAGGTGGATGGACTGCTGGCCGATCTGGGCGCGAGCCGCTATCAGCTCACGGCGCCGGAGAGAGGATTTTCGTTCATGGCGGATGGACCGCTGGACATGCGCATGGATCAGTCCACGGGCATGACGGCGGCCGATCTGGTCAATTACACCGCCGAGAAGGCGCTCGCCGACCTGATTTTTCAGTTGGGCGAAGAAAGGAGGGCGCGGAAGGTAGCCAGAGCAATCGTCCGGGCACGGCCCATACGGAGCACACTGCACCTGGCCGGTGTAGTGGAGCGGGCCGTGCCCAGGACGGGTCGTTGGCACCCGGCCACCAGGACTTTCATGGCCTTGCGAATGGCGGTCAACGACGAGCCGGGAGAATTGGACCGGCTGCTGGAGATTGGTCCCGGGCTTTTGAAAAGCGGCGGGCGAATGGTGGTGATCAGCTTCATGTCGATCGACGACAGGAAGGTGAAACAAAAGTTCAGAGCGTTGGCGGGGGAAGGGCGTGCGGCCATTCTGACCAAACACCCGCTCCAGCCGGCCGACGAAGAAACATCGCAGAACCCGGCTTCGCGCAGCGCCAAGCTGCGCGCGCTGGAAAGGATTTAGGGCGCGGGACCCAGAGGGTACCCCCTCGCCCCTACAAGGTGTAGGGGCCGGACATGTCCGGCCCGAGCGCACTTAGAGAGTAGAAAGGGAACGAAAGATCATGGCGACGCTGCCAGCATTTTTCCGCGGGACCGCTGAGACCGGTTTTCCGGCCTGGTCCGACTCCGAGCCCGAGCGGGACCCGTTCCGCCTGCGCACGCTCCCCCAGGAAGACGTGTTTTTTTATTGCAAGAAGATCGACAACGGGCGTTTGGTGCGCGAAGCCGATCCGCAAGCGCGCGGCGCGTGCTGGTCGGCTATTGGAGCGGCCTGCGTTCTGCTGGCTGTGCTGACCAGCGTACTGGTTCCCAACGTCGCCAGTACCCTCGCCGGCTACAAACTGCAGGCCCTGCGCGTCGAAGAGCGGCAGTTGCGCGACGAGGAGCGCACGCTGGAGGTCCAGGAAGCGGAGCTTCTCAGTCCCCAACGGCTGGAGACGCTCGCCCAAGGGCAGAATCTGGTGGCGCCGCTTTCCGGGCAGGTGGTGCGCCTGAACGCCAAAGGCGACAACGCGGTTGCGATGGTCAAGTAACTGGTCACGGAGCGTGGCATGGTAGATCGTCGTCTGGCATGGCTCGCCGGGATCGTTCTCTTCTGGGGCGCGGCCATCTTTTACAAGATCGTCTCGCTGCAGGTCGTTCATCACGGGGAGTATTCGGAACTGGCGACGGCCAACCAGGTGCTGGTGGAGGATATTCCCGCGCCTCGTGGGACGATCTTCGACCGCAACGGCCAGCCGCTGGCCATGAGCCTGCCGACGGAGTCGGTTTCCATCGACCCGCTCCGGGCGCCGGACCTGGCGGTGGCTTCCGAGCTGCTGGCGATGGTGCTGCACCTGGACCGTACGGCTCTCTACGGCAAGATGAAGTGGGCGCACGACAATCGCCACAGGTTCTTCTGGGTCAAGCGCAAAATCAGCCATGAGGAAGCGGAGAACCTGCGCGATTTGCGCGCGCGCGCGGGCCTGGCATGGATTCACATCCAGGACGAGAGCCAGCGCCACTACCCCAAGGGGACGCTGGCGGCCCATGTCCTGGGGTCGGTGGATTTCGAAGAAAGAGGCAACGCCGGAATCGAGCAGGTGCTGGATGCGGAGCTGCGCGGCCAGCCGGGGCAGACGCGGATGCTCACGGATGTGAAGCGCCGCGGCATCGATTCCCAGGCCGCTTCGGAGATGAAACCGGGCACGCCCATTACTCTCACCATCGACGAGCGGGTGCAGTTCGTGGCGGAGCGCGAGATTGCGGCGGCGGTGGAGGCCCACCACGCGCAAAGCGGCAGCGTGGTGGTGATGAACCCCTACACTGGCGAGATTCTGGCCATGGCGAGCTATCCCACCTACGATCCGAATCTGCCTCCGCAACGAGGGGAGGACAAAACCGGCCGGATCAACCACGCCATTTCGGTGCCCTTTGAACCGGGGTCGGTATTCAAGGTGATCACGCTCTCGGCGGCACTGGAGACCACCGACCTGCGGCCGACCAGCATGATCAACTGCTTGCGGGGAGCGATCACGCTCTTCGGGCGCACCATCCACGAAGCCCACGGCGGATACGGAACCATTCCCATGGCCATGGTGCTGGCGAAATCCAGCAACATCGGCGCTATCCAGATCGGCATGCGCGTGGGTCAGACAAACATGCACCAGTATGTGCGGAAGTTCGGTTTTGGACGGAAGAGCGGCATCCCGCTGCCGGGGGAATCCGGCGGCAAGGTGAGACAACTGGCGCGCTGGAGCTCGGCATCGCTTCCTTCCATGTCGATGGGGCAGGAGATCAGTGTCACCACGCTGCAACTAGCGCAGGCGGCGGCGGTGGTGGCCAACGGCGGCTTGCTGGTGAAGCCGCGGCTGGTTTCGAAGAAGGGCGGCCAGACCGTGCCGGCGGAGCAGCCGGTGCGCGTGCTCAAGCCCGAGACCGCCATCACCATGCGGCAGATGATGGAAGGCGTGGTGATGCCCGGCGGCACCGGGACCAAGGCCCGGCTGCAAGGCTATACCAGCGGCGGGAAAACCGGATCGGCGCAAATCTACGACCCGGCCGCCAGACACTACACGCATTCCTACAACGGATCGTTCATGGGCTTCGCGCCCCTTACCAATCCGGCCATGGTAGCGGTAGTGACGCTGAATGGGACCCACGGCACGGCCGGTTTCGGCGGACAAGCCGCAGCGCCGGTTTTTCATGCGGTGGTCACCGAAGCGCTGCGCGTGCTGGATGTCCCTAAGGACTTGCCGGACCAGGCGCCCGCCAGCACGCTGGCCAAGTCGGACGAGGACGCCGCCGACCTGGCGATTGCGGACATCGGGCGAGGCGAGCCCAACATTCTGGAAGACGGCGACGAGGAAGATCAGCCCGACCAGCCTGCCGGTCCGACGGTTCCGAATTTCCGCGGCATGACCATGCGCGCCGTCCTGTCGGAAGCGGTAGCGAAAGGTTTGACGGTGCTGCCGGATGGGAGCGGCGTGGCCCGCGTTCAGGACCCGCCGCCGGGTTCGACGCTGCACCAGGGAGAGCGCATTCGCGTCCAGTTTGCAAGATGAGCATGCGGCGAGTTTTGTGGGGCAGGCCATCGTTTTTTGTGGCCTGCCAACTCTTTGGCATTGGGTTTTCCAGATGACTCTCGGCGAGATACTCTCGGGCGTTCGATTGAAGCAGCCAATCTCGCCGGAGCTTGCCGGCGCCGGCATCGGCGGACTAGAATACGATTCGAGGCGCGTGGGAGAGGGCTTCCTGTTCTTTGCATTCCCGGGCAGCCGCGCCGACGGGCGCCAATTCGCCCAGGACGCGCTGGCGCGCGGCGCCACAGCGGTGGCCAGCGAATCGGAGGCACCGGATGCGGCGTGGGCCGCGCGCTGGATTCGAGTGGAGCACGGCCGGCAAGCGCTGGCTTTGGCGGCTCGCAACTATTACGGCAAGCCGGACGAGCGCCTCGGGCTGACCGGCATCACCGGGACCAACGGCAAGACCACTACCGCGTACCTGATCGACTCTGTGCTACGGGCGTCTGGCCACATCACGGCGCTGGTTGGCACCATCGAGTACCATCTGGCGGGGCGGGTGCTGCCGGCCGTGAATACCACCCCGGAATCGCTGGACCTGGTGCGTCTGTTCGCGGAACTGGAGCGCGCCGGCGGCACTCACGCCACCTTGGAAGTTTCGTCCCATGCGCTGGCGCTGGGCCGGGTTTACGGGCTGCATTTCCATACCGCCGTGTTCACGAATCTGACGCGCGACCACCTGGATTTCCACGGGACCATGGAGACCTACTTCGCGGCCAAGCAGGCGCTGTTCGAGGGCGCCGGGGGGCCTCCGCCGCGGTTCGCGGTCCTGAACCGCGATGACGAATACGCGCGCAGGCTGAAGATGGATCCCAAGACTGAAGTCCTCTGGTATGGCCTGGGCCAAGATTGCGATCTGCGCGCGCTGCACATCTCATCGGGCTTCCACGGCCTGCGGTTCGACGTGCAATACGGCAAGCTGCGCTTCGCCGTCGAATCGCCGCTCATCGGCAGGATCAACGTCTATAACATCCTGGCGGCTTGCGGCGCGGGCCTCTCCAACGACATCGCGCCGCAGACCATCGCGCAAGGGATTGCGGGGCTCCGCGCCGTGCCGGGGCGATTCGAGCGAGTCGACCAGGGCCAGCCGTTCGTGGTGGTGGTGGACTACGCGCATACCGATGACGCGCTGCGCAACGTGATTGCGGTGGCGCGGGGGTTGAATCCCAAGAGGGTGATCACCCTGTTCGGCTGCGGCGGGGATCGCGACCGCGCCAAGCGCCCGCTGATGGGCCAGGCGGCGGCCGAGGCCAGCGACTTTGTGGTGCTGACCAGCGACAACCCCCGGTCCGAGGACCCGCTGGCGATTATGAACGACGCGCTGGTGGGAATCCGGCGCGTGGATGTGCCGCACGTTGTAGAGCCGGACCGCGCCGCCGCCATCGCCCGGGCCCTGAAAGAGGCGCGCGGGGGCGACTTGGTCATCCTGGCCGGCAAGGGCCATGAGACCAGCCAGGTTTTGAAGGACAAGACCATTCCGTTCGACGACCGGGTGGTGGCGAGAGAAGTGCTTAGGGGTTATGGGTATCGACAGACCGAGTGAACCATGACCCTGGATTTGCAAGAAGTTGCGCGCACCATGCGGGCCGCCGGGAACCCTCCACCGGTTAAAGTGACGGGCTGGAGCGTGGATACCCGGACACAGAACGCGGGCGATCTGTATTTCGCCCTGCGCGGCCCCCACCACGATGGCCACGATTTTGTAGCCACCGCCCTAGCCCGAGGCGCGGTTGGTGTGGTGGTGGAGCGGGCAACCGGCGCGCCGAATGAATTGGTGGTGAGCGACACGCTCGAAGCCTTGCAGGAACTGGCGGCATGGGCGCGCGAGAAATGGGGCGGAACCGTGGTGGGAGTGACCGGCAGTGCGGGAAAGACCACCACCAAGGACGCCATCGCGCACCTGCTGGCAGTGGAGTTGCCGGTGGGGAAGACGGCTGGGAATTTCAATAATCATGTGGGTGTGCCGCTCTCGATCCTGTCGCTCGCCGACGGCTGCCGCTCCGCCGTTCTGGAAATCGGAATGAATCACGCGGGCGAGATCCGCTCGCTGGCCGCCATCGCCAGGCCGGACTTGGGGGTGGTGACCAACGTGGGCTACGCACACGCCGAGTATTTCGACTCCATAGAGGGTGTAGCCGCGGCCAAGCGTGAATTGATCGAGGCGCTGCCCCGCGATGGCGTAGCGGTGCTCAACGCCGACGACCCGCGCGTGCTGGCGTTCCGGGACGCGCACCCCGGCCGCTCGGTGACGTTCGGCTTTTCGGAGGGCGCCGATGTGCGGGCCGAGGCGGCGCACTTGGGCGCCGAGGGCGCCCGCTTTCGAGCCGTGGGAGTGGATTTCGAGACCGGTCTCGCGGGCCGGCACGCGGTGATGAACCTGCTGGCGGCCATCGCGGTGGCGCGAGTCTACGGCATCGCGCCGGAGCGTCTCCAGGAGCCGGTTCGAACCTTCGCCATTGGCAAGATGCGCGGCCAACGCAGCGAGCACAACGGCATCGTGGTCTGGAACGACTGTTACAACTCCAACCCCGAAGCGGCGCAGTCGATGATCGACGTGTTGCGCCAGACGCCCGCCGCCGGGCGCATCGCCGTTTTGGGGGAAATGCTGGAATTGGGGCGCGCCGCCGAAGAGCTGCATCGGCTGGTGGGGCGGTATGCGGCGGAACACGGCGTCGATTGGCTGATCGGCGTTCGCGGCCATGCCCGCTCGATGGTGGAAGCGGCCGTCGCCGCCGGGCTTCCGCGCGGCCAGGCGCACTTCTTCGACGACCCCGCCGAGGCCGGAGAGTTCGCGCGTCTGGCGGCTCGGCCGGGGGATGCGGTTCTCTTCAAGGGTTCCCGCGGCGTCGCGGTGGAGCGGGCGATGGAAAGGTTCTTGGCTTAACTCCCATGCTTTACTATCTACTCTACGAACGGCTCCAACCATTCTTCAGCCCGCTCCGCGTCTTCCGCTACACCACCTTCCGAACGGCTTTTGCAAGCCTTACGGCGTTGTTCCTGTGTATTGCGCTGGGGCCTTGGCTCATCGACAAGCTGCGGCAATTCCAGATCGGGCAGTACATTCGCGAGGAAGGCCCGAAATCTCATCAGAAGAAGGCCGGCACGCCCACCATGGGCGGCGTTCTCATCATCATCTCGATTGTGATTCCAACCCTGTTGTGGGCGGACCTTCGATATCCGTACGTGTGGATCGCCATCGCCGCGCTAATCGGTTACGGCTGGATCGGGTTTCTGGACGACTACGCGAAAGTGACGCACCATCAAAACCTGGGGCTGACGGCGCGGCGCAAGCTGACGTACCAGTTCACTATGGGGTTCGCATTCGCCGCGAGTCTCCTGGTGATGCGCCTGCACGACGATTATTCGACCGCCATGAACATCCCGTTCTTCAAACAGTTCCAACCGTCGCTGTTGATCAAGTCGCTCATCGGGAATCCGTGGACGTATGTGCTGGGCGTGGCGCCGTTCTGCATTTTCGTCGCACTAGTGGTGGTGTTCATGTCCAATGCGGTGAACCTGACGGACGGATTGGACGGCCTCGCCATTGGCCTGATGGTGATTGCCGCGGGCGCGCTCACCGCGCTGACGTATGCCGGCGGACACGCGCAACTGGCCGAATATCTGCAACTGGCGCGCAACCCGCACACTTCGGAACTGACCGTCTTCTGCGGATCGATGACCGGCGCCAGTGTGGGCTTCCTGTGGTATAACGCGCATCCGGCGGAGATTTTCATGGGCGACGTTGGGTCTCTGGGGCTGGGCGGCGCCATGGCGGTGGTCGCGGTGCTCATCAAGCAGGAAGTGCTGCTGGTGTTCATCGGCGGCGTTTACGTGATCGAGGCGTTTTCCGTCATCCTCCAGGTGGGCAGCTACAAGCTGCGCGGCAAACGGATCTTCAAGATGGCCCCGCTGCACCATCATTTCGAGGCGCTGGGATGGGCGGAATCGAAGATCATCGCGCGCTTCTGGATCGCCGGGCTGGTGATGGCGCTGTTTGCGCTGACCACTCTGAAGCTGAGATGACATGCGGAACGGGGGCCAGGGGCCGGGGGCCAGGGGCCGGGGGCCGGGGGTCGGGGGCCAGGGGCCTGGGGTTGGGGGCCAGTGGAATGATATGCAACTGAACGGAGCCAAAGCGCTGGTGGTGGGGATGAAGAAATCCGGCATGGCGTCGGCGGAGTTGCTGGCGCGCCAGGGAGCCGCGGTCCGCGCCACCGATTTGAAGCCGCTCGCCGAGTTGGGCGAAGCGCGGGCGTTGCTGGAGCGGCTCGACATTCCATTTTCCCGGCAGACGCCGGAAGTTTTCGAGGGGTGCGACCTGATCGTACTTTCGCCGGATGTGCCCGCCGACCTGCCGCCGCTCGCGGAGGCACGCCGGCGGGGAGCGCGCGTCGTCGGCGAAGTGGACCTGGCCGCGCCGTTTCTGAAAGGCGAGACCATCGGCATCACGGGATCCAATGGCAAGACCACCACCACCAGCCTGGTGGGCCACATCCTGCGCGCAGCCGCCCTGCCGGCGCAGGTGGGCGGCAACATCGGAACACCCGTGACCGCCATGGTGGAAATCTCCCGCGCGGATGGCTGGAACGTGCTCGAGCTATCGAGTTTTCAGCTCGAGACCATCTCGGATTTTCGGGCGCACATCGCGCTGGCCCTGAACGTGACCGCGAATCACCTCGACCGCCATCGCACATTCGAAAATTATGCGGCCGCCAAGGGCCGGCTCTTTGAAACCCAGCGCAGCGGAGACTTCGCCGTGCTCAACGCCGAAGACCCGGTGTGCGTGCGCTATGCGGATCGCACTCCGGCCGCGGTCGAGTGGTTCAGCAGCCGGCGCGAGGTGTCGCCCGGAGCGAGCCTGCGCGGCGAAAGCCTGGTGTTGGATGGCCGCCCGTTCATGGAGGCCGGCGAGATTCCGATTCGCGGGCGCCACAACGTGGAAAACGTGCTGGCGGCCGCGATTGCGGCGGCGCGGGCCGGAGTGAAGCCCGAGGCGATCGCCGCCGCCGTGCGCACCTTCCAGGCCGTCGAGCACCGGCTGGAGTTCGTGCGGAACGTGAGCGGAATCGATTTCTACAACGATTCGAAGGCCACCAGCGTGGACGCCACGCTCAAGGCGCTGGACGCGTTTCCCGGCGGCCTGTGGGTCATTCTGGGGGGCAAGGACAAGGGGCTGGACTACTCGCCGTTGCGCGCGCCGCTCGCGGCCAAGGCGCGTGCGGCTCTGCTCATCGGCGCCGCCGCGGCCAAGATCGCGGGCCAGTTGCAGGGCGCCGCGCCGCTGGTGGATTCCAAGACGCTGGATGCGGCCATCGCGCACGCTTATGCCGCAAGCCGGCCGGGCGACACCATTCTGCTGGCGCCGGCCTGCGCCAGCTTCGACCAGTTCAAGAGTTTCGAGCATCGCGGCGAGGTTTTCAAACAAATCGTCAACCAACTGACACCCAAGGATTGATATGGCACAACGGCTCAAGACCGACTGGATTCTGTTCGTCACCGTGCTGGCGATGATGTCGTTCGGCATCCTGATTCTCTACAGCGCGTCGTCCATCATGGCCCAGCTCGACCCGCGTTACGGCTGGAGCTGGCACTTCGTTGTGCGCCAGGTGGAGTGGGCCGCCGTGGCAGTCGCGGTCATGATGACCCTCAAGAAAACTCACTACCAGAAGTTTCAGAATCGCACCGTGGCCTTCTGCGCGATGAGCGTGGCTCTCATGCTGCTGGGGGCGGTCTATTTTCTGGACACGGCGCACCACCGGTGGCTGCGAGTAGGATCGTTCGGCGTGCAGCCTTCCGAGCTGGCTAAGCCCGCGCTGGTGATTTTCCTGGCCTTTTTCGTGACGTGGCGGGCGCGCGCCATCAACAATCCGAGGTACACGCTGATCCCGGCGGCCCTGGCCGTCGGACTCATTATCCTGGCCGTGGTAGTCGCGGACCTGGGCACCGCGGTGGTTCTGGGGGCGGCGGTGGCGGCGGTTTTTATCATAGCGGGCCTCGAGTGGCGCTATTGCCTGATCGCTGCCGCGGTGGCCGCTGTGGGGGTGGCGATCTTCATCCTTGCGGAGCCGTACCGTATTGTCCGGGTGGTGCAATTCTTCGATCCCGAATTCAAGATCATCGCCAGGTTCGACCCCCACGGCAAGATCCGGAGCCGCATGGAGCAGTCGCTGGTCACGCGCGATACCAACTACCAGTTGGAGCAGTCGCAGATCGCGGTGGGCGCCGGCGGTCCGGCGGGTCTCGGACTCACCAACGGAAGACAGAAACTGCTGTACCTGCCGGAAGCGCATACGGACTTCATCTACGCGGTGGTCGCCGAGGAACTGGGGCTGGCCGGTTCGGTAGGGTTGCTGCTCGGCTTTGGGGTGATTTTCTGGCGCGGTCTGCGCGCCGCCTTCCGCATGCGCGACGATTTCGGACGATACCTGGCGCTGGGCGTGACCGTGGTGGTGGTGGTGCAAGGATTCATCAACATGAGCGTGGTGTTGGGAATGATGCCGACCAAAGGAATTCCGCTGCCTATGATCAGCTATGGCGGAAGCTCCCTGCTGAGCACCCTGGCGCTGTTGGGAATCTTGATGAATGTGGCGGAGAACGCGGGGTAGAGTGGCAGATCTCTTTTCGACGCGGAGACGCGGAGACGCGGAGAAAAACGCGGAGAGGAAAAAAGGAAGAATAGAGTCAAAACCCGAGGGCGCAGAGGAAGCGGAGAATCGGGAAGGAGCGAGGGCGAAAGGCAAGGGGTGAGCAAGTACAACTTCTTGATGGCGGGCGGAGGGACCGGCGGTCACGTCATTCCGGCCCTGGCTATGGCGCGGGAATTAAGGCAACGTGGGCATGCAGTTTTCTTTGTGGGGACGGATCGCGGATTAGAGGCGAAGCTGGTGCCACCCGAAGGGTTTGAGTTGAAGACGATCGATATCGGCGGATTGAACCGGGTGGGGTTGAGGCAGAGATTATCGACACTTGCGCGATTGCCCTTCACCACGCTCGGCTGTTCCAAGCTCGTGCGCGGTGTCTCGGCCGTCTTCAGCATGGGTGGCTATGTCGCCGGGCCGCCGGTGATGGCGGCGCTGCTGCGGCGCGTTCCGGTAGTGGTGATGGAGCCTAACGCGGTTCCCGGATTTACCAATCGGGCGATCGGGCGATTTGTGTCGCGGGCGTTGGTCTCGTTTCCCCAGACGGCTGCCTATTTCCCCAAGGGACGGACGGAAACCACCGGTCTGCCAGTCCGCGAGGAGTTTTTTCGCATCGTTCCCAAGCCCCGCGGCGGCATGATCGACCTTCTGATCACCGGCGGCAGCCAGGGGTCGCGCACCCTCAATCAAGCGGGGAGAGAGAGCTGGCCTCTTTTCCGCCAGGCCGGACTGCCGGTGAGGATCGTGCACCAGAGCGGGCCGGGCGCGTTCGAGCAATTGCGGGAAGAGTTTTCCCGCTCGGGACTGGAAGGCGAGGTGGTGCCGTTTATCGCCGATATGCCCGCGGCCTTTGCCGCCGCCGATCTGGTGGTCTGCCGGTCGGGCGCGGGCGCGGTATCGGAGTTGGCGGCGGCGGGGAAGCCGTCTATCCTGGCGCCGTTTCCATTCGCGGCGGACGATCATCAAACGAAAAATGCGGAAGCCCTCGAGCGCGCCGGAGCCGCCCGGCTGGTCCCGGACCGCGAGATGAACGGCGGGAAACTGGTTGCCGTAGTCGCGGAGTTGGCCGGTTCTTCGGGGGCCCTGGAGCGGATGGGAGAGGCGGCGCGGCAGTTCGCCAAGCCCGGCGCGGCGCGGCGGGCGGCGGAAATTCTGGAGGAGGTGGCTGGCGCAGCCTGAGATTTCAATTGACAGTTGCGCCGTAAGCCGAAACAATATCATAAGGAAATGTTTTTTCGTCCACAGCACCTTCATTTCACGGGCATCGGCGGCATCGGGATGAGCGGCATCGCCGAGGTGCTGCTCAACCTCGGATACCAGATCAGCGGGTCCGACGTCAGGCTTTCCGCCACCACCGAGCGCCTGGCCGCGATGGGCGCCCGCATCTACGAAGGCCACCAGGCCGCCAACGTCGCCGGTGCGCGCGCGCTGGTGGTGAGTTCGGCGGTGGACGAACAGAACGCCGAGGTGCAGGAAGCGCGGCGTCTTCAGATCCCCGTCATCCCGCGCGGCGAAATGCTGGCCGAGCTGATGCGCCTGAAGTACGGGATTGCGGTGGCCGGAAGCCACGGCAAGACCACCGCCACTTCCATGGCCGCCACCGTCTTGAACCACGCGGGGCTCGACCCCACGGTGGTGGTGGGCGGGCGGGTGGGGACCATGGGCGGATCGAACGCCCGTGTGGGGAACAGCGATTTCCTGGTGGCGGAAGCCGACGAAAGCGACGGCTCGTTTCTGAAGCTGGCGCCGATCATAGCGGTGGTCACCAACATCGATCGCGAGCACCTGGACCACTACCCGTCGCTCGAGGCCATCCAGGCGGCGTTTATCGAATTCGTGAACAAGGTTCCATTCTATGGCGCCGTCATCGTGTGTCTGGATGATGCCAACGTGCAGGGCATTCTGCCTTCCATCAAGCGGCGGACCGTCACCTACGGCGCCACGGCCCAGGCCGATGTGGAGGCCAGCGAAATCGCCTGCGGGCCTTTCGCCAGCGACTTCCGCCTGCGGTACCGCACCGCGGATCTGGGCCGGTTCCACTTGCGCGTTCCAGGCAGGCACAACATATTGAACGCCATGGCCGCGGTGGCGGTGGCCATGGAACTGGAAGTTCCTCCGGAGGTGATCCGGGAGGCGCTGGGGGCGTTCAGCGGCGTCGACCGGCGGTTCCAGGTGCGAGGCAGGGAACGCGGCATCACCGTCATCGACGACTACGGCCACCATCCCACCGAGATCCGCGCCACGCTCGCGAGCGCCCGGCTGTGCGGCTTCCGGCGTATCCACGTGTTGTTTCAACCACACCGGTTCACGCGGACGTTTCACCTGATGGAAGAGTTTGCGGGCGCGTTCCACCAGGCCGATACCGTTTTTGCGATGGACATCTACGCGGCCTCGGAGAAGCCTATCGCCGGGATCACCGCCGAAGCGCTGGTGGAGCGCATCCGGCAGTTCGGGCATCGTGGCGCCGAGTACGTGGGAACGATTGACCGTGGCGTGGAAGCTCTGATCGACGTTGCCCGCGAAGGCGACGCGGTCCTGACATTAGGGGCCGGCAACGTGTGGCAGGCTGGCGAAAAGCTGCTGGCGCGGCTAAAGAGTGGGGGCCAGGGGTCAGGGGCCGGGGGCCAGGGGGCCGGGGGCTGACATGGCTAGGGAGGCGAAAAGGGTATCGAGAGGTTTCAACTGGCGGCTGTGGCTGGTTGTTGTGGCGCTTGGCGTGGCCGGCGTCTCCACCGCCTGGGCGGGATTCAAAGTGCGCCAGTACGTCCTGGAGGACCCCCAGTTCGTGTTCTCGAGCAACACCCCCGGTGCGCTCACCATCCAAGGCCTGAATTACACGTCGTACACCAAAGTGCTGCGGGTCTTCATCCTGGACTTCGACCACAGCGTCTTCTCCATTCCACTGGCGGAGCGCCGCCGCCGGCTGCTGGCCATCGACTGGGTGGAAGACGCCTCCGTCTCGCGCATCTGGCCGGACCGGTTGCTGGTGCGGATTCGCGAGCGGACACCGGTGGCGTTCGTGATTTTCCGCTCGGGCGTGCTGCTGATGGATGCTCACGGCGTTCTGCTCGAGCCCCCGCTGCAGGCGCACTTCGCGTTTCCCGTGCTCAGCGGCGTCCGCGAAAACGAGACCGAAGACCAGCGCTGCGAGCGCGTGCGCGCCCTGTTGCGGTTGCAGCAAGATATGGGGTACATGGCGAAGGACGTTTCCGAGGTGGATACCGCCGATCCCGCCAATATCCGCATCGTCGCGCAGGTGGAGAACCGCGCCGTGGAATTGATGATGGGCGACGGCAATTTTGCCCAGCGCTATCAGAATTTTCTCGCGCATTATCCCGAGATCGGGAAGCGGTCGCCGAACGTGAAATCGTTCGACTTGAGGCTGGACGGCCAAGTCACGGCCAGGGAATAACGGCTTTATGGCAGAAAAACCGATTTACGCAGCGGGGCTCGACGCGGGCAGCCGCAAAACACGGCTGGTGATCTGCGTTCTCGAGAAGGGCCGCATGCGCCTTCTGGGATGCGCCGCGGTCCGGTCGCAAGGCTGGTTGAAGGGGAAGATCAACGACCAGAAGGCGGTGGCGGATACCATCCGGACGGTGTTGCACGAGGCCGAAGCCAATGCCGGAATTTCCCTGGAGTCGGTGGTGGTGGGGATGGGCGGCCACACGGTGCGCGGCGCCAGCGGCCGCGGCCTGATCGAGCTCGGACACCTGCGGGAGATCGATCAGCGCGACGTGAACCGCGTGGTGGACCGCGCCTCGCGCGTGCAGTTGCCGCCGGACCGCATGATTCTGCAACTGTTCGTTCAGGATTTCGTGGTGGATGGCCACCCCGGCCACCGCGACCCCCGCAAGATGCTGGCGTCGCAGTTGGAAGCCAACCTCCACCTGGTGATGGCTTCGGTGCAGGAGCATAACTCCCTGGTCGGCGCGGTGAACCAGGCGCACCTGGTGGTGGAGGAAACCGTCTTCGAGGCGCTGGCCGCTTCCTATGCGGCCGTCCTGCCGGCGGACCGGCGCGAAGGCATCGCACTGGTGGACATTGGAGCCGAATCGAGTGAGCTGGTGGTGTATTACGGCGACTCCATGCACCTGGCCTCGACGGTGAAGGTTTGCGGCGACCATTTTACGCGCGACCTCGCACGAAAGTTGCGTCTGAGTTTTGAAGAAGCCGAGCGGGTGAAGTTGGAATACGGCTGCTGCGCGCTTTCGGCGGGCTGCCTGGGGAACGTGCTGGTGGAGCTTCCCACGCCTGAAGACCGCGAGCCTCGTGAAGAGCAGTGGAAGGTGGTCAGCATGGTTCTGGAGGCGCGCGCCGTGGAGCTGTTCCGATTTGTTCGCGCCGAGTTGGCCCGCGTGGGGATGCATCGCGCCTTGGACGGCGGCGTGTTTCTGACGGGTGGGGCGGCCCGCCTGCCGGACCTCTGCGACATCGCGGCGCGCGTGCTCAATTGCCAGACGCGCTACGGCCTGACGGTCGGGATTTGGAATTGGCCCAGGGAAATGGACGATCCGGAGTGGACCACGGCGGCGGGGCTGGCCATGTATTCGGCCAAGTTGAAGGCCAAAGCCGAGCATCGGCGGGATGCCGCCGGATGGCTGGGAAAGATCTTGAGGTGATGGTAGCGCCGGCGGTCTTGCCGCCGGTGATTTGCACGAAAAGACACCGGCGGCAAGACCGCCGGCGCTACGAGGATTCGGACATGGACGATCTGAAGTACGAAATGGAAGAAGAGGCGCGCAGCGGCACGCGAATCAAGGTGATCGGCGTCGGCGGTGGCGGCTGCAACGCCGTGGCCCGCATGGTGCAGGAGGGACTCGAAGGCGTCGAGTTCTATGCCATGAACACCGACCTTCAGGCGCTGAACGCGTGCCAGGTGCCCAACAAACTGCAACTGGGCGCGAGGATCACGCGCGGGCTGGGCGCCGGGTCGAACCCTGAAATCGGGCGGCAGGCGGCGCTGGAAAACACCGACGACATCGTCGAAGTGCTGCAAGGCGCCGACATGGCCTTCGTCACGGCGGGGCTGGGCGGCGGCACGGGAACCGGCGCGGCTCCGGTGATCGCCTCGCTGGCCAAGGAACTGGAGGCGCTGGCGGTGGCGGTAGTCACCAAACCTTTCAGCTTCGAAGGGTCGCGGCGCATGAAGCTGGCGGAAGAAGGGCTAGGCAGGCTGGCATCCATTGTGGACACGGTGATTGCCATTCCCAACGACCGGCTGCTGGCGCTGGTGCCGCGCGGCACCAGTTTCTTCGAGGCGTTCAAGACGGCGGACGATCTGCTGCGCCAGGCCGTGCAGGGCATCAGCGACATCATCGTCACGCCGGGGCTCATCAACCGCGATTTCTCCGACATCAAGGCCACCATGACCGGCATGGGTTACGCCATGATGGGGACGGCCGTGGGACGCGGCGAAAAGGCGGCCGTGGAAGCGGCCCGGCAGGCCATCAGTTGTCCGCTTCTGGAAGACACACGGATCGCCGGCTCGCGCGGCATCCTGATCAACATCACGGGATCGAGCCGGCTGGGACTGCATGAGGTGAACGAAGCCTGCTCCATCATCCGGGAGGCGGCCGATTGCGACGACGTGCAGATCAATTTCGGCGTCATACTGAACGAGTCGATGGCGGACGCCGTGAAGATCACGGTGATCGCCACCGGCTTTCAGCCGGAGCACGCGCCCGTGGCGGACCGGCGGAGTCAGCCGGAGATCCGCATCCAGTCGCGCCCGCCGCAGCCGCCCCCGGTGAGCGCTCCGGTATCCGCTCCAGTGGTGGAGCCGGAGCCGGAGCCGGAGCTGATTGCGGACCCGGAGCCGTTGGCCGATTCCGACGATCTCGAAACGCCGGCGTATTTGCGGCAGGGGCGGTTGCTGAACTAGGGGCTTCGGGCCGGGGGAAATTCGGGGACAGGCAGCGAGTTTCGCAAAGGCGGCGAAACTCGAAGCCTGTCCCCACTGTGCACGTGCGATAATCGGGGTTCCAACATGAAAGCTCGCGTCTTCGTCTCCTTGAAATCCACGGTCCTCGATCCCCAGGGCCAGACCGTCCGCGCGGCGCTGAATGGGCTCGGCTACCCGGCCATTTCGGACGTGCGCCAGGGCAAGTTCTTCGATATCGCCATCGCCGCCGGCGTCACGCGCGAACAGGCCCGGAGAGACGTCGAAACCATCGCGCAGGAAGTTCTCGCCAATCCCGTCATCGAGGAGTATCGGGTCGAGATTCTCGATTGAGCGCACGCCTATAATTGAACTATGTGCGGAATCGTGGGTTACATCGGAACCCAGAAGGCCGTTCCGATCATTCTCGAAGGCTTGAAACGCCTTGAGTATCGCGGATATGACTCCGCGGGCCTGGCCGTGTACTGCGACGACGGCCAGCTCGCCGTCCGGCGCGCCAAAGGCAAGCTGCGCAACCTCGAGGACGCCATCCGCATGAACCCCGTGGATGGGACGTACGGCATCGGGCACACGCGCTGGGCCACCCACGGGCGGCCCACCGAGGAGAACGCGCACCCGCATCGCGATTGCCAGGGCGACGTGGTGGTGGTGCATAACGGGATCGTCGAAAACTATCTGTCCCTGAAGCAACTCCTCCAGTCCGAGGGCCACGTTTTCAAGACCGAGACCGATACGGAAGTGATCGCGCACTTGGTGGAGAAATACTTCAAGGGCAATCTCGAAGAAGCCGTGCGCGCGGCCGTCAAGGAGGTCACGGGCGTGTTCGCGCTGGCCGTGATTTCGCGGTCCGATCCCTATAAGATCGTGGCCGCGCGCTCGGGGCCGCCGGTGGTGATCGGGATCGGCGACAACGAGTACTTTATTGCGTCGGACGTGCCCGCCATCCTCAGCCACACGCGCGACATGTTTTTTCTGGCCGACGGCGACATGGCCATCCTCACCCCCGAAGGCGTGCGGCTCAGCGATTTCGACGGGCGGCCCGTGAACCGCCAGGTTTCGCACGTCCTGTGGGACCCCATCATGGCGGAAAAGGGCGGCTACAAGCATTTCATGCTCAAGGAAATCTTCGAGCAGCCGCGAGCCGTGCGCGACACCACCTTGGGACGCGTGGGGCAGGACACGGGCCGTGTCTTCCTGGACGAAATGGACATCGCGCCGGCCGAATTCGCGCGCTTCCGCCAGGTCAAGATCATCGCCTGCGGTACGAGCTGGCACGCGGCCCTGGCCGGCAAGTTCATGATCGAGAAGCTGGCGCGCCTTCCCGTCGAGGTGGATTACGGCAGCGAATTTCGCTACCGCGACCCGATTGTGAGCGAAGATACGCTCACGGTGGTGATTTCGCAATCGGGGGAAACCGCCGATACCCTGGCGGCGCAGCGCGAGGCCAAGCAAAAAGGCTCCAAGACGCTGGCCATCTGCAACGTGGTGGGTTCCATGGTCACGCGCGAGGCCGCCGGCACCATCTACACCCACGCCGGGCCGGAGATCGGCGTGGCTTCCACCAAGGCTTTCACGTGCCAATTGACCGCGCTGTTCATCCTGGCCATGCACCTGGGTCAGGCCAACCATCGCCTGGATGAAACCACGTCGCGCGGGCTGATGCAGGACCTGGTGCGGATTCCCGGCAAGCTCGAAACCGTGCTTTCACGCGACCCGGTCTACGAGGCGCTGGGCCGCGATCTCCACCGCTCCACCGATTTCCTGTTCCTGGGACGCGGGGTGCATTTTCCGATCGCCCTCGAAGGGGCGCTCAAGCTGAAAGAGATTTCCTATATCCACGCCGAGGGCTATCCGGCTGGCGAGATGAAGCACGGTCCCAACGCGCTGATCGACGAAAAGCTCCCGGTGGTGGTGCTGGCGACTCACGATCCCACGAGCGCCGAGAGCCGCCTGCTGTACGAGAAGACGCTGTCGAACATCCAGGAGGTGAAGGCGCGCGAGGGCATCGTGGTGGCCCTTGTCACCGAGGGCGATACGGCCGTGACCAAGACCGGGGCCGATCACATCATCGAAATTCCCGCGGCCGCGGAGCTGCTGGCGCCCATTCTGGAGATCGTGCCGCTGCAACTGCTGGCCTATCACATCGCGGTCCGCCGCGGCTGCGACGTGGATCAACCGCGGAATCTGGCTAAGAGCGTGACGGTGGAGTAAATCGCGTGGCGCGGGCACTCGTGCCTGCCGCGTCCCGACTCATCGGGACGCTTGCCGCGCGCGCGCCAAGAGCGTCCCGATGAGTCGGGACGCGGCAGACTAAGAGTCTGCGCCACGTTGGTGGCTCACCCGCGAGACGGCGTTGACCAGCTTGCGGTAGGGGATGTCGTCGTAACTGTCGAAGCTCAGCCATTCGCCGTCGCGCCAACTGGAGTAGTACCAGCGGGCCAGCAGCGCCAAGTATTCCTGGCGCTCGCGGACCCCCAGCTTTCTGGGTGCGACGGCGGTGAACGTCTCGCGCAGGCTGTGGTCGAGCGAGACGGGCTTGCCTTCCCGCACTTCGAAACCAAACCGCTGCGGCTGCTGCCAGTTTCCTTCGCGCATGAACCACATCTCGACGGCAAACGGCGCCTGGGATGGCGTGATGGCGACGCCGTTCAGACGGTCCACATCGCGCGCCAGTTCGTCGCGCAGTTTCAGCACGTCCTCCACCTTCTCGAGACGCTTGTGCTGGCGGGCCGCCTCCTCGAACTGCATCGTGTCGCTGAGCCGGTCGCGGGAATGCGCGATGGCGTCGGCGAGCGAGCGGCCATCGGTGCGCAGAAACTCCACTACGCGCGCGACTTCGTGGGCGTACTCCGCCGCGCCCACCACCATCTGGCAGGGCCGCAGGCACATGCCCATTTCGCCGTAGATGCAGCCGGGGTGCGCGGCGGAAGGGACCAGGTCTTCCTGGCAGCGGCGCAGTTGGAACAGGTCCAGGAATTGGCCTTCGAATTTCTCGGCGGATGCGCGCGAACGGAACGGCCCGAAGTACAGGCCGCCCGTGCGCGTGACGTGGGTGGTAATGTGGCTGCGCGGAAACTCGTTGTTGAGAACGATTTTGAGATACGGCGGCATCCGCAGCCTGAGCAGGTCCAGATACGAATCTGGGAAGTGGCGCCGCGCCTGCTCATAGAGCACCACGCTCGATTCGAACGCGGAGCCGGTGAGCCAGTACTCGATGCGCGCGACGGTGTGCCGCAGGTTCAGCAGGCGCGATGGCTTCTCGCGTTGCTTCAACAGGCGCACCAAGCGGCGGCGCAGCAGCGCCGTCTTGGAGAGATACGGTTCGCCTTGCTTGGGCCAGAGCGCGAAGACCGCGGGGCTGTTGGGCAGCGCTTCAATCGCGGCGTCCAATGACGCCAGGTCGCCGGTGACTTCGATCGCCGTCATGGCGCCCGCGTACCCCCGCCGCTACTCCGAGGCTGCTTTGTCGTCGATCAGCTTGCGAACGGCGGCGATGAAATCGGCGAGCGGCTGGGCTCCCAGGTCGCCGTGCTTGCGATTGCGCACGGCAACCATCCCGCTCTGCTGTTCGCGGTCGCCTACCACCAGCATGTAGGGAACCTTCTGCAACTGCGCATCGCGAATCTTGAGGTTGACCTTCTCGCTGCGTTCGTCCACGGTGGCGCGGATGCCGGCGTCGTCGAGCTGCTTGCGCACATTTCGAGCGTATTCGGTCTGGCGGTCGGTAATCGGCAGCACGATGGCCTGCACCGGCGCCAGCCAAATCGGGAAGGCGCCGGCATAGTGCTCGATCAGGATGCCGAAGAAGCGCTCGATGGAGCCGTAGAGCGCGCGGTGCACCATCAGCGGCTGGTGCGCCTTGCCGTCCTCCCCGATGTATTCCAGCTCGAAGCGGCGCGGCAGCGTGAAATCGAATTGCACGGTGGAAAGCTGCCATGGGCGTCCGATGGCGTCCACCAGCTTGACGTCGACCTTGGGGCCGTAGAACGCCGCCTCGTCGGGCACCACCTTGACCTTCATGTTCACGCGCTCGGTGGCCCGGCGCAGCGCGTTTTCGCCCAGCAGCCACTGGTCGGGAGAGCCGTCGTACTTGCCGCTCGCGCCGCCGTCCCACGTGGAAAGCTCGGCCGCGTACTCGGTGAAGCCATAAGTGGTGAGCGTATCGACGGCGAATTGCAGGCAGGCTACGACTTCGTCTTCGATCTGCTCCGGCGTGCAGAAAATATGGGCATCGTCCTGGGTGAAACCGCGCACGCGGAACAGCCCGTTGAGCACGCCCGAGCGCTCGTAGCGATAGACCGTGCCCAGCTCGCCCAGCCGCACCGGCAGGTCGCGGTAGCTGCGCTGCCGGTCGGCGTAGATCAGGATGTGGCCGGGACAGTTCATGGGCTTGAGCTGGTATTCGGCATCGTCCAGCTCCATGCGGGCAAACATGTTCTGCGCGTAGAAACCGGCGTGGCCGGAAGTCTTCCACAGGTCGAAGCGCGCCACGTGCGGCGTATAGACCAGCGAGTAGCCGCGCTTCAGGTATTGGTCGCGCATCCAGTCTTCAAGCTGCTTGCGGATAATGCCGCCCTTGGGGTGGAAGAAGATGAGTCCCGGACCGGCCAGTTCCTGGATGCTGAACAGGTCGAGTTCCTTGCCCAGCTTGCGGTGGTCGCGCTTCTTGGCCTCTTCGACCTGCTTGAGATACGCATCCAGTTCCTTTTGCGTGAAAAAGGCCGTACCGTAGATGCGCTGCAACTGCTTGTTGTGCTCGTCGCCTTTCCAATAGGCGCCGGCGATGGAGAGCAGCTTGAACGCCTTGATCCGGGACGTGCTCGGCACGTGCGGGCCGCGGCAGAAATCGATGAAGTGCGGTCCCAGGGTGTATTCGGAGAACACCTCGCCCGCGCGCTCGCCGATTAACTCGCATTTCATCCACGCGTCGGCGTACTTCTTGAGGCCCTCGTCTTTCCGCGTATAGATGCGCTCGTAGGGGAGGTCGCGCGATTGCAGCTCCCACATTTTCTTTTCGATCTTTTCGAGGTCTTCCGGCGTGAACGGCGCGGCGCGGTCGAAGTCGTAGTAGAAGCCGTTATCGATGGGCGGCCCGATGCCCAGCTTGGTTTCGGGATAGAGTTCGAGCACGGCCGCCGCGAGAAGATGGGCCGAGGAATGCCGGTACACATCGAGCGACTCGGGATCCTTGGCCGTGAGGATCTGAAGGCTGGCGTCTTTTTCGAGAGGGCGGGTCAGGTCGTACAGCTCTCCGTCGACCTTGGCGACGATGGCTGCGTCCGCGAGGCGAGGGCTGATGGATTTGGCGATATCGATGGGACGCGTCCCCGCCTCGACCGGCTGTTTGCTGCCATCGGGCAGGGTGATCTCGATGTTGCTCATAGGGAATTTTCAGCGTAACACGCGTGGCGATTGTGGGGCACGGGCCTGCGCTATCATAAACAAAGGCTTATGATCGTCTCCAGTCAAGCCGGGATCGACGAAACTCCGCTGGTTGCGCGCGCCCGCGAGGGCGATGCCCGGGCCTTCGGGGAACTGGTACAGCAGTACGAGGGCAAGATTTTCCGGCTGGCCCAGCACGTGACGCAGAACCGCGAGGATGCCGAGGATGTGCTGCAAGAGACGTTCATGAAAGCCTACGAGCACCTGGATCAGTTTCAGGGCAACTCGAAGTTCTACACCTGGATTGTCCGCATTGCGGTCAACCAGGCGCTCATGAAACTGCGCCGCCGGAAAACCGACCGCTCGGTTTCGCTCGATGAGACTATCGATACCGGCGAGGACACCGTGGTGCGGGAAATTGCGGCTTGGGGCGAGGACCCCGAGCAGCGCTTTTCGCGGGAGGAACTTGGCGGCATCCTGGATTCGGCGATTCAGAGCCTGGAGCCATCCTACCGCTCCGTTTTCGTGCTGCGCGACATCGACGAGCTTTCGACAGAGGAGACGGCGGACGTTCTGGGCCTCTCCGTTCCGGCCGTGAAAAGCAGGCTTTTGCGGGCTCGCCTGCAGTTGCGCGAGAAGCTGACGCGTTTCTTCAAACGCAAGGGGGACGACGCCTTTGCTTACATGTAAAGACTTTCTGAACGAGTTGACCGACTACCTGGACGAATGTATCGATCCCGAAACCCGTGTCAAGCTGGAGCGGCACATCACCGAGTGCCCGAATTGCTGGGTAATCGCCGATACCACCAAGAAAACTATCCAGATCTACAAAGGCATGGACCCGTACCCCATCCCGCCCGATGTAGAGACACGTCTGATGAAGGCGCTCGAAAAGAAGATGGCGGAGAAGCGGACGTAGTCTTCGTCGCGGCGGGCAACGCGGTTCCAGCCTGATACCTGAAGTCTGGTGTGGAAAGTGCGAAGGAGAAATCGGGAGCAGTAGCGTGGGCGAGATTCGCGTACTGGAAAACCGGTGCCGCGAACGTTAGCATGTGGCGGAACCGCACCGCCCGCTTTGGTTGATGGTTCATTGGGTGATCCAAGCTCACCTTGCGGTGAACTTCTTCAGGTAGTTGATCGGCGGGTTCAGGGAGAGACTTTAGGCCGTCGGGCGGAACCTGGCTGAGCTAACCTGGAAGGCGGCACATGGTCTTCATCAGTTACAGCCACGATTCGCCCGAGCACGAGGCGAGCGTGCTGGAACTGGCGAACCGCCTGCGCACGGATGGCATCGACGCCGTACTCGACCAGTTCGAGAGCTTCCCTACCGAGGGTTGGGAGTTGTGGGGACAGCGGCAGATCCAGGACGCCCATTTTGTGCTGATGGTCTGCACCCCAACCTACCGGCGGCGGTACGATGGCGAGGAAGAGCCGGGGAAAGGCCTGGGCGCCACCTCGGAAACGGGGCTCATTCGCCAAATCCTGTATGACGCTGGCGGGGTCAACGAGAAGTTCCTTCCCGTTTTGCTCACGGATGCCGACAGCGCACACATTCCGCTCGCGCTCCGGCGATACCAACATTTCGCGCTCCACACCCAGAAGGGCTACGAGAAGCTACGCCTTCACCTCACCGGCCAGACGCGTGTCCGGAAAGCCGCGCTGCCACCGAAACAGCGCAAGCCCGATTATCTCTACTGGAACCTTCCGCCCCGCAACCCGTTCTTCACCGGCCGGGACCCGTATCTCAAGAGACTGGAACGCGGCCTTGCGCAGGGCCGCGCCCAGGCCATCAGCGGGCTTGGCGGAATCGGCAAGACGCAAACCACCATCG
>Ga0209039_10001347_pt1 | contig 23156 bp, 14 predicted proteins | sample BogFormECP12_OM1_FD_188238 | JGI IMG/M metagenome (GOLD analysis project Ga0209039, IMG submission 188238) | Bog forest soil microbial communities from Calvert Island, British Columbia, Canada - ECP12_OM1 (SPAdes) (version 2) | ecosystem: Environmental > Aquatic > Freshwater > Wetlands > Bog ... | reverse complement strand
GCATAGCCTGCGAAAGACGCTGGCGCGGCTTGGCGAAGAGGTTTGCAGGTCTCCCGAAGATTTCAAGGCATGGAGCCAAAACCTGGGGCATGAGCAGGTTTTGACAACCTTCCTCAGCTATGGCTCCGTGGCGGTGGACAGGCAGGGCGAGATTATTCGGGGAATGTTGGCCCCACGGCAGCCTGTTCAATCGGAGGCCGACCACATCGCGGAGGCGGTATTCAGGAGATTGCGCGGTTCTGGTGTGAACATACAGGCTCAATGAACCTGGCGGGCTAAGCAATGGCTCCGAAGTTGCCTACGATCACCTTGGATTCGTTCACGAGGCCCTCCACATAATCAGCCCACCATTGAAGCATCTTCTTACGCTGCTCTGCGAACTCGGCAACGATGTACACGGCCCGAATCCCCTCTGCCTCATGGCTCAAAGCCTTTTCGATCACGTCCCGATTGAAGCCATGCTCCGTGAGCAGCGTTGCGCCCGTTCTGCGCAGATCGTGAATGGTGAGGGGGTCCATGTCGAACGTCAGCCCCTCCAAGGCTTTATTGAGCGCGTTCGCGGCAAAGGGCCTTGTGAAGCTGCTCCGGCCCGGCAAAACCAGTTTGGAGTCTCCTGCAAGCGCCTTCAACTCTCGGAACATCTCAGCAACTTGCGTTGACAGGTAAACGATGTGCGGCTTGCCTGTCTTTGCGTTCCCTTCCGGAATGAGCCACTCGCCGGCTTCAAAATTCACATGCTCCCACCGCGCCAGCAAGAGTTCCGATTTGCGGGAGAGCGTGAGCAGGATGATATGCAGGGCCAGCTTGAATTGGCGCCTGATGTTTGACTGGTAGATGGTGTGGAGGTACAGGCGAATCTCTTTCGGGGTGAGCACACGGACGCGCTTGCGGGCCTTGCCGATGTAGCGCGTTGCCACCATCGCGGCGGGATTGATCGTCACCAGTTGCAATTCCAGCGCGTAATCGAACATCTGCTTTAGCACGTTGCGAAGCTGCATGGCCGCCGCAATGCGCCCACTATCGCGCTTGCGGTACACCAAGGCTTGCACGTCCAGGGCGTTTAGTTCCTTGAGGGCCTTTTCTCCGAGGGCAGGGAGAATCTCGTTATCCAGATAGCGCCGAATACTCTTCGGATCTTTCCAATTCCTTACCACTTGCTCTGTGAAGTACCGCTCCCCAAACTCTCTGACGGTGGGATTGCTGCTCAGTCCCGCACGCCTTTGCTTCGCTTCCACGGCGGGAGATTTGCCCTCTGCCACTTGCCCGGCCAGCTCGTCTCGCTTCCCCCGTGCCGCTTTCAGGGTCAGATCGGGATAACGGCCTAGATTCACCTTGCCGTATTTGCCATCCAAGCAATACCGATAGAGCCAGGACATCTTGCCGCTCGGCAGTACGTCCAGCGAAAGTCCCCGGCCATCGCTCACCATGTACCGCCCGGCCCTTGGCCTCAAGGCCCGGATTCCTGCGTCTGTGAGTGCCATTTTGCCCCTTTCCTATGTCTCCGGGACCATTCTGGAGACATATCCACGTCTGGAGACATGCTGGAGACATATTCTGTATCGGCTGTCTATGTCTCCCGTTGGACAGTATAGGACACTAAACCACGCAAATGCAAGGATTTTGTTTCGTTTTCTACATTTCATTGGACGGCCCTGGAGGCCGGTCTATTTCCCAATGCAGAACGTAGAAAAAATCAAATTCAGAATGTCGTCGGAAGTGGTCTGGCCGGTCAGCGAGTCGAGGGCCGCGAGCGCGTGGTATAGGTCCAGCAGGATCATCTCGTGAGGGATGGCGGTCGAGTTGGCCTGCGCTGCGCCGGCCAGGGCCGCCAGAGCAGTTTCGATGGCCTGGTGGTGGCGCATGTTGGTCAGCATGCCCGGCTCTGAGGCGGCTCCGCCCGTGGCCAGCGCCAGAATCCGTTCGCGCAGCGCGGCTATGCCCTCGCCCGTAAACGCTGAAGTTGCCAGCGCCGGGACACCCGCCAAAACACCGGCGGCCTCCTGTGCCGCCGAGCCCTCCCCGGCCAGATCGCTCTTGTTCACGGCCACCAGCGCGGGCCGGCCCTGCACGGCCTCCAGCAACCGATGCTCCTCGTCATTGAGCGGCTGAGTGGCGTCCAGCACTACCAGAACCAGCGCGGCGTCAGCCAGCGCCTCGCGGCTGCGGGCAACGCCCAACTGCTCGACCTCCTCGAAGGTCTCGCGCAGCCCGGCCGTATCCACCAGTTCCAGCGGAATGCCGTCAAGAGAAATACGCTCCGTCACCAGGTCGCGGGTGGTGCCGGGCGTCGCCGTCACAATGGCGCGGTCGCGTTCGACCAGGCAGTTGAAGAGCGAACTCTTGCCGGCGTTAGGACGGCCCACGATGGCCAGCGTCAGCCCGTCATGCACGATGCGCCCGCGGGCGAATGAAGCTTCGAGCGCCGCCAGCGGCGGCGTCAACTCGCCGATGCGGCGGGCGATCTCAGCCGCCGGGGCCACGTCCACATCGTCCTCGGCAAAGTCGATGCCGGCTTCGAGCCGCGCGATCAGTTCGACCAGCGCCCGCTTCACTGGCTGTACGCGCCGGCTGAGCGCGCCGCCCATCTGGCTGGCGGCCTGGCGTGCCTGGGTGAGCGTCTGCGCCTCGATCAGGTCCCGCACCGCCTCGGCCTGGGTGAGGTCGATCCGGCCGGCCAGAAAGGCGCGCTGGGTAAACTCGCCAGGCTCGGCCAGTCGCGCGCCCAGTCCGAGTGCGTGGCGCAGCAGCAGCTCCAGCACCACGGGCGAACCGTGCGCTGCTAACTCAACGAGATCTTCGCCAGTATAAGAGCGCGGAGCGCCAAAAAAGGTGACCACGGCCTCGTCGATCCGGCCCTCCTCGTCACCAGCCACATCCAGCACATCGGCCAGCCGCGCCCGCCCGTGTTCCAGCGGCTGGCGCAGGCGCACCAATTGCGCGGCAATCGACGCCGCCTGTTGCCCGCTCAGCCGCACGATTCCGATACCCCCGCGCCCCGGCGGCGTGGAGATGGCGGCAATGGTGTCGGTAGCTGAGCCGGAGAGAGTCATGAGCTGGAAACAGTGTAGAGGTTGAAGCTCGAAGCGGGGTAAAAACCTGTTGTCTTGACAGGCAAGGCAATTATCCAAACGAACACCGCGCCCTCTGTGGCAGGGGTATACCCTGAATAAGTCCCAACATTCCCCAGCAATGGCAGGGATTCTTTTGAAAGTCGAGTTCGAGAACGAGCGCGGAAAAGTCGGTTATGCGGGCAAGTCGGCCATTGTTTTGGTTATAGTGGCCTGGCTGCTCGCTGTGGCGGGAGCCTGTGCGCAACCGGCAGCCCTGCCCGTTTGGCAGGGCATTCTGCGCAACGCGTCCGGAGCGCCCATCCCTGGCGCGACGGTCCGGCTGGCAGCCAACGCCGCCGCCGAAGCGGTCACCGCCGCCGATGGCAGCTTTCACTTGCTGAATCTTTCGCCGGGACAATACCGCCTCTCGATTGAATCCAAGGGCCGCAAGATCGACTACGCGCTGCCCATCGATCTGGTTGCCAGCCCTCCCGGCGCCGGCGGGCCCACGGTTGTCCTCACGCTCTCCGGCCGCGGCGAACTGACTGTCTCCATCCTCAAGGCTCCTGCGGCCACCGGCGGCGAGGAGCTGTCAAGCCAGGCGGTCAGCGAGCTGCCGCTGAACAAGCGGGACTTCAGCACGCTGCTGCTGCTGGCTGCCGGCACCATGACCGACGTCAACGGCGCTACCAACTTCACGGCCCAGTTCGCCATCAATGGACAGCGCGGCGTGGAGGCGACCTTTGCCATGGACGGGGCTGACATCAGCGATCCGGAGATGGGCGGCGCCACCTTCTCGAACTTCAATGTGGACGCGGTCGAAAGCATCGATTCCAGCTCTGGCTGGATGCCGGCCGAGATCGGCCGGGGCGCGGCGGGCTTCACGAACATCCATACCCGCTCGGGAGCAAGCGGCTTTCACGGATCCTTCTTTGAGTTTGTGCGCAACTCCGCCTTCGACGCACGCAACTACTTCGATCATCCAACCCAGGCCTATCCCGGCCGCATTCCGCCCTTCCGCCGCAATGAATTCGGATTCACCAACGGCGGCCCGGTCTTCATTCCGCACCTCTACGACGGCCGCAAGCAGAGCTTCTACTTTGTGCAATACCAAGGTTTCCGCCAAGTGCTGGGAACCACGCAGGTGATGGCGGTGCCTTCCGCCGATCAACGGCCCGATAACAAGAGCTGCCAGCAGAGCGGTTTTGTTTGCGATACGGTCACCTACCCGGACAAGTCGGCGGATACGCTCTTCGTGCCTGTCGATGCGAAGATCACGGCGGTGCTGGCGCGCTATCCACTGCCCAACGATCCGACCGGCCCGTTTGGCGCAAATACTTACGCCACCGCATCGAAGGTGGTCACAAACGCAGACCAGTTTTCGCTGCGCCTCGACCACAAAATCTCCAGCAAGGATAAGTTTTTCGCGCGCTTCAACCTGGACAACCTCACGGGGCCGACGACCAACCCCGACCAGACGGCGATCGATCCCTCCTTCGGCATCCAGTACATCGACCGCCAGCGCAACGTTGTCGGAACCTATACGCGCACTGTTTCGCCGCGCCTGGTTCTCGAATCCTCCCTCAGCATCACGCGCTCCACGCCAGGCTTTCCGACACCCAATACAACTGATCCGGCGGTCAAGTTCAACGACGGCTTGTTTGAGGCTTTCAATGCGCCTGGCGGATCGGTGATGCAGGCCTACGGAAACCTCTTTCAAGGGCGGCAAAATGTGGCGTTCACTACTGCGCATCATGCCTTTAAAGCGGGCTTTGAGGCGCGCCTGAATCGCGATACAACCTACTTCGGCATGAGTCCCAACGGCGAATACGACTTTGGCGGCGGCGCGGCCTATGCCAGCGAAGCCATTTCTTCGCAGAGCGGGAACCATGACATTCATTCCGGCGATCCGCTGCCGGATACGCTGTCGAGCTTTCTCTCCGGAAGTCCCTTTGTCTATACCGTGGCCATCGCGCCCCCGGAGGTCTCCGGCGGGCAGCACATGGGTCCGGCGGCGATCAGCCGCAATAACTTCAGTTTTTATCTACAAGACACATGGGAGGTTACCAGCCGCTTCGCGCTGGATTACGGCCTCCGCTGGGATTTCTACCAGCCGATTACGGAACGCGCCCACCGCACCTCCAGTTTCCTCAACGTCAATGGCGTACAGGAGTTCGTGATCAACCCGCAGCCCGGTTACCAGACGGACTGGAATGCCTGGGAGCCGCGTGTGCAGGCGGCCTGGCAGGTCAGCAAGGCGATCTCGGCCCACGCCGGCGGCAGCATCATGGTGATCCCCCCCAACATCTGGCAGGACAACTTCCTCACCGGCTCCACGCCCTTCGCCGTTTATCCACGGCTGCTCTCCGCATCGAATGCTCCCATTCCGTATGGCTTCCAGCTCACTCCAGCGCAGCTTCCAAAGGCCTACACACCCGCGGGAGCCGACATCCTTGCCGGACCCACCAAAGCCATTGCGCCCAACACCGTCATGGATGTGAACCGCTATGAGCAGGATGTCGCTGTGCTGACGAAGGGCCATGTGGTCAGCGACCTGAATCTGAGCGGCATCGACCGCTCTTTCGGCAACGCCACGCTCTACACCTGGACGGCAGGCCTGGAGCGCAAGTTCGGCAATCTCACCGCCGACGCGAGTTACGTGGGAACGGCAGGTGTCAAGCTGCCGCGCACCACCTTCCCCAACGGCTATCCGGGGGCCAGCCCGGCCTTTGCGCCCCACACCACCTTCGATGCCAATGGCAATGTGACCGGCGGCTTCGGCGTGGAGAATGTCATCGCCGCAACGGCCCACTCCACCTATCACGCGCTGCAAACCTCGCTATCAGGCACGGTGGGGCACGACGGGCCTGGCATCCAGGCGAGTTACACCTGGGCCAAGTCGCTCGACGACACCAGTCAGGCTATGAGCGGCTTTCCGCAGAATCCGTACGATACCCACCCCGAGAAAGGCCCATCTTCCTTCGACGTGACCCACGGCTTCGGCCTCAGCGCGGTCCAGGATCTGCATCTGGAGAGCGTGAGTTTTCTGCGGCCCATCAGCAAAAAACTCACCGACGGATGGGAGTTGCTTAGCATTTCCAGCATCAGCTCCGGCTCACCCTTCACCGTCTTCAGCGGAGTGCAGCAAACCGGCGCTGGAGCGAACGGCGCGGACCGGCCGGATCAGATCGCCAAGCCGCATCTCTCTACCGCGCGCAAGGAACGCCAGGACTACTTTGGAGAAGGCGCGAACAACGCTGCGGACTTCTTCTTCATTCCGATCCACATTACAGGAGGTACCGGGCCGAATCAGGGCCGCTTCGGCACTCTGGGGCGCAACACCTTTCGCGGGCCGGCCTTCTACAACTTCGACTTCGCGCTCATCAAGGACACTCCCTTCGGCCACCGCAAGAGTGGCGCCGAACTCATGAGTCTGCAATTCCGCAGTGAGTTCTTCAACCTCTTCAATATCGTCACCATGGGCCTGCCGAACAATATCCTCACCGGCTCTGGCTTTGGCGAGATCAGCAAGACCGCCGGCAACTCGCGGCAGATTCAGTTCTCGCTCAAGCTGATCTACTGAGCGCCGCAAATCGCCCTGCGCGCAGGATGAATGCTGCGGCGGTTTGCGGACGGGCGTTCCCCTATAATCGCTCGCTTGAATTCATTCATGGAACCAAAGCTCGCGATCTCTCGTATTGCATTCCCATAGAGAAGGCGTATACTTCTCCTATTGGTTACCAAGAGGAGTGGGAAATGGGCGAAAAATCCGACGTATGGCAGGGCACGCTGGCGCTGATGGCGCTCAGAACGCTCGAATCCATGGGGCCGCTGCACGGCTATGGCCTGGCGCGGCGCATTGAGCAGACCAGCGGCGACCGGTTGCAGTTGAATTACGGCACGCTCTATCCGGCGCTGCTCAAGCTGGAGCAGGAGGGCTTCATCCGTTCCCGCTGGGGAGTTTCGGAGAACAACCGCCGCGCCAAATTCTACGAGCTGACCAAAGCCGGTCAGCGCCAGGTGAAGAAGGCCGCCGCCGAGTGGGAGCAGACCACCGCGATCCTGGCGCGGTTCCTGACCCCGGCAGAGGAGGCCTGAAATGATGATGATGCACAAGCTCAGAGCACTCTGGATTCGCCTGCTTGGCTTGATCGGCGCGCGTCGCGACTACGACGACTTCGCGGCCGAACTCGAAAGCCATGTGGCCTTACACACCGACGACGGCATTCGCGCCGGCCTGAGTCCGGAAGAAGCGCGGCGGCAAGCGTTCATTTGCCTGGGCGGCGCTGAGCAGACCCGGCAGGCCTATCGCGAGCGGCGCGGCCTGCCGTGGCTTGAGACACTACTGCGCGACCTTGCCTATAGCCTGCGCACACTGGGCAAGCACCGCGGTGCCACGGCGATTGCCGTTCTCTCCATCGGTCTAGGCATCGGCGCCAACGCCACCATCTTCTCCATGGTCAGCCGCTTCCTTCTTCGCCCGGCACCCATGGGCGAGCCGACCACCCTGCTCGCCCTCCAGACCACCCACGAAGGCGACGAGTGCTGCAACAACTTCTCGTTTCCCGTCTACTCCGATATTCGCGACCAGGCCAAATCCTTCTCCGGCGTGGCCGCCTATTTCGAGTTGATCCCTGCATCGGTGGGCGGAAGCGGGGAGCCAGTACGAGTCTATGGCCAGGCGGTCACAAGCAATTTCTTTCAGGTCACTGAGCTTCCCATGGTGCTGGGACGCGGGTTCGTCGAGGGCGAAGAGAGCGCTCCCGAGGTTGTGCTGGGAGCCGGTCTCTGGCAGCGCCGCTTCAACGCCGACAAGGAAATCGCTGGCAAGACCGTCACCATCTCCGGCCATGCATTCACCGTCATCGGCGTGGTTACGCCCGCTTTTCATAGCGTCGAGCAGATCCTCGGTACTGAATTCTGGGTTCCGCTCGGCAGCGCATCCCAACTGGCGACTGACCTCCCATTTAAGGCTTCCCGCGGAGATCATTGGCTCGCAGTCGTGGGCCGGTTAAAGCCGGGCGTCACGCGAGCGCAGGCCGCGGCAGAGTTGAACACGCTCGCCCAGCGTTTCGCCGTGGCTAATCCTAAAACTGACAAGGGGAACCGGTTCTCGTTCGACCAAGCTGGCACAATGCCGCCCCATGAACGGAGGGGGATGGTTCTCTTTCTGGCCGCACTCATGGTGGTTGTGCTCCTGGTGCTGGCGATCGCAGGCGCCAATGTGGCGAATCTGCTGTTTGCCCAAGCCGCCAGCCGTCAGCGCGACATGGCCGTTCGGCTCGCCCTCGGAGCCACGCGCGCCCGTCTGCAACGGCAAATGCTCACCGAAAGCCTGCTGCTCGGCCTGGGCGGCGGCATCCTCGGAGTCGTTCTGTCACTCTGGGCCACACGTGTACTCTCCGCGCTCCACCTGCCTGTTCCAGTTCCGATCGATGTTCGCATCGACGTGGACTGGCGTGTACTGCTGTTTGCCTTCGCCCTAAGCGCCTTCAGCGGGCTGCTGCTGGGCGTGGCCCCGGCCTGGACCGCATCGCGTCCTAAGCAGATTAACGCACTCAAAGGCGAAGATGCGCTGGCCCGTCCCGGCCGCCGTATCAGCCTGCGCAATCTCCTCGTCGTCGCGCAGGTTGCCATGTCCGTCGTTCTGCTCTCCATCACCGGACTCTTTTTGCGCAGCCTGCAGAGTGCGGCCAGCATCGACATCGGCTTTCGATCGAAAGGCCTGCTTCTGATGTCGGTCGATCCGCGCGTGCATGGCTACACGCCGGAGAGAACCGTTGCGTTTCTCACCCAGTTGCAGCAACACGTTTCGGCCCTTCCCGGCATTGTCTCGGCAGTTGCGACTGATAGAACGCCGCTCTCAAGCACCACTCGCAGCGAAGATCTACACGTGGCCGGCGTAGCTGACAAAGACAAGCACGATGTCAACGCAGAGCTCTTCATGGTAACGCCCAGCTATTTTGAAACCATGGGCATTCCCCGTATCGCCGGCCAGGACTTTGGCGGGGAAACGGCCACGGGATCCAAAACCGCCATCGTCAACCGCGCCTTTGCCGAGCGCGCCTTTGGCGGCACAAACCCAATCGGCCAGCACGTCACCGGCGGCGGAACTACGTACGAGATTATCGGCGTGGTGGGCAATGTAAAGGCCCGCTCACTGGGCGAAGAAACTCGCGCGGTCCTCTATCGCTCGCTCCAGCAGAACGTCGCAGGCGATCCATCCTTCCTTGGATACACGCTTGTTGTTCACACCTCCGGCAATCCAGCGGCGATTGCGCAAGCGATCCGCAGCCAGATCCACGCCCTCGATCCAGCCATGGCCATCTACAACGAGGAGACCATGGAAGAACATGTCCGCGCTGCTTACTTTCTTCCCCACCTTGCTGCGACTCTGTTCGGCACGTTTGGATTCATCGGCCTGGTTCTTGCCGCGGTCGGTCTCTACGGCGTCATGAGCTACGCGGTCAGCCGGCGCACGCGCGAGATCGGCATTCGCATGGCCATGGGCGCGCAGCCCGGCACCGTAGAGCGCCTCATCCTGCGCCAGGGTCTGGTGCTTACGCTCATAGCTGTGGTCCTTGGCTGGCCTGCCGCATGGATGTTGTCCAAGCTCGCTTCCAGCTTTCTCTACGGCATTCAGCCGCATGACGTCATCACGTTTTCGATCGTTCCGCCGTTTTTGATAGCGGTGGCTCTCATTGCCTGCTGGATTCCCGCACGCCGCGCGGCGTCCATTGATCCCATGCAGGCGCTGCGAACGGAATAGGAGATTCCTTATGCCAAAACTCAGAGCACTCTGGCTTCGAATCCTTGAAATGTTCCGCCCCCGGCTCGGCAATGCAGATTTCGACGCCGAACTCGAGAGCCACGTGGCCATGCACACCGACGACGGCATACGCGCGGGCCTGAGTCCCGAGGAAGCGCGGCGGCAGGCGCTCATCCGCCTGGGCGGCGTGGAGCAGACAAGGCAGGCCTGGCGCGAGCGCCGCACGTTGCCTGGGCTGGAAAGCATGCTTCAGGACGTGCGCTATGCGCTACGCGGATTCCGGCGCAATCCCGCTTTCACCATCACGGTGATTGCCACGCTGGCGCTGGGCATCGGCGCGACCACAGCGGTCTTCAGCGTGGTGGACCGTATCCTCTTCCGCAGTTTGCCCTATGCGCACGACGACCGGCTGGTTTCGGTTGGTCTGGTGGCGCCGATCATTCCGCAGGAGTTCATGCTGGGCGGTTCCTATTACGAGTGGCGCGACAATCAGAAGCCATTCGAGGCATTCACATCCGAGACGGGCGTCCAAGCGTGCGACTTGACGGAGCGGAATCCAGCGCGTCTGAGCTGCGCTAGAGTCGAGCAGAATTTTTTACCCACGCTGGGGATTTCTCCCTTGCTCGGCCGGAATATTCTTCCCGAGGAGGACCGGCCCAATGGACCAAAGGCAGCAATCATCTCGTACAACTTATGGCGCTCGCATTACGGTTTCGATCCGGGTATCGTGAACCGGCTGATCGATATCGACGGCAACCAGGTCCGGGTGATCGGCGTGCTTCCAAAAGACTTTGAAATGCCCACACTGGAGCCCGCCGACATCGTTGTTCCGCAGGCCCTGGACGAGGCGGCGCAGCGCAAGGCCGATCCCGGCGCGGTGATGTACGCCTTCGCGCGCCTCAAGCCGGGAGTCAGCATGGAGCAGGCGCAGGCTGCCCTGCAGCCGGTCTTCAACTACTCCCTCAACCTGGCCCCGCCGCAATTCCGCAAGGAAGTTCATCTCCGCGTCCGGTCGATTCGCGACCGCCAGGCGCACGATGCGCGGCTGGCGGCTTGGGTACTGTTTGGCGCGGTGCTTGCCGTGCTGCTCATCGCCTGCGCCAACGTGGCCGGCCTGCTGATGGCGCGGGCCGCGCAGCGAGAACATGAACTGGCGGTGCGCGCCATGCTGGGCGCTGGCCGCATTCGGCTACTTCGCCAAACCCTCACGGAAACACTGCTCTTGTCCCTTGCCGGAGCGGCTGCCGGGTGCCTGCTGGCAGAGATGCTCCTGCACGTATTCATTGCCATTGCCCCGGCAGGCATTCCCTTCCTCGAACACGCACAACTGGATCTGCGTATCTATATCTTCACGCTTCTGCTCGCGCTGGCATGCGGACTGACGTTTGCAGTTCTGCCCGCGCTGCACAAGCCGCGCCCGGTTGCGCTGGCGGCGCACGTCGCCGACTCCAGCCCACATGCCTTCCTGCGCCGCGGCCTGGTGGTGGCGCAAATCGCCGTGAGCATGATCCTGCTCAGCAGCGCGGCCCTCTTGCTGCGCAGCTTCAGCAATCTCGAAGACCAAAAGATCGGAATGCGGACCCAAGGCGTGCTGGCTGTTCGCATTCCCCTGCCGCGCTATCGTTATACAACGGCCCAGAAGCGCATGGAGTTCTTTCTTCAGGCCGAGCGGGCTATGCGCCGTCTGCCCGGCGTGCTGACCGTGGGCATGAGCGATACGCTGCCCCCCGGCGGAACGCACGACCGCCAGATATTCAGCATCATCGCAGTGGAAGGCCAACCCCAAACCTCAGGCGGCACAGGAGGAATGGTGGCCTGGCGCTGGGTCACGCCGGAATACTTCACATCCCTTGATATTCCCATTCTGCGCGGACTGGCATTCACGGCCGGGCAACGGACCTCCAATGAACATTTTCTTATCCTCAGCAACCTGCTTGCTGCCCGCCTCTTCGGCGCCGAGGACCCCATCGGCAAGCAGATGAAGCCGGTTCCCGATGGACCTTGGTACACCGTGTCGGGCATCGCCGCAAACGTGAAGAACGCCGGCCTCGCCGGCACGGACGAGCCGGAATACTACCGTCTTCGCCGTGATCTCGCCGAGGACTGGAGTACGGATGCGGTGTTGGAGGTGAAGACCACTCTTGGCCCGGAGTCTCTCGCGCCCTGGGTGCGCGAACAGATTGCCGGGATCGACCCCACGGTACCGGTGCAGATTGAAACGCTCAAACAAAGTGTAAGCAAGCTGGCCGACCGGCCGCGATTCGAGACGGCGCTGCTGGGTTTCTTCGCCTTGTGCGGACTGCTGATGGCGGTGATCGGTCTTTATGGTCTGATCTCCTTTATGGCCGTGGCGCGGACGCAAGAGATAGGCGTGCGCATGGCGCTGGGCGCGACGCGGGAGGACATTCTGCGGCTGATCGCCGGGGAAGGCGTGCGCTTGATTGTTTTGGGCGGGGTTATGGGCCTGGCAACGGCGCTGGCCGCAACGCAGTTATTGAAGAGCTTGCTCTACAACGTGGGGCCGCATGATCCGTTCCTGTATGCGGCGGCCATGCTGCTTTTGGCCCTGGTGGCTCTGGCGGCTTGCTGGATTCCCGCACGCCGCGCGGCGTCCATTGATCCCATGCAGTCGCTGCGAACGGAGTAGGAAGCGCAATCCTCGAATCGAGCGCACTGAGCCGGGCTGCCCTGTTCCGCGCAAGCTTCAGTGTGCGCCTTTCTCCCGCAGCAGTTTCTCCACTTCAGGCTTTTTGTTGCTCATCGACAGTTTCAGCGCGGTCGTGCCGTCGTCGCTCTTGGCGTCGATGTTGGCGCCCCGGTCCAGCAGCAGCTTAACAATGTCCGTCAACCCGCCGCCTGAGGCCGCCATCAGCGCCGTGAAGCCGTGGATATCCCTGGCCTCGGTTTTGGCTCCATTGTCCAGCAGCAGCTTCACCAGGTCCACTGAGCCGGAAACGACCGACAGCATCAGCGGCGACAGCCCGCCCTCCTCCTGAACATTGACGTTGGCGCCTTTGGCCAGCAGCAGCTTCGCCTCCTCGATGTTGGAGATCATCACCGCAAAGCTCAGCGCCGTGTCGCCGCGGTTGTCCTTGAGGTCGATGCTGGCGCCCTTGTCGAGCAGCGTCTTCACCACTTCGGCATGGCCGGTTGCGGACGCGGCAATCAGTGCCGTCACGCCGTCTTTGCCCTGGGCATTGATATGGGCGCCTTTATCCAGCAGTTGCAAGACCGCAGCGAAATCCCCCTTTTCAATGGCCTGGAACATCTGATCATCCGGGCTGCTTGCGCCGGTCTGCCCCGCGGCCATAAGACTAAACGATATAGCCACGGCTGGAAGAACGATTGCCAACAGGACTTTCTTCATCGCCATCTCCTCGCTTGCAACGGGTCTGCCTTAAAGCCGCTGATAGCAGAGAATTCTACTCCCGCCGCGTCAGGGCATAAGTACTCTATTCCGGCATCTCGCTGGTGGCGCGGGCGCTGATGCCAGCTAACAGGCAAGGAGTCAGTTAGGCAGAGTAAGTAGCTTGAAACACTTCTAGGCGCAATGGCCCGTGAGTTGGACAAGAACAAAGGGGAAGAGCTGTGGGCTCCTCCCCTTATGTCCGCAGTCCGGGAAATTACTTCTTCGGAGGAGCGATCACGTCCTTGGCGGCCTTGGCCACGCGGAACTTGACCACCGTCTTGGCCTTGATCTTGATGGCCTCGCCGGTCTGGGGGTTGCGGCCAATGCGGGCCTTGCGCTCTGCCTTCACGAGGCGGCCGATGCCGGGGATCACGAAGACGCCGTTCTTCTTGGTTTCCTTGATGGCGGTATCCGCCAGAAGGTCCAGAAAGGCTGCGACTTGTTTGTTGGTCAGTTCCAGCTTCTCGGCCAGGTACCGCGTCAGGGCGGTTTTGGTCAGTCCAGTTGCCATGTGCTGTTCTCCTTATGGGCGAGCCCTTGGGGCTGCCGGTGTTGCCGGGGCTTCCGCCGCTCTAGCGTCTTCAAAGTTGCTGTACCCCGGAACCGATTCCACCCAGTGGCATTCGCCGCGGCGAACGTCACTCGGTATTCAGCCATAAGGGCACTTCACTTTGAAGACGCCTTAAATGCGTACCGCATGGAGGGAGTGCGACCGGGGACAAATGCTTGCACGAAACCCCTGTATCCATGCGGGTTCTGCAGAACCCTTCGATGGTTACCATGCAACTTCCCGACAGAGAAAGTCAATGGAAAAAGCCTGTTTTCCACAAATTTCTTTGGTTTTTGTGCCAATTTTGCCGATTTTTGCCCGATTTTACCCGGTTTCTGAGGCTTTGACCGGCCAAGCCGGGCTGCAAACCCCATCAGCACGCGGAGGCGAGACCGCCGCGGAAGCTAACTATTTCAGACCGAAGAGCACCTTTTTGCGGGGCTCCAACGTCGCGGCAATGGGCGTATTCAGCGCATCCACCACCGGCGCGGCTAGCCGGAAATGCCGAATCAGCGTGGCGGCAAAGTCGGCCTCCAACGCGGTGGAGGCGGGCAGTGTGGTGGCCAGCCCCCACTGCCGGCATCGGATCAGGTCCATCGCCGGATGCTCGCAGGGAAAGCCCTTCGGCGGACGCGTCAGCGCATTGCCTTCAAATTCGGCAAACGTCTTGCGTATCCCCGCCGTCCGCAGGACCTTGCGAAATTCTGCATGGTGGTCGAGCAGCCAGTGGCGAATGGCGGCCAGCTGATCCTTCTCCGGCATGTATGCGCCGGCGGCGATCACCACCTCCTTGGCGCTCACGTGAAAGTAGTAGCCCGCGCCGGAGGTCTTTTCCAGCCCCTGGTGCGACCACCACGCCGCCACGTGCGTCTTGTAGGGGAGTTTATTGGCGCTGAAGCGGGTGTCGCGATAGATGCGGAAGAGGCACTTCTCCGCCGGCCGCACAAAGCTGGGCGCAAAGCCGGTCATTGCGTCGGTTACTTTGCGGATGATGGCCAGCATTGGCTCCTTCAACTCGGCTTCGAAGACAGCCTTGCGCGGCGTGAACCACTCGCGGTCGTTGTTGCGGGCAAGATTGCGCAGAAAGGCAAGGCCCTCGGGGCGAAGATGAGCGGCGGGCGGGGTTGCGGCGGGTTTGGCAGGGCGAGGCATGATGAAAACCAGTCTAGCGGATCACCTTTAACGCCGCACGGAACAACCCGTCGAAGTCGGCGCTGAGAGCTTTGTCTTTGGCCACGGCCTGTTGAATAGCTTTCTCGGCCGCCTGCCGCTGGTAGCCCAGGTTGACCAGCGCGGAGAGAACATCATCCACGGCCGGTCCGGCGACGGAGGTCTGCGCAGGCGCCACTGCAAAATCGTCAAGCTTGTCTTTGAGCTCGACCACCAGGCGCTCGGCCAGCTTCTTGCCGACTCCTGGAATTCGCGTGAGCTGCGCGTGGTCCTGCGCGCGGATGGCCTGCACCGCGCGCTCCGGCGACAATCCGCTCAGCATTTTGATGGCGAGCTTGGGCCCCACTCCGCTTACAGTGATCAGCCGCTCGAAGAGCCGCTTCTCGTCACTCTCCAAAAATCCGAAGAGGGCGATCTGATCCTCGCTGACCTGTGTATGAATGTGCAAGGCAGCCTCGGCGCCCACCGAAGGCAACGCCGTAAAGGTCGGCACAGAGATGGTGACGTCATAGCCCACCCCGGCCGCCTCGACGATAGCCTGGCCGGGCTGTTTGTGGATGAGCTTTCCGCGCAGATGAGCGATCATGGTGCCCTATTGTAGTATCCCCAGCCGCTTGGCCACACGTTCCAGTGTCTCCAGCGCCTGATCCAGTTGCGCCCGTGTGTGTTCGCTGCTCAGCATGAGGCGAATTCGCGCCTTCCCCTCCGGCACGGTGGGAAACGCAATCCCTGTTCCCATCACGCCCTCGTCGAACAGCGCCCGCGAAAACTCCATGGCCGCGCGGCCTTCGCCCACGATGATGGGCGTAATCGGCGTCTCGGTGGCGGGCGTGTTCACTCCGCCAACATTGAAGCCCGCGCGTTTGAGTTCGCCCTGAAAGTAGCGCGTATTGGCCCACAGACGCTCGATACGCTCGGGCTCCGCCTCCAGAATGTCGAAGGCCGCAATGCACGTAGCCGCCACCGACGGCGGGTGCGAGGTGGAGAACAGGAACGGCCGCGCCCGGTGGTAGAGGTAGTCGATCAGATCGCGGCTCCCGCACACATACCCGCCCAGCGCTCCGATCGCCTTTGACAGCGTCCCCACCTGCACATCCACCTTGCCATGCACGCCGAAATGGTCCACCGAACCGCGCCCGTTGCGCCCCAGCACGCCCGAAGCGTGAGCGTCATCCACCATCATGATGGCTCCGTACTTCTCCGCCAGAGCGGCCAGCTTGTCCACCGGCCCAATGTCGCCGTCCATGGAGAAAACGCCGTCCGTGATTACCAGCTTGCGGCCCGGCTCGTTGGCAACCTCTTGCAGCAGTTCCTCGCAGTGGGCCACATCTTTATGCCGGAACACCTTAATCTTGGCCCGCGACAGCCGCGCCCCGTCGATGATGCTGGCGTGATTCAGCTCGTCGGAGAGGATGAAGTCTTCCTTGCCCAGAATCGAGCTCACCGTCCCCGCATTGGCCGTGAACCCGCTCTGGAAGACCACGCTGGCCTCCACGTTCTTGAAGCGGGCGATCTTCTCCTCCAGCTCCATATGGATGCGCATGGTGCCGGCGATGGTCCGCACCGCGCCCGAACCCACCCCGAAGGCCCGCGTGGCGGCAAGCGCCGCTTCAATCAACTTGGGGTGATTGGCCAGGCCCAGGTAGTTGTTGCTGGCCAGGTTGATCACCTGCCGTCCGTCGTAGTGGCACACCGGCGCCTGCTGATCGTCGAGAATGCGCAGTTTGAAATAGGTGCCTTTGGCGCGCAACTCATCGAGCGTTGCCCTCAGGTGGGCAAGCTGGGGGCGGATAGCGGCCTGGGTCATGGCGATCACCTCAAAGAAAGAGCATAGCGCGGTGCGACGGGCCGCATCCCAATGGCTCCGTGGCTTAGTGCAGGTTGCGCAGGTTGGTGCAGGCTTGCCCGACCCCGCCATCGCAAGCCTTTTTGTATAGCGCGCGAGCCTGCTCCTGGTCCCGTGCCCCTCCACGGCCTTTCTCGTAAAGCACGCCGAGCCAGTTGCATCCGTCGACATCTCCGCCGTCGCAGGCCTTCTGATAAAGCGTACGAGCTTGAGCGTCGTTCTCCTCCACGCCCTGGCCAGACTGGTAGAGCACGCCAAGACCGCGGCATCCGGCCATTTCTCCGCCGTCGCAGGCCTTCTGATAAAGCGCGCGAGCCTGAGCGTAGTCCTCGCTCATGCCCAGGCCAAACTGGTAGAACAGGCCGAGGTCGTAGCATCCGAGAACAAATCCGCCGTCGCAGGCCTTCTGATAAAGCGCACGAGCTTGAGCGCCGTCCGGCGCCACGCCTAGGCCAGACTGGTAGAGTACGCCGAGACCGCGGCATGCGGCCATTTCTCCGCCGTCGCAGGCCTTCTGATAAAGCGTGCGCGCCTGGGCGTAGTCCGGCGCCACGCCTTGGCCAGACTGGTAGAGCGCGCCGAGACCGCGGCATCCGGCCATTTCTCCGCCGTCGCAGGCCTTCTGAAAAAACGTGCGCGCCTGAGCGTAGTCCTGCGCCACACCCAGGCCGCTGTCGTAGAGATTGCCTAGTTCGCTGCATCCGGCCATCAATCCGCTATCACAAGTCTTCTGAAAAAACGTCCGCGCCTGGGCATAATCCCGGCTCACACCGAGACCATTGGCGTACAAACGGCCAAGGTTGGCGCATCCGTGCATCTCCCCGCCATCGCAGGCCTTCTGAAAAAACGCTCGCGCCTGGGCATAATCCTGGCTCGCGCCTTGGCCATTGGCGTGGAGAAGACCGAGGTTGGCGCATCCATGCAGCTCTCCGCCGGCACAAGCCTTCAGATAAAGCGCACGCGCCCGGGTATAGTCCTGGGGCAGGCCCTGGCCATGATCGTAGAGCTTGCCGAGGTTCCAGCATCCAGCCATCTCCCCGCCGTCGCAGGCCTTCTCAAGGAGCGGTCTGGCTTCCTCGTAGCGCTTCTGGTCGTAGAGCGCCGCCCCCTCCTTGAACCACTCGCCTGCTTGATGGAGATCCCGCGACCGGGCAGCCGCTTCCCGCGCATCGCGTACGGGCTGGAGTTTGAGACTCAACATGGTCCGTCCGGACGCCTTGATGTCAACCTCATTCTCGACTTTGTCCAGGCCGTCCAGGGTTACTGCGTCCACCAGGTGGTGGCCCGGCGAAACCGGCGATCTTTTCGAATCAGTTTCACCGATTTTGCCCATTCCTTTGCCGTCCAGCGTCCAGTTGCAGGCCAGATCGCACATCACCACCAGCGTTGGGCCGCCTGGCTTGGCTGGCGGCGTCTTCGGCCGCAGAATCGGCCCCTCATCCTGTTGCGCCAGAACCCGCACAGCCGCGACGGCCATGGCCGCAGCCAGCGCCCATCGAGCCGTCGTCCTTGTTCTCATCTCATCCTCCCGCGAATTCGTTCGCCGTGATCCCTCACCCTCATCGGGAAGTCTTTGCCTCTGTCCGGAAGATCGTTTCCAACGCCTAACGGCTCACTGCACCCCGCGCAGCAAACCGCAGGCCTCCGACAATCCGCCGTCGCAGGCTTTCTGAAAGTACTTGCGAGCATCGCCGGTGTTACCAGCGTCCTGGTAGAGCGAACCGAGGCTGGCGCAACTGGACAAGGTCCCCTGGTCGCAGGCCTTCTGGTAGACCTCGCGCGCCATCTGCACACTCTGTGGGCCGCCGAGGCCCTGGGCGTAGAGATAGCCAAGGTAGTTGCAGGCCCTCATCTCTCCGCCATCGCAGGCCTGGGCAAAGAGCGTGCGCGCCTGGACGTATTGCTTAACGTCGTAGCTGGACTTGCCCTGGCCGTAGACGCTGCTCCACGGCGGGTTTGCCGCGGGCCGGGCGGATTCGAGCCAGATGTAGACGCCGGTGACATCGGAACTGGGCCTGTGGTTGTTGGCAGTGGCCATGGCGCGGAGCACGGCGCCGCTGGGCAACGACGATATGGGCTGGGTGTAGATGCGCGATGCCTCCGTAGGCGGGCTGCCGTCCACCGTGTAGTGGATGGTTGCGTTCGGGGTTGCGTCGGAGATCGCTACTGATTGCGCTTCAACGTAGGTTCCTCCGCCCGGAGTGAGTACGGGGATAGCCGTCGTGGGCGTGGAGCGCGAGAACCATGCAGCGAACCCAATTCCCAGGCCGACAACGATCACAGCTGCCGCCACGGCCCACTTCGGGATTCCAGCGCGCTGCGGGATGGGTTCGGGTTCCGGTGCCGGCGTGGGCTGCTGTGACAGCGACGGCGGCTCGACGACGGTTACGGGTTTGGGCTCGGGCGGCGGGGGCGCAAGCGCCTCCAACAAGGCTGGCGCCGAAGGGAAGCGCTGCTCACGCTCCCGGGCCAGCAGGCGCATGACAACCGCTTCCAGCCCCGGATGCTCCCTGGCGAGATTCGGCCGCAGGTTGCAGAGTGGCACTGGCACTCCCTGCAGGTGCTGGAACATCCAGCCTTCTATGTTCTGGGCATGGTAAGGCGGACGCCCGGCGAGCATCTCGTAGAGGACGCAACCCAGGGCGTAGAGGTCGGTGCGGCCGTCCAACTCGGCGGCTGGCGTGCCACGCCACTGCTCGGGCGCGGCGTATTCCGGGGTAAGCAGCACCCCGTGCGTGTGACTCAGGTTGGTGATGCCCTCGGTCATGGCGGCAATGCCGAAGTCCAGCACCTTGGCCTGCTCCCCGCCGTCGTGTTGCGCTCCCAGCAGGATATTCTCCGGCTTGATGTCCCTATGAATGGCGCCGCGGGCGTGGGCCGCGGCCAGACCGGCGGCCAACCCGCGGGCGATGTGCAGAGCTCGCGCGACCGGTAGGCCGTGGGGCGCCTGATGAAGGACTGCGCGTAAGCTCGGACCGGCCACATACTCCATCGCAATAAACAGGGAGCCGTCCTCGTCCTGGTCCAGGTCGGCAACCTCGACGATGTTGGGATGCCGCAACAGATAAGCTGCCCGCGCCTCCTGGCGGAAGCGCTTGATAAATTGGGGATTGCGGCTCAGATCGGTGGCCAGGAACTTGAGCGCCAATTCCCCCCCAAGCATCAGGTGCTCGGCCAGGTAGACAACACCCATCCCGCCTTGGCCCAGTTTGCGCTCAATGCGGTATTTGCCGCGCACGATATGGCCGGGCTCGAGATCCGGCGACCCGATCAGAACTGCCCCGTCGACGGGGCAAGTAGTGCGCTGGTCTGGATAAGGCGTATCGCAAATCGGGCAGGATTTCATGCCGCACTCTTACTTGGCTCTGCGCCCTGCGTTGGCGGGGGAGGGTCAATGGTCAAGAGCATATCATTGTTTCCCGTTTTCGTGGTCCGATGGCCCCGTCTGCCTGTCACTGGCCGTTGACCCCTTCTCCCGCACTCCCCATTCCCGGCGCTGCGCGTCCAACCATTGCAGGGATGGTCATGGAGGCGGCTCTCATTTTTTGGGGAGATCATTGTGCGCCGAATGGCTCCGATGCGCCCCCGCCGGATACAATGGTGTTCTACGCTTCGGCAACCGGGCCATACGCGAGTTTTTTTGAGATTTGGAGCAGGTGCACGTGAGAGGCATAATCTGCCGCGGTTTGCGGCTTGAGTTGGTTGCAGGACTGGGTATCGCGCTGGCGATGCCCGCGTTGGCAATGGCTGCGGAGAATGCGCGGCTCCTAGCCACGCAGACCGCGGTGACCGTGGAGACCCGCGATCAGGATGGGCGCACACAGGCCATTGTTGACGTGGCCGTAACCGGCGAAGATGGGCTTCCGGCAACCGGCGCCATCGCCATCAGCGACTACGGCAGCCAACTGGCCGGCGCGGCGCTGAATGCCCAGGGCCAGGCCAACATCGTGCTTGACCTGCCAGCCGGCGATCACTCCCTGACCGCGGTTTATGCCGGCGACGCCACCCACCTGGGCTCAACCTCCCAGGAATCCGGCGCGCAAGCCCAGGCTAGTTCCACGCCCAATTTTCTGGTTTCCGTCGCGCCGGCCACCCTCTCTCTTACCCCCGGCCAATCGGGAACGGTCACCGCCTCCGTCACGCCCCAGAACAGTTCCGCGTTGACGGCCCCGATGTTTGTTACGCTCTCTTGCTCCGGCCTTCCCGACCAGGCTTCCTGCACCTTTACTCCGGAGAACGTTGAAATCCTGCCCAACGCCACCGCCGCAATCACCAGTTCGATGGTCATTACCACGCAGCTGGGATCCCAAGGCGTGGCAACCTCTACGGCTCGTCCCCGCTCCAACCTCGTGGCCTGGGCGTTTCTATTGCCCGGCGCGCTGGGCCTGGGCGGTCTTGCCTGGGGAGTTCGACGCCGCCCCTGGCTCAACCGGCTCTCGCTGCTGGCCCTGCTCGGCCTGGTCACCATGCTGGGTACAACGGCCTGCAATCCTCGCTACAACTACGAACACCACGGCCCGCCTGCGAATCCCGCTACCCCCGCGGGCACTTACACGGTGTACGTTACCGCCCAGTCCAGCAACGGCGTCACTGCCATCACCAATTCCACCACCATGGCGCTGACGGTTAAGTAACAGGCAATTCCCTGCATGAACCGCTGGCATTCCCCTCCGCCGGAACTGTACGCGCTGGTGGAGCATGCGCCGGCGACGGTGCTGTTGGAGTGCGCAAAGCCCGCCGCAACAGAATCTCACTCAGAGTCCCCACCGGAGTACCCAGCAGACTCCTTGACCCGCCTCTTCACCGCTCCCCTGCGCGTAGTCGAGGCCAACGAATCAGCGGAACTTCCAAATCTCTTCGCGGAAATCGAGAGCGCCGTTGCGTCCGGGGTATTTGCCGCTGGCTTTTTCACCTACGAGTGCGGCAACTCCCTTGAACCCACGGCCGCCATGCGGCCCAGCCGGCCCGGCCAGCCGCTGGCCTGGTTCGGCATCTATGACCGTCCCTGGCTCTTCGACCATCTGACAGGAGCCTTCCTCAACGGCGATCCTCCCGGCCTTGCCCAATTCCGTGCCACCCCCGAAGACCAACGGCCGTCAACCGGCCCGCCGCTCGATGCCAGCTTCGGCTTCACAGAACCGCAATACGCCGAGCGCATCGCGGCCATCCATGAATGGATTCGCGCCGGCGACATCTATCAACTCAACTTCACCGTTCCCTTGCACGTACATGCCCCAGGCAGCCCTGCCGCGCTCTATCGGCGCCTCCGCGGCCGCCAGCCGGTTCCGTACGGTGCCTTTTTGCATTGGCAGCCCAACCGACGCATCCTTTCCTTTTCACCCGAGCTCTTCTTCCGTTTGGAAGATCACGGCCCCGCGCGGCGCATCACCACCCGCCCCATGAAAGGAACCGCGCCCCGCGGCCGCACCACCTGCGAAGACCGCGCCCTGGCGGCGTGGCTCCGCAACGACCACAAAAACCGCGCCGAAAACGTGATGATCGTCGACCTGCTGCGCAACGACCTCGGCCGCCTCTGTGCCTTCGGCAGCGTCCGCGTCGAAAACCTCTTCGCCGTTGAGCGCTACCCGACCCTCTGGCAGATGACCTCGACCGTCACCGGCGAACTCCGCCCTGAAATCGGCTTCCATCAGATCTTCCGCGCGCTCTTTCCCTGCGGCTCCATCACCGGCGCGCCCAAAGTCCGCGCCATGCAACTGCTGGCAAAGATCGAGGAGCAACCGAGAGGCGTCTACACCGGCGCCATCGGCTTCTTCTCAAAACAACAAACCGTCTTCAACGTAGCCATTCGCACCCTCGAACTCGACGGCGAGTGCGGCGCCATGGGCGTCGGCAGCGGCATCGTCATCGACTCCGATCCGGTCGGCGAGTTCCGCGAATGTCTCTTGAAGGCGGAGTTTCTTACCTCTGCCGGCGACCGCATCCCGGAGCGCTTCGAGCTTCTGGAGAGCCTGCTTTGGCGGCTCGGGTATCCGTTCATCGAATTGCATCTCGACCGCCTCGAAGATTCGGCGCACTACTTCGGATTCCCCTGCGACCGCGCCGAGGCGAAGGCAGCGCTGCTGGCTTACGCGGCGGCATTCGGGGATCGGCAGCCTCGCAAGGTCCGCCTCCTGCTCAACCGCGAGGGCAACCTGCAAATTGCTGACGAACTCCTGTCCGCGAGCACGATCCCCGCCGGCGTCCAGCCTGTGCGCGCGTGCATAGCCTCCGAGCGCACCGATCCGCGGGACCCCATGCTCTTTCACAAGACAACGCACAGGCCTCTCTACGCGGAGGCCCTGAAAGCCGCAACCCAGGCCGGCTTTGACGATGTGCTGTTTCTAAACCTGCGCGGCGAGGTC
>Ga0209039_10001346_pt1 | contig 23169 bp, 19 predicted proteins | sample BogFormECP12_OM1_FD_188238 | JGI IMG/M metagenome (GOLD analysis project Ga0209039, IMG submission 188238) | Bog forest soil microbial communities from Calvert Island, British Columbia, Canada - ECP12_OM1 (SPAdes) (version 2) | ecosystem: Environmental > Aquatic > Freshwater > Wetlands > Bog ... | reverse complement strand
GCCTCAGATGCCGTCGCCCTGCGGTTGTTCGCGCTCCGTCTCGAGCGGCCGGGCAGCGCGCGTCAGGCGCTGGCACAGATCCTCCACGGCGAGGTCCCGGTCCTCGCCGGCCTGGGCGCGAATGGCCACATCGCTCAACCGCTCGACCGTCTCCGCGGCCGCCCGTACCACAATGCAGATGGCGCCGCTGGCGTACAGCGCGCGCACCACCGGCTCCGCGGCTTCGCCCGGCAGTACGAACGCCTGGCAGCCGCGGTCGAACAGGCGGCGCTCCAGCAGCCGCGCCAGTTCTTCGTCGCCGCCGGTCAGGACCACCGCGGGCGGGTGGCCGTTGCGCTCGCGGCGCTCCGCCTCCGTAACCGCGGCGCTGCGTTGTTGGGCCGCCGCCATGCCGCCGGTTATCATGCCCGCGCCCAGGGTCTCGTTGCCGATGGGGTCGATCCAAATGAAGCTGCCGGTGGCGCGGTTGCAGCGGTACACGTCGAAGAACAGCGGCCGCTGCGCTTCGATGGCCACCACCCCAATCTCGTTGAGATGCAGCCGGGCGGCGGGCGCCGGTTCCAGCGTTTCGATGTCCACTCGGTGGCGGATTTCGCGCACCCGCGCCTGCACGGTCTGGGTGGTGTGCTTGAGCAGGTAGGGCCGGTTCGCCTCCAGCGGCTGGTCGCTCATCCAAACCAGCGTGGCTTGGAAGTTGCGCGCGCTGTGCGGCAGGTTGCCGGTGGGCGCCAGCATGTCGCCCCGGCTCACATCCAGTTCGTCTTCCAGGCGCAGGGTCACCGACATGGGCGCGAAGGCCTCCGCCAACGGTCCCTCCCAACTGGCGATCTCCTTCACGCGGCCGCTGCGCCCGCTGGGCAGAACCGTGACGGCGTCTCCGGGGCGGATCGCGCCCGACACCACCTGGCCCGCCAGACCGCGAAATGTCAGGTCCGGACGGATCACGTACTGTACCGGGAAGCGCATGTCGGCGAGATTGCGGCCGTCCGAGACCGGCACGGTCTCCAGGTGTTCGAGCAGGCTCGGCCCGGCGTACCACGGCATGCGGCCGCTCGGGCGAACCACGTTGTCGCCCCGCAACGCGCTCAGCGGAATGAATTGGATGTCGCGCGCGTCCAGCCGCCGCGCAAACGCCGTGAAGTCTTCGCGGATTCGCTCGAACACTTCCTCGCGATAGTCCACCAGGTCCATCTTGTTTACGGCCACCGCCAGGTGACGGATTCCCAACAGCGATGCCAGGTAGGCATGCCGCCGCGATTGCGCCAGCACGCCGTAGCGCGCGTCGATCAACACGATCGCCAGGTCCGCCGTGGACGCGCCGGTCACCATGTTGCGGGTGTACTGTTCGTGGCCCGGCGTGTCGGCGATGATGAACTTGCGCCGCGGCGTCGAAAAATACCGGTACGCCACGTCGATGGTGATGCCCTGCTCGCGCTCGGCGCGCAGGCCGTCGGTCAACAGCGAAAGGTCCAGGCCGCCGGTTGCCTGGTTGCGCGTGGCTTGCCGCACGGAGGCGAGCTGGTCTTCGTAAACGCCCTTCGAATCGTACAGCAGCCGCCCGATCAGGGTGCTCTTGCCGTCGTCCACGCTGCCCGCGGTGGTGAAGCGCAGCAGTTCCGTCCGCGCCGTCGCTTCCAGCCACTCCGCCAGTTGCCGTTCGCCTGCCGCTGCCGCCGCCACTAGAAGTAGCCCTCGCGTTTCTTCAGCTCCATGGAACCGTCCTGGTCGTGGTCGATGACGCGGTTTTCGCGCTCCGAACGGCGAAATCCGATCATCTCCGCGATGATCTCCGGCACCGTGGCCGCTTCCGACCGGATCGCCCCGGTGCATGGCGTACACCCCAGCGAGCGCATGCGGCACATCACCGTCTGCGCCCGCTCGCCGGGGAGCAGCGGGATGCCGTGCTCCACCGGGATCAACGTTTCCCCGCGCACCACCATGGGCCGCTCCTTGGCGAAGTACAGCGGCACGATGGGGATCTTCTCCACGTGGATGTAGTGCCACACGTCCAGTTCCGTCCAGTCGGAGAGCGGGAAGACGCGAATGCTCTCGCCCTTGTCGATGCGCCCGTTGAACAGGTTCCACAACTCCGGCCGCTGGTTGCGCGGGTCCCACTGCCCGAAGGCGTCGCGAAACGAGTAGACCCGCTCCTTGGCGCGCGACTTCTCCTCGTCGCGCCGCGCCCCCCCGAACGCCGCGTCGAAGCCGCCCTCGGCGAGCGCGTCCAATAGCGCCCGCGTCTTGAGCAGGCCGCAGCACTTCTGCGTGCCCAGGCGGAACGGGCTGGCGCCTTCCTCAATGGCCTTGGTGTTGGTGTGCACGATCAGCCGCGCGCCGATCTGGGCACAGAAGCGGTCGCGGAATTCCACCATCTCGCGAAACTTGTAGGTGGTGTCGATATGCAGCAGCGGAAACGGAATCGGGCCCGGGTGGAACGCCTTCTGCGCCAGACGCACCATCACCGAGGAGTCCTTGCCGATCGAGTACAGCATCACCGGGCGCTGAAACTCCGCCGCCACCTCGCGCAGAATGTGAATGCTCGCGGCTTCCAGTGCCCGCAGGTGGGTAAGGGTTCGCTCCGTCATGGGCTAGGTTCATGATAGCATTGCAATGATGATAATGTCGATGGGCATAGTGGTGATTGGTTTTGAGAGACAGTTCCGAAAGTCGGACGAGGTCCCCTTGCCGCTGTGGAGCGGAGGCCCGCTCCCCGCCACGTGATATCTTTCGAAGTAGCCGCCTGCTTCCGCGCCTCGCCGCGGGGCAGGTGAACTATTGAGATGAGGACCGCGTAGACCAGACTTATGAGCCAATTGAAATTCGCCCTCGCCGCATTCGCCCTCATCGCCTCCGCGCACGCCCAGACCGCGGCCGGCCTGATCAGAGGGACGATTAAAGACTCCGCGGGCGACAATGTGGCGGGGGCCAAGGCCACCTTGACCAGCCTGGACACCGGCGAGCACCAGAGCGCAATCAGCGACGCGAGCGGCGAGTTTACGATCGCCTCCGTCCCGCCCGGCGAATACCGTCTGGAAGCGGAAAGCCCGGGCTTCAGGAAGGACGCCCGGACGTTGAGGATCCAGGTGGGTGACCAGATACGCGCAGACCTCCGCCTGGAGGCCACCGGGGGGTGTATAACCATCATCGAGCCCGAACCCCCGCCGATGGTGCGCGCCGATTCGCCGGCCATGGGCGGCGTCATCGGCAAGTGGGCGATTCGCGGCCTGCCTCTCGACGGCCGCAATTTCTACCAGCTCAGCCAGCTGCTGCCTGGAGTCCTGCCGCCGGCCGAAGGTTCGGCGGGGTCGGTGCGCGGCGCTTTCTCCATCAGCGTCAACGGCGCGCGCGAGGACGCCAACAACTTCCTGCTGGACGGAGCCTACAACGGCGATCCCAAGCTGAACGGCGTTGGCCTGACGCCGCCCCTGGACGCGGTCCGCCAGTTCGAAGCCGCCACGTCCACCTACGACGCCGCCTTCGGCAGAAACGCCAGCGGACAAATCAGTGTGGTCATGGACAGCGGCACCAACCGGTTCCACGGCAGCGCGTACGAGTTCTTCCGCAACGGTGCGCTCGATGCCAACAACTTTCTCGCGCCTTCCGATCGGCCGGCGCCCGCATACCGGCGCAACCAGTTCGGCGGCACGCTCGGCGGCCCGCTGATTAAGAGCCATACGTTTTTCTTCGCCGATTACGAGGGCATGCGGATGGCGGCCGGGCAGACGCTGGTCTCGAATGTGCCAACACTTGCCGAGCGCTCTGGCGACTTCTCGCAAAGCAGCCTGCTGGCCGTTGACCCAACCACCGGGCAGCCCATCCCCGGCGGCAGGCTGCCGCAATATTATTTGAACCCCATCGGCCTCGGAATTGCGGCGCTCTATCCGCGGCCAAACCGCACCGTGGCGGGAGCGAATTTCGTATCCTCGCCATCGCTCACCGACAGCCTGAACCAGTTCGACGCTAAGCTGGAACAGTACTTCGGGTCGTCCGGCGGCGAGATCTTCGCCCGATACAGCTTCGCGGATGGCAACTTGTTCGAGCCCTTCGCCGGATCGTCGGGCGACCCCGCCGTGCCGGGCTACGGCCTCAGTATTCCGAGCCGCTCGCAAAACGCCTTGTTGGGTGAGAGGCACACCTTTTCGCCTTGGCTGCTTCACGAATTGCATCTGACCCTCAACCGCGTCTCCAACGGCGACTACCCGCAGAATCAGGGAGCCAGCGTCAATCACCAACTCGGTCTTCCGGAGCTTTCCGGGAATCCGCGCGATTGGGGGTTGACGTTGACCTCGGTCAACGGCTTCTCGCCGATCGGGGGCGAGCCCACCAGCCCCGAGCACGGAACCACCAATACCTGGCAGCTTGCCGACACCGCGAACTGGGTGCTGGGCCGGCATCTGCTGAAGTTCGGACTCGACCTCCGCCTCCTGCAACAGAACGCCTACCGCGACGTCGAATCCCACGGGTTCTTCAATTTCACCGGGCTGCTGCTGGGCAACCCGCTGGAGGAGATGTTGCTCGGCGCGCCCACCGAGACCGGCGGCGCGACGGAAAACAATCCACAGCACCTGCGCACCCACAGCTACGACTTCTTCGCGGCCGACACCTGGCGCGTCCGCACCGGTTTCGTGCTGACGTTGGGGATGCGTTACGAGTACAACTCCCCCGCCGTCGACGCCGCCAACCGCGCCGCTGTGTATAATCCGGCCACCGGCTCGCTGGTGCAACTGGGCCAGGACGGGTTTCCCAGGGGCGGCTACGATCCGGACTACCATAACTTCGCTCCGCGCATCGGCCTGGCGTGGTCGCCGGGCGGCCATAACACCACCGCACTCCGGGCGGCGTATGGAATCTACCACGATCAGTCCTCACTCGCGCCCGGCGAAGGCATTTACTTCAGCGCGCCTTACTACAATTTCAATGTCTACTATCCGGTTCCGGGCCTGGTCAACCTGTCGCTGGCGAACCCGTTCCCCAGCAGTTTTCCGTTCCCGTATCCCGGATCGGCCATCGCTTTCCAACCGAACCTTCGCACACCTTACATGCAGCAGTGGAATTTTGGCGTTCAGCGCCGGCTTGGATACCCGCGGGTGATCGAGATTGCCTACGTGGGATCGAAGGGCACGCACCTGATCGACTCGCGCAATATCAACCAGCCGCGGCCTTCCGTCAACCGGCAGAACCCCGGTCCGAACCCGAATTTCTCCGAGATTGACATCATCGAGTCGCAGGCCAACTCCACCTACCACAGCCTGCAAGCGCGCTTGGAGCAGCGCCTTTGGCACGGGCTGTCGATGATGGCGTCCTACACGTTCGCCAAGTCGATCGACGATGCCTCCGGCTTCTTCAACACCACCGGCGATCCGAACTTTCCGCAGAACGCTTACGATCTGAGCGCCGAACGTGGCCGCTCCGATTTCGACATCCGCCAGCGCTTCGCCCTCGGCTACGGGTACGATCTGCCGCTGCTCAAGCGCCATCCCCGCCTCGGCGGCTGGCGGAGTTTCGGCGTGTTGACGTTCCAAACCGGCGCCCCGTTCACCGTGGCGCTGCTGCCGGATAACGACAACGCCAACACCGGTATCTCGCAATTGGGTTTCGGCGCGGGCGACCGGCCGAATGTGGTGGGCAATCCCAGGCTCCCGGGTTCCACGCCCCAGGAATGGTTCAACACCGCGGCATTCATGGCCCCGCCCTATGGGCATTTCGGCAATGCCGGCCGCGACATTCTCGACGGCCCAGGCCTGCGCGCCGTGAACCTCTCGATCGTCAAGGACACCGCCATCACCGATCACCTCAACCTGCAGTTCCGCACCGAATTCTTCAACGCGCTGAATCGCGCGAATTACAACCTTCCGGACAATTTCGTAGGATCGCCCACCTTCGGGCAGGTGGTCTCCGCGCAGGACCCGCGGCGGGTGCAGTTCGCGTTGAAGGTTGCTTTCTAGCCCGCAATCGAGCACATATCGCACGCCCGCGCCGTGCGCAAGGCCAGGGCGCCGGTGGGGCACGCCTCGGCGCATTGCCGCGCCACTTTGCGCAACCCGGCGGAAAGCGGCTCGCCGAAGGGCACGGCCACGGCGACGTCGAAGCCGCGGCCGATCATGGCGAGCCCCGGCTCCTCGCCCGCGGCGGCGGCGATGCGCACGCACGCGTCGCAACAGATGCACTTGCCCGGCTCGTAGATCACCTCGGCGTGCGACAGGTCCTGCAAGAAGCGGCGGCGCGCGCCCGCGAAACGGTACACGTCCACGGCGTACTCGGTCGCAAGTTGGCGCACCCGGCAGCAGTCCGCCTTGCGGCAGCCGCAGGTGAGGCAGCGGCGGGCCTCACGGGCGGCGTCTTCGTCCGGCAGGCGGCTTTCCACCTCGTCGAAACTCGCCACGCGCCGCTCCATGGGGATCTCCGGAGCGCGCATGCGCGCGGCTCGCTCGATCGAGCGGAAGATCGCGGCCCGCTCGGTGTCGTCCACCGGGCGCATGGCGATTCGCGTCAAGTCCGCTTCCCCGCTGACGGCCTCGCCCGACAGCCGTTGATGAATGGAGGCCGCGGCCATTCTTCCCGCGGCCACCGCGCGCACCGCCAGGTCCGCGCCCAGCACCGCGTCGCCCCCGGCGAAAACTCCCGGCAGGTTGGTCGCGAGCGTCCTTTCATCGGCGGCGATGCCCCAGGCGGTCACTTCCAGCCCTTCGCGCTTGGCCAGCGTCAGATCCACCGATTGCCCGATGGCGGCGATCGCGGTGGAGCATTCGATCGCGAAATCGGAGCCCTCCACCTCGACCGGCCTGCGCCGCCCCGAGGCGTCCGGTTCGCCCAGCGTCATCCGCCGGCACGTCAGCAACAGGCTTTCGCCGTTCCGTTCCAGCTTCACCGGCGCCACCAGCAGGTCGATTTGCACCCCTTCGGCTTCCGCGCCCTCCACCTCTTCCATCAGGCACGGCATCTCCTGCCGCCCGCGGCGGTAGAGCACCCGCACGCTGCGGGCGCCCAGCCGCACCGCGGAGCGCGCGCAATCCATGGCCGTGCTGCCGCCGCCCACCACCACCACCTCGCCGCCGAGGGGAGGCGGATTCCCGCTGGCCACGCTCGCAAGAAACTCGGTCCCCGGGACGGCGTGTTCCTCGCCCTCGCAGCCCAGGCCCTGGGCGCGTTGCGCCCCGATGGCCAGGAACACCGCGTCGTGCCGCTCGCGCAAGCCCGCCAGCGTGAAGTGCTCGCCCCACCGCTCGCCCATGCGGAAGCGCGCACCCAGCCGCAGGACGGCCTCGATCTCCGCATCCAGCGCGTCCTTCGGCAAGCGGTACGCCGGGATCCCATAGCGCAGCATGCCGCCGGGCAGCGGGTGAGCGTCGAACAGCGTGCAGTCGTGGCCCTTTTGCAGCAGGTAATAGGCCGCGGCCAGGCCCGCCGGCCCCGCGCCCACCACGGCGACCGATTTGCCGGTGGAAGGCGCGCGCGGCGGCAGGTAGCTAACGCCATCGGCTACATAACGGTGCAGCGCGCCGATCCCCAGGCCCTGGTCGAGCTCCGAGCGGCGGCATTGGCGCTCGCACAACCGCGGGCAGATGCGCCCCAGCGAGCCCGCCAGCGCCAGTTGGCGGGCAATCACCTCCATCGCACGGCGGTTGTCTCCCGTGGCGATGCCGTAGACGAACCCCGGAATGTCGAGCCCTGCCGGGCACTCGGCCGCGCACGGCGCCACGCACTCTCCGGCGTGATCCGAGAACAGCAGCTCCAGCGCCATCTGGCGCGCCGCGCACACGTCCGCGCTCGCGGTTTCGACCACCATGCCCTCCGCCACCGGCATAGCGCAAGCCGGCGCCAGCGTGCGGCGGCCTTCGATCCGCACCGCGCACAGGAAGCACGAAGAGGACGGCTCGATTCCGGGCACATGGCACAGAGTCGGGATGTGGATGCCCAACCCGTTGGCCGCTTCGAGCACGGTGGTGCCCGCTTCCACCGCGATCCGCAGGCCGTCGATCGTCAGGTTAACCATGGCGCGGTAGCACCTCGATAGCGTCGTCCTGGCAGGCCCGGCGGCACATGTCGCAACGCGTGCAGAGTTGGTCGTCCACCTCGTGCTTCTCGTACGGCCGATACCTGATAGCGCCCACCGGGCAGGCTTGCGCGCACAGCGTGCAGCCTATGCAATTGTCGGTCACGCAATAGCGGATCAGCGCCGGGCAGCGTCCGGCCGGGCAGCGCCGCTCGCGCAGGTGCGCATCGTACTCGTCGCGGAAATACCGCAGCGTGGTCAGCACCGGATTGGGCGCGGTTTGGCCCAGCCCGCACAGGCTGGCGCGGCTCACGGAATCGGCCAGCGTTTCCAGCTTCTCCAGGTCGTCCGGCCGGCCCGTTCCCTCCGACAGGCGCTCCAGGATCTCCAGCATGCGCTTGGTGCCAATGCGGCAGAAGGTGCACTTGCCGCAGGATTCTGCCTGCGTGAACTTCAGGAAGAAGCGCGCGATATCGACCATGCAGTCGCGGTCGTCGAGCACCACCAGGCCGCCCGATCCCATGATGGCGCCGGTCTCGGCCAGGGCGTCGTAATCGATCGGCGTATCGGCCAGCCGCGCCGGGATGCAGCCGCCCGAAGGCCCGCCGAGTTGCACGGCCTTGAACAGCCGCCCGCCGGCGATGCCGCCGCCGATATCTTCCACCACTTCGCGTATGGTGATGCCCATGGGCACTTCGATCAGGCCGCCCCGCTGGATCTTTCCGGCCAGCGCGAAGACCTTCGTCCCGCGGCTGTTCCTGGCGCCGAGCGCGGCGAATGCGGCTGCACCGTGGCGGACGATCCAGGGCACGCAAGCCAGCGTCTCAACGTTGTTGATGAGGGTGGGGTGTCCGCGAAACCCTCGTTCCACAGGGTACGGAGGCCGCAGTTTCGGCATGCCGCGCTTCCCTTCGAGCGATTGAATCAGCGCGGTCTCCTCGCCGCACACAAACGCGCCCGCGCCCTCGCGGACCTCCAGGCGCAGCCGCCCCAGCAGGCCGCGCTCTTCCGCCTGCCGGATGGCCGCCCGCGCGTGGCGCACCGCCAGCGGGTACTCCGCGCGAATGTACAGGCAGCCCTCAGTCGCGCCAATGGCGCGGGCCGCGATGGCCAGCCCCTCCAGCACCCGGTGCGGATCGGATTCCAGCACCAGCCGGTCCATGAACGCGCCCGGATCGCCTTCATCGCCATTGCAGACGACGTACTTGACGGCGTCCGTTTGCGCCCGCGCGAGCGCCCATTTCCGTCCCGTGGGAAACCCCGCCCCGCCGCGTCCGCGCAGACCGGACTCGGAAATCGCGGCGATGACCTCATCCGAAGAGAGGCCCATCGCCAGCGCCCGGTACCCGTCGCGGGCCAGGTAATCGTCGATGTTCAGCGGGTCGATCGTCCCGCAATTCTCGAGCACGATGCGCTTCTGCTTTGTGTGGGGCAGGTTGTCAACCTGCGGCCGATTGTCAATCGGCCCGGCGAGCGAAGCTCGCCCGAGTCCCTCGCACTTCCACCGCACCCAAGTCGAAACTCCCCGCGGCCGAATATGCCTTTGGGCGATACCCCGCGCCGTCTCCGCCGTCACGTTGCCATAGAGCGCCACCTGCCCGTCCGCCCCCACCACTTCCACGAGCGGCTCGCGATGGCACATTCCGTTGCAGCCAACCGTTTTGACGATGCCGTCCGCGCCCGCCTCGGCCGCCGCCCGCTCCAGCGCATCGCGCACCGGCTCGCCGCCGCTGGCCACGCCGCACGAACCGAGGCCGATCCGAATCTCGACGGCGCTGCGCTTCATGCCGTCACCTTCAGGGCGTCGCACGCCGTGGCGGGCGTGAGCTTGCCCGCCGTGTGGCCATCCACCATGAGCACGGGAGCCAGGCTGCAGCAACCCAGGCAGGCCACCTCATCGAGCGTGAACATGCGCGCGGCATCGGTATCCGCGCCGTCGGGAATCGCCAGGTAGCGGCGCAGCTCCTCGGTGATCTGGCGCGCCCCGGAAACGTGGCAAGCCGTCCCATGGCACACGCGGACGACATGCTCGCCCACGGGCGACCGTCGGAACTGGCCATAGAACGAGGATGTACCCGCGATCTCGGCGGGCGTGATTTCGGTCAGCTCGCACAAGCGGCGGAGGGCCTCGTCGGGCAGGTAGCGGTAGTGCGTCTGAATGGCCTGCAGCAGCGGAATGGCCGCCTCTTTGCCGCGACCGATCCTCGACACCAGCGTGTCGACGAAGCCCAAATCCAATGCCGGCGCCGCGACTGTGGCCGGCCTGGTCCGATGTGGGCCAGGCGCTTTCGCCTCGCGTCCGTCGCTCTGCGCTTGCCGCTGCCCCACCCATCGCTTGGCCAACGTGAGGAAAGCCGCTGCCGCCGCGATCAGCACCCACGCCACGCCATTGTCCCGGCGCTTCCGCGCCAGCCGGGCAGCCGTGACTCGTTTCTGTTCGGCAGCCAGCGCCGGCGCAAAAGCGGCATCGGCCTTGGTCTGTTGCTGCAAGCCCTTGATGAGCCTGTCGTCCATCGGCGCGCGTCTCGCGGCCACCACGGAATCCACCAGCAGCACCGCGACGCACAACGCCGCCGCCGCGCCCGCAATCAAGCTCCCGGTTCGCGCGCCGCTCATGATGGCGCGGCTCCCCTAAGCCGCACGAACCCCGCCTTGGCGTGCGCCAGTTCGCCATCCCGGGGGCACGAGGAATAGCATCGTGCGCAGTACAGACAATTCCGGCCGACGGCCCGCATACGCTCGATTGCGCCATAGGGGCAGGCATCGGCACACAGGCCGCAATCCAGTTCCTTGTCCGGCGTGATGGTCACGCCGCGGCGGGCCAGCCGCGCGCACCAGGCGAGCAGGCCGCCATAGGGGCACAGGTAGCGGCAATAGGGCCGTCCCACGAACATGCCCGCCGCCAGAAACGCCCCGCCCAGCAGGAGCATGTGCGGCGCGCCCGTTCGCCGGAAGAACCCCACGAACGGGTCGAACCGGCAGATCAGAAAATCGCGGGCCAGCGCCGGCCTTACGGCGAAGAGGACCGCCAGGCCCAGGTACACATACTTCAGCAGGCCCAGCGCCCGGTCCAGCCGGCGCGGCACCTGGATGGGCCGCAGCACCACCAGTTCCTGAATCGCGCCCAGCGCGCACACGCCCCCGCAGAAGGCGCGCCCGAAGAACAGCGCCACCACCAGCGGCAGAACGAAGGTGGCCGTCACCACCATGGGGATGGAATAGCGGGGATCGGCGATCGCCACCACCACGTTTTGCAGCGAGCCGATGGGGCAGATGCAGCCTTCGCGGTAGAAGCCGAAATACCCGAGCGAGGCGATGGTGAGCGCCACCAGCCATCTCCGGCTCCGCCGCTTGAGCACCAGCCAGACGGAGATCCCCATGGCCGCTCCCAGCGCCGCCACGTCCAGAACCTGCAGCCAGTAGTCCCGCGGCAGTGGATGCTGCACCGCCGGCGTCTTGTAACCGCCGCCGATGGCGTCCTGCTGCGGGGCCGTGTCGACGGGACGCTGGTACGGTATGGCCTGGGCCGGCGCGCTCGGAACTGCGCCCAGCGCCGCCACCAGCAGCGTCAGAATCGCCGGCGCGCGGCCGGTCTTGGCAAGGCCGCTCATGCTATCCCGGCCGCTCGATCCCGGCCGGCTGCAGGGCCTGGCCCACCGGCACTTGCATCAGGGCATCCTGGGGGCACGCCTTCGAGATGGAACAGCGGTTGCAATTCACGCACCGGTCGTAACGCACCCGCAGTGTGATCGACCCCAAGCCCAGCGGCTCCTTGCATTTCAGGACGCACTTTCCGCAGCCGTCGCACTTCTCTTCGTCGATGATGTACTCGTAGAAGTTGTTGGCCGGGTCCTCGGGATCCACCTTGCCGATCGGCCGGCGGGCGATGGCATCGCGCGGGCACAGCTTCTCGCTGGGCTGCCCCAGCTCGTTCACCGCGCTCGAGATATTGAAATACGCCGGGCAGATGTTGCAGCGCCCGCACTTGGAATACTCGTTGACCGCGCGCACTGCCGACAGCGCCACCACGCACTCCGTGGTGCAGAGATTGCACGCTTCCACGCCCAGGTCGCCCAGCCGGCTGTTGATGCACCGGGAAGCATTCACCTGCCACACCACCTGCCCGCCGGCCTTCTTCACCAGGAAGCCCGCACCGCCGCCCAGCGCCACCAGCACCGTCCCGCGCGCCACCGTGGCGAACAAGTCCCGTCTTGTCAGGTCTTCGCTCATGCGCTCACCCGTTCGAATACCAAGATCGCCAGCTTCACCGTATCGACCACGTAGACGCGCCCGCGCGAATCCACCGCGATGCTCATGTTCTTGCAGTTGGCGTCGAACAGGCCGGTCGCGATCACCCCCAGCAGGTTCCCGCTGAAATCGTAAGCCTTGGCTCGCGGACCGGCTTTCTCCGCCGTGTAGATGGCGTCGCCGATGGCCACGTTGGTGGGATTGCAGCAGCCCGTGAACCCCGCCGAATCGATCCCGTCGAACCGCCCGATATGCCCCAGCAACTCGCCGGCTGGGGTGTACCTCTCCACGCGATGCTTCCCCGGGTTGGCCGCAAAGACAATGCCTTCCGCGTCCACGCCGAAATCCACCACGCCGTTGGGGATCAGCAGCCCGCCCAGCGGGTTATCCTTGCCAATGTTGTTGAGGAACCGGCCGCCGCGGTTGAAGCGCCGGATGGCGCGGTCCGCGGAATCCCCGGCCAGCACGGAGTCCTGGGTAAACCCGATGGCCGTCACGCGCCGCAGCAGACCAGCGTCCCGCCAGGCGCCGCGCAGTTTTCCGGCGCCGTCGAAGATCTCGATCTGCCCCAGCTCGCCCGCGTACACCGCGCCATCGCCCGCCACGGCGACGGATTGCGCCGGCCGCGCGGTGGGCCATCGCCGCATCAGCCGGCCCGCGGCGTCGAAGACCTTGATTTCGGAATCGCCCGCGGCATAGATCTCGCCGTGCCCGTCCACCGCGATGCCGCGCAAGCCGCCTTTGCCGTCTATGACCTGAACGTGCCGGTACTGCATTCGCTTACCCTCTAACATCGAGGCATATCATCTGCGTCAAGTCCCGCAGCACGAGCTTGCCGTCGGATAATGCCATAGGCCCCCAGACTTCTTCTCCCGCCAGAACCTGCGCGCTGGCGAGTTCGTTGTAACCCGTGGCGCCCGTCTCGATCAGCCGCAGCTTGCCCGTATCTCCATCCAGCACGAAGAACATGCCGTCGGCAAGCAGGAAGCTGCCCAGACCGAACGAGGCTTTCCCCTCGCTGGTCCACACTTCCTTGCCGTCGAAGCCCAGGCACGTGAACAGCCCGCGCTTCTTCTTTCCCACCGCGAACATGTGCCCTTTGTAAACGATGGGCGTGTGGACCTCGGAGTTCCACTCGTTGTTCTTCAGGTCGAAGACGCTCTCCGCCTTGAATTCATCCCCCGCGCGCCGCACCCGCACCATCACGCTTCCCGCGTCGTAACTGGCGGTCATGAAGACCGAATCGTCGTTGACCGCGATAGGCGATGGCGCCACCGCCACGTTGAACTTGCGCGGAAACGTCCACAGCAGCTTGCCGTCCCTGGCCGCCACGCCCAGCGGTCCGGAGAGCGTCCCATAGAGATATTGCTTCACGCCGCCGATCACGGCCGGCATCACCGACGCGTGCGACATCAGCAGTTGCCCCGGATTCGGCGTGCGCCAGATCTCCTTGCCGGTAGCCTTGTCGAGCGCCACCAGGAGGGCCGCACCGCCCGTGGCGACGATCACCCGGTCGGCCTCCGCAAGCGGGTTCTGGCCGTTGTACCACGACGGGATAGTGGCCTTGTATTCCGTCACCAGCGACTTGCGCCAGACTTCCTTGCCCGTCCTGGCGTCCACGCAATGCAGCACCGCTTTCGGATCGAGCGAGATGACGAACCGCCCGTCCACCGCCGGAACCGTGCGTGTGATGGCGTGGTTGGGCCGGATTTCGCGCGCGTCCCGAAACTGCCAGATCGGCTTGCCATCCGCCAGGGCACGGCAGTTGACGATCCACTCCGACTTCTTCACGTCGTAATCGTGGTGGTAGACGCGCCCCGCCACAATGGCCGCGCCGGCATACCCCTGTTCCACCGGAACCGACCACAGCCGTTTCGGACCGCCCGCCGGCCACCTGCGCGCGAGGCCGGTTTCCCGGGAGATGTTGGTCCGGTCCGCCCCGCGGAATTGCGGCCAATCCGTCGCCTGCGACGCCGGCAGGAGAGCGGAAACCCCCAGTGAGCCGGCCCCTATTATCCAACCACGCCGCGTGAGCATCCATCCACATTTTACTGCTATTCGGGTCTTTTTGTTGAAAAGATCGACAGTCGGTGGACGGCGGAGGGGTGATCTGGGCGACAGGGCGCTACGGGAGTCAGAAGACCGGCGCCTTCCCCAATTGTCTGACTCTGCTCCCGTCGCGATGGCGCATGATCAAAACGATGACAAGAACCAACAGGAACAGGCCGCCGCCCCCGAACATCGCCACAAGACTCACGGCGACGGTGCGAAAGATTCGCTCGCCGACCCCGGAGCCTACCGCCATCACCGCTTCCGGGCCCGGGGATTTCCCGCCGTAGTCGCAGGCGAATTCGTAGTTCCCGTCCTGCGGGATGGTGAACTCCAGAACCGAGTGCCCGCTCCTTCCACCCACGTCGTACGTAGTGTTCGCGCTGGACTGCGCGATCCTGACGGCGTTCCCATCCGGAATGGAGTTGACACGGCATCCCAGCCCGCCGATCGCCTCCGTTGTCGAATAGACCTTCCCGTGCACGACCGAGTGCTCCTCGAGGAACACAGTATAGGTCCGCCCGCGTTTCAAGCTGAGTTCCGCCTTGCCGGGAACCACCACTTGTGTCAGGGAGTCGGTAAGGTGCATGAGTCCGTGAACCAACGTGTAAACGAAGACCGCGCCCCCGGCCAGCAGGAAAGGCGCTCCCAGCAAGCAGTACCACAGGCTGGGCCGAATCTGCGACGTTCCGTTCACGCCTGCGCCTCGGTCTACATTCTACAGCCATACGGGCCGCCCCCGCGAATCTGCCGGCCGTACGCCTCCACGCGGAATTGAATCCCCCCGCCGCGGCGACGGCTCCCCGGCAAGAGAGACGTGCGTCGCGCGCCCGGGCCGAAGCGTGGGCGTGCCGAACTCGCCAGACGGATCGACCGTGTTCGGAAATTGACCGCGCTCGCCGGCCGGCGCGGTCAGCCCTCGGCCGGCGCGTTTCGCGGGTAGCGTTTGGACGAGTGGATGCGCCCGCCCGCGACGATCGCCCGTATCGTCAGAACCAGACCCGCTGCATAGAACCACACCAGCCGCCGGTCGTAGAGCGCGACGTTGGCCGCCAGCGTCATGACGAACTGAAGCGCCGCCAAAATCCAGACGTCCCGCAAATCGCTCCGCTGCGCGATCCTGCCGGTCACCCAGCCGCCCAGACCGGAAAAGACCGTCATGTAAACCAGCATGGCCAGCAGCACCTTGGGGTTGTCGCTGAAACCGTGCGCGTCGATTGCCCCTTTTGCCACCATCCCCGTTACGGAATCACTAGCCCCTGCCAGGACCGCAATCGTGACCACACCGGCTACAATCGCCAGAATGCTTCGTTTCATCTTCCCCTCCTCAAAAACTCAGGCCGCCGCCCTCCTCGCGAACAGCCCATCTACAAACGATCCCCATCGCTCGCCGACGGTTTCCGCGGCGCCCTTTTCCGCATCGTACAGCAGCCACGTGACGGTCAGCATCGCCTTGCCCGCGGCATTTTCGCAGAAGACCGTCAGCATGGCGTCGCGCCTGCCGGGAAACTCCAGGCAGCAGACGCCTTTGCCGCTGTACCGCAGGAGCGCGTGGAGCGGTTCGCCCGATGCGTCGCGAACCCCCAGCGGGGCGCCGGGAGCGGCGTGGGCGAGCGCCTCCGCGGCGGCCAGTCCCCGCGGGCCCATCAGCGTCTCCCAACATTTCTCCGGCGGGCAATCCAGGACGCGGAACACCGTGGCGTTGCGGCACCAGAGAGCCCCGCGCTCGACGCTGTGCTTCATCATCTTCAGGAACGCCGGCCAGGCGGCGCCGCTGGATTCGAACTCGCCGTCGAAACTCGATTCGGGTCCGAAGCCGGAATGCACCAGCCTCAGAACCGTGGCGCCGCCCTTCCCTTCCAGGAAATAGTCGACCACGCTCGGCGGGGCCCCTTCGGCGCGATCGTTGGCCAGGCGCATATGCCGTCCCGGCTCCCAGGCCTCGATGCGCGACGAGCCTTCGCAGGCGTCGCCCCATCTTGCGAACACCGATCCGCCCACGCCCGGCTCCACGCGGGCGACCGGCGCGAACCAACTCGCGATTCCCTCGGCGGTGCTCAAGGCCTGCCACACCCGCTCCGCCGGTGCGTTCATCTCGATTTCCAACTCGTGTTGACGCGTCTTTTCGCTCATCTTCCCCTCACTCTATGCTTATCGAATTCGTTTCCGCGGCCTCGTCGCGCGCGACCGCCGGATACACCCCGCCGAAGAGCCGGAACCTGCGCCCGCCGGCGGTCTTCTCGTCGTGATACTTGGCCGCCAGCCGTGCGACTTCCCGCGCCAGTTCTCCGGCGAACTCTCCGCGAGCCTCGGCCGTGCGGAAGCGAACGTCCACCTCGAACGCCAGGGTCGACACGCGCTTTCCGGCCTTATCCGCCCGGAAGCACAGCGCCGCCAGGTCGCCGATGGCGCGGGCCGCGAGCGAGATCAGGTAGCCGGCCGAGAAGCGGTCGCGGCACTGTTCCGGAGTGGCGCCGAGTTTACCCAGGGCGCCGGGACCGATGACGAAGCTCCGCGCCGCCCGCCGCACCACCCGCTCCACGCAGTTGCCCTTGCGCCGCTCCTCGACGAACTCCACCAGCCCGGCCTGCTCCAACTCGCGCAGGTGATATCCCACCTGCTGCCGGGGCAATCCCAGCTCGCGTGCGACGCCGGAACCGGAGCCGGGCTCCGCCAGCCGCTCCAGAATTTGCATGCGAACCGGGCTGAACAGCGTCGCCGCCGTGTCCCGGTTCTGAATCACTTGTACTGCCGCTGCCATGGTCGATTTATACAGGGACATGCCAATCGCGTCAAGACAACTATTCCTGTCATGGTGGCCTGGCGGCTGAGAGTTTACATGTCGCATCGCCCGCGCAAGCGGCGAAACGCGATCCGGGCGGCGTCCGTCAGTAGCAGTGTTCATCAACTGGGCCTTGGCGTCGTACCCATCGTATGGATACAACTGTTGCACCCGGGACTGCGAGGAGGACGGCTATGGGCCGGCTGCCTGCATCGACGGATCTTTTTGTCATCGGCGGAGGTCCCGCCGGTCTGGCCGCGGCGATTGCGGCGCGCGCGCGGGGTTTCGAAGCCGCCGTGGCGGAGCATGCCGTGCCGCCCATCGACAAAGCCTGTGGGGAAGGCATCATGCCGGACGGCGTGGCCGCCGCACGCGCCTTGGGAATCCGTCTGGAGGATGCCGGCGCCCAGGCTTTCCGCGGCATCCGGTTTTGCGAGGGCGAAATCGCGGTGGAAGCGGAGTTTCCCGCGGGCGCCGGACTGGGCATTCGCCGCACCGCGCTGCACCGACTCATGGCCCGCCACGCGGCGGATTGCGGAGTGCGCCTGGCGTGGGGCACGCGGGTCACGGGCATCCATTCGCAAGGCGCGGAAACCGACCGGGGCCCGGTGCGGGCGCGCTGGATCGTGGGCGCCGATGGCGGCGACTCGACCGTTCGCCGCTGGGCCGGCCTGGACGCCGCGGTGCGCCAGCGCCGCCGCTACGGATTCCGCCGCCATTACCGCATCGCGCCGTGGACGGACTTGATGGAGTTGCACTGGTCCGACGGCTGCCAGATCTACATCACCCCGGTGAGCGGCGCGGAGGTGTGCGTGGCGCTGCTCTCGGGCGACCCGCGCCTGCGCCTGGACGACGCACTGCCGCGGTTCCCGGAGGTGCAGCGAAGGCTCCGCGGAGCCGAACCGGCCTCGATGGACCGGGGCGCGGTGACGGCGTCCCGGCGGCTGCGCCAGGTCTGCCGGGACAATGTTGCCCTGGTGGGAGACGCCTCGGGTTCGGTGGACGCGATCACCGGCGAGGGGATGTGCCTTCTGTTCCAGCACGCCCTGGCGCTGGGGGCGGCCATGGAGGCGGGCGATCTGCGGACGTATCAGGCCGCTCACCGGCGCGAGGGGCAGCGGCCGCGGATGATGGCGTCGCTCATGCTGCTCCTCGACCGCCAACGCGGCCTGCGGGGACGCGCGCTGCGTGCGTTGGCTTCCCGGCCGCGCCTGTTCCGCCGCATGCTGGCGATGCACGTGGGTGAACTCTCGGCCGTGGATTTCGCCGCCAATGGGCTGGCGCTGGGATGGAGGATGCTGACGCTATGACGAAACTCACGCGCATGGCGCTCGGCGGATGCACCTGCGCCGCGGTTCTGGTGTTTCCGCTGTTGCGGGGAGACGAGGCGCCACTCCGCCTGGACGCGTCCGCCAGCAAGGTGGAGTTCGCCCTGAGCGCCACGCTGCACACGGTGCACGGAGAATTCCGCATGAAGGAAGGCACGCTGCGGTTCGACCCCTCCACCGGCAGGATCTCTGGCCTTGTGACGGTGGACGCGCGCAGCGGCCAGAGCGGCAACGCTTCACGCGACCAACGCATGCACCGGGAAATCCTGGAGACCGGACGCTACCCCGAAATCGTTTTCCGTCCCGACCGAGTCGAAGGTTCGATTTCCCCGGGCGCGGTATCGCACCTGAAGCTCCACGGCGTGTTCGCGATTCACGGCGGGGAACATGAAGTCACCGTGCCCGCCGAGGTCCGCACGAGCGGCGCCGGCTATGACGTCACGGCGCATTTCGACGTGCCGTACGTGAAGTGGGGCATCAAGAACCCGAGCACATTCGTGCTTCGCGTCAGCGAGACGGTGCAAATCGCCATTCACACCGTGGCGCGGCCGTGGGGCGCGGGCGGCGAATGATGTTCCTCCAGACCGGGCGTCGCGGAGGGTGCGCGATGTGGGGCAGCCCAGCGGCGGGTGCTCCGCAGAGCAGCATCGCCGCAATCGAACCGCGAGGGACGTTTCGGGCCGTGGGGCCAGCTCGTCTCGCGCGTGGGCGAGCTTCGCTTGCCGGGCGGGTTGACGGGGTACCCTCTGGGTCCGCCGCAGGTTAACAACCTGCCCCACATAGAGCCGTAGCGGCGCGCGAAGAATTTGACGGGTAGTGTACAAGGGGCGGGCCGGCGAGCCGTATGATAGAGGGCGGAGGAATGGCCGAGCGGTTGAAAGCGGCGGTCTTGAAAACCGTTAGCGGGGTGACTCACTCGGGGGTTCGAATCCCTCTTCCTCCGCCAGATTCTCAGCACCAGGGGGCCGTTCCCGGAGCATTGCGCCCCGCGCCGCCATCCGTTAAGCTTTCGACATGTCCAGGTCTCTCGCTTCCGGCCTGATTCTGTTCTCCTTCGGCATGCTTGCAGCGGCGGCCGACTGGCCGCAATGGCGCGGGGCGAACCGCGACGGAAAGTCCGCGGACACCGGCCTGCTGGACGCGTGGCCCCAGGGCGGACCGCGACTGCTGTGGAAAGCGCAGGATCTGGGGGATGGCTATTCCGGGCCCGCCATCGTGGGCGACCGCCTCTACATTCAGGGCCAGCAGGGCGGGCAGCAGCTTGTCATGGCCTACGACGTTCATAGCGGCAAGCAGCTTTGGAAGACCGCGGCGGGCAAGGCCTTCCAAGGGGACCGTGGGAATGGCCCGCGCGGCACGGCTACGGTGGACGGCGCGCGGCTGTATGCCTTGTCCGCCGATGGCACGATGGCGTGCCTCGAAACCGCCTCCGGCAAACGGGTCTGGGAGCTGAACCTGGTCGAACGCTTCAGCGGCCGGCCGCCAAACTGGGGGTACACCGAATCGCCGCTGGTGGATGGCGGCCGCGTCATCGTCGCGCCCGGCGGACCTGCCGCGGCTGTGGTGGCGCTCGACAAGAACACCGGCAACCTCGTGTGGAAGTCGCAGAGCGACCGGGCCGGCTATTCTTCGGCGATTGCCCTGGATATCGGCGGCACGCACGCCCTGGCCCTGCTCACCGCCGAAGCCGCCATCGGGCTGGACTCCAAGGATGGCGCGCTGCTCTGGCGCTACCCGCGAGTGGCGAACCGCACTGCGAACATCGCCACGCCCGTCACTCACGATGGATACGTCTTTTACTCCACCGATTACGGCACGGGTTGCACGCTGCTCAAGCCCACGCCCGACGGCAAGACCGCCGAAGTCTATTTCAACCGGGACATGCGCAACCATTACACCACCTCGGTGCTGGTGGGCGACTACCTCTACGGCTATTCGAGCGAAGTCCTCAGCGCCATGGAGTTCACCACGGGGAAGGTTGCGTGGCGCAATCGCAGCGTCGGCAAAGGCAACTGCATCTATGCAGACCAGCGCCTCTATTGCCTGGGAGAGGACGGCGTCGTCGGGCTGGTTGAAGCCACGCCCGCCGCTTACAAGGAAGTGTCGCGGTTCGAGATCGTGCGCGGCGCCTTCAACACCTGGACCGCGCCGGTGGTCGCCAACGGCCAGCTTTACCTGCGGGAGCAGGGCAATCTCTACTGTTACAACATCAAGAGGTAACCGGATGCGCCGAATCGCATTACTCATTTTCGCGGTCTCCCTGGGCTTGCGTGCCTGGGGTGTGAACGAGGACCTGCTGGAAGCCTCGCGCACGGGCGACCTGCCGGCTGTCCAGGCGCTGCTCGCCAAGGGCGCGGCGCTGGAGACTGCGACCGCCTACGGCCAAACGCCGTTATATCTGGCGGCCATGAACGGCCGCGAGGAGGTGGTCCGATATCTCCTCGACCAGGGCGCCAACCCCGATGTTCACGACACTTTCTACAAGGCGTCGATGCTTGACTTCGTCCTCATGCGCAAACATTATGGCGTGGCCAGGATGCTGATCGGCAAGTTATCGGCGAAGCCCGACGAGCTTCTGGCAACGGTGGTGCAATCGGGGAACGCAGATCTGGTCGCAGCCGTTCTGGAGGCTGGCAAGCCGGGCCAGGCGGCCTTGGACAAGGCCTATGCGGCGGCGCTCGAAGGCAAGCAAGTGGAGGCCGCCGCCGTGCTGAAGAAGGCTGGCGCCGGCGAACCCGCTCCGGCCGTCGCCGTGGATGCGGCTACGCTCCAGACGTATGTGGGCACTTACAAGTCGGAGCAGCTTCCGCTGGACATCAAGGCATCCGTGAAGGATGGCAAGCTGTATCTGCAGGCTACCGGCCAACCCGAGTTCCCGCTGAAGCCCAAGAGCGCAACCCAATTCGAATTCGCGCCGGCCCATCTGGAAGTGGAGTTCGATTCACCGGCGAGCTTTACGCTAAAGCAGGGCAGCATGAGCTTCCATTTCAAAAAGGCGGTGACCCAATGATCCGGCGCGCTTCATGGTGCTCACTCGCTCTCGGCGCGATGGCCGCGGCCGGCCTTGCCACGGCGGCGGACTGGCCGCAATTCCGGGGGCCGTCGGCAACCGGTGTTGGCTCCGGCGCGAAGCCGCCCGTCCACTGGGACGCGGCGAAGGGAACCAACATCGTCTGGAAGGCGGAGATCCCCGGCCTTTCGGTGTCGTCGCCGATAGTTTGGGGCGACCGGGTGTACGTCACCACGGCGATCTCCAGCGACCCCTCACAGAAGATCCGCACCGGTCAGTATGGCGACACCGACTCCGCCAACGACCGCAGCCCTCACCAGTGGAAGGTGATGGCGCTGGACAGACTTACCGGGAAGGTGCTGTGGCAACAGACTGCGCACGAAGGCGTGCCCAAGACCAAGCGCCACCCAAAATCGTCGCAGGCGTCGCCGTCTCCCACCACCAACGGCAGCGTGGTCGTGGCGTATTTCGGTTCCGAGGGCCTGTATGCCTATTCGTCCGCCGGGAAGCTTCTCTGGCGGAAAGACCTGGGCATTCAGAATGCGGGATGGTTCTTCGCCCCCGATTCGGAATGGGGAGTAGGCAGCTCGCCGGTGATTTACAAGAATTCAGTAATCGTGCTGTGCGACCGCCAGAAGGACTCGTTCATCGCGGCTTTCGACTTGAAGGACGGCAGGGAAATCTGGCGCACGGCGCGGGCGGAGCTGCCGACTTGGGGCACGCCGACGGTGGTCGAAGGCAAGGACCGCGCCGAGGTGGTTACTAACGGTTCCAAGGCGATTCGCGGTTACGACGCGGACACGGGCAAAGAGCTGTGGACACTGGGTCCCAATTCCGAGATCGCCTGCACCACCCCCGTCGCCGGCCAAGGCCTGATCTTCGTGACCGCGGGCTATCCTCCGGTTCAACCGATCTATGCGATTAAGATAGGATCGGCCGGCAACCTCACGCTTCCCGCCGGCAAGAGTTCGAGCGATGCGGTTGCCTGGAGTGCGCAGCGCGGCGGCGTTTACCTGCCCTCGCCGATTGTCTACGGCGATCAGTTCTACACCCTCAGTAACAGCGGCATCTTGACGGCCTACGATGCCAAGGCCGGAAACCGCGTGTACCAGCAACGGTTGCAAGGAGACTCGTTTGTCGCCTCACCCGTGGCCGCGGCGGGGAACCTGTACCTGGCGAGCGAGGATGGGGACGTCTTCGTGGTGAAAGCGGGGCCGCAATTCGAATTGGTCGCGAAGAATCCGGTTGGCGAGCCGATTCTGGCCACTCCCGCATGGGCGGACGATCTGCTGATCGTGCGCGGGGCCAGCCACTTATTCGCCATCGCGGAACGGGAACGGCAGCCATGAAACGCGCGGTCCTGTTGTGCCTGGCGGTTGGCGGGCGCCTGTTGCCCGGGTCCGGATCGGGCGGCGATTGGCCGATGTGGGGCGGCACGCCGGAGCGCAACATGGTTTCCTCCATGCACGGCATCCCCGCTTCCTGGGATGTCCAGGCCCGCAAGAACGTGAAGTGGGTGGCGAAACTCGGCTCGCAAAATTATGGCAATCCGGTGGTGGCGGGCGGCCAGGTGTACGTCGGCACCAACAACGAGTTGGCGCTCAACCCGAAGGAAGGCGGCGACCGGGGCGTGCTGATGTGCTTCCGGGAATCGGACGGAAAGTTTCTGTGGCAGCACACCAGCGAGAAACTCGCGGATTCGAGCAAGGACTGGCCCGAAACCGGAGTCTGCTCGGCGCCGCTGGTGGAAGGCGACCGC
>Ga0209039_10001345_pt1 | contig 23178 bp, 20 predicted proteins | sample BogFormECP12_OM1_FD_188238 | JGI IMG/M metagenome (GOLD analysis project Ga0209039, IMG submission 188238) | Bog forest soil microbial communities from Calvert Island, British Columbia, Canada - ECP12_OM1 (SPAdes) (version 2) | ecosystem: Environmental > Aquatic > Freshwater > Wetlands > Bog ... | reverse complement strand
TTGAAGGCGTGGCGAGTGATTTGCCAGTTCTCAGTAATAAGTTTTAAGTTGCAAGTAGGACGGAGGAGGAACTTAGGACTTAAGACTTACAGCTTACAACTTCTTCCCCCCTTGCCTTGCACGTCAATCTGGGTGACCGATGGAGGGTATTCAGTAATAAGTTTTGAGTTGTGAGTAAGACGGAAGAGGTACTTAAAACTTAGAACTTAAGACTTGCGGCTTGCCGCTTCTCACCCCCTGGCCTTGCAGATCAATTCTGGCGATCGAGAATCCATCTTCAGAACAATTTTACCGCGATGCGCTGCGGGTGTGAGCCGACGGGAATCATCGTGAGCAGGGAATCGGTGCGCGTGCGGAGCACGGCGAGATCCCCGGAACCTTCATTCACCACCAGAAGCATCGCGGGGTTGTCGCCAGGCGCGACGGGATCGAAGCGCATGGCGCCGGGAAGGGCGCCGACATTGATGGGGCGGCTGACGCGGCGGTTGACAATGTCGAGCGGCATGACGCGGCCCGCGGCGCGATCCGCGACGTACATTTCGCCGGCATCTTCGGTGATCACGCCCGAAAACGGCGCGGAACCCAGCATCATGTAATCTCCCATTTCGTGCGTCCAGGTGTTTACGGCTTGCAGGCCGTGCGTTTCCGGTGAGATCACGTATAATTCGCCGCCGTCGGCCTTCAAGATCATTTCCGTGGGATTTCCCGCCAGCACCAGGTTGGTGAGGAGCACGCCGCGGCGCACATCCACCACCGATAGGCGGTTCTGCGAGCGGCTCATGACAAAGGCCAGCGAACTATCCGGCAGAATGCTGACCTCCTCTGGATCGGCAATCACAGGGATTTCGGCGCGTTGCTGGAGTGTGGCGGCATCATGGATGCCCAGGGTGGCCGCGCGATAGTTCACCACCAGCAGAGCTTTGTTGTCTGGCGTGATGCGTACCCGGATGGGCTGCGCTCCGGTTTTGGACCGGCCGATGATGGTGCGGGTGGCGCAATCGATGGCGATGAGTTGGTTCGTGGCGGAAGACGTGGTGTAGGCGCGATCGCCCTTGGCGGAAAATTCCAGCGAATAAGGCAGGCCGCCGACGGGTATGCGCGAGGAGATTTGATTGCTCCGCGCGTCCAAAACCCAGATGTAGCCTCCGGCGCTGCTCACGCCCCAGATTTCGTCGCGTCTGGGATGTTCGAGGATTTCGGCAAGCGCGGGGCCCGCATAGACTTTGGCAATGGCGCGCAGGCGGATCAGGTCCACAACGGTAAGGCTTCCGTCGTCCGTGCTCACGTAGGCATTCAGGTGCAGGCCCGGGCGCAGAAAGGACGGGCGGTGCTCCCGGAGCAACAGGATGACGGCAAAGAGGAGCAGAAAGGTCAAAAGGAAATAAACGCGGAAATTTCGCGGGCGGCTCATCGAGTGTCTTGAATTTTACCCCAGATTTCCTTTTTGAAGTCCGTGTATGTGGTCATTGGAGCGGGTCAATCCCGACGGTGGTCTGTTGCGGGTGTGGAGTGCCAGCCGCCCCGTTGATCCAGATGAAAACTTTTCACAACGTCGCGAGCCGGCGAAATGAGTATACAATTGCGTTCGTCTTCGAGATTTAAGACGGAATTCCGATCTATGTGCCACACGTAGGGGGTAAGGGCTTATGAAAACGGATGAAGTTTCCAGGCGATCGTTTCTGAAACACCTTGGCGCGGCGGGTGCGCTGGCGTACACAGGCCATAATGCGGACGCAATGAGTGTCCCCGGGGCGGGACTCTCGGGACAGGCCTCCACTTTGAGGAGCAAGGAAGCGGCCACGCGGGCGCAAAGAATGGCGTGGTGGCATGAAGCAAAGTTCGGCATGTTCATCCACTGGGGGCTCTACAGCGTGGTGGGGCAGCATGAATGGGCCCTGGAGGTGGAAGGCATTCCGATTCCGCAGTACGAATTGCTGGCAAAATATTTTCAGCCAAAGCCGAACGCGGCGCGCGAATGGGCCAGGCTGGCGCGGCGTGCAGGGCAGAAGTACATGGTGATGACCACCAAGCACCACGAAGGCTTCTGCCATTTCGATTCGAAGCTTACCGATTACTGCGCCATGCGGCAGGGGCCGGGACGCGACCTGGTTCGGGAATACGTGGAGGCAGCACGGGCCGAGGGGCTGCGCGTGGGCTTCTACTACTCGTTGATGGACTGGCACCATCCGGATGGTGTGCGCTGCAAAACGGACGAAGCGGCGCGCAAACGTTTTGTTGAATACACCCATGGCTTGGTTCGCGAACTGATGACGAATTACGGAAAGATTGATGTGCTGTGGTATGACGTCGACTGGCCTCTGACCGCGGAACAATGGGAATCGGAGCGCATGAATCAGATGGTGTTCGAGCTTCAGCCCGACATTATCGTGAATAACCGCAACGGACTGGAGGGTGATTTTTCCACGCCCGAGCAGGAAATCACGGCGGCAGAGACGGGGCGTGCCTGGGAAACCTGCATGACGATGAACGATAGCTGGGGCTTTAACCGGGGCGATGACGGCTGGAAGACGGCCAAGACGATCGTGAATAATCTGGCCACTTGCGCGCAAGGAGGCGGAAATTACCTTCTGAACATTGGGCCCAAGCCTGACGGATCGGTGCCCGCGGAATCGGTGGCGATTCTGGAAAACGTTGGGAAGTGGTTGGAGATGAACGGCAGGTCCATCTACGGTACCGAGCGTGGATCGTACAGTTGGAACTCGAATGCCAACTACTCCCGGCGCGGCACGACGCTGTACATCCACCAGCATTACTGGCCGGGGGACTCTCCCGCCGCGCAATGGCTGCCGTTTTTTCAGCCCGCAACCGTGGTTGCCATCGGTGGACTGAAGACAAAAGTGAAATCCGCGCGGCTGCTGAAAACGGGGCAGAACGTGGCGTTTACGCAGGACGAGTTCTCTCTGCGGTTGACGGGCCTGCCGGTGCCAGCTCCTGACACGCCCTCGACGGTGATCGAGGTGGAGTGCGAAGGCGAACCGGTGATCGATCACGACGCCATCCGGTCGCAGTGGCCGCGTTACAAGGTGGGGATAAGCTAGAGCAATCCAAGAAGCACAGACAGGAGTGGCTGTGCCACGTCAGTTGACTTGGCGGTGGACGACGGTGGCGATTTGGCGGATTTCAGCGAGCAACTCGGCGAACTCTTCGGGCAGGATGGACTGCATGCCATCGGATAGCGCTTTTTCCGGCTGGTGATGTACTTCGACCAGCAGGCCATCCGCGCCCACGGCGACGGCAGCGCGCGAGAGAGGCAGCACTTTGTGGCGCTTGCCCGTGCCGTGGCTGGGGTCCACAAGAATGGGCAGGTGGCTACGCTTTTTCACGGCGGGAACGACCGCCAGGTCCAAAGTATTGCGTGAAAAATCGGAGAAGGTGCGCACGCCGCGCTCGCACAGCATCACGTTGTAATTGCCTTCGCTCATGACGTATTCCGCGGCCATCAGGAATTCGTCCAGTGTGGCGCTCATGCCACGTTTCAGCAGCACCGGTTTTTTGGCGCGGCCGGCGCGTTTTAGCAAAGAAAAATTCTGCATGTTGCGCGCGCCGATCTGGATGACGTCGGCCCACTCCTCGACAAGGTCGAGGGATTCGTTGTCAATCGCTTCGGTGACGATCCCAAAGCCGTAATTCTCACGAACCTTGGCAAGGATCTTCAGCCCTGGAAGGCCGAGTCCTTGAAAACTGTAGGGAGAAGTGCGGGGCTTGTAGGCGCCGCCGCGAAAGAGGCGCACGCCGGTGGGCTTCAGGCGCTCCGCGATCGCCAGGCACTGCTCTTCCGTTTCCACCGCGCATGGCCCCGCCACCACCGCCAGATGCGCGCCGCCAATGAGGACATCCCCTGAAGGCGTGGGAATGCGAACGACGGTGGGGTCCTGCTTCACATCCAGCGAAACCAATTTGTAGGGTTTGGTGACGGGAATGCACTCAATCACGCCGGGCATGGATTCGAGCACGCCCAGATCCATCGCTCCACTATTGCCGGTAATACCGATGGCGGTGCGCCCCGAGCCGGGAATCGGATGAGCCTTCAGCCCAAGCGATTCGATGCGTTCGCAGACGGCGCGAACCTGTTCTTCGGTGGCATGAGACTGCATGACAACCAGCATGGTCGGGTTTCCTTAGGCAGAAATAGCGCGAAAATTCAGTGTACTGTACACGCGTGGGGTGAGCAACCGAGGCGCGAGCGGGCGCTCTTTGGAGCGGCTTCTCGCTTTCCCTGGATTGGCGACGAATCCGGCTTATCTCCGTTCGGCGGCTTCGATCTGGGAGATCTTCTCGACGCGGCGCGCGTGGCGCCCCCCTGCAAACGCCGTGTTCAGGAAAGTTTGCACCATTTCGATGGCCTGCGTCCCACTGACCACCCGGCCGCCCATCGCAAGAACATTGGCGTCGTTGTGTTCGCGTGCCAGGCGAGCCGTATCCACATCGTGGGCCACTGCAGCGCGAATTCCGGGGACTTTATTTGCCGCGATGGAAATGCCCATTCCCGTGCCGCACACGGCGATGCCAAAGACATCGTGGTGAGAGGCGACATGATCGCCGACCGCTTTGCCGTAATCCGGGTAGTCCACGGATTCTTCCGACCACGTGCCCAGGTCATCCACGGGATAGCCTGCCGCTTCCAGGAATTGTCGAATGGTTTCCTTGACGTGATACCCAGCGTGATCGGCGGCCAGGGCAATTCGAGGCTTTTCAGAGAGTTGAGGCATGGGCGCCTCCCGAGGCGGATTCTATCGGAGTAGGCGCGTCACCGCAATGCGGGGTGGTGCGTCAAATGGAGATAGGGCAACGAGCATCAGGGAAATGAATGGGAGCGATGCGAGATTTTGATGCATTCGAGCCTCCCCATTTCCCAAGCTGCCGCCCTATACTCTAAAGGCCGTCCCGATACGGCAAATTCACTTCACTGGAGTGCACTATGTCAAACGTTTACGCGGATAATTCCTTAAGCATTGGTCGAACCCCTCTGATCAAACTGAATCGAGTGACTGATGGCGCGAAGGCCACGGTGCTCGCCAAGATCGAGGGGAGAAATCCAGCGTACTCGGTGAAGTGTCGTATCGGGGCAGCCATGATTTGGGACGCGGAGAAGCGCGGCGTGTTGAAACCGGGAATTGAAATTGTCGAGCCGACCAGTGGAAATACGGGCATTGCGTTGGCTTTCGTGGCAGCGGCGCGCGGCTACGCCATCACCTTGACCATGCCGGAAACCATGTCGCTGGAACGCCGCCGCGTCCTGGCCGCGTTTGGCGCGAAGCTCATTCTTACGCCCGGACCCGAAGGCATGAAGGGCGCAATCAACAAAGCCACCGAGATTTACAACTCGGACAAGCAGCATTACTTCCTGCCGCAGCAGTTCGACAATCCGGCCAACCCGGAAATCCACGAGAAAACCACGGGCCCGGAAATCTGGAACGACACCGATGGGCAGATTGATGTGTTCGTGGGTGGCGTGGGCACCGGTGGCACGATTACCGGCGTTACGCGCTACATCAAGAACACGAAGAGGAAGAATATTCTTTCCGTCGCCGTGGAGCCGAGCGTCAGCCCGGTGATCACACAGACACGCGCGGGACAGCCTCCCGTTCCGGGACCACACAAGATTCAGGGAATCGGCGCTGGATTCGTGCCCAAGAACCTGGATCTGAAGGTAATTGACCGCGTGGAACTGGTCACCAACGAAGAGTCCGTGGAGATGGCGCGACGCCTGGCCCGCGAGGAGGGCATCCTCTCCGGCATTTCCTGTGGCGCGGCTGCGGCGGTGGCCGTGCGGCTGGCCAAGTTGCCGGAGTTTGCGGGGAAAACCATCGTGACCGTGCTGCCTGACAGCGGCGAACGTTACCTCTCCACGATTCTGTTCGAAGGAATCGGCTAGGCAGAGCTTTCACCGCCAGACCGGAAGGCCACAGGTAAAGCGGCTCACAACTTGCCGTGCAGGGGCGCAGCACGCTGCGCCCCTGCACGCGCCGTATGCATTCAACTTGTTGTAAGAAAAGAAGGCGACGATGGATGAATTGAAATGCTTGGCTCGAGAGTTTCGCTCGGCCCTGGAGGCGCAACTTTCGGGTGATCCCGCGGGGGAATATCGCCTGCCTTCCAAGGACGATGTTGCGAAATTTTGCCGCCGCTACCTCGATTCGCTTTTTCCGCTGCATCACGCGCCCGAAGAACCGAAAAGCCCGCAGGCGGCGCACTTTGTGGACGAACTGGAAGCCCTGCTGGCGGAGCAGATCGTTTCCGCAATCCGCTTCGATTGCAGTTGCCGCAGCAAGAGAGCTCCGGAGAATCTAGCACGCGCCGCCGATGAGATCGTGGGCAAAATTCGCGAGAAGCTACCCAAGCTGGCGCAGCTTCAGGCGACCGATCTGGAGGCGGCACTCACGAATGATCCGGCGGCCAGCGGGCTGGAAGAGATTCTGCTCAGCTATCCGGGAGTGGAAGCCATCACGGTGCAGCGGCTGGCGCATGAGCTGTACAAATTAAAGGTGCCGTACCTGCCGCGCATCATGACGGAAATCGCGCACAGCCGCACGGGTATTGATATTCATCCCGGCGCGGCAATTGACGAATCTTTTTTCATCGATCACGGAACCGGCGTGGTGATTGGAGAGACGGCCACCATCGGCAAACACGTGACGCTGTATCATGGCGTTACGCTGGGCGCGTTTAATCCCACGAGCCAGCGCGATTCCGATGGCGGGCTGGTCCGCGGTCCGGCGAACAAGCGCCACCCCGACATCGAAGAGGGCGTTACCATTTATCCGGGTGCCACGATTCTTGGCGGCGACACGCGCATCGGGCACCACAGCATCATCGGCGGCAATGTCTGGCTGACGCACTCGATTGCGCCCTACAGCCGGGTGACGATGAAGGATCCGGAGCTGCTGATTCGCAGCCATACGCGGGGCAGCGACGAAGAGTGGTTCCTCGGCAGCTCCATCTAGGCGGAATCCCCCTACTCCAGCACCTATGGCTTCCCCCTTTCCTTCAAGAAGTGAGAGTGCCTGCACTCTTTTCATGTTATAAAACAATAAAGAGTACCAATAGATTTACCTTACAATCAGATTGGTCTGCGGTGACGAGGAACGGCTTAATTGTGGTATAAGTGTTATACTGGCTTGCGGCTGCATTTCGACGAAGTGAAGAGTGGCAAGCTGCGCGTGAACCGGAGGCGCGGGATTGGTTTCGAAGAGGCCTCGGAACTCTTTTGTCAGCCGCACTGCATTGACAGGCGCAGCGATTTTCCCGAGCAGTATCGTGCGGTTGGATGGGTTGGCGGAAAGTTGCATACGGTGATCTTCGAAGTCAGGCAGGACGCTCTCGGGGAGTTTTACCATCTCGTGACTCTCTGGAAGGCCACATCGGAGGATAGAAAGCTATATGAAACGAGTTCGTAAGAAGAAGCCCATCAGTGCCGAGGCCATTGCCCGCATGGCGGACCAGGGAAAAGATATCAGCCGGTTCTTCACGAACAAAGGCCACATGGTCTATCCGATTCAACGCGTAAATGTTGATTTCACCGGGGAAATGCTTAAAGAATTGGATCAGGAGGCGGCCGGCTTGAATATCAGCCGCCAGGCTGTGATCAAAACGCTCGTCCGCGAAGGCCTCGATCGTCGACTCCCGCATCGAGCTTCTTCAAGGCAGGCACCCTCGCGCGTTCGGGTTTCAAGCCGTCCGCGCCGAGTCAGCGGAAAATAGCAGGAATCCCGCTGCAACCTCGCGGCGCTGGAAGTTGCAAACATTTTCCCGTCGAGCGAACACGCGTCAGCGTTGGCCGAAGCCGCTATAATGAAAAACAACGCCCATGCCGACTTGTATGTTGTTTTGGGTGCTCTTGAAGAAAGTCGTGCGCACATAGTTTGCTTCCACGCGAAGCGAGAAACCTTCACTTACGCGGTAATCTGCTCCTCCACCCGCCACAATTGAAAGTGCCGAGCGGCTGTTTCCCGCTGTTTGCGGCTGCAAATGACTCCATCCAGCCAGAACGTGCCCCCAGGGTTCCACTCTTCCTGTGACCCACGCAACACGCGGTCCACAACCCACTCCAAGATACTTGACGTGTTCCCTATCATAGATCTCATGGCCAAATGCCGTGGCCACCGCACACTCCACCCCAAGTGGATCGTTCAGAACATAGGACACCGAAGTGTTAGTTCCCACAGAGTTCGCCGTGAAGAGGGATGACCGAAATCGCAGATAGTCTGCCTCTAAACTCAATTGGAGTCGGCCATCCTTGTGGCTGTCTGAATGCGTGTTCTTGTCGGCCGTTTCGGTGAAGCTCTCCGCTTTGCCCGCGCCGTCCGCTTCGGGCCAAAGATTCGCGGCGAATGTACGATCCGCCTTCGCGATGTTTGTTGGCGGGGCGGCCATCGTTATGTCTTGCCCGCAAGCGGCACAGGCGGCTATTAGGTACATAATCAAGCCAGCGTGGGCCTTGCACATCGTCCGCCTCCTATACTTCTTGAAGAATACTTAAATCTCTCGCCTGAAGATTTTATATTACAGTCAGTTTAGTGGATGGATACCTGGCGATGTCCCGTGATCACCGGCCCTGCGTCCAATGAGTACCGAAGCTCAAACCTGCGCGTGCGTTGACAGTGGCGGAGGGTGTCCGCTACGCTCGAATGCTTGGCTGATTACGCAGAAATGGACAGGGAGACGCATGGCCGAAGATAAGTTACCAACACGCGCGCAGGATTTTTCCGAGTGGTACAACCAACTGGTTTTGAAGGCGCAGCTCGCCGACTACGCTCCGGTGCGCGGTTGCATGATCGTGCGCCCTTACGGCTGGGCGCTATGGGAAAACATTCAAAGCGCGCTAGACCGCCGCTTCAAAGCCACCGGGCACCAGAATGTCGCCTTTCCGCTTCTGATTCCGAAAAGTTTCATCGAAAAAGAAAAGCATCATGTGGAAGGGTTTTCGCCTGAACTGGCGGTGGTCACGATTGGCGGCGGCGAAGAGCTCGCCGAGCCACTCGTCGTTCGCCCCACTTCGGAAACCATTATCGGCCACATGTGGTCCAAGTGGATTCAGTCTTACCGTGACTTGCCTGTGTTGATGAACCAGTGGAACAGCGTGGTGCGCTGGGAGCTGCGCACGAAACTTTTCATCCGCACGCTGGAATTCTATTGGCAGGAGGGCCACACCGCGCACGCCACGCGCGAGGAGGCCATGGAAGAGACCACGCGGATGCTGGAGATCTACGCGGACTTCGCGCGCAACGAGGCGGCGATCCCGGTGATTCCCGGTCCGAAATCGGACGCGGAGAAATTCGCGGGCGCGGATATAACGTATTCGATCGAAGCGATCATGGGCGACGGCAAGGCCCTGCAGGCGGGCACGTCGCACTTCCTGGGGCAGAATTTCGCGCAAGCGTTCGACGTGAAGTACCTGGATCAAACTGGCCAGTTGCAACACTGCTGGACCACCTCGTGGGGGCTTTCGTCGCGTTTTATCGGCGCCATCATCATGGTGCACGGCGACGATCAGGGCCTGGTGATGCCGCCGAAGCTTGCGCCCACGCAGGTCGTCATCGTTCCCATCTACAAGACCGACGAAGAGAAGGGCTCGGTGCTGCAAACCGCGAAGGAATTGAAGGCGCAACTCTTGAAAGCGAATTTGCGCGTCGCGCTTGACGAGCGCGAAGGCTTCAGCCCTGGCTGGAAGTTCAACGATTGGGAGATGCGCGGCGTGCCCGTGCGCGTGGAACTCGGGCCGAAGGATGTGGCCAAACAAGCGGCGATGCTCGCGCGCCGCGACAAGCCGGGAAGAGAAGGGAAGTTCAGCGCCCCGCTCGCCGATCTGCCCGCCACCATCGAAAAGCTGCTTGCGGAGATTCACCAGTCGCTGTTTGACAAGGCTCTGGCCTTCCGCCGCGCCAACACTCACGAAGCAAAGAATTACGACGAGTTCAAGAAGGCCGTGGAAAGCGGCTTCGCTTTTGCCTACTGGTGCGGCAGCGGCGATTGCGAGGCCAGCATCAAGGAAGAGACGCACGCCACCATGCGCTGCATCCCCCTGGACCCCGACGCGGTCCTGGGACACGGCTCGGGTAGCGCCAGCGGCGGGTGCGTGTACTGCGGCAAGCCCGCCACCCATCGGGCCATTTTTGCGCGCGCCTACTAACCCCCGGGAGTTGCCGCTGAAGCACACAAGCCATGCGGGATTCTCGACACCGCGCGAGCCGGGTGGTAGCTTGGACAAATAGCGGAATCATTTTGCGCCGCCGGAAGTAACTGGGGCGGCCCAATGGAGTGTTACTTCGTGAGCTTCCGACAACGATCCTCCCGGCGTTTCCAGCGCGGGGAAGGCAAATTAAAAGCCATCATCTATACGGTCATCCTGGTGCTTGGGGTATTCATGGCGATCCGGCTGGTGCCGCTGTATGTCGCGGAGTACCAACTGAAGGACAAGATGAACGAGCAGGCGAAATTCGCGGTGGTCAACCGCTACACGGAAGATCAGGTTCGCGACATCCTTTTCAAAGTGATCCAGGATTTGGATATCCCGGCGACACGCGACGACATTAAACTCGCCAACACCAACCATGGCATCACGATCAGCGTGACTTACACCGTCCCCGTGGATTTCTTCGTCTACCAGACCGATATCACCTTTTCTCCTGTGAGCGAAGGCCTGGACATCATGAAGTAGGCCCGCCGTCCGCGCGCCCGGGACCCTCGCGGCTTCCCTCCGGCCCACGGATGAGTCACAATGAAAGTGTCCACCCTGGGGGAGTAAACGATTGCGATTTCGCGTGCAAAAGGGCTTTTGGACTTCCAGAATTGGTCTCGGACTCCTGGCGGTGGTGGCCTTGTGTTTTCTGCTCACCGCCGGCGCCTTCACGTATTTCTACATTAAGTACTCCCGCATGATTGATGCGCGCCTTTCCGGGCGCGTGCTCCAGAACAGCACGCAGATTTTTTCCGCCCCGGAACGCATCACCGACGGCCAGCCTTGGGGGCTGGATGACCTGGTGATGTACATGCAACGCGTCGGCTACCGCGCGGATGACAGCGAAAACTCCCTGGGGCAATACACCGTGGAGGGGAATACGGTGGCGATTCGCCCCTCGAAGCTTTCCTATTTTGGCGAGGGCAACGCCATTTCCGTGCAGTTCAGCGGCAAGGTTGTTCGTTCCATCCGGCCGCTTGCGGGTGGCGCGGATATGGGCAGCGCGGAGCTGGAGCCGGAACTCATCACCAATCTTTTCGATAGCGCGCGAGATAAGAGGCGCCCCGTGCGTTATGAGGATCTTCCTCCGCTGCTTGTTCAGGCGATCCTTTCGGCCGAAGACAAGCGTTTTTTTGAGCATCCGGGGTTCGATTTCATCCGCATCTTTGGTGCCGCCTGGGCGGACATACGCCACAGCCAGCACCTGCAGGGCGCCAGCACGATCACCATGCAGGTTGCGCGCACCTTTTTCCTCTCCACGGATCGCACGTGGCGCCGCAAGCTCGCGGAGGCCATGCTCTCTTTTGAACTGGAGCAGCGTTTTTCCAAGCAGCAGATTTTTGAGTTGTACGCGAACGAAGTCTACCTGGGCAACCGCGGCAGCTTTGGAATCCGGGGCTTTGCCGAGGCCAGCGAGGCCTACTTCGGGAAAGATCTCCGCCAGTTGACGCTTGGGGAGTGTACCTTCCTCGCGGGGCTCATCCGCGCGCCCAATTATTATTCCGCTTCCGACCGCCATCCCGAGCGCGCGGCGCAAGCGCGGGACCGCGTGCTGGGCCAGATGCTGGAGAACAAGTACATCAATGAAGCAGATGTGCAGGACGCCAAACGAGTGCCGTTGAAACTTGGCCACACCGCCGTCGTCGGGAATGAGGCACCCTACTTCGTGGACATGGTGAAGGACCATCTCCTGGACGAGTACTCCGAGCAAGACCTGCTCAGCCAGAACTACCGTGTCTACACCACGCTGGATCCGCAGTTGCAGCGCGCCGCCGCACTAGCGGTGGAAGCGGGCATGAAAAACGTGGATGCGCTGATCGCCAAGAAGTACGAGAAGGCGAAAAAGCCGAAGGGCAAGAACGCTCCCAGCGAAGCCATTCCGCAAGCGCAGGTGGCTCTCGTCGCGCTTGATCCGCGTACCGGAGAGATCAAGGCGTTGATTGGCGGGCGTGATTATGGGCAGAGCCAATTGAACCACGCGCTCGCTCATCGCCAGCCCGGGTCGGTCTTCAAGCCGTTTGTTTATGCCGCGGCATTCAACAACGCGGTCGATGGGGCTCAGCCCATCGTCACGCCAGCCACGACCGTGGATGACGAGCCCACGGTTTTCGAGTTCGACGGCCAGGAATACACGCCCAACAATTATGGCGAGCGATTCATGGGCAAAGTGACGGTGCGTGAAGCGTTGACGCACTCGCTGAACGTCGCGACGGTCAAGGTGGCGGAACTGGTGGGTTACGGCCGCGTGGTGCAGATTGCCAGGCAGATGGGGTTGCCCAACAACATTCGACCGACTCCAGCGGTGGCACTGGGGGCCTACGAACTTACGCCGGTGGAGGTTGCTGGCGCGTACACGGCGTTCGCCACGATGGGGACACGCGCCGATCCGCTGTTCCTGAAGAGCGTGGTGAGTTCAAACGGGGCGGCGCTCGAGAAATACGCGCCCACAAACAAACTCGTGCTGGATCCCCGGGTCGCCTACCTGGTGGACAGTATTCTGCAAGACGTTTTGAACAGAGGAACAGGGGGCCCGGTGCGCGCCAGGGGATTCAACTTGCCTGCGGCTGGCAAGACGGGCACTTCGCGGGACGGCTGGTTTGCGGGATTTACCAACAATCTCCTCTGCGTGATCTGGATCGGCTTCGACGATAATCACGATTTGGGGCTGACGGGAGGAGTAACGGCTGGACCCATTTGGGCGGACTTCATGATTCGTGCCACGGCTATGCCCGCTTATCGCGACGTAAAGGATTTTGACAAGCCCGAAGGCGTGGATACGGTCATGATCGACTCGGACACGCTGCAATTGGCCACTCCCAACTGCCCGGTTACTCGCGAAGAAGTTTACGTGACCGGTTCCGCGCCCAGGCAACTTTGCGAAGTTCACGGCGGTCATGGACCCATCACTGCCGCAGGCTCGTTCCTCTCACATCTTTTTGGCGGCGGCGCGCCGAAATCTCCACAAACCGCTGCAGATCCAAATGCCGTTCCAGGTCAACCGCAGGCGCAAGGCGCGGCAGGAGGCGGAGCACCCGCTGCCGCCGATGCGCAGGTAACCGAGAAGAAAAAAGGCCCCTTGCAGAAGATTTTTGGTATCTTTGGGAGTAAGAAGAAGAAAGAGCCCGACAAACCTGTTCGGGACAAAGGAGATTCGCCATGACCAGGTATTTCTTGGCGATTCCATCTGTTGCCTTCCTGTTCTGCTCGTTTCTTTCCCCCTCCCTTGCGCAAAGTGTTCCAGAGACTGCCCCTCCGCAGGCTCCCAGCGCCTCCACCACACCTGCGCAGGCCGCCCCTCTTTCCACGGAAGATTTGGCGAGACTGTATCTGGTCCGCAAAGAATATCGGGAAGCCGAAGATCTATTCCGGAAGCTGACACTACAGGAGCCCAAGAACGCGGTTTACTGGAATGAGCTTGGAATTTCGCAGCACAACCAGATGCAATTGGCGGCCGCGATGAAGTGCTACGAGAAATCGTCCAAGCTGGACGCGCACTACGCCGATCCGGTGAACAACATGGGGACGGTGTGGTACGAACGGCAGAAGTATGCCAAGGCCATCCGAACCTACAAACGGGCCATCGGAATTAAGGATGAGTTCGCTCCCTTTTATTTGAACCTTGGTTATGCCTATTTTGGCGAAAAGAAGTATGAAGAATCGATCGCTGCGTTCCGCAAAGGGCTGCAATATGATCCGGACGCTTTTGACCTGTCCAGGACTCATTCGGGGACGGTGATACAGGACCGTTCGCTGAGCGCCGACCGCGGGCTCTTCTATTTCCTGCTGGCAAAATCATTCGCGGAAGCGGGCAACGTGGACCGTTGCCTGATTTATCTGCGCAAATCGCGCGACGAGGGCTACAAAGATCTTATCTCCGCAAAATCCGATCCCGCCTTTGCGGGTGTTCTGAAGAATCCGGATATCCAGGAAGTGCTCGAACCCAAGCCGCCCGAAACCGTTCAGCCCTGAGCCCGCGCTATCAGGTTTTGCAGCGACCGCGAAGCGAGGAATCTTTCTCCCGGCCTTTCTTTTGCCGCGCCTTGCCGCGAAATCCGGGCTAGAATACAGGGCAGATGAAGACGCGCCGGTCACCATCCTGCAACGCGTTCCGGCTGATCCTCGCCTCCCTGTTATTTCTGTCGGCGAGCCGCACCGCTGCCCAGCAGACAAATCCCGTACTGCAAAGTACTTCGCATGCGCTCCCGCAGGAAGGCATCTACCTTGTTTTTCCCTTTGAGAATGTGGCCGCCGCGGCGCGACTCGATTGGTTGGGCGAAGGCCTGGAGGAATTAACCATCCAGCGCCTTTCGGCCGCGGGCCAGCAGGTCTATTCGCACGGCGGGCGCCTGAATGAAATGGACCTTTACGGCTTGCCCGCCACAGCGAAAATCAGCCGCGCCACCATGCTGCACATCGCTCAGGAAATGGATGCGGATTTCGTGGTGTATGGGAATTTCACGTCCGATGGGAAAACCCTGACGGTGAATGCGCGCGTGCTTCGCGTGAACCCGGCCGCGCTTCTGCCCGTAGTGCAGGAAACCGGCGCCCTGGAATCACTGATGGATTTGCACACGCATCTCGCGTGGCGACTGCTCAAATCGTGCGATTCCAGGTACCCCCTCGGCCTGCCGGAGTTCTCTCGTTTGCAGCGGCCCCTGCAACTCGCCGCGTTTGAGCAGTACATTCGCGGGCTGCTCGCCAATGACGATGAAGTGCGGCTGCGCGATTTGAAAGAAGCGGCGCGGCTAGAGCCGGACTGGCCCGACCCGGCGTTTGTTCTGGGGCAAATCTATTTCGCCCGCAATGACTGCAATTCCGCGTTACCGTGGTTTGCGAAAGTCCCCGCAGCGCATGAGCGAAGTGTGGAGGCCAATTTCTCCGTTGGCGTGTGCCGTCTGCGCATGGGCCAGCCCGAAAAAGCCGAAGAGGTGTTTGCATCGCTGCAGGAAGATTTGCGCCACAACCTGGTGAGCGGCGCGGACCTGCCGGAGATTTTGAATAATCTTGCGCTGGCTCGCGCTCGCAAGGGAGACATCGCCGCCGCGCAAACTGCGCTCAGCCGCGCCGCCGACATTGATCCCGACGAAGACGATTACCCCTTCAATCTCGGGTTGTTGGCACTTCGCCAAAACGACCTGGCCAAGGCCGCAACGCATTTCCGCGAGGCTATGCATCGCGAACCCGACAATCCTGAAGATTACGCCTTTCTGATCTACACCCTGGAAAAAGCTGGGAAGAAGTCCGAGGCAGCGGGCGAACGCGAAAATGCTTCCGAGGCGCTGGGATCGGATGTCTTGCCGGCGGTAAAATTCGACACGAAGAAAGAAGCCGCATCCAAGTACGAACGCGTCAGGCCGGAGTTGGATACCACTGCGTTGCGCCTGGAATTGCGAGGACCGGACGCGGCGCATCCTGCCAGCGCCGATGTTGCGCCACACGCCGATACGCCGGCTGGCCACGTCCGCTTGGGCCGTCAGGATCTTGCCGCGGGACGATTGGACGACGCCGAGAAGGAATTTCGCGCCGCGCTTGTCGCGGAGCCCAATAACGCCGCGGCCCACAGGGAACTCGCCGAAATGTACCGCCGAAGGGGTAAACTGGATGAGGCGGTTCAGGAACTGCAGGCGTCGCTGGCGGTACACGATTCGGCGGCCGTGCGGACCACCCTGGCGCGCATTTATCTGGAGCAGAAAAGGCCGGACCTCGCGCGGGCGGAAGTCGAGAAGGCCGTGAAGCTTGCGCCGAATTATCCGGACGCAAAAGTATTGCTGGAACACTTGCAACTGAGCAAGCCCACGGGAGGCACAAAATGATCGCTCGTGGCGTGAAGATCTTCGAAGGATTTGTGAACTTTATTCTCGGAAGCAACAAGCGAAGTTACGCGGCGGGCATCTTGTGCTCGGCCGTTGCTATGGTTTTTGTGATGATGTGCGCGGGGGCGCCCGCGATTTCGGCCGCGGATGAACACGCCGCCCCGCTGGTGCTGGAACTCAAACTAAACGACATGGTTGAGCCGATTCTCGCCACTTACATTGAGGAGGGCATTACCGACGCGGCCCAGCGCCACGCTTCGCTCGTGCTCATCATTATGGACACGCCCGGCGGGCTGAGCGATTCCATGACCGAGATTATTCACCACATCCTGGAATCACCGGTGCCCGTGGCCGTGTACGTGGCCCCGGCAGGCGCGCGGGGCGCTTCAGCGGGATTTTTCATTCTGCTCTCGGCGGACGTGGCCGCAATGGCTCCCGGCACGCGCACTGGCGCCTCCACTCCCATTCTGATGCCCGGTGGTTTTTCCGTTCCCATTGACGAGGTGTTGCGCAAAAAGATCAACAACGACGCCACGGCGTTCCTTCGCAGCTTCTCCGAAAAGCGCGGACGCAATCCCAAACTCGCGGAGACTGCGGTGAGCGATGCGCGCGCGTTCACCGAGAAAGAGGCGCTCGACGGGCACATGATTGACCTGATTGCCAACAATCGCGAAGACCTCCTGAAGCAGTTGAACGGCCGGGAGATTACGCGCTTTGACGGCCGCACGCAGAAGCTATCACTGGACGGTTACACCATCGCGGACTTTGAACTCTCCGGCCGTCAGAAATTCCTTGCGCGCATCGTGCAGCCGGACATTTTCTTCGTATTGCTGATGGTCGGCGTCCTCGGGCTGTACACGGAATTCACGCATCCCGGCGTGGTGGCACCCGGCGTCATCGGCGGAATTTGCGCTGTGCTTGCGCTCTACGCGATGCATTTGTTGCCCGTGAACCTTGCCGGAGTCATGCTGATCATACTGGCGTTGGCGTTATTTGTTCTTGAAGCGAAGCTTGCGAGTCACGGTGTCTTGCTGGTAGGAGGAGTTGTGTCCATGCTACTCGGCGCGATGTTTCTGATCCGTTCGCCATTGACGCCCGCAGGCGTGAGCGTTGGCGTGGCTCTGGCGGTAACCATCCCGTTCGCGTTTTTTGCCGTATTCCTGATGCGGCTGGTGCTGCGTTCACGGCGCTGGAAGGTCTCCACCGGCAAAGAGGAAATGCTCGGCGAAGAGGGCATCGTCACCACCGCGCTCCCCGCGGGTGGCGAAGGCATGGTCCGCATTCATGGCGAATTGTGGGGTGCGGGATCACCGGTAGCGATAGCCGCCGGCAAGCCGGTTCGTGTCGTACGCATAGATGGATTGAAATTGATTGTGGAACCGGTGGAAACGCCGGTCACCGCAAGCAGATAGTCTCGGTCAAGTTTAGGAGGCAGGATATGTTTCAGTTCTTTGGACTGGGCACGCTGATAGTGATCGGCCTGTTGCTGATTTGGATTTGGAATTCGCTGTACATCATTAAGGAATGGGAACGTGGTGTCGTGCTGCGTTTGGGGCGGCTCTTGCCCCAGGCGAAAACCGCGGGTGTGAACCTGGTGTTCTGGCCCATCGAGACGCTCTATCGCATCAACTTGCGCCTGGAAACGCTCGATGTTCCCCCGCAGGACATCATCACGCGCGACAACGTCTCTGTGAAAGTAAACGCCGTGTGCTATTTCCGCGTCGTCGACGCCAATCTGGCCATGTCTCAGGTGCAGAACTATCAGTATGCGACTTCGCAGTTGGCGCAGACCACGCTACGAAGCATCGTCGGCCAGTTCGAGCTCGACGAAATCCTCTCGCAGCGCGACAAAGTGAACGCCAAATTGCAGATCATCCTGGACCAAGACACCGAGCCTTGGGGCATCAAGGTCAGCAAAGTGGAAGTGAAGCAGGTGGACATTCCCGAATCGATGCAGCGCGCCATCGCCAAGCAGGCGGAGGCCGAACGCGAGCGCCGCGCCAAGGTCATTCACGCCCAGGGCGAATTCGAAGCCTCGCAAAAACTTGCCGACGCCGCCAAGGTTTTGGAGACGGAACCCTCCGCTATTCAATTGCGCTATCTCCAGACCCTCACCGAGATAGGTGTCGAAAAGAACACAACGATTGTTTTCCCGCTTCCGATCGATATTATTAATAAGTGGACACAGTCCATCGGGGGATCGTCGAAATAAATGGCGTCTGGGGGAAAGCGCGGAGCGGGCGAGCGTGTGCTTGAAAGCAAGCACGTCATCGGGCTGTTCCTGCTGATGCTGCTGTTTTCTGGAGTGTTTTTCACGCTCGGCTACGTTATGGGACGCAACCAGTACGACGGCCAGGTGCGCGCCGCAAGCACAAACTCGCGTGCGCCTGAGCCGGACGTTGCTCCGAAATCGGAACCTGCGCCGCAGAGAGCCGCAGAGCCTCCACCGGCCGCGAGCGAATCCGACCCCGCAACCGCGAACAACAATTCGGATTGGGAGTTTTATGGCAGCAGCAAGCCTGCCAAAAGAGAGCCAAACCTCGAGCCGGTGCCCAAAGCGCCCGCAACTCCCCTGGCATCGAAGACCGTGAACGCAAAAGCCAGAGTCGAGCCGGCGACGCCCGCCCCAGCCCCCGCTAGAATCAGCAAGCCTGTTGCAAGCGCGCCGCTGATTCCGAATGGCGCGTTGGTTCTGCAGGTGGCCGCGCTGACCAGGCAGGACGACGCGCTTTCGATCGCCAGCAGTTTGCAGAAGAAACATTTCGCGGCCTACGTGCAGACGCCGCAAAAAGATAAGTTCTACCGCGTGCAGGTCGGACCGTTCAAAGACAAGAAATCCGCCGACACCGCGAAAAAGGGCCTGGAGACTGAAGGCTTCAAGGCATTCTACGTAAACCGCTGATGTCTTCCCAGGCTTGGCAAAACTACTTGCGGCCTCACCGTTCGCCGGAAACTCCCGCTGCTGTGCGGCTGGTGCTGGCGATTCTCAGCGGCGCCATCCTCTCGCTGTCCTATCGAGGCAGCTTTTTTAGTTTATATACCTGGGTGTGCCTGGCCCTTTTGCTGGCGTGCATCCTGGGCTCGCGCGGCTGGATTGCGTTCGCTTGCGGATACCTGCACGGCCTCGTTTTCACACTTACGTGCGTGCCATGGATTGCGGAAGTGCTCTCGGTTCACGGCGGCGTGCCGGTGGCCGCGGGTTGGGGCGTACTGATGCTGATCGCGTCGGTGTGGGGCATCATCATCGGTGTGTTTGCGCTGGCGGTTCAACGAGTGGCGAAGCGCAGCGTGACACTGGCGCTTGTTGGCGCTCCCTTCCTTTGGATTTGCACGGAGGTTGCCCGCGCCTACTTGCCGGAGATCAGTTTTCCCTGGGCGCTGCTCGGATATCCCGCGGCTGGGAATCCTGCACTGGTGCAGTTGACCACGCTCACCGGGATTTACGGCGTGTCCTTCCTCGTCGCCGCGTTCAACGCGCTCCTGCTTTGGAGCGATTTCGCCAGCACGCCGGCAGACACCCGGCGCAGATGGGGAGTTGTCGCCGCCGTCGCTGCTGTGTTGCTTCTGGTGGCGTGGGTTGGCCCGCGGTTTGTTCCCCACGCCGAAGCGCATCACGTGGCGCGCGTGGTCCAGCCGAATTTTCCGGAAAACGTCGAGTATGTGGGCGATTGGTACGCGGACCACAAGGCGGACTTGGAGGACCTCGCGCGTCTCAGCTTGCGGCCATCGCCCTCCGGACAGTCCCCCGATCTTTTGATCTGGCCGGAAGCCCCGGCGCCATTTTCCTTCAGCGATCCGCACTTCGGGCCGTTCATTTCGAATCTGGCGCAGGAATTCCATCATCCGGTGGTGGTCGGCATCATCGAATGGAAGCTCGACACGGAAACCATGCGGGGCGTGCCGCGCAACACTTTCGTGCCGTACAACAGCGCCGCGATGTTGAACGAATTCGGGCAGCGCATCTTTTCCTACGACAAAATGCACCTCGTCCCGTTTGGCGAGTATGAGCCGTTTCCCCTGATCCATCACGTGGTCACCAGTGTTTCGGAGGAAGTGGGCGGCTTCCGGAAAGGGACGGGGCGCGCAGTCGGCAAGTTTCCGAATGGCAATACGTTTTCCGTGTTCATCTGCTACGAAGCGATTTATCCGGGGGAAGTGCGCGAATTTGCGGTGCGCGGCGCGCAGTTGCTGATCAATATTTCCAACGATGGGTGGTTCGGCACTTCGCAGGCCGCGGAGCAGCATCTGCGGATGGCCCGCGTGCGCGCGGTCGAAAATCGCCGCTGGCTGGTGCGCGACACGAACAGCGGCATATCCGCTTCGGTGGATCCCTACGGCAACACCATTCGCGTCATGAAACGCGACACGCGCGATTCCGCCGATCTTCCCTACGATTTCCGCACGGACAGAACGCTTTATTCGCGGTGGGGCGACTGGTTCGCCTGGATGTGCGTCATTGTTTCCGTTATTCTGGTACTTCTGACACTGCGAAAGGTGAAGTGAGCCCGGCTGGCTGAGGGTTCCGCGAAAACGGCATGATACTCGAAGATCTACAGCATCAGTATGAAGGATTGAAGCAGCGCATCTCTCTTGTGCGGAGTTATCTTTGACGCGCCGCAACACCGCGCGCGCCTGAAGGCGTTGGAAGAGCGCATCGCCGCACCCGATTTCTGGAACAATCAGGAAGAAGCGCAGAACGTCTTGCGCCAGCGTAAGGTCGCCGACGATCAAATTAATGCCGACGAAAAGCTGGGCAAGATGGATGGCGACATCGAAACCTACATCGAGCTTGCGCAGGCCGAAACCAACGCCGAACAGCGCGAGGACCTGCTGAAGGAATTGAGCCGCGAGTTGACTGCTGCGGATTCCTACATCGGCGAACTCGAAACGCAGACCCTGCTTTCCGGCGAAACCGATCACCTCAACGCCATCATGACCATCAAGCCCGGCGCCGGCGGCACGGAATCGCAGGACTGGGCTTCCATTCTGCTGCGCATGTATTTGCGCTGGGCGGAACGAAAAAGATTCACTGCAAACCTTCTGGATGAAACGCCCGGCGAAGAAGCGGGCATCAAGAACGCCACGATTCAGTTCACCGGGGAAAATGCATATGGCTTGCTGGCGGGCGAAACGGGCGTGCACCGCCTGGTGCGTATTTCACCCTTTGATCAGGCGGCGCGGCGACACACTTCGTTCGCATCCGTTTTTGTCATTCCCGAAATTGACGACCGCATTGAAGTGAACATCAAGCCCGAAGACATCAAGCTTGATACGTTTCGTTCCGGCGGCAAGGGCGGGCAGAACGTCAATAAAGTCGAGACCGCGGTTCGCCTCACGCATCTTCCCACCGGCGTCATCGTCGCCTGCCAGATGGGCCGCAGCCAGCACAAGAACCGCGAAATGGCCATGAAGATGTTGCGCTCGAAACTTTACGATTTGGAGTTGCAGAAGCGCCGCGACGAAACCGACCGCCTCGACGAATCCAAGCTGGATATTTCCTTCGGCAGCCAGGTCCGCTCGTACGTCATGCAGCCCTATCGCCTGATCAAGGACCACCGCACGAAATTCAGCGTTGGCGATGTGGACCGCGTCCTCGATGGCGACATTGATCCCTTCATCCGGTCGTACTTGGTGGCCAAGCGCACCAAAGGCAAGCTGGTGGTTGAAGCCGATGACGACCTCGACGCGGCGTAAGAGTCCTAAAGTTTTCGATATTGAATAAAGAGTTTTAAGTTTCAAACCAAGAAAAACATAAGACCCAGGTACGCAAACCGAACCTGGGGCACCCTCCGCTTCTCTGTATGTGTCAGCAAAGTGTCGAAGCGACTGCTCTGTTATGGGCTTTAGATCAGAAGAATTCATCACCATCGCCTTCTATTAGGAACGTAGCGGCGGTTCAGTTCGCGCTGGCGCAACTCTTCCTCGTCAGGCGGGGAAGCGGTGGGTCGCTGGAAGGTGGGTTGGAGAGAAGGAACGTTGGGATAGAAATGATTGAGGTCGGGGAGCGGGGGGATAGGTTGGGAGGGCTCGTCGGAGGGATTGAATGGTGACGGGTCTGTGGCTGGCTTAGTGGTGGAGTTGGGTTTGGGGGTAGGTAGAGGAGTTTCCGAGACGGAAGACTCGGGCGGCGCGGCGGACACGGCCTCTGGCTGGGGCGGCGTGACAGCAGGTGTTTCTATATCGGGAGTCATGCCCGGGATGTCGATGACGATGTGTTCGTGTCTTTCGGTTTCGGCGGCCTCGTCATTGGCGAGTTTTTTGTGAAAGGCAATTTCGCGGTGGGAGCGGAGGAGCATCTGTCCGATGTAGCCGAGGACGGCAGCTTTGCGGGTGGAGAGACGGTCTTCGGCGAGGGCGAGGAAGATTTTGGCGAGGACGCGGTTGACGTCTTCGGGGGCGGCGAGGGTGCCAGCGGCTCGCGAAAGTTCGGACGCCAGAGAAGAGGCGACGATGACGGTGTTTTTGGCGTGGGAGTGGCAGTAGGGGGAGCCGGGGGAGGAGGCCATGCGGCAGCGTCGTCCGGCAGAGGAGATGTGAGAGCAACTCGAGGGATTGGAATGCGGGGTGGAACTAGTGGTGCTGCGTTTCATTTTGGGACTCCAGTGATTGGGTGGTGAAGTAGGCCACCCCGGGTGATTTTGTGAAGAGTGTGAAAAGAAAGGGGATGCGGGCGCGAGAGTGCGTAAGAGTATGAAAAGGAAGGGCGGGAGAAAAGCAGAGGATAAACTTAACGCAGAGAGGCAGAGTTCGCAGAGGAAGAGAAGAGATGCGGAAGGCGGGTGAAGGGCGGGGCGAGATAGCGTGTCTCCTGATGCTTCGGTACATGATAACTTGTGGAGTACGTCATATCTACGGTACGGAAGGTCAGCCGGGAAAAAACAAACGGACAAAACAGGGACAGGACTAGGACTGTCCTGGAGATTCAGTACTAGGGGGAGGAGGAGGTGGGAGAGCGGCGTGAAAATCAGGATGCGAAGAGAGGACCCACCGTTAAAGTTCCAAGTATTTAGTATTTAGTTTTAAGTTGTAAGGCTATTTCGAGGAAAAACCCGAGACCCACCCTCTCAAGACGAGGGTTGATTGCATAAGAGCGAAGGCTCCGATCGCGGACCGAGTATGCTTTTGGTTGAGGACCGAAGCACTCGGAGAGGAGGGAGCCTTATGGTT
>Ga0209039_10001344_pt1 | contig 23190 bp, 21 predicted proteins | sample BogFormECP12_OM1_FD_188238 | JGI IMG/M metagenome (GOLD analysis project Ga0209039, IMG submission 188238) | Bog forest soil microbial communities from Calvert Island, British Columbia, Canada - ECP12_OM1 (SPAdes) (version 2) | ecosystem: Environmental > Aquatic > Freshwater > Wetlands > Bog ... | reverse complement strand
TTTCCCGGTGGGGGGCCACACCAACTACGGCGACTGGTCGGGCGCCGTTCGGGTTTCGGAGGCGGCCTGGAGGCCCGGCGACACGGTGACGGTGGATTTGACGCTGAAGGTCACCGACCAGCACATGCAGAACCTGTCGGCGGCGGGCATCAAACCGGACAGCTTCATCCTGCTGGTGACGGCGGAACGGACGTTCGATGCCGCCGGCCACATACACCTGCCAAACGATCAGTACATGTCGACGCTGATCACGCCCACCGGAATGCCGATTGAAGGCGGACCGCAAGGGGCGGTGACCACGCGGTTCGGAGGGCCTTATAGCACTCCGCTGGACCAGTTCGTGAAAGCGCCGATCGCCGCCGAGGGGTTGATGCCGGGCGATAAGCGGGTGCTGCTGCACGCTTCGGGACAACTGCCGTCCGATCTGCCGCCGGGTATCTACCGCCTACGGCTGGACGTTGGGGTGGCCAAGGGCGGCACGAATTACACTCTCAACGGCGACGGGTTTGCGTCGCAGCCGTTCTTCCGGGGCATCGAGCCGCAATCGTTCGTGTATTCGCCGCCGATTCCGGCCGATGGCGCGACGATCGAGGGCGACCCGGTGGCCGGAAGCTCGATTCAACCCCGCATCCCGTGGGTGCTGCTCAACAATTACAACTCCAACGGCTACCACGGGGTGGTGGCCGACGAAGACCAGCCTTACTTCGCCATTTCGCCGCGGAACATGATACACGACGACGTCATTCTGCCGCGCTTCGACGCCACTAACAAGCCGATCACTTACTCGCTGGAGCCGACTTTCTTCGCGGACACCAACGACGCCTGCTGGAATATCCCGTGGGACTATGCTACAGGAGAGATGTCAGTGGAAGTGACTGGCCCCGACGGTACGACGGTGAGCCTGGGCAAGCTGCCGTTCCTGCGGCAATCGGGGAACGGGCCGACCACGGGGAGAGCGACGGTGACCGCGTGGAAACCGCCGGCATACGGTCAGTACACGGTGAAGGAGACCGGGTGGATACAAGACACCTGGGGCAATAAGTACCAGGGCGGCGGGACTTACCACTTCTGGATCGCCAACCGGATGACTCTGGCGACGGCCACGTTTCAGGGGATGCCTTATCCCATCGGCTCGGTATACGGGCGCGACATCGCGTTCGCGCCGGCGGTTCCAGCCAGTGTGACAGTGACTGCCACGCTGTATCCGAATTCGGACCCTTCTAAAGCCATCACCTCGACCTGGAGCGGTACTGCCAATGCGGGAGGCGTCTTCGGGGCTTTGCAAGGCGCCAAGAACCTGACGCTTTCCGTGCCGGGTGAGTACGCGGCGCACATCGTCGCCACCTATACCGACCCGAGCGGCAATATGTGGGTCAGCAGCATGCGACATGCGGGCGTGGTGTACGACCCCAACGGGCCGATTGTGGCGCGAGGGAAGAAGCTACTCGCCGGCGGCCAATACGTGGCGCAAGGGAACACGTTCGACGAGGGCTATATCGACCCCACCACCGACGCGGAGCATTTAATGCACATCAATTTTCCGTATAATCCAGGCGATGTGCTGCTGATCGCGAGCGACGGGCAGGGCGCCGACAAGATCATCCCGACGATGACTTATGAGACGGCGACTAACCCGCAACGCAACGATGCGCAGTTGAATGGGATCGGCATCAGCAACATCCAGTTGAAGACCTCCAACGGCTACTCGCCGCACATGTTCCCGGAGTATATTACGGATTGGGAATATTATTACGGCGCAGCGGCGCGGCCGGGATTTGTCTCGCGCTTTGTGGTTGGGGAAACCGCCATACGGGCGCCCTACTGGTCCCTCAGCCCGAACGCATTCGGCGGGCAGATCAACGCCTCGAGCAATGGGGATATGCCGGGCGACATCTACCGGCTGATCGGCGGCGTGGTGCTGCGGCAGGCGGGCGGGGCGCCGGCGTACGCGGGGTACATCGCGAGCGGCTTCCTGCTGCCGCGGGGCACCAACAACAATCGCGTGATCGCGGCGGGGTCGGAGGAGTTGACCGCGTCAACGGGACAGAAGGGGCGGGTGTTCCTGGTGGGCCCGCGCCCCGGCATGACGTATCCGGTGGGGACCACGTTCGGGGCGGCGTTTCAGATCGACCCGATTGTGCCGGTGAACATCACCTTCAAGATGTTCTACCCGGACGGGCGTACGGGCCAGACCAGCGGCGTGTCGGATGCATTCGGTTCGTTCTCCGGCCCGGTGAAGTTCCCGCTGGACGTGCCGGGAATCTACACATACACGATCGACGCCAACTGGAATGGCTACCCAGCGTTCATGCCGGGCCTGCCGCCCACCGGCGGCGAGATCTACGTACTGGAAGCCCAGCCGCCGGCCAACGCCACGGGGATTCAAATCGTGACGGCGGACGGGACGACGTTCGACCCGGTGGCGGGGACTCACATCATCGGCAAGAGCACCGCCGACACAGTGCACTTCACGGCCGTGATGCCGGGCGCGGTGCTCGACCAGGGCGAGCTGCCGGTGAACAATGGGCAATTCGACTATTACTTCAACCCAGCCGCGTTGCACGCCAAAGCGCAGACCTACGACGTGGCCAACCGGACGACTGGCAAGCCGGAGTTAGGCGATGTGGTCCAACTGAGCCTGTTCTCACAGGAGAAGACAGCGGACGGGACGGCTTATCACGCGTTTGCGAGGGTGATTGTGCGGGGGAACCAAGTGAGGGTGGCGAAGTAGGGGGACGAACTGCGGCAGGCCGGGTGCGCCGGCGCCGCGTTGCGGCATCACTTTTGATTCACCGGTTCCGGCGGCGGAGGCGCGCCGTTCTTCTTCTGGTTGTTGCGGAACCGCGGGTTCTGCCGAGGGACCGGCTTGGCGCTGGCCAGTTCGGCGTAGGTCTGAATGACTCTTTCTTTTTGCGCCGGGTCGATCACCAAGTACTTGTGCGGCCCGTCCGCCGATGGCGTAAAGCGCGTGCGGCCATCTTCCAGCACGCTGATCTTTCCCGGCGCGGACAGTTTGAAGTAACCATCCGGACGGACCGCGTAAAGTACCGCTGCCACGACCTGGGCCGGAGCATCGTAGGGCATGTTCCGAAACGCGCAATACGCGTCGACAATGGGATGGGCCGGCGCCCAGGCGAAATCCTTCTGGATGCTCGATCCGGGAAACGGGAGGCCATCGCCGACTTCCGTGCCGGCGGCCACAATCGGAGTGGGCCACTCAGACAGCAGGCGTTTGGCCGCGGCCACGTCGGCCTTCACGCGGGGATCGGTGCGCCCATCCGGGTATGAGCCAGCGGCAAGCGCCAGCAGCTTCACCTTGCGCCTGATTAGCTCAAGGCCGCCCGGAAGGTCCATCACCTTCACCAAGTTAATGGCCGGTCCGGCCAGCACCACCATGCAGTTCTCGTCATATTGCGCGGTCATGGCATTGCGGATCAGAGCTACGGGGTCGGCCGTGTCGTTCAGCCGATTGATCCCGTGAGAATAGGCCGGCATGCCCTCGGGCGTGGTCTTCTCCAGCACGGCCTTCAGAACCGCGGTGTCGCCAGACAGGTCGCCGTCGCCGGGCATGCCGATGGGAGGCAGGGGCCGCTCGAAACCGGCAAACGCGCCCGCGGCCGGCGGAGGACCGGCGTAGAATTTCGCCAGCACATCGGCGAACGCCGCCGATTTCAGACTGGACATGCTGGTGCTATTGGAAATCAGGCGCGCTTCGCCCTTGCCTTCGAGACCATAGAGCAGCGCCAATGCCAGCGCCGCATCCACTCCGTTGCCCAAATCGGAATCGAAAACGATCCCGACCGACGGCTTGACTTGTTGAAACTGCATAGCCGCTAGGTGAGATCGGCGAAACTGAGTTGTCCGGTGGAGTCGCCGAAGTGCTCCATATGGACGCCCATACGCTCCATCATCGCCAAGTGCAGATTGCACATCGGCGTCTCCTTACGGTACACCACGCGCCGGCCGGTCCTGATTGCGCCGCCGGCATTGCCGATCAGCAACGTCGGCAGATCCTCATGGAGGTGACGGTTGCCGTCGGAAAGTCCGGCGCCGTAAACCACCATCATGTTGTCCAGCAGCCGGCGGTCGCCCTCGCGAATAGACTTCAGCGTCTCCACCCAACCCGCCATCTGGGTTGCGTGATAGGTATTGATTTGGGTGACCTTCTCGATGAGGTCCGGCTTGCCCTGGTGGTGGGTGCAGGGGTGGTGGCCGTCGGAGATGCCTATCTCGCGATAGGGCCGCGACGTTCCTTCGCGCGTCATCATGAAGGTGACTACCCGCGTCAGGTCGGCCTGGAACGCGATGGTGATCATGGCGGTCATCAACTTGAAGTGCTCGGCGAAATCGGCCGGCACGCCGTAGGGCTTTTCCATGTGGGGGTCGATCTGGGCGTTGGTCTTCTCGGCGCGCTCGATCTGGCCTTCCACCTCGCGGATGGAGGACAGGTACTCGTCCAGCTTGCGGCGGTCCGTGGGACCGAGGGTGGCCTCGAGCTTGCGGGTGTCTTCGCTGACAAAATCGAGAATGCTGCGGCGATAGTCCGATTGCCGCGCCCGAGCCTCGGGATTGAGTGCCGCGCCGTTGCCAAACAGCCGTTCAAACAGCGCCCGCGGATCGAGAATGGGCGGCAGCGGTTGGGTTTCGCTCTTCCAGGCCAGGTTGTTGGTGTAGGCGCAGGAGTAGCCGGAATCGCAGTCGCCGGCTTGCCGCGCGTCTTCCAGGCCCACTTCGAGCGAGGGGAACCGCGTCTGGCCGGCCAGGCGCCTGGCTACAATCTGGTCGCAGGAAACACCGGCCTTGATATCCACGGTGGTCTTCTTGACCTGAATGCCGGTGAGGTACGACCCCGAGCAGCGGCCATGATCGCCCGCGCCATCGAGCAAAGCGCGGCCGGTGTTGTGGGTCAGGTTGCCCAACACGAGGATGTCGTCGCGGTGCGGCTCCATGGCCTTCAAGATGCGCGGCAACTCGCCCAGCGTGCCCTCGTAGCCGGGATTCCACTGGTTCATGATGATCCCGTTGGGCACATAGGCGAATGCCATGCGCAGCGGCGCCCGGGCAGCCCGCGCCTGGCCGATGGCCATGGCGGGAACCATGGCGTCCAGGAAAGGAAGTCCTACCGCCGCGCCCACGCCGCGCAAGAAGGACCTTCGATGAAGCGCCTTTCGCATGATTGTCATTTTCGAGCCACCTCCTTGGTTTCTGCCGGTGTTTGTGTTTGGATGAGTTCGCCGCGCCGCATCTGGAAGGGCGCGCTGCGCACAATTTCGTAAATCGCCGCCTGGAACGGATATCCCTGGTCCGCCAGCTTGCCGGTGATTTGATCGATCGCGCGCCGGTCGTAGGGTGCAATGCCGCGCCCGAGCGCATACATCAGGAGCTTCTCCACCAACGCGCGCGCAAACTGCGGGAGCATTGAGACCAGCGCCGCTCGCATCTCCGAGGGCGTGGCGAAAGTCTTGCCGTTGGGCAGCGTGCCGCTGGCATCCACCGGGAACTTGCCGTCCAGGGTCCGCCATTTGCCCACGGCGTCGTAGTTCTCGAGACTAAAGCCGAGCGGGTCCATCTTGGAGTGGCACGACGCACACACCGCGTTGGAACGGTGATTCTCCATCTGCTGGCGCAGGGAAAGCGAGGTCCCCACAGCGTCCTCGTCAATCGGCGGAACGTCGGGTGGCGGCGGGTCCGGCGGCGTTCCCAGGATCTCCTGCAGAATGTACTTCCCGCGAACCACCACCGAGGTGCGCGTGGCGTAGCTCGAAACCGTGAGTGGGCCGGCCTGCCCCAGCACGCCGCCCCGCTGGTCCGTGGTCAAGTCAACCTTGCGGAACTCGGGACCCTTGACGCCTTCGATTCCGTAATGGCGCGCCAGGCGTTCATTGAGAAACGAGTAGCGGGCGTCCAGGAAATCCTCCATCGGCCGGTTCTGCCTCAGGACGTAGTCGAAGAACAGGCTAGTCTCGGCGCGCATGGCGTCGCGCAACTCGGCGTCCCATTCGGGAAACTTCTGCGGATCGGGTTTCACCACGTCGAGGTTGCGGGTTTCCAGCCACTGGGCGGCGAAGTTGGCGGCCAGCGCGGAGAAGCGCTCGTCCGCCAGCATGCGCTTCACCTGGGCATCGAGCACGGCGGGGAAGTGGAGCTTGCCGGCCTCGGCCACACCCAGCAATTGGTTGTCCGGCATGGAGCTCCACAGGAAGAAGCTCAGCCGCGAGGCCAGCTCCACGTCGGAGATTCTGTGGACCGCGGTGGGGTCGGTGGGGTTGGGGTCGTGCTCGATGCGGAACAAGAAATTCGGCGAAACCAGCATGGCCTGGAGCGCCAGTTGAATCCCCTGATCGGCGGATTGGCCGTGAGCTTTGGCAATGGCGACGAACTTGACGAGTGAGGCCACTTCGGCCCTGGACACCGGGCGGCGATAAGCATAACGCGCGAGGTTGCCGACGATCCTCTCGACGCAGGCGGGGCCGGAATCGGGGTCGCAGATCAGGATACGGGCGCGGCTGGCCGGAGGGGCCTTGGGCTTGAAGGGACCCACGAACACGATGCCGTCGACGAACTTGTTGATCTTGGAGTTACGGAGGTCGCGCGGCGCCAGGGGCTGCACAAAATCGTCGTCGATGAAGCCCGCCCGGAATACGTGGTCGCCTTCGGGCAGCACCAGCCGCATCTCGGCTTCCGAGTAAGGTTGGAAAAAGACCAGCCCGGAAGGCTTGGTCTCCACCATCTTGCTGCCGATCAGTTTGCCATCCATCCAGAAGCCGAGCATCACCGGCTTGGCGTCCGCCGCGCGTTCGCCGGGCAATTCGAAGCGGACGGCGTACTCGCCATCGAAATCGATGCGATGGCTGCATTCGATGGAACTGGCATCCACGCGCCGGATGCGCCTGTCCTTGCTGGCGTATTCCACCGAGAACGGTTTGGGGAGCGGATCGGCCGCCACGGCGCGCGAGGCGATCCGCTCAGCCGCCTCCAGGTACTTCTCCATGAGCACGGGCGAGATGGTCAGGATATCGCCGATGTTGTCGAAGCCCTCGCCGGAATCGTCGGTGGGGAAGTCTTTTTGCGCCCGGTACTCCACGCCCAGGAGGTCGCGAATGGTGTTGGCGTACTCGTTCCGGTTGAGGCGGTGGGCGGTGACCCGGCCGGGATCGGGCTTGGTGTTGCGGTCCGCCTTGGCGAATTCACCCTGGAGGTACTTGACTAGGGTGTCGATCTCCGCCTGCTCCCGGGGCACGCCTTTGGGCGGCATCTCCCCAGCCCGGAGCTTTTGCAGAATCCGTTCCCAGCCTTCCCGCTTAGCGACCAGCGACGCCGGATCCAGGAACGCCTTGGCATCGAAGCCGCCGGGCGCCAACTGGCCGCTGTGACACGGGGCGCAGGTGTTTTCCAGAACGGGAGAGACGGCCTTCTGGAAAGAATCGGCGCCAGGCGCAGGAACCGCCGCCAAGATTCCAGCCACGGAAACGGCGAAAACCCAGTTGCCTCGGCGACGCAAACCCTTCCCTCCGGTGAACCGCGTTATTTCGATGTTACCACCGCAGGAAAGGACCCGAGAAAAGGCCTGACTTTAACAGCTTTGACCGAACAATCACTCCCGTGGCACGGCGGCGTCGCCGCTCACTCGAAAAGTCGTGTTATCTTAACGCCCAGGGGCAATTCTCAAGAGGGTTTTCAGCATGAACCGAGCGTACACAGGGGTGTTGGCCGTGTGGATCGCGGCGGGGGCGCAGGCGTTCGCCCAAGGTGGCGGGCCCGCGCAGAATCAGGGTGCCGACCCCGGACTTCTGTATCATCTGGGGCCGGATTCGCTTCCTCAGGAAGGCGTGCCAAAAGGCGAAATCCGAGGGCCGTTCGCACTGCCCAGCCAGGCGTATCCCGGCACGCAGCACACCTACTGGGTGTATGTCCCAGCGCAGTACGATCCCACGGTTCCCGCCTGCCTCATGATCTTCAACGATGGGCAGGCCTTTAAGTATCCGGAAGGCGACATCCGCGCGCAGAACGTGATGGACAACCTGATCTACCGGCGAGAGATTCCGGTGATGATCGGTGTGTTCATCAATCCCGGCCGCCGGCCCGATCAGCCCGAACCTAACCCCAGCGAGTGGGGCGACCGGACCACCAATCGCCCGACGGAGTACAACACGCTGGACGATAAGTATGCGCGCGTGATCACCGAAGAGTTGATGCCGGTGCTGAACAAGGAGTACAACATCTCGAAGGACCCGGAGCAGCACGGCATTGGCGGCGCCAGCTCAGGCGCCATCGCGGCCTTCACGGTGGCGTGGGAGCGGCCCGGCCAATTCCACAAGGTGCTGAGCATCGTCGGCAGCTTCGTCAACCTGCGCGGCGGGAATGCATATCCCGACATCGTACGCAAGAGCGAGAAGAAGCCCATCCGCATCTTTCTGCAAGATGGCCGCAACGACAATCGCGGCCAAGGCCGGGGCGACGGCGCCTACGACGAAACGCGCGACTGGTTTCTACAGAACGTGCGCCTGATGCAGGCGCTGACCGGGAAGGGCTACGACGTCAACTACACCTGGGGCATGAACCGCCACGGTCAGAAAATGGGCGGCCCGATCCTGCCCGAAATGATGCGCTGGCTATGGCGCGACCACGCCGTCTCCATGGACCCCAATGATACGGTGGAGCGCTCGCCAAACGCGGCTGCTAAAAGGCGGTAGGCCAAAAGGACGCACATGTGCGACCGCAGCGTGGCTGCGCCCGAGGATTCAAAATAACGCGCCGGCTAGGAACTCGACCTGGTTCGGAGCGAAGCGGAGCAAACCGCCGGCGCCCGAAATGTTGGCGGTCCACCGGGTATAGCGGAATTCCGGCAGGATACGAATACGGCCTCGGCCAATTTCAATGCCGCCCGCAACCGTCAGCCCGGGATAGAGCCGTTTTCTGAGATCGGATGGCTGGGTAGTATCTAGCGAGCTTGTGGTGCCGGTCTTCGTGACGAGAGTGCCGATGGTTTGTTCGCCAAGCCCGCGCACCGGCCCCACATAACGGAGGACTCCACCGCCCGCCACGTACGGCCGCACCACGCGGCCGAAGCGGTACTTGACCATTACCGGAAGGTCCCAGGAGTTGCCTTTCACGTCGATTGCGGAGTTGCTGAAATTGCCGTTGGCCGAATCGAAGTAGTTTACAATCCCGACATAACCCATGCGATGATACAGGGCGTCGACTTCGAACCCGAATGCGTCGGTCAACCGCCACTCGCCTGAGACTCCGAATGTATAGCGCCTGGTGGCGGCGGAGTACTCGGCACTGCCATGCAGACTCCCCGTAGCGCCGGTTTCAAAATACTGCGTCAAGGGAACTCCGAGTTTCAATCCGCCGTGAATGCTCTGGCCGCACACAGGCAGTGCAAACACGAACGCAAACAAGGCTGGGCGGTACAAACTCAATCGCCCCTCACACGCCGGCGTCAAACTCTCCAAGAAAGCTCCTGCAGATGCGCAAAATTGAGAACCGGTATTCCGTCACTGCTCAACGCCCTGTACAGGTTGAAATCGGCTGTAAGCACAGCACATTTGTGCTCCCGCGCCAAGGCCATAATGGCAGCATCAGTGAGACCCAGGCTTTCGTACCGTGCGCTTTGCGCGGCCCGAACACTTGGCATCCAAGGTTCTTCCAGAATGGCGAGCATGTCCTTCAGCTTGCGCCGGGCAAGAAGCCGTTCGCCACCCGTCAAGTCAGTCAGGTTGCTCACCTCGGCCATGACGTGCGCCGATGTATACAGAGGCTCAAAGCCGTCGAGCACGCGAAGCAAGAGCTGATAGTCGGATTTGGTGTATTGCGAGGTTCGTTTGAAACGCTCGATACGATCGGGATTGACACTACCTACGACGAAAAGCACGAGGAGATTCGTGTCAATCAGTAGTCCCGCACGGCGGTGGAGGCTGGACCAAAGATCGGCCGAACTCATTGAGGCAACGGCTCACGCAACTTCATGGCGACCAGATCGCCGTTGGCCGCATCAATCAGAAACAACTTGTATTCGAGAGGCCCCAATGCGAGGGTCCCAAGCGAAGAAACTACCTCCGTGAGCGACTTCTCGCGCGGATAGCCGAGCGTCACGCGCCACACTTCCCGACCCTTGTAAGTGTCCCGCTCAATCTCCTCGAGCCTGAAGGGCCTCTCGCCGAGCATGCCAGTTGCCTCTTGCTTCGCGAGATGAAAAGCCTGTTTGGAGTCAATCATCGTACCATCCTGAATCCATCAAGGTGACCTGAACCGGCTCTGGGCAGGAACCGATCTGCCCAAATCGGTTCACCCTCCTATAGTAACCGATCGGAACTCAACTCCTCGGCGCCGGCTCGTACACCGGCATCAGCCAGTGACGCCAGGCTTCGAGCCATCCGTGCCCCGCCTGGCTGTACAGATGGCGCAAGCCGGCGGTCAGCGGGCCGATCTCTCCGGCGCCTACCGGACGGTGGTCCACACGAATCACCGGGGCCACCTCCACCATGGTTCCGGTGAAGAAGATTTCGTCGCACACGTAAAGCTCGCTGCGGTCCACCGGGCGCTCGATCACCTCGACGTGCAGTTCTTCGCGCGCCAGCGCCATCACGGAATCGCGCGTGATGCCTTCGAGGATGTTCTCGCTGGCGGGCGGGGTGATCAGGCTGCCATGGCGCACCAGGAAGATGTTGGAACTGGCGGCCTCGGCTACGTGGCCGGACTCGGTGAGCAGAATAGCCTCGTCGAAACCGTTGCGGCGCGCGTCATCGCTGGCCAGTACGCCGTTGACGTACGATCCACAGATCTTGGCGCGGCCGGGGATGGCGTTATCCTCGATGCGCCGCCAGGAACTGACGCCCGCATGCAGGCCCTGGGAGCTATCCAGATAGGCGGGCGCGGGCATAGGCACAATGGCGAAGGCGTTCTGGTCGTCCGAGTGAATGCCGATCCGCTGGGACGACTTGTAGGCCAGCGGCTTGATGTAAACGTCGCCGCGGAAAGCGTTGCGACGCAGCAGGTCCGCGGTGAGCTCGCAGAGTTCGGCAGCCGAGGGCGGGACCTCGATGCGCAGTATGCCGCAGTTCTGCTTCCAGCGCACAAAATGCTCTCGCGGGCGCATCAGGAACAGTTGACTCTGCTGTTCGTTCCAATAGCCGCGGATGCCCTCGAAGACGCCCGTCCCGTAATTGAGCGCGTGGGTGAGGATGCCGACGCGCGCCTCGGAAAGGGGCGTCAGGCGGTTTTCGAAGAAGACGATGGTGTCGGGGCTCACGGCGTCCCCTTGCGGGCCTCTTCCCGGCCTTTGGCCAGCGCGGCCAGGTCCAGGTCGAACCACCGCTGGCTTTTCACCTTTTTACGCAGCGCACCGGTCACGCGCTCCTGGTCCAACAGGTCCATGGTTTCCAGCAGCGCCCCCAGCATCACGATGTTGGCGGCTTTCGCATTGCCAAGCTGGTCGGCCAGTTCGGTGAATGGCAGGGTGACCACGCGGACGTCCGGGCGCGCGCAATCCTCGGGCAGTTGTTCGGAATTGTAGAGGACGGTGCCGCCCGGTACGACGTTGGACAGGAACTTGCGGAGCGAGGGTTCGTTGAGCGCCAGTAGCACGTCGGGGCGCGAGACCAGCGGCGAATCGATGGCGGTGCTTGACAAGCGCACGTGGCAATTGGAGGTGCCGGAGCGCATCTCGGGACCGTAGGAAGGCAGCCACGAGACTTCGTAGCCCGCATCCAGGCCGGCTTCCGCCAGCACCTCTCCCAGCATCAGAACGCCCTGGCCGCCGAAGCCCGCTACCCGAATGCGTACATCGAGCGCGCGCGGCGGGGCGGCCGGCGCGTGCCCCTCGGAAGCCGCGGCGCCATCGCCATTCGCCACGCCCAGAATGCGCGGAATGTCATCGAGCGCCGGCGGCAGCGCGGGCGCGGGGCGGGCGGGCGCGTCCTTGGTGCGGTCGCGGAGGTTGGCCACGCGGAAGGTCTTGGTCATTTCCTGTTCCACGTAGCGCTGCGCCTCCACGGGCTGCATTTTCCAGATGGTGGGGCAGGGTGACAGCACTTCCACCAGCGAGAAGCCCAGGCCCTTCACCTGGTTTTCCACGGCGCGGCGCAGCACGCGGGCCGCCTGCATGATCTGCTTGTTGTTGCCCAGCGCCACGCGCTCGAGATAGATCGGCGCTTCCATGGACGCCAGCAACTCGCAAACGTGCAAGGGGAAGCCCTCGTTCCACTGGTTGCGGCCGAAGGGCGAGGTGGTGGTCTTTCCGCCGAGCGGCGTGGTGGGAGCCATCTGCCCGCCGGTCATGCCGTAGATGCCGTTGTTGACGAAGACCACCGTGATGGGTTCGCCGCGGTTGGCGGCGTGGACGATCTCGGCGGTGCCGATGGCCGCCAGGTCGCCATCGCCCTGGTAGGCGATTACGATGCTATCCGGCCGGCTGCGCTTGACCCCCGTGGCCACCGCAGGCGCGCGCCCGTGCGCCACCTGGATGTTGCCGACATCGAAATAGTAGTAGGCGAACACGGAGCAGCCCACCGGGCTGATGAGCACGGTGCGCTCCTGCACGCCCAGCTCGTCGATGGCCTGAGCCAGCAGCTTATGTATGATGCCGTGTCCGCAACCGGGGCAATAGTGGGTCTGGTGCTGCAACTCCGCCTTGCGGTCGTAGACGTCGTAGAAGCTCGAGGCCTTCTCGTGGACGACGGTGTAATCAGCCATGGATCAGCACCTCCTGCGCCGCGAATTTCCGCTCGACAAACGCCAGCACCTCCTCGGCCGAGGGAACATTGCCGCCCATACGGCTGTAGAACTCGACGGGGCGGCGGCCCTCCAGCGCCAGGCGCACATCGTCCACCAACTGCCCGTTGCTGAGTTCCACGACGGCGAACGCCTTGGCGCGGCGGCTGAGTTCGCGAATCTGGGCCACGGGGAAGGGGAACAAGGTAATGGGACGAAGCAGTCCCACGGCTATGCCGCGGGCGCGGGCCAGCTCCACCACGGCTTTCAAAACGCGGCCCACGATGCCGTAGCCCACCAGCACAAAATCGGCGTCGTCGGTGCGCCAGCATTCGACGCGGACCGCTTCACGCTGGGCGCGCTGGTACTTGGCTTCCAGCTTGAGAAGGTGCCGCTCCATCACGTCGGCCTCCAGGATAAGAGAGGTCACCATGTTGCGCCGGGTCTCGGCGGTGCCCATGACGGCCCACTCCGGCGGCGGCGGAAGGAAAGCGCGCGAGGCGAACTCCACCGGCTCCATCACCTGCCCGATGTTGCCGTCGGCCAGCACCACCACGGGGTTCCGGTACTCATCGGCCAGGTCGAAAGCCAGGGTGGTGAGGTCGGCCATTTCCTGCACGGAGGCGGGCGCCAGCACCAGGGTGCGATAGTTGCCGTGGCCGCCGCCTTTGACGATCTGGTTGTAGTCGCCCTGCTCGGGCGCGATGTTTCCGAGGCCCGGGCCGCCGCGCATGATGTCCGCCACCACGCAGGGCAGCTCCGCGCCGGCCAGGTAACTAAAGCCTTCCTGCATCAGGCTGATGCCCGGCCCGCTGGAGGCGGACATGGCGCGCACGCCCGCCGAAGCCGCGCCGAAGATCATGTTGATGGCCGCTACTTCACTCTCGGCCTGCAGGAAGATGCCGCCGGCTTGCGGCAGGTAGAGCGCCGCCGCCTCGGCGATTTCGCTGGCCGGCGTGATGGGGTACCCGTAATACGCCCGGCAGCCCGCCAGGACCGCGGCCTTCACGATGGCTTCATTGCCCTTGCACAGTTGTTTCGGCATCGCTTTTCTCCATGCGCTTCAGGCCGCCTTCGGTTGCAGGACCAGCCTCAGGACGGTGATTCCGCCCGGCTCGGGGCAGACGAAGAAACAGATGCCGCAGCCCGTGCAGCCCGCCCCCAGGTACTCGGCCGGATGGTAGCCGTAATGGTTCAGATGGTCCGCAAGTCGAAGTACTTTCGGCGGGCAAGCCTCGATGCAAAGGCCGCACCCCTTGCACTCTTCCGCATTCATATCGACCCTTCCCCGGTCGGGTTTTCCATCGGTTGCCATGCCCCTTGCCTCCAAAACCTCATCGGAACACATTTCGCCAAGGATGCCAAGTTACGGCCGGCGGCCGCCGAAGACCGCCAGCTCAAAAACCTTCAGATAGCAGTCTACGTCGGTGAAACCGATGCCGCGGAGCCATGCACACTGCTCTTCGACGGGCGCCAGGATGTTGGCGTCCTTGTCCGGGCGGTCATAGTAGAGCCGGGCCACCTCTTCGCGGGTCTGGGTGGGGTGATGGCGGTGGAGCGAGTCGATGAACATCTCGTGGTCGAGCGACTCGAGCGCCAGCGGGATGGCGGCGCGCACGCCCTCCAGGTAGGTGGCGGCCAGGGACTCAGATTTCCAGATGTGATCGGTGCGGTCGGGCATGTTCAAGAACATGATTTTAGCAATAGCTGCTATAGTCTTGATTATTCAGGAGCCTTTACATGGAACCTCTGTCACGACGCGCGTTCTCGAAACTGATGGCTGCCGCGACCCTCGCGGGGCAGGCGCACGCCGCAACCATGCCAACGCGCACGCTGGGCAAGATCGGATTCAAGGCCGGCATTCTCGGCTTCGGCGCCCAATACATTGCGGGCACCGAGCAGGCCAACGTGGACCGGATCGTGGCCGAAGGCATCGAGGCGGGGCTGAACTACGTCGACACCGCCCCCAACTACGGCAACTCCGAGGATCTGCTGGGAAACGCCTTGCGGGGCAAGCGCGACAAGGTATTCCTGGCCACCAAGATCGAGGATCCCACGCGCGAGGGCGCGCTGACCGAGGTGCGTAACAGCCTGCGCCGGCTTCAGACGGACCACCTTGACTGCGTCCTGTTTCACAACATTGCCCGCGACGACCGGTGGCCCGACTTCGACAAGTTGCTTTCCAAGGGCGGCGCGCTCGATGGCCTGGTGGAAGCCCGGAAGCAGGGCATGATCCGCCACATCGGCTGCAGTACCCACACCAGCCCCGCGCGCGTGATTCGCGCGTTCGAAACCGGCGAATTCGACCTCGTGCAGTCCATTCTGAACTTCGTGGACCACCAGATCTACCATCTGGAGGAACGGCTGCTGCCCGAGGCGCGCAAGCGGAACGTTGCCATCGTTGCCATGAAGGTGCTGGGCGGGCCGACCGGCGACAATGCCGTCTGCCGTATCGGCGCGGAAGACCGCGTGGCGAGTATGCGGTATGCCTGGGGAATCCCCGGCGTGGCGGTCTCGATTGTGGGCTTCCGCAAGCCGGCCGAACTTCGGGAAGCCCTGGACGCCGCTTTGGCGTACAAGCCGCTGAGCGCCGCTGAACTCGCGGCCCTGGAAGAGCGCGGCAAGGCGATCGCCGAAAAGTGGGGCCCCAGCCGCGGGCCGGTGACGTAACGGCGCGGCCGCTTTCGACGCGTCCAGCTTCAACTACACGCGCAATTCTCGTGGCACGTGCTGGCGATACACCTTGATTTTCGACTCATCCTTCCGGGCGGCGGCGAGGTCGTAGGCAACCTGCATTCGCAACCACGTTTCCGGCGTGCTGCCGAATGCCTTGGACAACCGGATAGCCATCTCGGGGCTGATGCCGGACTTGCCGTTGATCACGTTGTTGAGCGTCTGGCGGGTGACCCCGAGGACCTTCGCCCCGGCGGTAACGGACAAGCCCAACGGCTCAAGGCAATCATGCCGGACGATGCGGCCGGGATGGACCGGGTTTTTCATTGGCATGCCGTTTTCTCCTTCTAGTGGTAGTCGATCAATTCAACGTCAAAGGCGTCGGTTCCTTCAAAACGGAAGACGATGCGCCAGTTGGCGCGAACCGTCACAGACCACAACCCTTTCAGATCGCCTTTGAGCGGGTGAAGGCGATACCGTGGAACATCCAAGGCTTGAGGCGTTGTAGCGGTGTCGAGAACGGAAAGGACTCGCTCAACCGTATCCACCAAATCAGGCCGAATCCCGCTCCGGTCACCACGTTCATAGAGGCGTTTTAGGCCGCGGTGCTTGAAGCTCCTGACCATCAGTATACAACGTAAAGTGTATCTTGTCAGTTGTCAAGTTCGTCAACTGCTCCTTCGTTCAGCTTGCCCTTGGCCGGCGCCGTACCGGGAACGCTCGGCACGCCGTACAATGATCTCTTGGCCCGGCGAAGATTTTTCGTGGATGCCGTGCGCGGCGGCATGGCGGAACTGCGCGGCGAGGAGGCTCGCCACCTGACTCGCGTGCTCCGCGCGGAAGCGGGGCAGCGCTTCGAAATCTCCGACGGCGAGGCGGCCTATCTGGCGGAAATCGCGGAGGCGCGCGGGCCGCGCGTGGTTTTTCGCGTCATCGAGCCGCTGGACACGCCGGCGATGCCCCTCCATATTACGCTTTGCGCCGCGCTGATCAAGTTCGACCGCTTCGAATGGATCGTCGAAAAGGCTACCGAGTTGGGCGTCGAGCGCATCCTCCCGGTGGAGGCGGAGCGCAGCGGGAAGGGGCTGCTGGAAGCCTCACGCAAACGAGCCGAACGATGGGTCCGCATCGCGAGGGAAAGCAGCCAGCAAGCGCGGCGCGCGCGCGCGCCGGAGATTCTGCCGGCGGTCGGCTTCGAGCGATCGCTCGCCGAAGAGGCGGACTATCGCTACTTTCTGGAAGAGACCACCGCGCCTCCGTTATTGCGAGTGTTGCGAGTATTGCCGGCATGCCGCGCCGCCTTGCTCACGGGCCCCGAGGGCGGCTGGACCGACGCCGAGCGACAGCTTGCCGCCACCGCGGGATGGCAGCCGGTTTCGCTCGGTCCGCAAGTGCTGCGCGCGGAAACGGCTGCCATGGCGGCCATCGCGGTGCTTGTCAACGCCTGGATCGCATAAACCACTACAATAAAAGATGGGGATGAGGGGCTGGAGTGGGCCTGGCGCTGAACTTAATCGTAACCGTCATTTTTGTTGCCGTTCAGTGGCGCATCGCATTAGTACTGCTGCGGCTGGCCGGGCGGCGCACCGCCGCGCGCGGCGCGGTATTTCTCTTCGAAGCATTGTTGCTGGCCGGGTACTCGTTCAGTTTTTCGGAACTGGTTCCCCACCTGGGAATCCCCGGGCATATCGCCCTGATCCTGGGCGCCGGTATCCTGGCTTATCTCCTCACCGCTACCGCCGTTCTGGCGGTGTACCTGGCGTTCAAAGCCATTTCGAAGCAACTGGGCGCCGAGGTGAACCCGGGCCGCCGGCGCGCGCTCAACGCCGCCGGCAACGTCTTGATGGCCGCTCCGTTCGCGGTGATGGGTTATGGCGCCATGATCGAGCGCCTGGATTTCCGGGTGCGGGAAGTGGACGTGCCGCTACCCGGTTTGCCGGTGGATCTCGATGGCCTGCGCATCCTGCAGCTCAGCGACATCCACTTGAGCGCGTTCCTCCACGAGTCCGAGCTGGCGAGGGTGATCGACATGGCCCTCGAGCTGCGGCCGCACGTCGCCGTGGTCACCGGAGACCTCATCTCATTTCGCGGAGACCCATTGGATGCCTGCATCCGGCAGCTCGCGCGGGTCAAGAGCGACGCCGGCATATTCGGGTGCATGGGCAATCACGAGCGTTACGCCCGCGTGGAGGGCCGCGTGGTGGAAGCGGGCGCACGCGCCGGTATTCGTTTCCTGCGCGGGGAAGCGCAAACGCTGCGCTTCGGGAACTCGGTTCTCAACCTGGCCGGCGTGGACTATCAATCCCTGGCCGAACGAGGGCACTATCTGCGCGGTGCGGAGCGCCTGAGGGTCCCCGGCGCCGTGAACGTGCTGCTCTCGCACAATCCCGACGTGTTTCCGGTGGCGGCCCGGCAGGGATATAATCTTATCCTTGCGGGGCACACGCATGGCGGACAGGTCACGGTCGAAATTCTGGATCAATCCATCAGTCCCGCGCGGTTCTTCACTCCTTATGTTTACGGGCTCTTCCGCGCCGGAAATTCGGCGGCGTATGTCACGCGCGGCATCGGGACCATCGGCATCCCGGCCCGCATCGGAGCGCCCCCGGAAATTTCCGTACTGCGGCTGAGAAAGGCATAGTCCCACTTCCCGTGCGTTATCTCATCGTGAGCGACCTACATTCCAATTGGCAGGCGCTGGAGGCCGTGGTTCGCGAAGCCGCCGGCGGCTACGACCAGGCGCTCTGCTGCGGCGACCTGGTGGGCTACGGGGCCGATCCCAACCTGGTGGTGGATTGGGTGCGCGCCAGTTGCGCCGTGGTGGTGCGGGGCAATCACGACAAGGTCTCCACCGGCCAGGAGGATCTGGAATGGTTCAACCCCGTGGCGCGCAAGTCGGCGCTCTGGACGCAGGAGAACCTGACGCCCGCGAATATAGAATATATCCGCGCCCTCCCCAAAGGCCCGGTTCTGCTGGACGGCTTCCAGGTGTTGCACGGCTCGCCGTTCGATGAAGACGAATACGTGATGGCCGCCGGCGAAGCCAGTCAGGCTTTCGGCTACCTGGAGAGCCGGCTGGCCTTTTTCGGACACACGCACGTACAGGGCGGCTTCATCTGGAACCAGTCGCGCGTGGAGACCATCCTGGCAACGTCCGCGCGCAGGCGCCGGCAGGAGATGAAGATCGATGCCGAATGCGGCTACCTGGTGAACCCGGGTTCGGTCGGCCAGCCGCGCGACAGCGACCCGCGCGCGGCCTACGCGCTCTACGATTCCAGCGCGCGCACGGTCGTCTATGGCCGCGTCGCTTATGACGTGGCGGCCGCGCAGAAGAAGATCCGCGAGGCGGGCCTGCCGCCGATTCTGGCGGACCGGCTGGGCAAGGGGCGGTAGGTTCCGAGCGGGACAAATCACCGGCGACAAGATCGCCGGCGCCACCAACTGTTACAATTCTGGTTCTGCATGGGTAATCGGGTCTCGTTGTTCGTCACCTGCATTGTCGACCAGCTTTTTCCCAAAGTCGGCATGGATATGGCCGAGGTCCTGGAACGCCTCGGCTACGAAATCGATTTCCCGGAGCGCCAGACCTGCTGCGGGCAGCCGGCTTTCAACAGCGGCTATCGCGACGAGGCGCGCACCGTGGCGAGGCATTTCCTGGACACGTTCGAAGCCTGCGAATGCATCGTGGCGCCTTCCGGCTCCTGCACCTCGATGGTGACGCATCACTTCGCCGAGCTATTTCAGAAGGAGCCGGAGACGCTCGCGCGCGTACATTCCCTCGAAAAGCGGATCTGGGAGTTCTCCACGTTTCTCACCGAGGTGGCGGGTGTGGAAGACGTGGGGGCGCGCTTGGAGGATGTGGTCACGTTCCACGATAGCTGCCACGGGCTGCGCGAGCTGGGCATCAAGGACGCGCCGCGCCGTCTGCTGGCCCGTGTGCGCGGCCTGGAGTTGCGGGAAATGCAGCCGGCCGAGGAGTGTTGCGGGTTCGGCGGCACGTTCGCGGTGAAGTTCGCGGAGCTTTCCGGCGCCATGGCCCGCACCAAAATCGACGCCATTCTGAACACCGGCGCCACGACCGTGGTGGCGCTCGATCTGAGTTGCCTGATGCAGATCCAGGGAGCGCTCTCGCGGGCCGGATCGCAGGTGCGCACCATGCACCTGGCGGAGGTCCTGGCGAGCCGCTGAGGTCATATGTCGGTCGAATTCGATCGCAAGATTCACAACACGCTGGCCGACGCCAATCTGCAACTGGCCATCTACACCGCCACCGCGCGGCTGAAAGACAAGCGCGCCGAGACCGTCGCGCCGGATGCGCTGCCCGATTACCAGGAGCTGCGGACGCAGGCCAACGCGGTCAAGAAGCACACCATCGAGAACCTGGATTACTATCTGGAGGAATTCGAGCGCAACGTCGAAGCCCACGGCGGCAAGGTGGTGTACGCCAAGGATGGCACGGAAGTCGCCGATTTCGTGCTGGGGCTGGCCAAGGACCGCGGGGCGCGGCTGATCGTCAAATCCAAGTCGATGACCACCGAGGAGGTGGATCTCAACGAGCGCCTGGAACACCACGGGTTGGAATCGGTGGAGACCGATCTGGGCGAATACATCATTCAACTGGCGCACGAGCGGCCGTACCACATCGTCGCGCCGGCGCTGCACCTAACCCGGTACGATGTGGCCGATCTTTTCACCAAGCGGCTAAACGTTCCGCGCGAGACGGTGATCGAGAAGCAGACCGCCATTGCCCGCAAGGTGTTGCGGCAGAAGTTTCTGGCGGCCGATATCGGGATCAGCGGGGCGAATTTCCTGGTGGCCGGCTCGGGCGCCGTGGTGCTGGTGGAGAACGAAGGCAACATCCGGCTCACCACCTCCGCGCCCAAGATCCACATCGCGATCGCGGGCATCGAGAAGATGATTCCTCGCGCGCAGGACCTGGCTGTGTTCCTGAAATTGCTCGGCCGCAGCGGCACCGGCCAGTTGCTCACTGTATACACGTCGTTCCTGAGCGGCCCGCGGCGCGGCGGCGAGATCGACGGTCCCGACGAATTCTACGTGGTGCTGCTGGATAACGGCCGCACGCGGCTGCTGCCCGACCGCGGCAAGCGCCAGTCGCTTTACTGCATTCGCTGCGGCGCGTGTTTGAACGCCTGCCCGGTCTACCGCAAGATTGGCGGCCACAGTTTTCCTTGGGTCTACTCGGGGCCTATCGGAGCCATCATCACGCCGCAATTCATGGGGGTCTCGCACGAACCCGGCCTGCCGTTCGCTTCCAGCCTTTGTGGAGCGTGCGCCGAAGTGTGTCCGGTGAAGATCGACATTCCGAAGGTGCTGCTGGAGTTGCGCTCGGACGTGAAGAAGGCCGAGGTTCGCGAGAAGCGGAACCGCCTGGAGAAACTGGCGTTCCGCGCCTTCGCCTGGCTGATGACCCATCCGCGGCTGTACGAAATGGCGGGAAAGCTGGCGGCATCCGCGGCGCCGCCGGATGGCTCCGGTTGGATAAAGAGCGTTCCCGCTCCCATGAACATTGGGCCTCTGCGGGCGTGGCTGAGCCAGCGCGACCTGCCGCCGGCGCCGGCGCGGAGCTTCCGCGAAATGTGGAGGCGCCGCTGATGTCGCGCGACAACATCCTGCACCGTATACGCACCGCGCTCGGCCGCAGCGCCGGGCAGGCGGTGGCCGATCCGCCGCCGGCGCGCATACGCGTCCCCGATGTCGATATGGAGAAGCGCATCGCGAGCATGTTCGCCGCGATCGAAGCGCTGGCCGGGAAGACCCATCGCGCCGCCACGCCCGCCGACGCGCGCGCGTTCGTGGCCGCCGCCATCGAGGGCAAGAGCGCCGTGGCCTCCAATGCGCCTTTCTTAGTCGAGTGCGGAATCGCGAGCCTGCCCGGCGTGCGCTCCGGCATCACCGATCGCGAGGAGCTGCGCGGGTTGTGCGCCACGGCGGATGTGGGCATCACCAGCGCGGATTACGCGCTCGCCGACACCGGCTCGCTGGTGATGATCGCCAGCACGAATGAGGCGCGCCTGGTTTCGCTGCTGCCGCCGGCCCATATCGCAGTGGTGCCGCGCGCCCGCATTCTGACGGGCCTCGATGAACTATTTTCCGTCGTACCGAATCCCGCCGACGTGGCCAGTTCGATGGTGCTGATCACGGGTCCCAGCCGCACCGCCGATATCGAGCAGATCCTGGTGCGCGGCGTTCACGGCCCGGGCCAGATCACGGTCGTGGTGGTAGGATGAACCAATTGGTAAGATAGGCGTTTCCCATGCATGAACATTCCAAATTTTTGCTAGCCGATAGTCAGATCCCCACGGTCTGGGTCAACGTGTTGCCGTCGCTTCCGGAGCCGATGGCCCCGCCGCTGAATCCGCAAACCCGCTTGCCGCTCGGGCCGGAGGACCTGGCTCCCATCTTCCCGATGGAGCTGATCCAACAGGAATTCTCGCCGCAACCGGAGATCGACATTCCGGGCGAGGTGATGGACATCTACCGCTTGTGGCGGGCCACGCCGCTCTACAGGGCGCGGCGTCTCGAAAAGGCGCTCGACACCCCGGCGCACATCTATTACAAATACGAAGGCACCAGCCCGGCGGGCAGCCACAAGCCCAACACGGCCGTGGCGCAGGCGTATTACAACAAGCGCGCCGGCATCAAGCGGCTGGCCACCGAGACCGGCGCCGGGCAGTGGGGCAGCGCGCTGGCTCTGGCCTGCCGCCTCTTCGGGATGGACTGCACGGTCTACATGGTGCGCGTCAGCTACGATCAGAAACCGTACCGCCGCATGATGATGCACGCCTGGGGCGCCGAGGTCTTCCCCAGCCCCAGCGATCACACCAACTCCGGCCGCGCCATGCTGGCTGCATCGCCGGATTCGCCCGGCAGCCTGGGCATCGCCATCAGCGAAGCCGTGGAGGACGCGGCCACGCATTCCGACACCAACTATTCGCTGGGCAGCGTGCTGAACCACGTCATGCTGCACCAGACGGTCATCGGCCAGGAAGCCAAGCTGCAGATGCAGCAAGCCGGTGAAGAGCCCGACGTGGTGATCGGCTGCTTTGGCGGCGGCAGCAACTTCGCTGGCCTGGCATTGCCGTACGTGCTGGATCGCTTTGCCGGCAAAGGCCCGCGCCTGTTGGCCGTCGAACCGGCCGCTTGTCCCAGCCTCACCAAGGGCACCTTCACTTACGACTACGGCGACACCGGCAAGCTGACGCCGCTGATCAAGATGTATACGCTGGGGCACGATTTCGTCCCACCCGGCATACACGCCGGCGGCCTGCGCTACCACGGCGCCTCGCCGCTGCTCAGCCACCTGCTGAAGCTCGGCCACATTGAAGCCAGGGCTTACCTGCAGCTACCCGTATTCGAGGCGGCCATCCAGTTCACGCGCAACGAAGGGATTCTACCGGCGCCCGAATCGGCGCACGCCATTCGCGCCGCCATGGACGAAGCCATCGCCGCGCGCGAAGAAGGCAAAGCCAGAGTGATTCTCTTCAATCTGAGTGGCCACGGCCATTTCGACCTGGCGGCGTATGAGAACTACCTGTCGGGCAAGCTACAGGACTACGAGTATCCGGGAAGAGACGTGGAGAGGGCGCTGGCGATGCTGTAGGGCGGCTCGGGCCGGCGGCAGTACACTGCGAAATGCAGATCTCACGTGCAAGGGCTTGGACACCGAGTGTATGTGGCCGCCGGCTAGCGGGAGTTTACTGCGAAGGACCGAAACAAGAGTATAAGTAGTTGTTTCGGAACGGGTTGGGAACCGGCCATCGTATTACCCACGCGGGGTAATAC
>Ga0209039_10001343_pt1 | contig 23193 bp, 22 predicted proteins | sample BogFormECP12_OM1_FD_188238 | JGI IMG/M metagenome (GOLD analysis project Ga0209039, IMG submission 188238) | Bog forest soil microbial communities from Calvert Island, British Columbia, Canada - ECP12_OM1 (SPAdes) (version 2) | ecosystem: Environmental > Aquatic > Freshwater > Wetlands > Bog ... | reverse complement strand
ACAAAAATGTCCCCGCCACCATCCTGGGTAATAAAGCCGAAGCCCTTAGCATCGTTGAACCACTTCACTGTTCCTTGTGCCATGTGTACAAACTCCTTTTTCAGAATTGAATGCTATGACGATAATCTCCGGAGAACCGTTATCTCATGTTACGTAGACGGAAGTCAATACCGGTTGTCGTCCAGCTACCAAAGTAGAACTGAGCTTCCTCCCTGAAGTGCTTATGCTTAGGTAGCTTCACTTCATGCAACATTCGAAATGGCAATCGTGAGGGCAGATTAAGAAGAAAGGCAGAGCAATTTCCTGAATTCTGTCTTTTCTAATGCAACAGCAAATGGATCTTATTACTTAAATTTCTTTTAACTGCCACGACCGGCAGAGCCCGGAGCGAGGAGGAGAAGAGAGGGGGCACCGGTACCGGATGTTGACATCATCTGTAAGGTACCCCCGTAAAGTTGCTCGCGCTATGCCATCTCCAGTAGCCTTTTCGCATTGCCTCCCAGCATCAGGTCCTTGCTCTCTGCGTCCAGGTCCAGATTTTTTATGTTCTCGATGTAGTCTTTTATCAGCATAGGCCCTTCTACAGGCGGCCAGGGGTGTTCGATGCGGTCCGCGCCCCCGGCGAACTCCTGCGGATAATCCGTGCCGAAGACGAGGCGACTTGGATGAATGCCGGTCAAGGCGCACTTTACGGCGTTCATTCCTCCATGATGGCCGGCCAGATTGAAATAGATCCTGCGAAAGTAATCATCGAATTTTTGCCGGTTGCGGGTACCGGGGCCGCCGGGGGAGCCAAACCAGTATTCTATGCGCTCCCTGACTGCGGCAATGCCGCCTCCCTTATGGCTGATTACCAGCGTGAGGTTTGGAAAGTCATCGAGAACACCGCTCAGTATGATGCGGATGGTGGCCACCATCAGATCTAGTTCTCGCCCTGCGCTCCTGTAAAGATCATACGGCGCCTCGAGAATACTGAAGCCCTTCGGCACCCCGCTGGGATGAATAAAGACTGGAACGTCCAACGAACAGACCTTTTCGTAGAAGGGATAGAGTTCTTTCGCATCCATGGAAAGACCGCTGACCTGCGAGCGTATGACAACCCCTTTCATTCCAAGGCCCGTTACAGCGCGATCCAGTTCCTCGAACGCCGCCTGCCCTCCGAGAGGGGGTATAGGCGTCAGACCGACGAACTTGGAGGGGTATTTCTTCATTATCTCCGAGACGTCGTCATCCCAGATTTTCGCTTCCTGCAGCGCTGTCTTCGGGTCGTCACTGCTTCCAGCAATAGAAAGGACGCTCATGTCGATGCCGACCGCGTCCATGATCCTCAGATGCTCCTCCACGTCGCACGTTTCCGGGTGCATGGTCACGCGGGGCTTACCGAATTCATAAGAAATCGTCCTCTCCCCCTTCTTTCCTCCCTTCTGCAGCCACAACTCCTCGGGAATGTAGTGATGTTCAAAATCTATAACCATGGTATTCCTCCTTTTTCGGAACGGGTGTTCATCTGACCCTCGCGGGACATCCGACGAATGACCACACTATCATAGCCTTCTCACAGGAAATCCATACTCGCGATTGTACCTTTGGCGAGCATCAATGTAAAAAAGAAGCAAAGTACATATGGGAAAGACACGATACAAGGGGAAACGGGGGCCGGGGAGCTTATCGCTCCCCGATATACGCCTATATCGACCGCTCCACTTCAATCTAAGCACAGGCTAGTATCCTTGTTTCGCGAGAAAAAAGATGCAAAATCCGGCCAAGAGTATAGAGCAAGAAAGGGCCGCCACTACGGCCCCGAAACCGGATACCTGCAGTAGGAAACCGCCTATAGCCGGAGAGGCCATCGCCATGAAAGAGGCTACCGCCGAGCCGACGCCACTGGCGGCCCCTACGGAGCCTTCGGGCACTATACTGTGCAAAAGGGTGTGGATCATCAACAGAGCCGGCTGCTGCGCACATAAGGCGATAATCAATACCCCAAAGGCCCGATAGGGATCGCTTATGACATTGCCTCCAATATACATCATGACCCCGGCAATGACGCACAAACCGGTGCAGAAAGGTGCCCTTCTCATGCGCCGGTCGGAGAAATACCCCATCGCCAAGTTCGTTAACGCCGCAAAGGCAAATGTCAGGGAATAGAGGTAGCCTGCGGCCTGGAAGGAGAAGTGGTGGGCGGTCCTGAAATAGGTGGGCATCCAGGTAGTCCAGCCCCAGAAGAAAAACGCGCTGCACCCCCAGCCGACTGCTAACAGCCAAAAACGGTAATTACGGAGAAATGCCTCATTCCCTCCTGTTTTCGGCACCTCCTTTGTCTTCGCCAAACTGCCTTCTTCTATATGCCTTATCTCTGCCTCGGCGACCCAGGGGTGCTGACGCGGCTTGTTCCTCATGAGAAAGATCAAAAGCGGCAAGGGTATCACGATGGAGATGGCAGCGAGGCCGAAGAAGACCCCCCGCCAGCCGCCTGCGGCCACAATGGCTACAACCAGAGCCCCGGCCACGGCAGGTCCGATGGGTACCCCGTTGAGCCAGATGGAAGTGGCGCGGGCCCGCTCCTTTACGGGAAACCAGTTTGCGACAAAGGCATGGGCGGCCGGATACGTCACCCCCTCGCCAATACCAAGAATGACCCTCGCCCAGATCAAGGCGCCTATGCCTTGAGCGATGCCGCTGAGAAACAGCGTCACGCCCCAGATGATTATGCCCGTAATCGCGCATATGCGGGGGCCGAACCTCTTGACGACGTAGGCCCAGCCGAACTGGCAGATCGAATAAGACACGAGGAAGCTGGACATCAGAAGACCGACGAGCGCGGGCTTTCCGATCAGGTCCATGTCTTGCAGAAACGGCTTGTTCGATATCAAGACGGAGACACCGACCTTATCCACCATGCTGATTATGTTGATAATGAATAACGGAATGGTAATCAACAACCAACGAAGATTGGGGATTTTTACCCGTGTTGCTGTTCCCTCCAGAACCAGAGCCTGTGCCATTTTTACCCTCCTTGTAATCGGCAACGTACGCGAAAAAGGACCGACTGCCCTCCGCTATGCCATCACTTCTGAAAGGCTTCTATTAGGAGGTTCTCTTTCTGTGGTCTCTGGTGGAAATCCGCCGGTTAGCCCGGGCACAAAACCCCACCCAGAAGCTATGAAGATCTTTACTCGGGCTTACGCCCCGGTTCGACATGATTATTTGGTTCTATTTCACTATCGGCTCAATTTCCTCCGGAGTATATATTATACTTACCGGTAGTCCTATCCCATAGGCCCCGCATTGTCAATAAAAAAATAACACAAAGAAAGTATCTGGGAAGGATAAGCGAAACTGAGGCATTGCGGTGGATGGACGTGCTCCACGGGAAGTAACTGAATCGCCTCGGAGCCTCATTGATTTACGTTCTCAATGCTACGAGTGGCAATCTTCACAGATCACGTCACCCCTTGGCTTTAACGCTTGTAGGTGGACGAGATACGCCCCCTTCCTCCACAAATCGATAACCTCGACAAAAAAGCAGGATTTCAATCCGTTATCATTGATGCGTTCCTTCGATAATTGTGATATAAACCAAAATGATCAGGGGGCAAGTTCTGTGAAGGGCTGGAGCCAACGGGTCATTGGTTGAAACAAAAAGAGGCTATCATGAAAAAGGGAATGATCATTGTGACCATGGTAGTTGCTCTGATTGTGGTCTTTCATCTGCCGGTGTTCGCGCAGCAAAACATCACGCCCGACCTAAGGGCCGTGCCCGATGGAAAGGGATGGAAGGGTAGCATTGGCGCCACGAAACTCGTTGAGAAGGATGGCGCGGCGGCCATCGAGTTCAACACGCCTGATAAACAGAATGTCGTCTGGCTCGATGGATTCGAGTTCAGCTCCGGTACCATCGAGTTTGATGCAAAGGGCCAGAGCGGGCCGCCACAGAGCAGCTTCGTCGGCGTGGCTTTCCGTGTGGTGGATGCAAAGACTCACGATGCGATCTATTTCCGACCATTCAATTTTCGGGCGGCTAATCCCGAAAATAAATCGCACGCTGTGCAGTATATCTGCGAGCCGCAGTGGCCGTGGCAAAAGCTGCGGAAGGAAAAGACGGGCCAGTTCGAGAAACCCATCGAACCCGCGCCCGATGGAGATGCCTGGTTTCACACCAAGGTCGTCATCGAAAAGCGCCAGGTGAAAGTCTTCGTCAATGGCGCAACCGAACCATCGTTGGTGGTCAATGAACTCAGCGACCGCACCGGAGGCTCCGTTGGCCTTTGGTGGAATGGCTACGGCGTCATCGCCAACCTGGAGATCATGCCAGCAAGATAAAAGGAGAAAGGGGGTCATTCACCAGGACCTGTCTGCCGCCAGGCAGAAGACTCCGAAGGAAGGTGTGTATGGGTCACCTTATGGTGCGAAAGCTCTTTGGTGTTGGTCCGATAGGAGCAGGCATCACCCTCATTCTTTTGGCAGTGGCTATTCGTGTAGATCGCGCGCTGGGTCACCCGGAAATACTCAGGTACGGGTCGCTGATGCAGATGCTTGGCGTTCTCTCGATCTGCGCCGGACTGGTCCTTCTTTTTTGGAGCATGTACACGCTCCGGAACTGGTGGGCAAAAAATCGACTTTGCACCACCGGTCCCTTCCGGTGGTTTCGCCATCCCATGTATGCTGCCTGGATCACGTTCGTATCTCTGGGTATCGCCCTCTATCTCAACTCCTGGATTCTCCTGGCATGGGCGGTGTCCGAGCACCCCGTGTGGCACTGGCTTGCGATGCGAGAGGAAAAAGTCATGGTCGAGCATTTTCAAGACGAATACCGTGCATATGCTGAACGAACAGGACGGTTTGTCCCTCGGCTATGGAATCCCTGGCACTCGTAGCCCTACTGAGCTGGCGGGGTCATCTGTACGGCAATAAGATGCGGTGGTGCAGCTGGCTCGAAGCATGTCTTCCTGTAGTTGTGTATTTTCATATTTTGTTTGGAATGCACGAGTATAAACGGCAATCGCCAACCCCTTCACGTAATCATGACTTTTAGGATATTTTCCGAAGCGATTGCAATCGAAAATTACAGAGAAAGGCGCGGAGAGCGCGGGCACAAGCGATGGAAGCGACTACCCGAGATTAACGGACGAGCTCTATTCCTCAAGCCGGATTCCCAGCGATCATGCACAGGGGCGATTTAAGAATAACGCTAAGTGTGGTACCATGATCAGAGGAGGCTCACCTTTGCTCCCCTCGAAATGGGAGAGAGCCATCCTTTCGGGATTATCCTGATACCTCATGAGGGAGGGAATATGCCATCCAATGGAAAAAAAGAACCGATGGAAGAGTTAAAAGATAAAGTTCGTTCCTTTTTCGGTCCCCGTGACCCTCAGAAAAAAAAGGATGGCTTGCCCCCCAAGGCTCATTTCAGCATCTGGTATTTCCTGATTGCCTTTCTTCTGATTACCTACCTGCAACAGTACTTCTTTTCTCCCAAACTCGAGACGATTCCGTATGGTCTGTTTAAGCAATACCTGGCCGAAGGCAATGTGGATAAATTGACGATCGGCCCGGAGAATATCACGGGAACTCTCACAGGAAAAGATAAGAAGCCGGGTCAGCAGTTCATTACCATTCGGGTGGATGATCCCAATCTGGTCAAGGAACTGGATGAACACAAGGTTGATTATTCGGGACATTATGAGAGTAAATTCCTGAGCAGTATCCTTTCCTGGATCCTTCCCATCGCCATTATGCTCCTGATCTGGCGGTATGCCATGAAAAAGATGGGACCCGGGATGGGGGTCATGTCTTTCGCCAAAAGTAAGGCCAAGCTGTTTGCGGAGAATGAAACGAAAGTCACGTTCGCCGATGTCGCGGGGATCGATGAAGCCAAAGGGGAACTCCAGGAAGTTGTGGAGTTCTTGAAGAATCCGGAGAAATTTCAAAAGCTGGGCGGGAGGATTCCCAAAGGGGTGCTTCTGGTCGGGGCACCGGGGACGGGCAAAACCCTTCTTGCCAAGGCTGTGGCCGGGGAAGCGAAAGTGCCTTTCTTCAGCATCAGCGGCTCTGAGTTCGTGGAGATGTTCGTCGGCGTCGGAGCATCCCGCGTGCGCGATCTCTTTTCCCAGGCTACCGGTCAAGCCCCCTGCATCATCTTCATTGACGAGTTGGATGCGCTGGGGAAAGCCCGGGGAATCAATGTCTTTGGCGGGAATGACGAACGGGAGCAGACGCTCAACCAGCTCCTGGTGGAGATGGACGGGTTCGAATCGAATAAAGGGGTGATCATCATGGCCGCCACGAACCGGCCGGAGATCCTTGACCCTGCGCTTCTGCGGCCGGGAAGGTTTGATCGCCAGGTGGTGATAGACCGGCCGGATATAAACGGGCGGGAAGCAATCCTGAAAATCCATTCTCAGAATGTGCTTTTAGGCCCCGACGTGGATCTCCGTAAAATTGCAGCCCTCACTCCGGGCTTTGTGGGGGCTGACCTGGCCAACCTCGTCAATGAGGCAGCGCTCCTTGCTGCCCGGAAAAATAAAGAGGCGGTCGGCTCGGCGGAGTTCGATGAGGCCGTGGACCGGGTGGTGGGCGGCCTGGAGAAAAAGAACCGGGTAATCAATCCGCAGGAGAAGGAGATTGTGGCCTATCATGAGTCGGGGCACGCGATTGTGGCCGAATCGGTGAAGTATGCCGATCCGGTGAACAAGATCTCCATTATCCCCCGAGGGGTTGCAGCTCTCGGCTATACCCAGCAGCGGCCTACTGAGGACCGCTACTTGATGACCCGCTCCGAGTTACTGGACCGGCTCGCCGTTCTCTTAGGAGGCAGAGTTGCGGAGGAATTGGTCTTCGGAGACATCTCCACAGGCGCCCAGAACGACTTGCAGCGGGCAACTGACATTGCCCGGTCCATGGCCGCGGAGTATGGCATGAGCGATCTCCTGGGACCGGTAACGTACGAGCGCCCTCGCCAGCCCATGTTCCTCCCAGAAACCTATACTCCCGCTAAAACCTACAGTGAAACGAGGGCTACCCAGATCGATGAAGAGATCTCCCGGGTGATGGACGAGGCCTACAAAAGGGTGCGAAACATCCTCTCGGAACGCAGGACAGTCCTGGATGATCTGGCCCATCTCCTTTCCGAGAAGGAGATCGTGCAAGGAGAGGAGCTGAGAAAGATGTTGTCCGAATACAAATCGAGAATGGCAGCTCCGTCGCCGGTGCAGCCATCGTAAACATTGAGTCATCATGAAGTACCTCGGCCATCTTTCTCAAAAAGATCCGCTTTACGGGTATCTCGGCTACGACATCCCTTCGCAGCTTGGCGTCAATAGCATCGCCCCTGACTTCCGGGTATCTGCGGATTTGGCACAAAAACATGATGCAAGGATTGTAATTCTTTACTACATCGGGACGATTCCTCCGTCGCTATACGTGGAAGGAGGCTTTACTGATGTGCCCATGGTCCTTTAAAGGGCAAAAGAGCAGGAGAAGGAGGAAGATGTCGCCGAGATCAAAAAGCAGCTGCAGCAATTCTGTCAGGAGGTAGAGACTCAGGTTGGTCCTCCCTGTGTTGACCTCGTCTCCGAAGTCATCGTCAGGGAAGGCTACGCTGTGGAAGAAATCCTGAACCTGTTTTATTTAATTTTGCGCCTTTCTATCCGTAATCCTCACCTTTCATCGCCGGATGATGGTGAGGATTGGTGTACTCAACACCTAATCTGACCTGCTCTTCCACTGCCCGTCATGTCGAGCTCAAGTTTTTACAGAAGATGAAGACCACCCTTCGCCTTTGTTCTTACCTTTATCTTCTTTTCGCCTTTACCTCTATCTCTGCTCTTGTCCTTTCCTGTCTTATACAGATTTGGATTCAAGATGCATACCGAGGCGCGTCGAGGCCTGGACTTCGCAGGCGTACCTGGAGGTACGTCGCGGAACCAGCCTGCTCTTGCGGGGTACCCGGGCGCTCCCATACTCATCTTCCCGGGTCGCCGCAACGAAGGTAGGCGCTTGAAGGCAAATCGGTATCAGTACAGTGCGTCGTGCTCCGGCTTGCCGTACAGCTGCCTGATGTGGTAGCCGATTGTGTCTGGAAGATAGCGCCCCCAGAGCTTCACCGGAAGGCGCTCGATGCTTGTTTGGGGGCTTAACCCCACACTAAAAAGGTATTCGATCAGGAACTCAACATTCGAGGGAATGTAACCCTTGTACATCCTGTGGTTCCTTTGAGCCACAATGCGCTCCTCATGGATGCTCGTCCCCAGTTCTGACTCCACCAAGTCCGGGAAGGTGGAAAGTATCAGTTCAATGCTTATTCTCGACGCTGCTTTGTCAAGGAACGGCTCTAGCCCATCGCGCAGTTCATCCTCGGCTATTCCCCGACCCAGGTATCTCTGCCACGCTCCGCTCTCCATGTACCGTCGACAAATAGTCTCCCGGTCCCAGGGAACATCAATGATCAGATTCCTGGCCCTGTAGTCTCCTTCGTGTTTCTCTTGCTCAAGTACGCTGACCAATGGGTCGTTCTGCAAGGATTCTTCCAGGCTTGATAAGGCTTCATCCTCGGCAATCAGCTTTATGCCGCCAACGTCGGGTATGGTTAGGGCAGCCCTATCCAGCTTCACGCGGCCGTCCTTGAACCCTTGGGCTATTGTCTCTTCGGCAAGCACAAACTCGTGCTCCATCTCTTCTTCCGGTGTCAAAAGGTAGTGTAAGGGGATGCCCAGTCTCTCGGCTCTCTCTTCGGCCATGCGCTGCGCCTTATCCTGCACCATGCGGAATATCCAGTTCGCTATGTAGCGGTTAGCCTTTTCGGCGATCCTGCGCGGGCGCTTGATCCGGTAGATGCCCAGGAGGCGCCCCTCTCCGTCGATGCACGTGCTCCCGTTAATCGGGGCTTCTACATAAAAGAACTCCGGATTGGTCCTGTACTGGCGCAGCAGCTCTCCTACGCGGTGGGTTAGTACTGAGGCATTCTTACAGATAAACTCCCTCAGTTCGCCTTTGAAACTGATGCGACTGGTGGAGTAAGCGACTGCATGAATTTTGGACAGGAGGAGCTGGGTAACCGCGTCCAGGGTTTCACCCAGAACAAACCCGTCGCAAATTAAAATTTGAGTAAGACGAATCCCATCGGTCGGCCCAAGCCTGTTGCAGAGCCATCTCTCCGTAATATCAAAAAGTTCCTCGCGGTGGACAAATGACGTCACATACATGCGACAGCGTCCTGTTTGCAAAATAATACCACGTTCTCCTGTCTATCGTCAGCGTAATTCGGCATCCCCTCTTGTCTCCCGCCCCGACTCTATGCTCTAATGTGTCAATCACGCATTTCGTTTCCTGGGACCGTCGGACACCGGGGAGCCAAGAAGAATTGTCAAAAAGTATGTGTCGCTTTTTTACCGCGAGCGGAGCGAGCTTCGCTCGGAGGCGCCAGGATGGGTTTGATGGATTTCGAGGCGCGAGGAAGTCAGGGACCGCAGGCTGTACTGGAGTACGCCGAGGACTCCTGACGACGAAGCAACGAAGAAAGGCGCAAACCCTAATTCTGGCACCTCCGACGAACAAGAATATAAGGTCGAAGAAAGAGAAAAGGAGGGATCAAGATGAAGGTAGTAGCCTTTAACGGTAGTGCCCGCAAGGACGGCAATACAGCCATACTCCTCAACTATGCGTTGGCAGAACTGCAAAAGGAAGGCATCAACACTGAACTCGTGCAGCTTGCCGGAAAGAACGTCCGGGGCTGCACTGCCTGCCGGAAGTGTTTTGAAAAAAAAGACAAGCGATGCAGCGGAGTCACAAACGACATTGTCAACGAGTGTATCGAAAAGATGATTGACGCAGATGCGATCATTCTTGGTTCACCCGTTTATTATTCCGACCTCACCGCGGGGATGAAGGCTCTGATTGAGCGGGCCGGCTTCGTGAGTAGGGCAAATGACGAGCTCTTCAAACGAAAAGTAGGCGCCGCCGTTGTGGCTGTGCGGCGCGCGGGCGCCATTCACGCCTTTGACTCTATCAACCACTTCTTCCTCATAACCCAGATGATTGTTCCAGGCTCCGACTACTGGAACGTGGGCATCGGCAGGGATATAGGTGACGTGGAAGCAGACGCCGAAGGGATCCAGACAATGAAGACACTTGGACAGAATATGGCGTGGCTGCTGAAAAAGCTGCAGGCCTAGTATTACTCTTCGGCGAGGCGCTGGCGTACCTTGCCCGCCCATTCGCCGTGGGGCTCCAGTTCAAGATAGCACTCCCAGTGCTGGCGCGCTGCTTGCCGCTTGCCGAGCGCGTCGAGAACCCGCGCCAGGTTAAAGTGGGCATCGGCGAATTCCGGCTCTTCCTGTAGCGCCTTGCGGTAGAAAAGAAGGGCATTGGCAAGCTCATCCCGCTCTTCAAAGATGCTGGCAAGGTTGTAGTTTGCTTCAACATGGTCCGGGTCGAGGGCAAGGGCCTCCCGGTAATAGTCCTCAGCCTTCGCCGGGGAGCCGAGCTCCAGCAAGGCGTTACCCAGATTAACCATGGCATCGACGTGCTCAGGGTGCGTCCTGAGAATCGCCTCGTATTTTCTTGCAGCCTCTTCCCACCGTGAATCGCTCTCGCACTCCAGCGCCTGAAAGAAAAGCTCCTCGCTAGAATCAGCAGAAAGGTCTCCTGATTGTCGTGCACCCACGCTGAAGTCTATGAGAAGCTGCCCATCAGGTGTAAACGTCAGGTTGTCTCTGCTGAATACGATCTGCTTGTCGTGGATAGTGATGCGTACTTCCGAGAGAGGCTGTTCCACTTCGGGCATAATTTTCTTCAGTTTCTGGATGCAGCTTCTTATCGTGCGCAAAGAGACGCCCCTGTCAATCAGCTCCTTTGCGGTCCGAAAGGCGACAAGCCCCTTGAAGTCAAAAGAGAGCAACCCTTTCTGCTTATCCGAATGGGGAATCAGCCCGGATGAGTCCCAGTAGCGGATCTGGCTTTCCGAGATCCCGACAATCCTGGTTATTTCATTCTGGTCATACAAGTCTTCAGTCAACACGCGTCCGTCATAGCCTTCATTTGATCTTCAGATCAGATACTCTAATAGAATAAGACAGAGACGCTGCAAAGAAAAGACTTGTTTCAGAACCGGAGAGACACAAACGGGCACGTATCATACCGGTTCGCATTCAAGATGGAGACCGAGGCGGCAGCGAGGAGCCCCACCCGCTCGCGGGTACCCGGGCGTACTGAGGAGTACGTCGAGGAGAGCGACGCAGCACACCCGCAAGCGGGTACCCGGAAGGTATACACTTGAAGGCGAACTGGTATCAGGACACGTTGCGGGCGATGGGGAGCATATCAAGTTCAATCTCAATTGCGTGCACGAGTTGATCAATGCCTTCTCTCGTCAGGCTGGACACGGAGGTAGCACCGTAGCGCGCTTCCATCATTTGCGCAAAGGCTCTCTCCACTCTGTCCGCCTTGTTGAAAACGAGCAGCTGCTTCTTCTCAGACAGATTAAGAGCGGCAAGCATCCGCTCAACCGTGTTAATCCGCTCCTCAAAGTCGGGAGAACTTATATCGACCAGATGGAGAAGGATCGTGGCATCATCCAGTTCTTCAAGGGTTGCAACAAAAGCGCGAAGGAGTACCTTGGGCAGGTCCTCTATGAAACCGACGGTATCGGTCACGATAATGTTCTTTCGGTCAGGGTACTTGATAAGCCTGCTCGTCGGCGTTAACGTGCTGAACGGTTTGTCCTCAACCTCCACGGTGCTCTTGGTGAGAAGGTTGAGCAGGGTTGACTTGCCTGAATTTGTATATCCCACGATTGACACGACCGGAATCGCCGCTCGCTTTCTCCGCTCCCTTTTGCGCTGGCGCACTCCTCGCACTTCTTCCAGCTTCTTTTCGAGAGAAGCAATTCTCTCCCGGATGCGACGCCTGTTGACTTCCAGCTTAGTTTCTCCGGGACCCCGCCCACCGATACCACCCGTGAGCCTCGACAGAGCTGTCTCCTTTTCTCCGAGACGGGGAAGAATATATCTCAGTTGCGCCAGCTCAACCTGAATCTTTGCCTCGCTTGTCCGAGCCCTTCCCGCAAAGATATCGAGTATCAACTGGTTTCTGTCGAGGACCTTCAGCTCCGTCAGCTCTGAAACGCTGCGAAGCTGGCTGGGAGAAAGCTCTTCGTCAAAAATAAGAACATCCGCACCCAGTTGCTGGCTCTTGATGAGGAGCTCTTCTATCTTTCCTTTGCCGATAAGGTGCTTCGGGTCAAGCTCTTTCGGCCTCTGCACCGCGACATCGATCACGGAAAGGCCCGCCGAACGCGAGAGGTCTTTCAGCTCGGCAATCCGCTCTTCAACATTCTTATGGCGGCCCGGCAGAACGATTATCACAAGGATCGTCCTTTCGGCGTTTCCCTTGGTTGCGTAATATCTACCCCGCTCTCTTAAAAATTCGTTCTCCAGTTCCGTGATGAACTCCGTAAAATTAAGCTCCAGTTCATCCACCGGAAGCGGGCCGAGGAAATCCCACACCTGGCCCTTCTTGTTCTCCGGCACAAGGTAGCCGATATGAATCGTCTCGACGGGCTCGCCCCTGGTCTGGGTCACGCACGCAACGAGATCAAGCTGTAAGAGCGCAAGGTCCGTCAGGTCTTCCTTTGATAGAAGCTCACCTGCGAGGTGCGTGTGGATAAACCGTACACCCCTGAACCGGGCTCTTCCCACCCTGTCCGTGGAAAGTGGAGGGATCTCGATACGTTCCTTGCCTCCGACAATGACCGCGTCAACAACCCCTCTTCTGTTGATGAGCAGCCCGACCTGCCTTGAGATGTCACGGGAGATTTGCAACATGGTGTGCGCTCTATCGAAAGAGATGACCTGAGATGGTTCTATCCGTCTGCGATAAAGGTTAAGCAGCCTTCTCCTGGCAAGGTGGTCGAGTCCCTGAAGATTTCCGTAGAGCTCTATGCGCGCCTCCTAAAGCTCGATCTTTCGTAATTGCCTGATCGTCTTCAACCTCATGACGTGGATACCGGCTAAACTTGCTCCCAGGACGATACCGCAGGTCACACCGAATTCCACGAGTACGGCTGTGGATAACCTTAATCCTGTCAGGTTTCGCACGAGAATCGCATACGACGACCAGCCAAGAGCAACCAGCGTAAGCAAGCTGAAACAGATTATGGCAAGCATGGTAAGTATGCCGCCCAGACCTCCGTACGGGTTAGGGGGCTCGCGTAGGTTCATATATTTTGTTCCGAAATAGAAGGCGATCACCGGGCAGATGACCGCTACGAGGATCACATAGCCGAATGACAGGCAATAGAGAAATGGGGGCGATGCAATAAAGTGGTTCGACAGGGAGTTAAGCGTCAAAGCAAATGCGAGGCTGAGCGCGACGTAGAACGCAAGCTTGCGGTAGTAAATGTCTCTCAGGTCGACCGGTGATGTCAACACGAGCCAGAAAGGCTTCCCTTCCAGCTGGAAAGAAGGATAGACAAAACGGACTGATACGGCCCCGATCACAAAGGTGAGCAGTCCCATGTTGAGGAAGGAGAGCAGACTCTCCAGAAAAACCGTGGGCAAAGCCGTTCTATCTCTCGGGAACGACTTGAAGTTGTAGACGTAGACGAAGATCAGGGCAAATATCAGGAGCACCTGGGACCATTCCTTCGGATCCCGCTTCAGGTTCTTCACCTCTTTCAGCACGAGGAACCGTGTCCCGGCCGGGATAAACCTTAAGAGCCTCCCCATGAGATCGCTCTTAACGGTGCGTGACGAAACAAGCGCATTCGTATAGGACCTGAGGTAAAAGCCTTCAGATATCCAGTAGGCAAGCGTTACCAGCGCTGCGGCAGATGAGAGAAAAAGCCCGAGATCAATGATAATGTTCGAGGGTCCTCCCTTGCCAAGAAATACGACCACCGCGATAAAAAGATGTGTCGGCAGCAACGGGTGGGCGGGTATCGACAGGTAGCGCATGTAATCGTACACGTACGCGAAGCTCTCGGGCCGCGCCAGTTTCTCAATCTCCATGGCGCGAAACGTGATAACCAGGACAGCTGAGAGCAGCACGAAGAGAAATGAAAAGGCTCTCTTGATGACTTTTGGAGAAAGGAAACGCGCCAGCACCATGACCACTGTGAAGCCTATGCCGTAGGGAATAAGAGCATAGGGCAGAAGGAGGAGGATGGACAGGAGGAAGGCAAGCTTGAATTTGAAGAGAGCCGTGTAGTAGGCCAGGAGCACGGGAATCGAGAAAAACAGAAATGCCCACGACGATTCAAGGAACGCCTCGATCGACCGCGCAAAAAAGATGGTGGACGTGGACACGGGATTGGTCAAAAGGAAGGGAAGGTCCTCGTTCGTAAGAAACCATTTGATGACGCCGTTGATGTTGCTCAGCACAAGGAATATGAAGAAGATAAAGAATATGAGCGCGAGCAGCTTTCCAATCAGGATTTCTCCAACGAGATCAAAGGACTGAAAAAAGCAAAATGCCTTGAACAGGAAGACAAACATGAAGACCCCGACGCAGAGGAAGAAAAAGGGCAATATCGCACCCTTGGCTATCTGAGTCCTGCGCGCGGCAAGCCCGTGGCGTACCATCTTGAACCTAAACCCGAAATACTGAAGAAGATGGCTCATTTTATCTCTTCGGAAAAAAGCCGGAAAAAGATTGATTCGAGCCTCTCGTCCTGTGCGCGCCTCAAAGCCGCGAGAGCCCCCTCTGCCACGAGCGTTCCCTTATTAAGAACACCCACCCGGTCAGCAATCTCTTCAACCACGTGGAGCATGTGTGTCGATATAAAAATGGTTCTGCCTTTCCTTGCCAGCTCAACAAGAATCTCCTTGACCCTTCGCATGCCCACAGGATCAAGGCCCACCAGAGGCTCGTCAACCACGATGATGGAGGGATCGGGAAGAAGAGCAACAGAGATCGCAAGCCGCTGTCTCATCCCGAGCGAAAAGCTCTCGATCAGATCGTGGCGATGGTCAAGGAGACCCACCAGTTGCAGAAGCTCTTCCTTTCTTCTTTCAAGATCGTTACGAACCATGTCGTGGAGGCTCCCTTTGAAATCCATCAGCTCTAACGGAGTCAATCTGCCGTACAGGAATGGCTCATCCGGAATGTAGCCGAGTTCCCTTTTTGCAGCCAGGCCGTCTTTTTGCACATCGAAGCCGTTGACGAAGACCTGTCCGCTCGAGGGCCTCAAGAGGCCTACCAGCAACTTTATCGTCGTGGTCTTGCCCGCACCATTGGGTCCGATCAGGCCGTAGATCTCGCCCCGCATTACCTGAAGGGTAATCTGGTTAAGGGCAAGCACGTCACCGTATGACTTGCTCACGCCCTTCAACAGTATCATCGGGCTTCCACCACCTGTATCCTGATATTTGTCAGGAACTGCATAATCTCGATGGCATCGGAAATATCTCCCACAGTAAGGACGATATGTGTGGCATCAGCGGGGAACTGTCCGAAGGTGCTGTCGACAGGCACCCACACGCCCTCAACATTGACCAGGTTCCATGCATGGTAATAGAACCCGTCTGATACATAGACCATGCCTGAAGCAATGACGCACGGTATGCCCGCTGCCCGTGCGAGTGCGGCAAACAGGACTGCATGTTCGTTGCAGTCCCCCACCCTCTTCACAAAAACATCCTTGGCAGTGGGCAACGAGAAGGTGGGAACCTTCTTCACATTCTTGTATACCCATTCCTCGATCGCCTGTGCTTTCTCCCTTGATGTCCGCGGGTTCCTCACAATCGATCGCGCGGTTGCCTTTATCTGGCCGTCATCACTGTTGATAAATGCGGACGGGGAGAGATATAGGGCAGGATCGAGATTCATCGTACCGGGCTTTGCCGCACTTACCTCGAGCAAATCCCCGCTAAGGTCGTAGTATCGCCCGATCACTTTTTTCAGCGCGTCCTTGGCGTCAATCCGTGCCTTGAGAAAGCCCGTGTGCCGGGGGTCTTCGATCCTCCCGGATGTCTCGATCGATGAAAAGAGACGTGCATCAAAGAAGCCTGCCTCCTGCTTCCCCTTCCCTTCCTTCTGGATAGTTAAGCCGAGGGGGCTCAATTCTTTGACCACAGAGCCTCCCTCATCCACCCAGCCGTGGATTTCCAGCCCTTTGAAGACTGTCTTGACATGAAAGGCTCGAATCACCTCGTCTGCCACCTTGACCTTCTCCCAACCGAGAAGGTCAATCGTTGCATCGTAACTGGCGAGCGTGGAGGGATCAAAGATCGGTACGGAAATGGCCTTTTTGCTCTCCCCGCCGAAACCTTTCTTGACAAGATATGGAATCACGGCTGAAACAAGGATCGGCGACTCTTTCATCGGGAGGTGATAGACGTTTGACTGGCCGCGGGCAAGCATGTTGACTACAACTTCCCCGTTCAGCATCTCGCCCTTTATGTCAATCACGTCTTTCCCGGAGTTGATCTGAAAAAGGAAGGAACGAACGCGAAACTCATCGTCCACGTCTCCGAACAGGTTCATCGCCAGTTCGCTCTTTTCTTCGAGAAACTTTATATTCATCCGTCCCTCTTCAAGAATCTTGTAGCCATTTCGGGCCGGGATTATAATGCGTTTCAGATAGCCTATTCTGAGGTCCCGGATATAGATGCCGTAAGCCGTCTCCTGGGCCCCGGCCCGCTCCATGTACTGGGCTGACAGCTGAAGCCTGTCCTTCGGCGGTTCGTAGAAACCCTTCAATTTAAGCGTGAGGAACACGATGAACGTGCAGAGAACTAAAATGCTGATGAATACTTTCTTACTCAATTGGTATATTTTCTCAAAAATCAGGGGCATAAGTCAAACGAGGAACAATTGATTCACCTGTGCTATAGTATATATATTCAAGCATCACGACTACATAGGGGGTGACGTATGTCGTACGTCAATAAGGTAATTCTCATCGGCAGGCTCGGAAGGGACCCGGAGCTTCGCTATACGGCAGATGGCACTCCTGTCGCGACCTTCACGATGGCAACGACTGAAACAAGGAAAAACAAGGACGGAACAAAGAGCGAGAGAACGGAATGGCATCGCATAGTCGCGTGGAGAAAGCTGGGAGAGGTGGTAGGAGAGTATCTGAAAAAGGGCAGGCTCGTTTATGTTGAAGGGAGCATCCAGAGCCGGGAGTTTGAGGGGCGAGACGGCGTAAAGAGAAAGACCTTTGAAATTGTCGCATCCGCTATGAAGATGCTCGGGCAAGGCAGTCCTGATGAACGCAAGGCACCGGAGTTTCATGAACCGACCGATGTGGACTTCCCTCCTGAGAAAGAAGATGATGACGTACCGCTCTGAGGCTGCCTTTGGCAGCCGGGTAACTGGTTGAATAGTTGACTGGTTGATTCGGCGATTACCACATTTGAAGTTTTGTTTGCTCTTCCTAATCAACAAGTAACTAATCAACCAATCAACCGTTTTCTGCTGAAAGGAGTTTGGCTTGGATTATAGTGGTTATGAAGGCGTAATAGGTCTTGAGGTGCACGCGCATCTGCTCACAAAAAGCAAGATTTTTTGTGGCAGTTCTGCGGAGTTCGGCAGCGAGCCCAACAGCCACACCTGTCCCACGTGCATGGGCCTGCCGGGAGCACTGCCTGTCCTTAACAAGAGGGTGGTCGATTTCGCTATCAGGGCCGGGCTTGCAACCCACTGCGCGATCAACCGGAGAAGTATCTTTGCCAGGAAGAATTATTTTTATCCGGATCTTCCCAAAGGCTACCAGATCTCCCAGTATGAAGAGCCGCTCTGCACCGACGGCCATCTCGATATATTTGAGAATGGTAGCAAGAAGCGGATACGCATAAAGAGGATTCACATGGAGGAGGACGCCGGCAAGCTCGTGCACGAAGCAACTATCGAGACGAGCAGCTACAGCCTCGTTGACTTCAACAGATCAAGCGTACCGCTCCTGGAAATCGTCAGTGAACCAGACCTGGCCACGCCGGTAGAGGCCATACTCTACCTCAAGATGCTGCGCGACATACTCGTCTATCTGGAAATCTGCGATGGCAACATGGAAGAGGGAAGCTTCCGCTGTGATGCAAATGTGTCTGTGCGTAAGAAAGGAGACCAAACCCTCGGTACGAGAGCGGAGCTCAAGAACCTGAACTCCTTCCGGTACATCGAACGAGCCCTTGACTACGAGATAATTCGTCAGATCGGAGTACTCCAAGCTGGTGGCGAGGTCGTTCAGGAAACGCGCCTTTTCAACCCCTCGGAGGAGGTCACCTATTCCATGCGGGGAAAAGAGGAGGCACACGACTACCGATATTTCCCTGATCCTGATCTCGTGCCGTTGATGGTTGACGAGGGATGGGTAGAGTCGATAAGATCAAATCTGCCCGAGCTCCCTGTGGAAAAAATGGAACGTTTCATGAGCCGGTACGGTCTTCCCCGGTATGACGTTGAGATTCTTGCGGGAGACAGGGCGCTTGCCGACTATTTCGAAGAGGCTGTCACCCATTTCTCCGAACCGAAAACCGTAAGCAACTGGATCATGAGTGAACTGCTGAGAGAGCTAAAAGAAGGTGGCATCTCCGCCAAAGATGCACCCTTTCGTCCGAAGCATCTTGGCGAACTCCTTCAGCTCATAAAGGATGGGGTTATCAGCGGAAAGATGGGCAAAGATATATTCCCCGAGATTTACAAGCAGGGAACTTCGGCAAAACACTATATCGAGGAGAAAGGGCTCGTGCAGATATCGGATGAATCGGCGCTTGAAGGTACGATTGAGAAGATACTGGCGCAGCACCCTAAAGAACTTGGAGAGTTCAAGGCCGGCAAGGAGAAGCTCCTCGGGTTCTTCGTAGGACAGGTGATGAAGGAGACCAAGGGCAAAGCAAACCCGAAACTGCTTAATGAACTCCTGCTGAGGAGGTTGAAAGGCCAATGACCGAGCACATCATCTGGAAGGATAACCAGCTCCATCTTCTCGATCAGCGGCGCCTGCCGTTCAAGAAAGTCTACGTGAAGTGCAAGACTCTCCAGGACGTGAGTAAAGCCATTAAAAACATGACCATCAGGGGCGCGCCGCTTATAGGCATAGTGGCTGCGTACGGCATGTATCTGGGCGTACGGCAGGTTTCACGTTCGCGAAAGATCGTGAAAGAAAGTGATGTGGCTCAGGTGTACCAACGCCTTCAAGCTACACGCCCCACTGCGGTCAATCTCACCTGGGCACTGGACCGTATGCGTGACGTTTACCGGCAGTACAAGGATAGCGATGATCTTCTTGAGTTCCTTTTGCAGGCTGCCGTAGCAATTCACGTGGAAGATATCGAAAACAACAGACGGATGGGCCAGTATGGTGCGGAACTGATTGATGATGGGGATCTGATTTTGACTCATTGCAACGCAGGTTCGCTCGCCACGGGAGGCTATGGCACGGCCCTTGGCGTAATCCGCGCAGCGCACGAATCGGGTAAACGGATTCGCGTGATCGCAACGGAGACGAGGCCGTACCTGCAAGGTGCCCGACTCACCGCCTGGGAGCTTCACGAAGATGGGATCGATGTAGAGATTGTACCCGACAACCATGTCGGTTTGCTCTGCGCCCACGGCATCGTCACTAAAGTTATTGTCGGGGCCGACAGGATAGCCAGGAACGGAGACGTGGCCAACAAAGTGGGTACATACCTGGTCGCGCTCGCAGCACACGAGCACGCCATCCCTTTTTATGTCGCTGCACCCCTATCGACCTTTGACCGGACGGTGAAAAGTGGGCAGCAGATCGTCATAGAGGAGAGATCGGGCAAGGAAGTGACCTGCCTCCTGGGCCGTCAACTGACTCTCAAACAGATAAAGGGCTGTTATTACGGTTTTGATATTACCCCGGCACGACTCATCACGTACATTATCACTGAGAATGGTCTCCTGGAAAAACCTTTCAGCAAATATATCACGCTACTCTTTACCGGCAAACGTGAAGGCCATAACGCTGCTCACTGATTTCGGCTTGAAGGACCCTTACGTCGGGGTTATGAAGGGCGTTATCCTTTCGATCAACCCGGTTGCCCGCATCGTCGACATAACGCACGAAGTCGAACCGCAGGACGTGACAGAAGGTTGTTTTCTCATAGAGGAATCTTATCCCTTCTTCAACAAGGGCTCAATACACGTTTGCGTCATCGATCCAACCGTGGGAAGTGACAGAAGGCCTATCGTTATCGAACATGACGGCCACTTTTTTGTTGGACCTGATAATGGATTATTCAGCCTTGCAAGGGATGCGCGCAGCCGGATTTACCAGATTGAAAACAAAAGATACATGCTCAAGAATGTATCCGGCACGTTCCACGGCCGGGATATTTTTGCACCCGCCGCAGCCCATCTCTCTCTCGGGCTCAAGCCCTCGGCCCTTGGAAGGAAGGTGCATGATCCTGTTTTGCTATCCGACCTGCATCCGGTCATCAAGGGACGTACCTTGACAGGAAAGATAGTACGATTTGACCGGTTTGGCAATGCGCTTTCAAACATCTCCATAGAATCTTTCAAGAGGTTCGTCAAAGAAAGGCCTTTTCAAATACGCCTGCATGCTATGCAATTCAAAACCCTCTCCGCAAGTTATTTCGAGGACCCCTACACGTGTGTCGTAGGAGGCTCGGGGAATCTTGAATTCGGCATCTTCAAGGGCAACCTTGCGCGGGAAAAATCAATCAAAAAGGGCGACGAAGTAACCGTCACCCTGTAATACGAATTCGCCTTCAAGCGATACCTTCCAAGCTTAAAGCCTCTATTTTATAACGACTTGATGCGTTAACAGATAATAGATCAGCGCAACGAGGCCGGCGATAACGAGAAGAGCGATGAAGACACCAAAAGCATCCTGACCAACCCGCACCTCGTCCAGCTTTTGCGCCACCTGGTGGATCTGCTGGTCACTCAACTGGGTAAGCCTTGCCCTGATCTCTTCCGACGTAAACCCAAGATCCGCGAGCCTCTGACCCACCAGTTTTGTTTCGAGCGCAGTCTGTATCGTTTGCAGATCCAGGGCTCTGTCGCTGACCCCCGCCGTCTTTATGGCTTCAGAAGATAGAAATGAAGCTCCCGCAGGAGGAACAATGCCGATCACGACCATCGCGAGCACAAGATAGCAGGTAATCCATTTTTTCATGACGGTCTCACCTCCTTTCGCTCGCCGCCGAGCGTTTCTCAATGATCTTTTCCAATGTATCCCGAAAATCATTCGCATCAGGGCTCAGCTCCACGGCCTTTTGTGCCAGTTTCTCTGCCTCCTCGAGGTGCTCGCCGCGAGTGTAATAGAGCCATGCGAGATTGTTATACGCGCGTGCATCACCGGCCTTTCTTATTGCAGTCTCATAGGCTTTTTTTGCGTGATCCGCTTCGTCTTTCTGAAAGTATACGTTACCCATGTACAGGTAAGCAACGGGCAACTCTTTGGAAGCAGCCTTGTAGTGCTCCAGCGCCGCATCCAGCTCGCCCTTTTTCTCGTAGCTGACTCCAAGGTTGATATGCTCTTCGGGTGTAAGCGGGTCATGCAGCACAGCTATCCTGGGAAGAGTGCAAGACGAGAACGCGGAGAGCGCAAGCGCAATGAGTATTGCGCTCAGGGTTTTACGACAAGCATCCAGAAGCCGGTTTTCTTCCATACCTTGAGAAGATCCTCGTTTGCAATGAACTTGCTTTCCTCCCTGCCTGAGTTGACCATAAGGGCCCTGTCCGAATAACCCTTAACGACCATAAAATGGTTACGCTGATATGAGAAGAAACCGTAATCAACCAGAACAATCGGAGGAGCGCCCTCATTCAGGCTGCCCTTCAGCTGATCAATCGTACCCGCAAGCTGCCGCGTCTGGAAGCCCTGCTTACGCGCATACAGCTCCAGATCTATCCCGAGCACGCCCCTCGCAGAAGGACTGTAAATATCCGCGGCGATCGTTTCGGGCCTCAGACTCTTTGCAGCCCCTGTCTTCTCATACCAGTAGCTGATCGCCCCGTCGCAAGCGCGGCCGGCCCGCACTGAAAGGTCTCCTGCGGAAAGAAAGGCACCTGGATAACCTTCAGATGTTCCTCTGAAGAAAATTTCTCTGTTGTCCCGCACCCGTTGAGCAAAAGGAGCATGCAAAGGTAAAGCAGGCCAAGTGAGTGCCCAGACAAACAGCCTGTCTTCCGGGTTGAAACAGGGCACGCCGTCGTGCTCTGTCCAATCTTTCTACCATTCATCACTTGACAACTACTCTATGTCCCGTAAGCTGCACAATGAGAAGGATGAGGGCTATGATGAGGAGGACCACGATCACAAAGGCAAAACCATCACCACCAACCTTCAGATCGTCAAGCCTGGTTGCAAAGTAATGGATCTGCCCGTCCGTCAGCTCTGATAATCTCGTGGAGATCTCGTCAGCAGAGAAGCCAAGGTCTTGAAGTCTTTGTCGCACGAGCTTCTGTTCCAACGCTGTCCTGATTTTCTCCACGTCCAGCGCGCGCGTTGAAAATGCGGTCGCCAGAGTTTCGGAAGCCGAATAAGAAGCTTCCAGGCGAGGCGCTATCCCGATAACAAACATGGCACACGCGAGATACAAAACCAGATACTTCTTGATCATCCGTCACCTCCTCCAATCTGTGCGCACGCACGACATCTCCGGTATCATTATATTCATCCACTCAGTCGATTGCAAAAATCACTCTGCGCCAGTGGCAGTCAATACCGATTCGTATTCAAGATGAAGACCGAGGCGGCAATGAGGAGCCCCACCCGCACGCGGGTACCCGGGCGTACTGAGCAGTACGTCGAGGAAAGCGACGTAGCACACCCGCACGCGGGTACCCGGAAGGTATACACTTGAAGGCGAATTGGTATAACATGCCAATTCTGAATCAGATTGCAAATCCACATGCTTTATACTAGATTAATAAGTGGAAGTGCCAAGGCGCCTGGTGGGCCTCCTGGACTTCAAATCCAGAGTACCGGCCAAAATCTGGTAGGTGGGTTCGATTCCCATGCACTTCCGCCAGTAATAAAATCAATAAGTTACGCATCTTTATATCTGAATAAATTCTATCAGCATTCTCCAAAAATGAGAAATTGTGCTTGGATTGTGCTTGGATTTGGCGGACACGAATTATTATACTAAGAATATACGAATGAGGGGGTGAGCAACATGATAAAGCGCAAGGGGGTCTGCGATGTCTGCAAAACGGAATTTGAGTTGGACAAAGGGAGTTTTGGCATTACGATAA
>Ga0209039_10001342_pt1 | contig 23201 bp, 26 predicted proteins | sample BogFormECP12_OM1_FD_188238 | JGI IMG/M metagenome (GOLD analysis project Ga0209039, IMG submission 188238) | Bog forest soil microbial communities from Calvert Island, British Columbia, Canada - ECP12_OM1 (SPAdes) (version 2) | ecosystem: Environmental > Aquatic > Freshwater > Wetlands > Bog ... | reverse complement strand
GCCTGATTCTGCTACGATTACAGTCGTTTGTCTATGATGTTTCAGCGAACGGCAATCTGTCCCCGATTCTCGTGTCTCACCACAGGGGCGCGGCGCAAACCAATTACCCCTTTTCGGAAGTCGAGCAGATGACTCTCAAGAAAATGTGTAACTGGTGGCTGTCCCCGTTCTTACTCCATTCTTACTGGAGCGACGGTGCGTCCGGCTCGTGAAGCCGGTCGCCTAGGCCGAGGAAGGCCACCAGCCCCTCATCGACTGCCGCGATCTCTTCCCGTGCGATCTCCCCAAACACGCGACGGATCCTCCTCTTATCGATTGATCGCAGATGGTCGATCAGCGCGAAGGATCTCCTGGCGAGGCCGCTCTGGCCGGGCGCAAGGGGCGGATAAAGGAGTCCTTCGCCAGCAGTCCCTGTTACCGGCACCACGCATACCAGCGGAAAGCGCTGATCGCTAATCACGTCCGGATCGCTCACCACCACGCAAGGCCTCGTGCCATGCTGTTCGTGACCGGCTGCGGGGTCAAGCTCCACCAGGACTACGGCGCCCCGGCCGAGTCTCACTCGCTCCCCTCCACCCAGCCCTCGCCGGGCACCCATCGAACCGCATCGCCAGCCCTGCTGTCGACCAGTGCCTCGCCATCTTCCTCGGGCAAGCTGCGCGCCCAGGCCTCAAGTCCCTCATCGGCGAGCTCAGCGCTTTCGGGGTGAGGGTGCCGCAATGATTGACGCAGCTCCTCGCGACGGCGATGATCGAGTTCATGGCGGACGGCCTCCGCGACGAACTTGCTGCGGTTCTTCTCCCGCCGGTCAATGTCTCTTACGAGCTCCCCCGGCAGGGTTACGGTCACACGTTCGACACTGGCCATTTTCATACTCCCAGTATGATCATACCACGGCTAATGTCCGGCCGCAGGGCCTCCGCTTCCTCAGCGCTCTCAGGTCCTGACTTTGTTCCTGTTTTCCTCCGCGTCTCAGCGCCTCCGCGTTAAATCCATTTCCTGTTTGGTTCCGGCTACGCCGGGTTAGTGAGCGTCGGCCTGAATAACGCAACCGAACTTCCGAACACATGCACCAAGCTGCTACAGTAGGCCGAAGGAATCCAGATGGACTCGACCGAACAATCTCAGCTCCGCTTCTGCGCCGAGTGCGGCCGCCCGACCCTGCCCGATGAGCTCGCCAGTTTCGGTGGCCACATGGTCTGCCCCGAGTGCAAGAACACGTATGTCCAGAAACTCCGCGAAGGTGTCGCGCCCGGCGCGCGCGCGTTCCGCTTCGGCGGCTTCTGGATCCGCTTCGTGGCCTCTCTGCTCGACGGCGTCATTCTGGCAGTGGTGGCCGGCATTTTCAGCGCGTTCCTCTTCCCCGCCTTCATGTCTCACGGCTTCGTGCGGAACCCCAACCCCACGCCCGATGAAGCTCTCGCCATGATTGTACCCATGATGGGTATGATGGGCGCCATGGTCCTGTTGAATATGATTGTGGGCTGTTCCTACGAAACATTCTTTATCGCCCGCCTCGGCGCCACCCCCGGCAAGATGGCGCTCGGCCTCAAGGTCGTACGGCCCGATGGCGGCCCCATCTCGACCGGCCGCGCCGCCGGCCGCTACTTCGCCAAAATGATCAGCAGCATGATTCTGATGATCGGCTACATCATCGCCGGCTTCGATTCCCAGAAGCGCGCCTTGCACGACATCATCTGCGACACCCGCGTCATCAAGAGCCAGGACTGACGCCGCCCCCATGCCGCTCCTCTGCGCCCGCTGTCAAATGCCTCTACCCGGCTGGGAACTGGCCAGTTCCGAGGGCGCCCGCTGCACTTCCTGCTGGTCGCTCAATACCGTGCGTGCTTTTCCCGCCATGTTTCGCGAGGCCGCCGCGCCCACGCGTCCGGTGGTTGCCCTGGATGGCGAAGCCGCCTGCTTCGATCATGCCGGCAAGCGCGCCGTGGCCGCCTGCAACCAGTGTGGCCGCTTCGTGTGCGACCTCTGCCAGGTGGAGTTCCGCGGCCAAGTCTGGTGCCCTTCGTGCGTGGCCGCCGGTAGCGGCGCCGCCCGCGCTGCCCATCCCGATTCTTCGCGCGTCCTCTACGATTCCATCGCTCTCGCTCTGCCCACGCTTTCCCTGATCTGCTTCTGGCCCATCACCACCCTCACCGCGCCCGGCACTCTGGTCTTCACGCTGGCCAAATGGAAACAGCCGCTCAGCCTGGTCCGCCGCAGCCGGTGGCGATTCGTAATGGCCATCGCGATTTCCCTCGTCGAGATCGTCGCCTGGCTCTGGCTGCTGGTCTATTGGGTACAACGCCTGAGGTCGGGGCACTGACCATGCAACCGGCCACGGTCCAACCCTCCATGCGATACCGCAAACTCCCCGGCCGGCTCCGCGGCATCGGTTACGGCTCCAGCCTCTGGATGGCTCCCGACCACTTGTTGCTGGTAAGCACCCGCCTGTTTCGCGAAGAGTACAAGCGTTTCTATCTGCGCGATATCCAGGCCATCGTCATGGCTACGCGCCCGCGATTCCTCATCTCCACCCGCTCCCTGGCCGTCGCCGTCGCGTGGCTGTTCCCTTGGCTCTTCTGGCTCCTTTTACCCGCCGGTTTCGGCTTCATCTGGTGGACGGTGGCCGCCATCCTGATAGGTGTATGGCTGGTTTTTTCGTTCTTCTTTAGCTGCGCCTGCCGCCTGTATACCGCCGTCAGCAACGACCCGTTGCCGTCGCTCTATCGCACCTGGACCGCGCGTAAATTCCTGGACGAAGTCAAACCCTGGATCGACGAAACGCAGGGCACTCTCGATGACAACTGGGCCGAGGCCGTCGAAAGCCGCGCGGCCGGCCCGGCTTCCACCGCCCCGCCCGCCACCCTAACCGCCGGTGCGCCGGCTCTGCGAACCCACACCACCGCCTGCCTGGTCCTGGTGGTCAGTCTTCTGGCGGGGGCAACGTTAGACCTCCTGACTCTCCACTCCGCCTCGACCGCCGTCGCCTGGATTCTCGCGGGCCTCAGTCTTGTCCAGATCTCAAGCGCGATTCTCATCATGATCGAGCGCCAGCGCCACGTTTTGCGCGCCCCCATGCAGCGCGTGGCCGTTGCCGTTCTGGTTGTCGAAGGCTTGGTCTATTACATCGCCACCACTTCCGCGGCCTTCCTCAACCCGGGCCGCTTCGTGGGCGCCAGCGCGTTTTCGCGCCTCATGCTCCCTCAATTCATCCTGCTGCGCGAGATCTCTTCCGCCATATCCATCGTGCTGGCGTTGATCGGTCTGGCTATCATTTTCCAGCCCGCCGCCGGCCGGCCGCCGGATATCATAGAGAACTGAGGAGCCGTGACTCACCCTTCGCTCGAGCAACGCTGCTGGAACCACGAAGACCGCGAGGCCGTCTGCCGCTGCCCGCAGTGCGGCCGGTCCTACTGCCGCGAGTGCGTCACCGAGCACCAGTCCCGGCTGCTCTGCGCCGCTTGCCTGCGGTCGGTGGCGCGCGATGGCCGGTCGCGAAGCCGCGTCTTTCGCCGCTTCCTGCCCGCCGCGATGTCGCTGGCCGGTTTTGTTCTGGCATGGTTCCTTTTCTATGGCGCGGGCGAGGCGCTCCTCGAATCTACCGCCCACATGGAGCAATCGATATGGCAAAGCCATTGACCCGCGATGGCGCCATCCCCTTGCTCGATGATGCCGTCCGCCTGATCCGCAGCGCGCCGGTTTCCACCATGCTCTGCCACCTGGTGGGTAGCGCCCCCCTAGCGCTCGGCCTGCTGATTTTCTGGAACGACGTCACCAACACTCACACTTCCAATTCCACCTGCGCCGTCGAATCCATGGTGCTCGCCCTCCTGCTCGCCTGGATGAACTGCTGGCGCGCCGTCTTCGCCGGCCGTCTCCGCCGTCTGCTCAGCGGCACGGCCGATGCGCCGTGGTCCTGGCGGCGCGTCTTGAACCTGATCGCCAGTCAGGCATTTCTCGGCTCGACCCGCCTCATCGCCGTTCCCGCCGCCGGCCTGATCGTTTTCCCCTTCGCTTGGGTGGTCGCCTTTTATCGCAGCGCGACCGCGCTTGCCGATCGCGACGATCTCGACGTCCTCCAGTTGATCGCCCGCGCCCGTGACCTGGCTGGCCTGCAAAGACGCCAAAGCTGGTCCGTGCTTCCCATCTTGTTTTTCCTCGGCTTGCTGGTCACCGTCAACCTGGCGCTGGCGCTCGCCATGCTGCCCCAACTGGTCCGCATCTTCACCGGCTACGAATCCGCCTTCTCCCGTTCCGGCGTCTACTTCATCTTCAATCCACTCTTCCTGCTTTCGGTGCTCTCCGTTTCCTGGATGGTTTTCGACCCCTTCACGCAAGCCGTTTATTGCGTCCGCTGCTTCCACGGCGAATCCATCACCAGCGGCGAGGATCTCCGCGCCGGCCTCCGCGCGCTCATGGCCTCCGCCCTCGTGCTGTTGCTTCTGCTAGTTCCGTTCCATTCCGCCGCCGCGGTTTCGCCCCAGGACCTGGAAGCCTCCGTCCGCAAAGCCGAGCTGGCTCACGAATACGATTGGCGTTTGCCGCCGCCCGGCGCTGCCAATCATCCCGTGTCGTGGTTCGTCAAAGTGACCGACCGCATCGTCGATTCGCTCAGCGCCGCCAAAGATGCCATCGGCAATTTCATTCATTCGCTGTTCGACTGGCTCAAGCGCCAGTTGGATTTCCTTCCCTCCGCTCCGCCCGGCGCCATGCCCACGACCGGCCTGCACCGGGGCATCTATATCTTGATCGCCGCCGTCGTGATCTTTGCCCTGTGGATCGCCTGGCGCCGCCGCTGGTTTGAGCGGGCGCGTCCAAAACTTGCCAATATCCACGCCTTGCCCGCCATCAACCTGGATGCCGAAGATCTCACTGCCGATCGCCTCCCCGAAGAGAGTTGGCTCCGTCTGGCCGCGCGCTCGCTCGATGACCGCAACTTCCGCTCCGCCCTGCGCGCCTTCTACCTCGCCAACCTGGCCTGGCTTGGCCGCCGCGAGCTCCTCACCATTCATCCCGGCAAGACCAATCGCGAGTACGAAATCGAGCTCCGCCGCAAGGCCCGCTCCTTCGCCGAAGCGCGCCGTCTGTTCTCCGTCAATGTGGCCGCCTTCGAGCGCGCCTGGTATGGCCTCCACGAAGTCACCGCCGATGACGCCGCCGAATTCCGCCGCCGCGTTGACGCCATGAAGCAGGGAGTGCCCGCATGAGCTCCAGCGCGCGCGCGTCATTCCTCTTCATTCTCTTCGCGGCCGCTTTCACCTACGGCCTGATCCGTCTCTTCAGCCTGCAATTCGCCTCCGGCGACGTCTATCCCGAACTCTCCAGCCTGCGCGCCGATCCCGCCGGCGCCAAGCTTCTCTACGACAGCCTGGCGCTCGCGCCAGGCATCAAAGTCTCGCGCAACTATTTGCCGCTCGATGCGCTCGATCAAACCGGCGCGGCCGTCTTTCTGCTGGCTTCGAACCCCGGCACATTCGACAATGAGCCCTACCTCAAGATGCTCGAATCGCTCGCCGGCCGCGGCAATCGCGTGGTCGCCGCCATGGACTGGCAATACCACGACGCTCCCGGCGGCGGCAAGGAACTGAATCGCCTCTGGCATGTCCGCCTCGCATTCGATCCGGACAAAGCGCACACCCACCATCTCTACTTCGCCGAAGCCACCGGCTGGCAGGTAGTGGATCAGGTCGCGGGGAAACTCCTAGCCGTGGAACGCGCGTTTGGCAAGGGCGCGGTGCTTCTGCTCTCCGAATCCGACGCCTTCACCAACCAGTCCACCGCCGCCATGGATCGCCTCAACACCGTTTCCACCGCCGTCGGCTCCAGCAACCAGGTCATTTTTGACGAGGAGCACTTCGGCATCGCCGAATCCGGCAGCGTGGTCGGCCTGGCGCGCCGCTTCCGCCTCGGCGGCATGTTCATCGGGCTGGCCATCTGCGCCGGGCTGTTTCTGTGGAAGAGCGCTTCGGCTTTTCCTCCGCCCGCTCCGGCCGCGCCGGTCGAGCGGCTGGCCGGCCGCACTTCGCTTTCCGGATTACTCACCCTGCTCCGCCGGCACATTCCCCCTCGCGACCTGGCCGCTGTCTGCTGGCGCGAATGGCTCTCCACCCATCGCAGCGACGTCTCGCCCGAGCGTCTGCGCGGCGTCGAGACCGTTCTGAGCGGCCGCGCCTCGCGGCCCCTCGAAGCCATGCGCGAAATCCAGACCGTCTTGCAAGCGAAAGGACCGCTTTGAACCTCGATCAATTCCAAACCGCCGTCGAAAACATTCTGGCCGGCATTCGCAAGGTGATTATCGGGCAGGATGAAGTCATCCGCTATTCGCTGGTGGTCGTGCTCACCAACCAGCATGCCCTCATCGAAGGCGTCCCCGGTCTCGGCAAGACGCTTCTGGCGCGCACCCTGGCCGCCACGTTGGGCTGCGATTTCAAACGCATCCAGTTCACCCCCGATCTGATGCCCGCCGACATCACCGGCACCAACATCTTCAACTTGCAGCGCAACGAGTTTTCGCTGGTCAAGGGCCCGCTCTTCACCACCTTTCTGCTGGCTGACGAAATCAACCGCGCCCCCGCCAAGACGCAATCCGCGCTGCTCGAAGCCATGCAGGAGCGCACCGTCACCATCGACCGCGAAACCCACCGGCTCTCTCCCAACTTCACCGTCTTCGCCACCCAGAACCCCATCGAATCCGAAGGCACCTACCCGCTTCCTGAGGCTCAGAAGGATCGCTTCATGCTCAAGATTCCGATGACGTGGCCCACCAGCGCCGACGAGCTGTCGCTCGCCCGCCGCAGCCTGGATGATTCCGCCCCCGAAGCCGTTTTGCTGCGCGGCGAAGTCCGCCAATGCCTCACCGAATCAGAACTCGTCTCCATGCGCGAGGCCCTGGCGCAGATCAACGTCAGCGATCAATTGGTGGACTATGCCGTGCAAGTGGTGCGCCGCACGCGCACCGACGACGCCATTCTTTCCGGCGCCAGCCCGCGCGCCAGCCAGGGCCTGCTTCGCGCCGCGCGCGCCTGGGCCGCTCTTTCCGGCCGCGATTTCGTCAGCCCCGACGACATTCGCGCCGTCGCTTCGCCCGTGCTCGAGCACCGCCTCTTGCTCCGCCCCGAATCCGAGCTCGAGGGCGTCCGCACCGCCGAAGTGCTCGACCGCATCCTGCATGAGGTGCCGGTGCCTCGATGATCGTTCCCTCCCAGCGCTTGATGCTCCTGGCCGCGGTGGTGGTTGTGCCGCTCGCGACCGCCGCCGGATTCGTCCCCGGCGCAGCGCTCGCTTGCGTCATCACTCTTGTGCTGTTCGCGGCCGCCGCCGCCGCCGATGCCGTTCGCTCGCTCGAACGCCTCGATGCACTCGGGCTGCGCCCGCCCGCCTTTCTGCGGCTCACCAAGGACGTCCCCACGCACCTGCCCATCTTCATCGACAACCGCTCGCCCCACCCCATCGCGCTCCGGCTCAGTGCCGTCATGCCCAGTGGCGTCGCCTCCGAATCTCTCACCGAAGACGTCCTCGCGCCCGCCGGCGCTTCCCGCTTCGATTGGCCGGCCACCGGAATCGCGCGCGGCGATCATCCGCTCGGCGCGCTCCATCTCGAAGTCGCTTCGCCCTTCGGCCTGTGGCTCGCCCGCGCCACGCGCGAGGCCGCCTGTGCCCTGCGCGTCTATCCTAACCTGCGCGACCGCTCCACCGCCGCGCTCTTCCTAAAGCGCGCCGACACCGGCCCGCGCGCTCACCGCCTGCTGGGCAAAGGGCGCGAGTTCGATAACCTCCGCCAGTACATGCCCGGCGACAACTTCGAAGACATTTACTGGAAAGCCACCGCGCGGCGACATTTTCCCGTCGTGAAACTCTATCGCGCCGAGCATGCCCAGGAGGTCTACGCCATCATCGACGCGTCGCGCCTCTCCGCGCGCGGCGATATTCTGGAAAGCTACGTCAACGCCGCGCTCCATCTCGCGCTGGCGGCCGAACGCCAGGGCGACCGCTTCGGACTGTTGACCTTCAGCGACCGCACCCACCGCTTCCTGCGGGCCGGCAATGGCGTCAACCATTTCCGCCTCTGCCGCGAAACCATCTACAACCTCCAGGCCCGTAAAGTGAGCCCCGATTTCCGCGACGTCTTCACCACCCTCCAGTTGAACCTGCGCCGTCGCGCCCTGCTGGTGTTTTTCACTTCGCTTGACGACGCCCTGCTGGCTGAAACCTTCGAACGCGAAATTTCCCTGCTGGCGCGCCGTCATGTCGTCCTGGTCAATGTCACCCGGCCCGCTATCGACCCGCTGTTTTCCGGTGAGCCTGCTCCAGATCTCGACGCGCTCTACACGGCTCTCGCCGGACAGATGCTCTCCAACCGCCTGCGCCGCTTGGGCCTGGCGCTGGGCAATCGCGGCGTCCGCCTTTCCACCGTGGATTCGCTCCGGATCAAAACCCAGGTGACCGCCGAATACTTGGAAGTGAAGCGGAGGCAATTGCTGTGATCATCGACCTTCCCCGCTTCGTCGCCGCCGAGCGCGTCTATTGGGACGAGCTCGCCCTCTTGCTCGCCCGCCTCGAAACCTCGCCTGAGGCCCGTCTCTCGCTGCCCGAAATCCAGCGGCTGCATTACCTCTATGAACGCAGCTCGGCCGATCTCGCGCGCCTCGACACCTTCTCCACCGAGCCCAACCTGCGCGCCTACCTCGAATCGCTCGTGGCGCGCGCCTATACCGAAATCCACGAGACGCGCGCGCCCGTCAAGCTCCGCTGGAAGTCGGTGGTGCTGGCCTTCCCGCGCGCCTTCCGCCGCCACCAGGCCGCCTTTCGCCTGTCGCTTGGCGTCACCCTGCTCGGCTGCGCCTTCGGATGGTTCGCCCTCCGCATGGATCCTCACGTCAAGAGCGTGCTCATGCCCTTTGCCGGCCTGAACAGCTCTCCGGCCGAGCGCGTCGCCAAAGAGGAAAGCGCCAAGACCGACAAGCTGCGCGGCGAAAAGGCCTCCTTCTCCGCCGAGCTGATGACCCACAACATCCACGTCACCGTGCTCACCCTGGCCCTTGGCATGACCTGGGGCGTGGGAACCCTGATCCTTCTTTTCTATAACGGCGTCATCTTGGGAGCCGTAGCCGCGGACTACATCGGCGCAGGATTCGGCACTTTCCTCACCGCCTGGTTGCTGCCCCATGGTTCCATCGAGATTCCCGCCATCCTGCTGGGCGGCCAGGCCGGTTTTATCCTGGCGGGCGCGCTTATCGGCTGGGGTGGTCGTACGCCGCGCACCGAGCGTCTCCGCGCAGTCGGGCCCGATCTGTTCGCCATCATCGCCGGCGCCGGCGTGCTCCTGGTATGGGCCGGCATCGTCGAGGCGTTTGTCTCGCAATATCATCAACCCGTGCTGCCCTATAGCCTCAAAATCGCATTCGGCGCGTGTGAGCTCGCGGCTCTCACGGCATTCCTGGCGTGGGCGGGCCGCGAATGAAAACCGCGCGCCAATCCCGTCTCTCCATCGAAACCCCCGAAGGCGTGGTCTTCTCCTTCGAGCTGGCCATGCCGGTTTCGCGCGCCCTGGCCTGGGCCATTGACGCGGCCGCCATCCTCACTGCCTGCTCCGTCGTCGGCCAGGTCTGCGCGGCCGCCAACCTCTTCAGCCGCGATGTGGCCGCCGCCGTAACCACGCTGCTCTACTTCGTGATCTCGGTGGTCTACGGCATTCTCCTGGAATGGCGCTGGCGTGGCCAGACCATCGGCAAGCGCATCCTCGGCTTGCGCGTCCTCGACATCCACGGCATGCGTTTGCAGCTTTCGCAGATTGTTCTCCGCAATCTGTTGCGCCTGGTAGATGCGCTGCCCGCGCTTTACCTGGTGGGCGGCATCGCGTGCCTGTTCAGCCGCAACGCCCAGCGCCTGGGCGATCTGGCGGCCAACACCATCGTGGCCCGCGAGCGCAAGCCCCAAGAGCCTGATCTCGACGAGATCGCTCCCGCCAAATACAATTCGTTGCTGGCCTATCCGCACCTGGCCGCGCGTCTGCGCAGCCTGGTGACCCCCGAAGCCGCCGCCATCGCCATCCAGGCCGTCACCCTCCGCGACGGCTACGACCCCATCGCAAGAGTAGAGCTCTTCGCAGAGCTGGCTGCCCATTTTCGCTCACTAGTTGAGTTCCCCGAGCAAGCTCTAGAAGGCGTGACTGACGAGCAATACGTGCGCAGCGTTCTGCGCGTAATCTACACGCCGTAAAGCTGGAATTCGCATAATCGTGGGGCAGACCCCCTGGTCTGCGCGGGACGCCCTCGTCCCGCTCCCCGTTCGAAGCATCAGGCACCCTGGCCAAGTCCACCCCACCCCGCGATCGTCATTGCACGTTCAACAGCAGGCCGGCGAGGCTCATCTGAATACCCACCGAGACGCGGATCTCGGGGTCGGTAGGAGTGTCGGTTGGAAGAAACAGGTTGATCTGATAAAGGCCAGCGGAATAAGGAGTTACGCCGGCGTAGAAGATGAGCGAGGGGTCGATGGCGACACCGTTCAAATAGACTTGGGGCTTACTGGCGGCGATGACCGGGTCGGGGGTTAGAGGAATTACCCCTGGCGCGGGATTGGGCTGGGTCTTGCCCAGCCCGGTTGCGTAAACTACCACGACGTCTCCTGCGTTCGCCGGCGCGTCCGGCGTAAGCAGGGTGCCATCGGCGTGGACGGCGATGACATAGCCGGCAACGGCGAACAAAGCGGGGGCTGCGTCGATCAACTGTAGGGTGATTTCCGGCCCCGTGACCCCCTCGCGCACCACTCGCACGGGGACGCTGCCAGCGATCTGGTTACCCGGGATGATAAAGTTGATCTGCGTGGGGGAGACGTAGATCAGGGGCGCCGGCCAGTTGTCGATATAGACTGCAACGCTATCCAGAGTGACGGGGAGCGTGTCGTTGACGATATCGGTTCCGCTCAGTTGCTGGGTGTCCCAAGCCAAATTGGCGCCGAAGATGGTCAGGACGGAGTTGGGGGCAAAGGGGCCGGGCGAGTAGTCGGAGGCGTTGACGATGCTGTCGGCGGTATAGCTGGGGGCTTGTCCCCAAGCCGCGCCCGCCAAAACGGCGGCCAAAACCGGCCAACGGCGTACCATGAGTTAAAGATAGTAGCCGTCGGCCGCCAAACGTCTCAACAAACCTCGCGAGACCAGGCGCGCTACACTGGTTTATTATCCGCGTCCGACTTTTTACGGCCGTAGTGCGTCTTGAGATAAGGAGCCAGAGAATTGATCTTTCGGGCGGTTGAAGATGCCGACCTGATTCAGCAGGCTGCCCGGGGTAACGTGGAGAGCTTTAACCTCCTGGTATCCCGCTGGGAGAAGCGTGTGTACAACTATCTGTTGCGAATCACGGGGAACCGGGAAGACGCTCTCGATCTGGCGCAGGACGTTTTTTTGAAGGCCTATCAGAACTTGCGCAAATTGGACGATGCGGGGCGCTTCGCTCCCTGGTTGTACCGGATCGCTCACAACGAGGCCTACTCGCTGTTCCGCAAGCGCAAGCCGGAGACAGCCGTGGACAACCTGGAAGCGGAGGCTGGCAGCGCGGGAATCGCTGTCGGTGGCAGATCGGTCTTTCCGATCGAACTCAGCTTGGCGGTGGCTGGCGCTTTGGATCGGCTAACTCCCGACCAGCGCGAGGCCGTGGTGCTGAAGATTTACCAGGGCTTCAAGTTCGAAGAGATGTCTGAAATCCTGGAATGTCCCGTTTCCACGGTGAAATCCCGTCTGTATACCGCGCTCGATCTCCTGAAGGCAGACCTGGCTCCCATATCGGCACGAGGTGTGTCATGAATTGCTCGCCATTCGATTTGAAAGACTACTTCCTCAAGGAGCTGACTGATCCGCAGCAGCGCCAGGTGGAAGCGCATGTCCTAACCTGTTCCGCCTGCCGCGAAGAGCTGGATCGGCTGCGCCTGACTGGCGTGGCGTTGTGCTCTTTGCGGGACGAGGAAATTCCACAGCGCATCGGTTTCGTCTCCGACCCGGTGTTCGAGCGATCCTGGTGGGCCGCCTTCTGGGCATCGCCCGCGCGGCTGGGCTTCGCAAGCGCCGCGATGCTCTCGGTTGCGATTCTGGTGTTGGGGTTGACGCACGCGCCCGCGGTGTTTTCTTCCCGGACCTTTTATAGCCGCGTCGAAGTGGATCGGCGAATTCAGGCGGCCGTCTCCGCCGCCGAATCGCGCCAGGAGCAGAAGACCACGCAACTGGTGCACGAGCTGGTCGAGCGTGCGGACCGGGAGCACAATTCCCGGCTGATCGCCGAGAATCAAGCGGAGCGGTTGCAGGAACAGAATTACCAATTGAAGCTGGGTGACGGCGCCTATGTGACTCCGGGCGCCGAGCAGGGAGGACCAAGATGAGATTCGCCGCTTTGCTATTCGTTTTTGCTCTGGCGCCTGTGGGGGCCCAGATCCAGATACCGCCTGCTTCTCCCTCGTCGGTGGCCGCCAAGCCGGCCGCCGGCACTGTGGGAGGCGAGCATTCGCCGATGGCGGTCGCCGTGCTGACGGTGGTCGAAAAGGATATCAACGGCCATCTGGCGGCGGTCGGGGGCACCGATCCATGCGTGGTGCTGGGCCGCGGGACGCGCGGACTCTATGTGACGGGCTTCGGGGCCGTGTTCGCGGTGGACCTAGATCTGGTCAATACGCCCGCGATCGGCCCGTTCAGGATAACCATCTCGCCGGAGGAAAAGGCGCTGGTGCACGAGCGCAAGGTGGCGCACGTTGTGTTGCTGGAGAATGCCATGCGCAAGATGGTAGTGGCGCTGGCGCAATCGCCGTTGCTGAGGAGTATGCCGGGCACGGACCAGATTGTGTTGGGAGTGCGGGTGATGTGCGCGCCTTGGGAAGACACCAGTGGGCTGCCGGGACAGATCGTGGTGCGGGCCGACCGCCAGGGCGGCAACATCAGGACGGAATTACAATAAGTGGCCGCCTCCAGTCCTCCTCCTACCGAATCCGAAGCCAGCGGCCGGCCGGGCGAAGCCTGGCCGCGCAGGATACGGCTGGGCGAAATCCTGATCGGGCGGGGGAAGATTGAACCCGAGGACCTGGAGCGGGCGCTCGAACTGCAGCGCGAGCGTGGCGACAAGCTGGGCAAAATCGTCGTCGATATGGGCCTGATCGCACAGCGCGATGTTCTGGCGGCGCTTTCCGATCAGCTTGCAATCCCGCTGGTCACGGTGGACAACCCGCCGCCGTCGGCGCCGGAAATCGATGGCCTATCGCATCGGTTTCTTCGCCAGTGCCGCGCGTTCCCCATTGAGCTGAAGGATTCAACGCTGACCATCGCGATGGCCGACCCGCTGGATTTCGAGACGGTGGCGGCGGTGCGCACGTTCTCCGGGTTCGAGATCAGCACGGCGCTGGCCGCGGAACAGGAAATCCTGGACGCGATCGAGAAGTACTACGGTGAGGCCGAGCGGCAGACCCTGGAGGAAGGCGGAGACGAGCAGGCCACGGCCGACCTGGAACACCTGCGCGACATGGCCAGCGAGGCTCCCGTGATCCGGCTGGTGAACGCTATGATCGGCGAGGCCATCGAAAAGCGGGCCAGCGACATTCATATCGAGCCGTTCGAGAAGGAGTTCCGCATCCGCTTCCGCATCGATGGCGTGTTGTTCAACCAGGACACGCCGCCGCGCGAACTGAAGGCCGCCATCATTTCGCGCCTCAAGTTGATGGCCAAGCTCAATATCGCGGAGCGCCGGCTGCCGCAGGATGGCCGCATCAAGATCAAGGTTTTAGGCCGCGAAGTGGACCTGCGCGTTTCCACTCTGCCCACGCTGTATGGCGAAAGCGTGGTGATGCGGCTGCTCGACCGCTCATCCGGCGATTTCTATGACCTGCGCCGCCTGGGCTTCGACGACCGCATGCTGAACCGCATGGAGCACTTCACCAGCCTGCCGCACGGCATCTTCCTGGTGACCGGGCCGACCGGGAGCGGCAAATCGACCACGCTCTATTCGGCGCTCAAGCGGATCAACCTGCCGGACAAGAAGATCATCACCATCGAAGACCCGGTGGAATACCAGATGGACGGGATCAACCAGATCCACGTGAACCCGCAAATCGGCCTCACCTTCGCTGCGGGGTTGCGGCACATTGTGCGCCAGGATCCGGACGTGATCATGGTGGGCGAAATCCGCGACCGCGAGACGGCCGACATCGCGATCCGCGCGGCGCTGACCGGGCACCTGGTTTTTTCGACCCTGCATACCAACGACGCGCCCAGCGCCATCACACGGCTGGCCGACATGGGTGTGGATAACTACCTGATTGTTTCATCCCTGGTGGCCGTGCTGGCGCAACGACTGGTGCGCGTGATCTGCGCGCACTGCAAGGAGCCGGACGGAACCGCTCTGGCGCCGGACGGCCAGAAGATCGCGGTCTATCGCGGGGCGGGCTGCTCGGAGTGCCGCGGTTTGGGCTACATCTCGCGGGTGGGCATCTTCGAGATGATGGACGTCAACGACGAGATCCGCCGCCTGATCATGACCAACGCAGACGCTTCCGTGCTGACCCAGGCGGCACGCCGCAACGGGATGCGGAACCTGCGCGAGGACGGCTGGAAGAAGATCCGCGACGGCGCGACGACCGTGGACGAAGTGATGCGCGTAACGCAGGAATTCTAGTATGCGGCCGTTTCTATTAGGGCAACTGGTAGCGCCGGCGGTCTTGCCGCCGGTGTTGTGTGGGGCAGACCCCCTGGTCTGCGGCCGACGCCCCCGTCGGCCTGCTCGCGCTTGGAAGAGTGCCGGTACCACTGTTCCGGCAGCGGGACGAGGGCGTCCCGCGCAGACCAGGGGGTCTGCCCCACAATTTGTGCGACTCTTGCCGGAGACCACACTCTGAATGGCTACTTTTTTCTTTCGCGCGGTGGCTTCCGACGGCAAGGTGCGCAACGGAAGTTTGTCCGGCGACGACGAAAAAGTGGTGGCGCGGGAACTGCGCAAGCAGGGGCTGATCCCGGTTTATGTGGGGGCGGCGCCGAAAGGTGCGTCGGTCGAGTTCAAACTGCCGGTTTTCGGCGCGCGCAAGCGGCGCAACGTTCTCTTTTTCACGCAAGAGCTTTCCACCCTGCTCAGCGCGGGAGTACCGCTCGACCGTGCCATCGGCATCACCGCCGAGTTGACCGAGCAGGCTTCCTTCCGGCTGATTGTGCTGGACGTGCTGCGCGTGCTCAAGAGCGGCAAGCCGCTGGCGGAGAGCCTGGCGACTCACCCGGATTATTTTTCCGATCTCTACATCAACATGGTGCGGGCGGGCGAAGCCTCGGGCTCGCTGGCGGTCATCTTCGAGCGCCTGTCGGATTTCGAGCGTTCGCGCGACGAACTGCGCAACTACATCATCTCTTCGATGATCTATCCGGCGCTGCTGACGGGTGTCGGCCTGGGCTCAATTTTCATCCTGTTGAACTTCGTGGTGCCGAGGTTCTCTTCGATCTTCAGCGATTCGCATTTGAAGATCCCCGTGCCCACGCTGATGATGCTGCAGGCCAGCCACATCGTGCAGACTTACTGGTGGATGGCCGCAGCGGCGCTGGCGGTGCTCATCATTGGGTTCCGCGTCTACACGCGGACCGTGGCCGGCCGGCTCTGGTGGGACGGGACGCGCCTCAAGATCCCCATGCTGGGAGACGCCTTGCTGAAGGCCGAAACCTCGCGCTTCGCCCGCTCCATGGCCACCCTGGTGGCGAACACCGTGCCGCTGGTGCAATCGCTCGCCATCTCCGCCGCGACCCTGAACAACAAGACGCTCTCGGGCGCGCTCCAGGGTGTGGCGCAGGGGGTCAAGCGCGGCGAAGGCATCGCGGCGCCCATGCGCAAAGCCGGGGTGTTTCCACCGCTGGTGGCGCACCTGCTGACGGTGGGAGAAGAGACCGGGCATCTGGACACGATGTTTGCCCGCATGGCGGACATTTATGAAAGCGACACGCGTTCCGCCATCAAGCGTTTCACTTCGGTTTTCGAGCCCATCGTGATCCTGGTGATGGGCATAATGGTAGGAACCCTGATTCTCAGCATGCTGCTCGCGATTACGAGCATTAACGACGTGGCGATCCAATGACGAATCAAAATTTGCAACGGAAACGAACCCGCGGACAGGCCGGCATCACGCTCATCGAAATGCTGGTGGTCATGACCATCATCGCCCTGTTCGCCGCGCTGGTTGCCCCCAACATGATGAAGCACGCCGACGCCGCCAAGGTGACCAAGGCGCGCGCCGATATCCACGGCTTCATGACGGCCCTGGCATCCTACAAGCTGGACACGGGCACTTACCCCACCACGGAGCAGGGATTGGAGGCATTGCGCACCAAACCGGCCGATGTGGAGCAATGGGCCGGCCCGTATATCACCCAGGAGATTCCCAAGGACCCCTGGGGTCACGATTACCTGTACAAATTCCCGGGCGATCACGGCGACGAGCCGGATATGGTGTCGCTGGGCCAGGACGGCAAGCCGGGGGGAGAGGGATTTGCAGCCGATATTGTCAGTTGGAAAAGCCAGTAACGGCGGGCGGCGCGGCATCACGCTGCTCGAGATGCTGGTGGTGATGTGCATCGTCGGACTCATCGTAGGGGTCGCGATGCCATCGATCTCCGCTGGCCTCGACAGCGTGCGCCTGGCCACGGCCACCAGCTCGGTGTCGGGCTTTCTGAATGCCGCGGTGACCAGGGTGGAGCGCCGGCGGCAGCCCATCGAAGTGGTGATCCTGCCGCAGGAAAACCGCATCGCGATCTATTCCAACGAGCCCGGCTTTACGCGCGATCTGATCATGCCGGACGGCGTGACGATCGAGCGCGTGCTGCCCGAGGAAATTTCCGGCGACGCGGGCCGTGAGCGCCGCATTCTTCTGCTGCCGGGCTCGACCACTCCGGCGATGGGGGTGCAACTCGCCAACCGCCACGGGACGCGCCGCATCGTGAGGTTGGATCCCATGACGGGCTTTCCGCACGTGGACAACGTGGAAGAGAAATGACTGGCAACCGCGGATTCACGCTGCTCGAGATGATTGTGGCCACCACCGTGATGGCGATCGCGGTGGTGGGGCTGCTTTCCGGTATCGCCGGGGCTACCCGGAACGCCGCCCGGATGCGGGAATACGAGCGCGTGGTGCAGTTGGCGCGCATGCAGATGGACTTCTTGCTGGTGGATGGCGCGGTCGCCCAATCGCGCAGCGGCTCGTTCGATGAGCAACAGACCGGGGGCATGGCGGCGGGATGGCAATCGCACGTCTCCGTCTCCCAGACGCCGCCGACTCCCGCGCTCGGGCAGCCGGTGCTGGACCGCATCGAGCTGGAGATTTGGTGGATGCAGGGCGACCAGCGCCGCACCTTTTCTCTCGACGCCTTCCGCACACGATACCTTTCGGCCAATTCTTCCGCGCCGGGGACTCCATGAGACACTCTCCGCGGGCCGGCGTGACGCTGATCGAAATCACCATCGCCATAACGCTGCTCAGCTTGCTTTCGCTGGGCATGGCGATTGCCATCCGGGTAGGCCTGCAGGCATTCGCCAAGACCGACGCCAAGTTGATGGATATCCGCAAGATCACTGGAGCGCAGAACATTCTGCATCAGGAACTCGAAGGCTTGATTCCGGTGCTGGCGGCCTGCGGCAAAAATACCGTGGAGAATGGCTTCAAGGCGGCTTTCTTCCAGGGGGAGCCGGCGGCGTTGCGCATGGTTTCGTCGTTTTCGCTGCAACAGGGCTGGCGCGGCGAGCCGCGGGTGCTGGAGCTGTTTGTGATTCCCGGGGACGAAGGCGAGGGCCTGCGCCTGGTGGTGAACGAGAGCCTTTACACCGGCTATCTGGGTGCGGCGCACTTCTGCACGGGCGTTGTGGCTGACCCGATTTCGGGGGCGCCGCTGCCGCGCTTTGTGCCGGTCGAGGCCGGGCCCCAATCATTCGTACTGGCCGACCAACTGGCGTATTGCCGTTTCTCGTATTACTACCCAGGCGACACGCTGCAGAATAGGCCGCCGGCATGGGTTACAACCTGGGCCACCAAGGGCTGGCCGCAGGCGGTCCGAATCGAAATGGCGCCATTGCACCCGGACCGGTCGCGAATCCAGCCGATCACGGCAACGGCGCCGATCCACATCCTGCGGGACCCGGAGAAGAAGTATGAAGATGCGAACTAGGGCGGCGCTGTGGGGCAGACCCCCTGGTCTGCGCGGGACGCCCTCGTCCCGCGGCCGGAGCAGCGATATTGGCCCTGCGGGGGCGCCGGCCGCAGACCAGGGGGTCTGCCCCACTAACCCCACCACTCGCGGCAGCGGGCTGCTGATGGTGTTGTGGCTTTCGGCGGCGCTGGCGGCGATCGCCTTTTCCCTTTCCGTCACCGTGCGGGGCGAAATCGAGCGCACTTCCACCGAAGTGGACGGGCTGCGGTGCGGTTATCTGGCTTCGGCGGGCATCCAACGGGCGACCATGGAACTGCTGTGGTCCGCCACCTCGCCGGATCACAAGCTGATTCCCAAGGGTTCCACATTCATCGACTATGTCTTTCCGAGCGGCAACGTGCGCGTGGACATCATCCCGGAAGCGGCCAAGCTGAGCGTCAACAAGGCTTCCGTGGAGGATCTCGCCAGGCTGGTGATGGCGCTGGGGGTGGATACGCGGCAGGCGGAGGAAATCGCCGAGGCCATCGTCGACTGGCGGCAGCCGGGCAGCAACCGTTTCAGCGGTTATTATTCGGACCTGAGTTCGTCTTTTCAACCTCCCCATGCGTCTTTTCGAGAGATTGAGGAATTGCTTTTGTTGAAAGGCGTTACGCCCGACATTTTCTACGGAACCTACGTCCCGGCCGAGGGTGGCTCGGCAGACGCGGCGATCGGCGAAGCCGGGTCGCGGCTGGCGCGCCGTTCGGGTCTGATCGACTGCCTCTCGGTCTATGGAACGGATGGCGCGGTGGATGTCAATGCGGCCGATCCGGCGGTGCTGGCGGCCATCGGCGTTCCGTTGGGTACCGCCCAGGCGATCGGTGCGCAGCGCGGCAATGCGCCGTTCGACAATGAAAGCTTTGGCAATCTGATCAACGGCGCCGGCGCGGGCCGGATGCGAACGGAAGGGGATACCATGGTGACGTTCCGGGCCACCGCCCGTCTGCGCCTGGCGAATGGCAAGCTTTCCGATCTCAGGCGCACATCCGCCGCCCTGGTCAAGTACATGGCCCTGGGATCGCCGGTGCCTTATCACATCCTGCGGTGGTATGACACCGCCTGGAGCGACTGAACCCGGCATGCCCATCGAGATTTCTTTTGCCAAGGATGTGCGCAAGCTGTTGGCCTTCGGGTCCGGAGTCGGCATCGAGATTCACGGCGACGACCTGGAAGTGGTGGCCGCGCGGGTGCGTCCATCGCAGGTGCGCGTGTTGGGGCGGCTCACCATCCAGAACTTCACCAGGCGGGCGGCGGCGGAGTGGGGCGCGGAGTACACGCGATTTCTCAAGTCGTGGGGCGTGGGCCACCTGAGCGCTACGGTCCTGTTGCCGCGCCGCGAGGTGATCGTGCGGCAGGTGGCGCTTCCCGGCGTGGCGGCCAAGGACATCCCGGGCGCCATCCGCTTCCAGTTGGATTCGTTGCACCCGTATGGCGAGGATGAAGTTTCGTGGGGCTGGTCGCCGCTCGACTACGGCGCGATCCTGGTGGGCATCGTCCGCCGGACCGAGGTGGAGCGCTATATCTCGTTGTTTACGGAAGCGGGCGTTCCGGTTTCGAGCTTTACGTTTTCGGCCGCCGCGGTCCACGCGGCCGTGCGGCTCAACGGCGCGGGCCATCTTTCGCAAGGCTTCGTGGCGCTCAGCCGTTCCGCTGCCGGAATGGTGGAAGTGTATGGCGAAAGCCAGACACGGCCGGTTTTCTCGGCCGAATTCGACATGGCGGCGCCCCGCGCGGCTTCGCTCGCGCTCTCCGAGCTGCGGTTGCCGCCGGAGACGGCGCCCTTCAACCTGGAAGACGTGCTGCCCAGACCTTCCGTCAATCCGGTGGAGAACGATCTTTCCCGCAACGCACTGCCATACGCCACGGCGCTGGCGGGGGCTTGTCCCTGGCTGGCGCCGTCGGTGAACGTGCTGCCGCCCGAACAGCGGCGGCGGAGTGCGCGCGGCATCTTCATCCCGACCATTGTGCTGGCGGCCGCCGTGCTGCTGGTGGGGAGCGGCCTGCTGCTCTATATGCGCTATAGCGAGCGGCAATACCTGCGCAAGCTGCAGGCGGAAATCAGCGCGCTGGAGCCGATCGCACGCCATGCCGACGCGCTTTCAACCGAGATCGACCAGGACCGCGCTCGCATCCAGTTACTCGACCAGTTCCGCAACCAGACGCGCGCCGACCTCAACGCTTTAAACGAACTGACGCGGCTGGTGGAACCGCCCGCCTGGGCCAACAACATCACGCTGAATCACGATTCGGTGCGGATTGCCGGGGACGCGCCGCAGGCCGCGTCGCTGGTGAAGATTCTGGATTCTTCGCCATTGTTCCAGAACTCCACGCTGGACGCCAGCACCAAAATGCCCGGCGGCGCCGGCGAAACCTACCAGATCCACGCTGCCCGGAAATATCCCAATCCATGAGCGCCATCCCGCGAGACCGCAAATCGATTCTGTATGGCATAGCCATCGCCGTGCTGCTGGCGGCCGTGCTGGTCCGCTACGGCGTATTCAGCGGAAGCGACACAACGCCGGCGGTGGCTCCGGTGGACTCCGTTCCGCTGGCCGAAAAGCGGCTCGAGCTTCTGCGCCAGAAGGCAGCCGCCGCGCCGGGCCGCGAGCAGGCGCTCGAAAAGGTGAAAGCCGAATTGTCGGAGCGGGAGAAGGGGATCGTGCTGGCCGGCACTTCCGAAGAGGCGCGCGCCCATCTGCTGGAGACGCTGCACGCGACGGCCGCCGTCAACGGTTTCGACGCGCGGGGCGCCAACACCCTGCCGCAGCCCAAGCCTCTCGGCAAGGATTACGGGCAGGTATCGGTCGGCCAGGATTTCACGTGCGGCATCGACCAGTTGGTGAACTTCCTGGCGGCCATCGCCGACCAGCCGGAGATCCTGGCGACCGAAAGCATCTATATCGGGGCCCACGGAGACAAGAACAAAACCGTTCAGGTGCGGCTGACGCTTTCCGGCGTGGTGCCCCGCAAGCTGGTTCCGGAAAAGAAAGGACTGGCCACCTTTTGAAACACCGGCTGCTCGCTCTTAACCTGTTGCTGGCGGCGGCGCTGCTATACGCCGGCTTCCAGTTCCACGCGCGGCGCGTTGCCACGCAAGCGCGGGAAACGGCCACTCTGAACCGCCAGGTGGCGCCGCTCGCGCCGCCCGCGCTGGCGCCGCTGCCCGTGCCGCCGGCGGTGACGGCCTCGGCCTACGAGGAAGTGGCGCAGAAGGATCTTTTTGATCAGTCGCGCAATCCCAATGTGCCGATCGATCTGCCGCCGCCTCCGCCGCCGCTCAAGGACCCGCCGCCACTGCCGTCCTTTCACGGCATGATGAACCTTGGCGACGGGCCGTTCGCCATCATGAGCAAGACGGCTTCGGGTAAGCAGGAGGAAGTGCACGTGGGCGGGATGATCGGGGAGTTCAAGCTGCTCGATTTCAATTTGAAGGAAATTACGTTGGAATGGGACGGCCGCGTCATCCACAAACGCGCCGAAGATCTGCCCAAGGGGGAAGCTCCCCTGGCGGATTTCCCGGGAAACAACGGCTTTGTGTCCATGCCTGGCGTAGCGCCCCCCCCGCTGCCCCCGCCGGTGCTTAGGGAAATGGGTCCCGGCAAGGATAACGGCAACCCCTCCCGCCCCTGCCAGGTCGGCGACAGTAGTCCCAGTGGCACCATCGCGGAAGGCTATCGAAAAGTCGTCAGGCCCAATCCGTTCGGCAACGAATGTCACTGGGAAGCCGTGGATAAGTGATGAGTTTGGAATTCTGGAGTGTCGAGATGAAATCGCCGTATCGGAATCAATTCAGACGCTGCTGCCTGCTGCTCCTCGCCGCCCTCGCGGCGCCCGCCGCCTTCGGCCAGGGGGATCCCGGCAAGCTGCCGCCGCAACCGCCGCCGCAAGCGCAGACCACTCAGCCTCCTGGCGCGCCGCCACCAACCGCGCCGCCACCAACTGCGCCGGGGCAGGTCACAGCCGCGCAGACGGCTCCGGCCCAGAGTCTTCCCGCAGCCGCCAGCCCGGCCCCCGTCACCGGTTTCGACTACATGATTCCCAACGCCTCTTTGACGGAGTTCATCGACATCATGGCCCGCCGCCTCAAGATCAACTATATTCTCGATCCGGCGGTCGGCAAGGGTTCGGTTACGCTCTACACCTACGGCGAAGTGAAGCCGGTCGATTTGATGACCCTGCTCCAGACGGTGCTGCGCGTGAACGGCGCCACCATGGTGCAGGTGGGCGATCTCTACCGGATCGTTCCCATCAACAAAATTTCGTCGCTGCCCATGACGCCGATGATGGATGCCGACCCGAAAACGCTGCCCGAAGACGAGCGCATGATCCTCGACCTGATCTTCCTCAAGTACACCACGGCCAAGGAGATTGAGACGCTGCTCACGCCGTTTCTGGGCGAAGGCGCAAGCCATTCGACGTACGATCCGGCCAATCTGCTGATCCTCCAGGACAACGCGCGCAACATGAAGCGCACCATGCAACTGATCGAGATGTTCGATTCCGACACCTTCGCCGGACAGCGCGTGCGCCTGTTCGACATCGCCAACAGCCGGCCGTCGGACCTGGTCAAAGATCTGGAGACGGTCTTCAAGGCCTTCGCGCTCTCCGACAAGGGCTCCGCGGCGGTGAAGTTCGTGCCCGTGGACCGCATCAACGTGGTCATCGCAGTGGCGCCGAACCCGGGGATCTTCGCGGAGGTCAAGAAATGGATCGACAAGTTCGATGTCCCGGTCAAGATCACCGCGGGCCAGACCGGCAACTACGTCTACCGCCTCAAGTACGCCAGAGCCGAGATGATCGCCATGGCCATTATGGCGCTCTATACGGGCAATATCGGCGCATTGGTCAACATGGCGCAACAGATGAACAGCAACATGTTTGCCGCCGGAATCGGCATGAGCGGCGGTGGCTACGGGACGATGAACGGCGGCATGAACGGCTTCGGCGGCATGAACGGCGGCATGAACGGCGGCATGTATGGCGGCATGAACGCCTACGGCGGCAGCGGGTATGGCGGTTT
>Ga0209039_10001341_pt1 | contig 23212 bp, 24 predicted proteins | sample BogFormECP12_OM1_FD_188238 | JGI IMG/M metagenome (GOLD analysis project Ga0209039, IMG submission 188238) | Bog forest soil microbial communities from Calvert Island, British Columbia, Canada - ECP12_OM1 (SPAdes) (version 2) | ecosystem: Environmental > Aquatic > Freshwater > Wetlands > Bog ... | reverse complement strand
TTATTCGATAAGCAGCAGCGTGAACGTCGGTAGCTGTCCCGGCTCCAGTACCTGCTTATCCTGCACGACCGAAGTCCCCAGCCCGGCATTCTCCGCGGTCTTGAAAACGTCGATGCCCGAGGACTCCAGCGACGGCCGGGCCTCGAATGGGAAACGGCAGCCTTTTTCGCCTTCCAATATGGCGCAGACGTCGCATTTCCGGCATCGGTGGGCGCCGTAGGAGAATGCTTTATAATAACCCGAAAGAAACGCATGGCGCTCCATATTATAGGCAGCCTTACAAACGTGAAGGCTTAGGTCGGTCATCGCCTCGTCCAGGCGTTTAGGTGGATATTCGTCGAACCCGAGGAAGCCCTCGTATTTTATGAGGTAAGCTTTGGTATATTCGTCCAGTACTTTGCGGGTATCATCGGGGGAAGGGCTGTACGGCGGGCAGGTAAGCCTGGTGCCATAATTTTTACAGCCGAACTGGCACTTGAGCCGTACCCAATGGGCCGTTACTATCTGCGGGGGCTTGATGAACTTGAGATCGGACGCGCCGCTTTCAATGGCCATCGTCCGCAGCTCTTTTTCTAAAACATTGAATGGCTTTGGCATCCTGATAAAATACCATCACATAGCATATAAGCTTATTTTTTAGCCAACGGCTCGGGGGTAGACAGCAGAGGGTTTAAGTATTTGGCGGCAAGAATATTCATCGGTAGGGTAGAGATGGTCGATATTCGTATAGTCAACGACATGAGCAGGCAGCGTAAGATGCAATGCATCGCGGGATGTATCGCAATATTCGGCATTGTATTGTGGTTTTTTGATGTCACGGTCTATTCGGTCAGCCCCGGCAAATTCATAGCGGCGCTCGCAATAATCTTCTTTGCGGTCGCCACCATACACTGGTTTGACGATGAGGAAAAGATCGAGGAAGAGGGAATGAACCACCAGGCACCCTAAACTTTTCGTGTACTTCGTGGGTTTTTTATGCCCTTGCCGGTTTTTTCTACGGGAGATACGTTGCTTTTGCCGTCCACCCATTTCGCTTTTAGCTCAGAGTCACGGTCCTCTCTCCATGTAGAAGGCAGTTTCCGCTCTTTGACGATAACGTCGGTCCAGCACTCGAAGCGCTTCTGGTTCTCCGACTTCGACTTATCCGCCGTATAGAGCTTATCCGCGCTTTTAAAAGGCGAATCCGGAAATGTGTCGGCCTTCTGCGGCTTCTTTTTATCGGGCATCGATGAACGTTCTTTCGCTAGCCGGACAAATAGTTTTCGATGCTTAATGGAAAGTATATATCCGATTAGCAATAGAATCCCGCTTGAGGCAAGCGATGGCCGAGATAAAGATATTTTCCCAGCCGACATGTCCGGCATGCAACGAAGTCAAGGAATACCTCAAGAATAGGGGCGTACCCTTCATGGACTACGATATCCTCAGCGATGACAAAGCTCTCGACGAGATGCTACATGTCCACAAAGTACGGGTAACTCCGCTGATCATCATCGGCGATAAGAAGCTCGTCGGCTTTGACGTGGAAGAGCTGGAGAAGGCTCTTGCCGAACAAAAATAAAAACGAACATTTTTTCTTAGTAGATGATAATATGCCCCGTGTTGGGGCTCAAATACAAAACGTCGCTGTCCATGTGTTTCGAGTATTTCAACAGACGCTCATAGTGCGTTAATCCGGTTAAATCCCGTTAATTATTATCATATAAAATAAATATCTGCCGAATTATAACAAACCATACTTCAACGCTTTAAAAATAAACGGTGATAACAATGGAACAGAGATATGCTGTAGAAACCACAAACGTAGAAAAGGCATATACGGTCAAGAACTATTGCGTCAACACAAACCGCACATACATCTACGAGATCAAGAACGGACAGATCGTGAATGAGCGTAAAGTGCAGGGTGAGGAAGAATAGAACCTTTTTTAGGCCCTCACGGGCTATCTTTTTAATTTTATACAAAATAATATATATTACTTTATTATAATATACTCTTTGAGTGATTACTGTTTTATGGCTAACACAGATCTACTTGATAAGGGCGCTATCCTTCAGAGGGATAAGGAGACCTATGCGATAGCCCCTCATATTCCGGGCGGCATCTGCAATCCGGCGACATTGAGAAAGCTGGCGGACGTAGCCGAGAAATACCATGCGGCAGCGTTAAAGGTCACCGGTGCCCAGCGCATCGCCATTGTCGGCCTTAAAGAAGAGGACCTGGACAACGCCTGGAAGGACCTGGGAATGAATCCCGGGGCAGCTATCGGTATGTGCGTGCGCAGCATCAAGGTGTGCCCCGGCACAACATTTTGCAAGCGCGGGGTCCAGGATAGCGTCGGCCTTGGCCTGGCCCTCGATAAGGATTATCATGGGCTCACTACGCCGTCAAAATTCAAGATCGGCGTCTCGGGCTGTCCCAACAATTGCGGTGAAGCCTGGCTAAAAGACCTCGGCTTTTTCGGCAATGTGAAAGGGTTTACATGTGTGGTCGGCGGAGAGGCCGGAAGGAGCCCACGCATCGGCAGAGAGCTTGCCACCGGCCTAACGGTCGATCAGAGCAGGGTTCTCGCAGATAAGGTAATTACATATTATCGTGATAATGCGAAACCGCGCGAGCGCATGGGCGCTTTCATCGAACGTATCAGCTTTGAGACTTTCGCGAAAGACGTGATGGGAAAAGAAGTATAATATATGTGAGGCCCGCTCATTCGCAGCTGGGCCTTATGTCCATTTTTTTATTCACGCCGATCCTGGAGAATGCGACTACATTATGGGTCACGTTCCTGACGAATTCTTCCATCAGGCTTTCTGCTTTGAAGTATTCGTGATCAGATGCGCTTTTAAGGGACCATGAAAATGTCAAATGCGGTCTTGTAGGCGTCCTTTGGGCGATTTCCTTTGACGTAGAACTCTTCCCATGCGGAACCGCAGGACGGGCAATTTTCGGGCGGGGCGTTGGCGTCGGTCTCATAGCCGCATACGCTGCATTTCCATTTTTGCATAGAACACCTATCTTCGATTTAGACTAAGTATAAAGGTGATGGCACATAATTAAATCTTTTCAGGCTTTATGGAAGGTTCATATATCCTGAAAAGCCAATAGGGAGTATTGATGAGCAAGCTGGTCAGGGACAGGATCCCGGAGATCATCCGGAAAAGCGGCCGTGAGCCCCAGGTTCGGTGTTTATCGGATGTCGAGCTGAAGCTGGCGCTAAAGGAAAAGCTCGTCGAGGAAGCGCATGAATTAAAAGACTCGGGCGATATCTATGAGGAGCTGGCCGATGTGCTCGAAGTCGTCGATGCGCTCGTCGAGCAGTATGCCATAGACCCGGTTAAGCTGAAAAAAATTAAAGAAGAAAAGCTCGAACGTGCCGGCGGCTTTAAAAAAGGCTTTTACCTGATGGACGAAGATAAGCACAAACCATAAAGACTATTGCCGATTAATTAATATCATGAGGATGAGATGCCAGCTAAATACCCGCTAAAGACGGACCCGCAGGGCATGGTCGGCAGGGAGTGCCCGCGGAAGTCGTGTATCGCCTACTTTAAGATCATCGAAGAAGATACCGAAGGCGACATCGACCTTACGTGCCCCAACTGCGGCGTTAAGGCGAACGTTAAAAAATATACGACTGAAGACCAGGTAAAGTTCATTAATTCTCTCATTTTCCATCACAACGAGTGCCCGATTGACGTTAATAAATATTCAAAGACCCCTCCGTGCAGCGATTATGTCGAGAGGCCTGCGCACTGTACGTTCTCCTGTGATTCATGCAAGCATAAGTTCGGGTATGACGCAAAGCCTAACTATTGCCCGTACTGCGGCTCCGAAAAAGAACACCTGCATGAAGAAGGCACCTGCGACCTGAAAGAGTCTAAAAAATAAAAAAAATCAGTTTTATTAATTCCGTTCACGCTTTTTGGGCGATCGTTATTTCGCATAGTCCGATTCTAGCGTTTTAGTTTTTCCCTGACCAGGTCATAGAACTTATCGCCGAACCGGACGAAGAGCGCCGGCGTCTCACACATAGTGAACATCAGCACATCGTTCTTTGAGACACTGGCCGTATATTGCCCGTCGACCACGACCATGGACTCCTTATCCTCCCTAGTTAATTCCACCTTAATAACGCTCCACGACGGTACCACCCAGGGCCGTGCCGATAGCTTATAGGGCGCAAGCGGCACGATGATAATGCCTTCCACCCGGGGGTCCAGAATGGGGCCGCCGGCGCTCATGGCGTAGGCCGTCGAGCCGGTGGGCGTCGCAAAGACAACACCATCCGCCCTCAGCTCCTCCATGAACTTACCGTCCACGAAAATCTTAAACTGCGAGATCTTGGCCGGCCGGGACGTGATGATCACGGCCTCATTCATGGCACAGGGAAGCTCCGACTCATTCAGCTTAACCGAGAGCCTCGCCCGCTCGACCACATCGAAGTCCTTGACAATGTCGTCGATCATATACAGGGCGCTTTCCGGGTCCACCACCGTCATGAATCCCACCTCGCCCATGTTGATCCCCAGGATAGGCGTCGGCTTGGGTAAAAGCTGAAGGGACCTCAGGATCGTACCATCGCCGCCGAAGACCAGTATCAGGTCCGCATACATCTCGTCGACCTCGGTCGATTCCTTGACTCCGGCCATAGACGCCGTTACCGGATCTAAAAATAATTTTACGTTATAGGAGAGGCGCTTGACCATAGCCGGAATATAGCCCTTCGGGTCACTCACGTCCAATCTCGAGATAATGCCCACGGAATTAGCCTTCATCGCATCTCCGGAATAATAATTCGCGCTAATGGACTATAAGCCCTTTGGGAACAAGGTAACTTAGCGAGCTTAATACTTACTGCATTAAGTATTTATAAGGGATTGTGAGTATAGTAGCCTAGATTTGGCTTTGGATAGATGAAATTAAAGGTAAAGTCGACCAAGCCGGTAATATTCATAATTGCGTTTATCAACGCTCTCTCAAAAGCGGAGGAATTTCTAATGAAGCAGCAAACCGAAATAAAGACCCTCAAAGAGGGCAGATTCGTGATCATAGATGATGAGCCGTGTACCATCGTATCCGTGCAGCACTCGAAGCCCGGAAAACATGGGGCGGCAAAGGCCAGGATAGACGCCATCGGCTTATTCGACGGCCAGAAGCGATCGATCGTTAATCCCGTCGACGCCAAGATCTACGTGCCCGTCGTAGAGAGAAAAAGCGCCCAGGTGCTCTCCATCGCCGGCGACGTTGTCCAGCTCATGGACTCATCGGACTACTCGACATTTGAGCTCAAGGTACCCGAGGAATTGAAGGATAAGGTCAAGCAGGGCGAAGAAATATCCTACATTTCCAGCATGGGCAAGATGAAAATACAGATGAGAACCTAAGGTTCTCATTTTTTTATGTCGTATTTTTCGGGGGATAAAAATTGTGAACCGTAACAATTTCGCCGACGCCAGTTGCCCCTTCGACGAGGCCGAGTTCGTACTTTATGGCGTGCCATTCGACGGCACTTCCTCGTTCCGCAAAGGCTCCAAGTGGGCGCCGATCGAGATGCGAAAGGCATCATATAATTTTGAAACGTACAACGGCGACCTGGACGTCGACCTCGCGGACGTGCACGTCCACGACATGGGCGATTGTGAGGTCTACAGCAGCGTTGACGATACGCTCGACGTGGTCTTTGACACCGCCTCCACCATCGTGAAAGCCGGGAAGATACCGATCATGATGGGCGGCGAGCACTCGCTCACTTACCCCTGCGTGAAAGCGTTCAACGATAAAAAGATCGGCTTCGTGGTCATGGACGCGCATTATGACCTGCGGGAGGAATACGGCGGCATTCGGAACAACCATGCCTGCATTTCCCGGCACGTCATCGATGACATTACCGATAAATATGTGTCCATCGGTATCCGGAGCGGCACGAAGGACGAATACGAGTTCGTTAAGGGTAATAAGAATATCCTGTCTTTTACTGCCAACGAAGTGTTCGACCGGGGCATTAATAGTATCCTGCAGGACACGGAAGCCTATCTAAAGGACTGCGACCGTATTTACCTATCGCTGGATATGGACGCCATCGACCCCGCATTTGCGCCGGGCCTGGGAACTCCGGAGCCCTTTGGCATGACGCCCCGTGAGGTGAGGACGGTCATCAGACGGCTTGCGCCGAAATCCGTGGGCTTCGACGTTGTGGAGATATCGCCGGACTATGACTGGGGCGTGACCGCGGTCCTGGGAGCCAAGCTCATTCGCGAGTTCATCGCGGCCAAATGGAAATCAATGAAGCATTAGCACTCTTTACTTCCCGTTATATGTCTGTAGAGGACCTATACTAGGAGCAAAGAGAGCACATTAGCTTTTAACTTTTTTCGGGTTTGCGCTTTGCGTACAACTCTACGGTTTCCCAACACGAACCGCACAAAAATTTTTTTAGAGGGACACAAAACTACTAAAGCCACTACCATCACGGCTAAATCACCAAGTGCACTAAGGCTCTATTCAAGCTCACAAAAGCACCAAGGGCACAGCTATTAATACACTAAAGAGTTCCGCGAAAAAACGAAATGAGCACAAAAATGATACAAATAAAAGGACCACAAGCCCAGCTAACCTGATAATAAGCGAATTGTCTGAAACTTGTAACTCTAGTGCCATGGTTCTTTTGGGTATCGTTTTGGTGCCGTTCGGTTTTTTGCGGAACTCTTTTGGGTATTAATAGCCGTGCCCTTGGTGATTTTGTGAGCTTGAATAGAGCCTTAGTGCACTTGGTGATTTAGCTGTGATGCTGGTGGAATTTGTAGTTTTGTGTCCAACTCTAAAAAAAAAATTTGTGCGGTTCGTGTTGGGAAACCGAAGGGATGTACGAAGGGAGATATAAAACATCATGGTAATTCATTTTTTACGGCAACAACGCCATTCCGGCACCCAAAACATATATATGCAAGCCCACATATTGTAGGTACGTCTTCGCCACAGACGCAATTAACGAATTCATATACATTAAACGTAACATTGATCAAGAGGGTTTAATAATGGCTAAAATGCATACAAGAAGGAAGGGCAAGTCAAGGTCCGTAAGGCCTGTCAGGAAAACCCCTCCGACGTGGTTAACCATAAAGAAAGATGAAGTAGAAAAGATCATACTCAATCTTAATGCTAAGAACGTCAGCGCCAGCCAGATCGGGCTCATTCTCAGGGACAAGCACGGCGTCCCCGATGCGTCCCAGGTCACGGGCAAGAAGGTCCTCCAGACGCTCAAGGATAACAAAGTAGCGCCCAAGGTACCTGAAGACCTCACGAACCTGGTCAAGAAGGCCATAGACCTGCACAAGCATTTGGACGTCAACCCGCACGACCTTCACAACAAGAGGGCCTTACAGCTTACTGAGTCCAAGATCCGCAGGCTGTTGAAGTACTACCACCGGAACGGCGTACTGCCGGCTGACTGGGTGTACACGCCGCAGACCGCCGAGATCCTCATATCGAGATAAGCTCGGTATACTGCCACAGGGGCTTCGTTATGAGCGGCATGTCGAAGCTGGATGAATTATCACAGATCGCCCAACCTGCGGCAAAAAAAATAAAGGCGCAGAAGTTCGTCCGGATCGTGTCGCACCACGATGCGGACGGCATTACCGCCTGTGGCGTCATATGCCAGATGCTTCGGCGCCTAAATATTCCTTTTCAAGCGACAATTATCAGCAATCTAGATCCTTCGATCTTAAACGTCCTGGAGCCCGACCAGCTCGTCATATTCTGCGACATGGGATCGGGCCAGCCGGACCTCGTCAATAAGTTCGACGCCATCATCCTGGACCATCATATACCCCAGGAAGGCCATACGCAGGTCCAGATAAACCCCCATTTAATCGGGATGGACGGCGGCTCCGAAGTTTCGGCGGCCGGAGTCTGCTATGCGCTCGCCCGGCTGATGGGCGATAACGCGGACCTGGCGGGGCTGGCCATTTCGGGCGCCATCGGCGATAAGCAAAAGATGCAGGGAGTCAACAAGGATATCCTCGAAGAGGGCATAAAAGCGAAGGCCATCACCGTGCAAAAAGGGCTGAAGCTGGGAAGGGGCTCGCTGGAGAAAGCTCTCATCTATTCTATCGACCCGTATTTTGACTTTTCCGGCAATCCGCAAGAAACTAAGAAATTCCTCGAAGAGCTCCACATTGGCGGCAGCATAGAATCGCTGTCCCATGAAGAGCTTAAAAAATTATCCAGTGCCCTCACGCTAAAGCTTTTAAGAAAGTCGCCCCCGGATACCATCGATTCGCTGCTGGGCGACGCTTACATCCTGAACTGCGAGCTTATCAAGGATGTCTACGATTTTACGAACACCGTCAATTCCTGCGGCAAGCTTGGAGCCCCGGGCCTGGGCCTGGCCGTCTGCCTGCGCGACGAGTCGGCGATGAAAGAGGCGGAATCAAAGCGGTTCGAGTACTCGGGGCAGATCCTGAACGCTTTATCCAATGCCATCACGAACACCCATGAATGCGGCTCATTACGGTACGTGGATATCTGCTGCTCCGACGTTACGGGCGCCATAGCTTCGACCATTATCCGGTACGTGATGCCCGATAAGCCCATAATCGTGCTAAACACCGAGAATAGTAACGTAAAAATATCCGCCAGGGGCACCGCCGAACTGATAGAAAAAGGATTGGACCTGTCGGTGGCCATAAGGGAAAGCGCAAAGCTCGCCGGCGGCAACGGCGGAGGCCACAAGATCGCGTCCGGCGGCATGATACCAGTCGGCAACGAGAAAGTGTTTTTAAAAGCTGCCGACGCCGCCATCGGGAGGCAGCTCAATGGTAAAGTGTAAAGCCCGGCTATCCATCGAGTCCTGCGATGCCAAATTCATCGCACAGGCCATCAGCGTCGACAATCTTCCTTTTGTCAGGACACATTACGAGGGCGGTTTTATCATCACCGAGGCTGAGGTGACCGGCATAGGCTCGATGCTCGTGACCCTCGACGATATCCTGGTGAACGTTAAAGTAGCGAACGATGTCCTCTGCGGCCCGAGCTCCGACGAGGATGCCAGAGACTAAAAAAAGTCATATTATTTTACATATATTTGCAAATAACTTGCCAATTTTCCATCGGAAATCGGGGTAATTTCAAAAATCGACCGAAAATTCTTTAATATACGAGTGTAGCCTTTTGCAATATGAACAATAGATATGCCCCTGGCGAAGAAATATGGGGCCTCGAAGCAAGCCTGGATCTCCATGGTTGTAGCGATAACATCGATAGTGCGGAAGCGTTAAAGGATTACGTCCTGAAACTCTGCGACCTGATCAAGATGAAAAGGTACGGCCCCTGCCTTGTGGAACGCTTTGGCGCGCCCGGCACCGACCTCGCGGGATTATCGATGTTCCAGTTCATTGAGACGTCGTGCATCAGCGGACATTTTTCCCCTTCGACGAAAACAGCCTACATCAACGTTTTCAGCTGCGCGGACTATGACCCGGAGGTCGTCAAGGCCTTTACGGTGAAATTCTTCGGCGCGAACGATTGTAAGGTCGTCGTGAACCCCCGAAAATAATCCGGGCCTGACTCTATTCTACTAATAAAAAGACGGGCACTTGACTATTATTAGGTGCCCTTTGTTATTTCCGTTGCCCCGTGCATGTATGACCTCAGGGCTTCGGGTATTACGACGCTGCCGTCCTCGCGCTGGTAGTTCTCCAGGATGGCGACGACCGTGCGGCCGACAGCAAGGCCGGAACCGTTGAGCGTGTGGACGAATTTTGGCCCGTCCGGCGTACGATACCGGATGTTGGCCCGTCTCGCCTGGTAGCTCTCGAAGTTCGAGCAGGACGAGATCTCCCGGTATTTACCCTGGGCAGGCACCCAGACTTCCAGGTCGTAGGTCTTTGCGGCAGAAAATCCCAGGTCGCCCGTACACAAATTCATCACGCGGTATGGTAACTTTAGGAGCTGCAGGATCTCTTCCGCATCGTGCGTCAGCTTTTCATGCTCTTCATAGGATGTCTCCGGCGTCGTGAACTTCACGAGTTCCACTTTGTTGAACTGGTGCTGGCGGATGATGCCCCGGGTATCCTGGCCGTGTTTACCCGCTTCACGCCTGAAGCAGGCTGTATATGCCGTTAAGAAAACGGGCAAATTCTCCATGTACTCGTCCATGTACATGTTCGTCACCGGCACTTCGGCGGTGGGCGCGAGGTAATAGCCGTCCGTACATGCGTACATGTCCTCCTTGAACTTGGGAAGCTGGCCGGTTCCCGTCATGGCACGCTCGTTCATGAGCACCGGCGGTAATATCTCGGTATAGCCCTGCCGGATGTGGACGTCCAGCATGAAATTGATCAGTGCCCTCTCGAGTAAAGCTCCCGGGCCTCTATAGACGGTAAAGCCTTCTCCCGCTATCTTGGCAGCCCGCGCGAAATCGAGTATGCCGAGGTCTTCACCTATGTCCCAGTGGTTTTTCGGATTAAAAATGAATTGAGTGGGCTCTCCCCAGCTCCTGACCACGACATTCTCCGATTCGTCTTTGCCGACAGGCGTTGTGGCCCCCGGTATATTGGGAATATTCAATAAAACGTCCTGCATCTTAGACTCATAGTCACGCAACTGGCCGTCGATGCCCTTTATGCGGTCGGAGATGACGCGCATTTCATCGATCTTCTCCTTGCCGTCCTTATTTTCCTTCTTAAGCTTCGCGATATCCAGGGATACGACGTTCCTTTCATGTTTTAGCTCGTCTCCCCGTTGCAGGCACTCTCTCCAGGCCTTATCGTATTCCAGGAGAGCGTCGAGCACCTCGGTGCCCATGTTTCTCTTTATGAGCGCCTCCCGGACGACTTCCGGATTGTTGCGTACGTATTTGAGCTCTAGCATATTAAGACCACAATTGAGGCTATTTTCATGTCATATGGGGTATTTAAGATATAAATTATTTTTCTCAATAGTATCAATGGCTTACTGGCCTTAATAATTTGTCATGTTATTTATAATTCCCATGCCAGGAAAGGTATTTCCATTTCCTGCTTAGTCAGGCCGCCGTGGTGCCCGAGGAAACTGACCTCAAAAAGGCCTTTCTCGTACCACCACACGCATTCTCCCTCGAAGGGCAATATGACAATATTGCCGAGCCGGCCGGCCAGCGCATCCGAGATGTATTTTTGCCCGAAATAGCCTTGCTCTATGAGTTCCTGTGTCGTGAGGACAATGGCCTTATCGTGCAGCTTTTCCCGTAAAACCCGCAATGCCTCAACCAGCCATACGCCTTTGATATAGAGGAACATGTCCCTGCAGGAGCCGGCCGGCACGAGAAGCTCTCCGCTCTTAGACGTTTTCATATATTTTTTTATTTCCGGGAACTCCAGGTTCAGGTAAATACACTTTTCGGGGTTTATGGCCGTTTGCCCATGGTCCGCCATCATGATAAATAGGACGTTTTCGACCCGGTCCTTGACGTTGTCCCAAAAAATTTTTTCAAGAGACAGAAGGAACGTCTCGATCTCCGCCTTTAGCTCTTTTGAATTAGGCCCGTAGGCATGGGAGATGGAATCGATCCGGTCAAAATAAAAGTAATAATAGGCCTTTTTAGGGCGGTCAATGACGGCATGCGCCAGGTTGATCAAGCCGTCGGAAAGAGTAATGTAACCGTAGCGCCGAGCACCTTCCATGGCCATGTCCGAGTACGGAGATACCGCATAATCCCGGGACTGGAACGAATAGCTCATTACCCCGTGCTCCAGTAGTTCTTTATAGATCGATCGACCCGGATAGATGGCAGCGGGAGACAGGTTTTTATCGGCTTTTAGCGTTTCTCTTTCGCGTGCTCGCCTGCCGTATGAATACAGGAGGGGGCAGATGATCTCCCCGACCTCGGGCTCATAGTAGAACCATTCGAATATGCCGTGTTCGGCCACGCTCTGTGCCGTATTCATGGTCGTGATATTACTGGCGGTCGTGGAGGGGAACTGGGTAGCCATTTTCGTCACGGCGCCACGCTCGCACAACCCGTTCAGGAAATCGCTCTTTTTCCGGGACTCCTCAAAATAGCTCCAGCCGAAGGCGTCCATCAAGAAAACAACGACTTTATCATACTTGAGATGCAAGCCCCTAAGTGCCTCCTGCGGCAGCATGTGTTCGGGAGTCTCGGGAGTCAGGGCCGAAATAATCGTACCGGGAATGTTTGAAAGATTATATTCGCCATAGGATGAAGGGTCTATGAGCCGGTCCGACAGTCTCATCGTGAACTCCGGGTAAAAGAACGTGTGGGCTTGTAATTAAAGTGCGCCATAACTACTGCGGGGCCAATAAAATAATACATATATAATGAGACCGCACTACTATTAATCACATGAGCGACCCAGCAATTGTGCCGGATACGCTTCATTTGCGTAATGAGCTCCGGAAATTATGGAGAAAATATGTCCAGAGGATCTGGCATAACCTGGAATGGCCCGTCATAGTGCTGTTTATCGCCATTATCCTGGGCCTCGGGTATATAGGGCTGAACGCCTACAATAGCTCGGTAGGCCAGGCAAAGTCGCTCCCCGATACCGTTTATTCTATTTTAAGATTCTTTATCCTGGGATCGGACTATTTTTCCGGCCCAATAAACCTGGAGCTTCAGGTTGTACGATTACTGGCCCCCATATTTCCATTCTATATGATCTTAAAAATGGTCGGCGCCGTTTTCTACGAGCAGATCCAGATGTTTTACCTGAAATGGTTCGTGAGGGACCATGCCATTATCTGCGGCATGAACAAAAAAGGGCTGATGCTGGCCCATGATTTCTACGAGCAGGGCTACAGGCTGGTCGTCATCGATAAAAGCCTGAGCAAGGACATGCTGGAAAAATGCAGGAACATGGACGCTATCGTATTATCCGGCGACCCCGAGGACCCGGAAACGCTTAAAAAAGCCCGGATAGAAAAAGCACGCTTCGTCATATCGGTCCTCGATAACGAGGGCGTCAACGCCGAGGTGGCGGTAAACGCGGGCAAGCTCGTCCGGGATACGAAAAATAAAGTACTGACCTGCTACGTCCATATCGACGATGTCCAGCTCTGGAGCCTGCTGCGGGGATACCAGCTCGGAATTGGCAATATCGACTCGTTCCGCATCGAGTTCGTTAATATTTATAACAGCGGAGTACGGGTCCTGCTGGATAAATATCCCGTCTCAAAAAGTAAAGACACGGCCGGAGTTGACATGATGATCCTGGGGCTGGGAAAGATGGGCGAGAACCTCGCCATCGAAACTGCCAGGAAATGGTTTTATACGCATCCCGGGGAAAAATTGCGCATCGCCATCATCGATAAGGACGCGAGCGATAAGAAAGAGACTTTACTTTCACAGTATCCCCGGATGGCCGACGCATGCGATATCATCCCGGTGAACACGGACATTCGTTCCCCTAAATTCCTGAAGAGTGATCAATTAAAGAGGATAGCCGATACATACGTAGGTTCGAAGGTATATATCTGCGCAGGGGATGACGTGGCCGGCGTATCCATCGCTTTATCTCTGCTCCCTATCATTAAAAATAAGTCGATATCGGTCGTTCTATGCGCCGAGCAGGATACCGGATTATCCGGACTGTTGAAGGAAGCCGACCAAAAAGAAGGCCGGCTGCAGATATTCTCGCTGCTGAACCAGGCGTATGAGCACGAAGTGCTTCTGGGAGGCATAAACGCCATCCTGGCCCGGGCCATCCATGAGGAGTATATCAACAGGCAAAAGGCCCTGGGCGTATCGCCTTCGTCCAACCCCTCAATGGCGCCGTGGGACGAGCTTCCCGAAGACCTGAAGGAGTCAAACAGGCGTAGCGCTGACCACATAATGGTCAAGCTCCATGCGATCGGCTGCGACATTATGCCGCTGGACGACTGGGACGCGAAAACGATGGAATTCACAATAAAAGAGATAGAAAAAATGTCTATTATGGAGCACGAGCGCTGGGTAAAAGAGCGCTTCCTGCAGGGATTTAAGTATTCTCCGGGCCAGAAAAACATCGAGAAAAAGACGAGCCCCTATATTATCGGATGGGACCGTCTACCCGAGGACATTAAAGAGCTTGACAGGAACATCATCCGGAATATGCCCTCGTTCCTTGCCAGGGAGGGCTTCAGGGTATACAGGCTAACTAATGATGCGGGGCCGGTCGAGATCGAGGCGATCGTTAAGCAGCTTTAGCCATAGGCCTTGCGGGCTTTTTCCTTCGTGTGTAAAGCACGCCGGATGGCACAGATGAACTCTTCCCTGGAGAATGGCTTCCTGAGTATCAGTGTGTCCGAAAGCTCCGGGGGAAGATCCGATCTGTAGATATCCTCCGAAGTGACGAACATTATCCGGGCACTTTTATGGTACTTGTGTATCTCCTTTGCCACCGATATGCCGTCCACGTCGGGCATGTTCACGTCCATGAGCACGAGGTCTGGCTTCTTTTTCATCTGCTTGTACTTTTTAATGGCATCCCGACCGTTCCTTGCCATGCCCGCTATCTTATACTTGCCGTAAACCGTCAGCAATAGTTTATAGAGGCAAAGCAGCTCGATATTATCATCTACGATATACAAACTGTCCATTGACGATCCAATCCCTTGAGTATTCTACCTATAATATAAATGCGCTATATATACATAAACTTTTCTTTATACCAATAAAACCGCAGCCCTAATTGCTTAGTCTTAAGTACGAAAAGTACATAGTGGTGAAAAAACGTTTAGATATGTGATAAAATGGCTTTCGGAAAGAAGTCCGTGACAGGCATAGCCCGGGACGCATTAACGTTCATACTGGAGGCGAGCAAGTCCACCCATCCGCATGAGTTCGCGGGCTTACTGCGGTCCGACGGCAAGGTCATATCCGAAGTACTGCTGGTACCCGGCACGACGTCGGACGAGGGCTCGGCCCGGATGCTGCTGAGCATGATGCCGCTGGACCTATCGGTCGTAGGGTCCGTCCACAGCCATCCCGTGCATGATCTGCGGTTTTCCATAGCAGACATTAACATGTTCGGCGCTAAAGGTTACTATAACATCATCGTGGCATACCCGTATACGGAAAACGACTGGGTATGCTATAACCCGTCGGGAGATAAGGTAACGCTTCCCATCGTGGAGGCGAAGAGCGTTGACTAGGGTCGTGGCCACGGGCACGTTCGACATACTCCATCCCGGCCACGTGCTGTACTTGAGCGAAGCCGGAAAGCTGGGCGACGAATTATACGTCATCATCGCCCGGGACAGTACAATAAAACATAAGCGCCCTCCGCTGTTGCCCGAAGACCAGCGTCTCTACATGGTCCGTGCCCTCAAATGCGTCGATCACGCTTTATTGGGCAGCGAGGACGACATGTTCAAGCCCATCCGGGAGATAGACCCGGACATCATCGCGCTGGGCTTCAACCAGCACTGGGACGAGGTCGAGCTACAAAAACAGCTGAAGGAGAAGGGCCTGAAGGCACAGGTCATGCGGATTAAAAAATGCGACCCGTCGCCCTATGCGTCGAGCCGCAAGATCAGGCAAAAGATCAAGGACATTGATTGTTAAGTTCATAGATCATCGGTGGAGAATTAAATGTTAAGAGTAGGCATTATCGGCGGCACCGGATACACCGGTGGCGAGCTGTTGAGGCTTCTATGCGTTCACCCCAAGGCCGAAGTCACGGTCGTAACGTCCCGAAGCCAGGCTGGAAAGCCCGTAGACCAGACGCACCCCAACCTCAAGGGCTTGATCGACCTCACGTTCGAGGACGTGAACCCGTCGACCATTTCCAGTAAATGCGACGTGGCCTTTACGGCCGTGCCGCACGGGGCGGCGATGAACGTCGTGCCGGGCTTAGTGGATGCCGGATTACGGGTCATCGACCTCAGCGCCGATTACCGGCTGCCAACGGACGTTTTCGAGAATGTCTACGGGAAAAAGCACGTCGACCCCCGCCCGAACGTCTATGGCCTGCCCGAGCTGCATGCAGCGGAAATAAAGGATGCCACGGTCGTCGGAAATCCGGGATGCTATCCGACGGGGGCCATCCTGGCGGGAGCACCTTTGTTGAACGCCGGTGTCGCCGACCGCATAGTGATAGACTCAAAGTCCGGGGTCTCCGGATCGGGCCAGGATCCCAGCGAGGCGACGCATTATCCGAATGTCGCCCAGAACGTCAGGCCGTATAACCTGACCACCCACCGCCACAAGTCGGAGATCGAGCAGGAGCTGGGCGCCATAAGTCCGAGCACTAAGATCAGCTTTACGCCGCACGTCATTCCCTCGGTCCGGGGCATTATGACGACGGCCCACGTTTTCGTGAACCGGGAATTAACCGACGAGGACGTGCGGTCGATATACGAGGGATTTTACCGCGGTAAGCCGTTTATCCGCATGAACAAGCCGTCGCTATCCAACGTCAGGGGCTCCAACTTCTGCGACATCGCCTTCGAGGTCGATAAGGGCACGGACCGCGTCGTCGTCCTGTCCGCCATCGATAATATGGTGAAGGGCGCGGCCGGCCAGGCAATTCAAAATATGAATATCATGTTCGATATGGATGAAAGGACAGGCCTGTGGACGAGCGGCCTGCCACCGTGAGGGATGCTATGCAAGTGAAAGATGTCATGACCAGGGACGTTATAACGTGTAATCCGAACGACTCCATCGAGAACGTCGTCAAGCTGATGAGCGAGAAGGATATCAGCGGCCTCCCCGTCGTCGATGGCGATCAGGTCGCAGGCGTGGTCACCGAGGCAGATATCATGCGCCTGCTCGCCGTGCCCCCGCGCTCTGATATGCTGTGGCTGCCCAGCCCGCTGGAGATCTGGCTGGAGATACCCCTGAAGGATCTGATACAACTGCGGCGGCTGCAAAAATTGGTCAAGGACGTGGGCGTACAGAATATTGGCAGCATCATGAACAAAGACGTGCTATCGATCGACCCCGACGATGATATCGAAGATGCCGCAGCGCTGATGGCCAGGCATAAGGTTAATAGGCTCGTAGTCCTTAAAGACCGAAAGCTCGCCGGTATAATTACCCGGGACGATATCATCCATGGACTCGGAGGAACTAAGCACCAATGAAAACTGTCGAAGGCGGCATTTGCGCCGTCAAAGGCGTCAAGGCGTACGGCATTAAGGAAGGAAAGATGGGCCTGGCCATCATACTGGCGAAAGGGCCAGCGGCCGCAGTGTTCACCCTCAATAAGGTCAGGGCGGCCCCCGTGCTCGTTACGCAGGACCACGTGAAGAAGAATGGCGGCCAATTCAACGGCATCATCGCCAACAGCGGCGGCGCCAACGCGTTTACCCATGAGCAGGGCATCCGGGATGCGATCGCGATGGCGAATATCCTGGCCGCCCGCCTCGGAGTAGACCCGCACACTATAGGGGTGGCATCCACGGGCGTCATCGGCAGGCCCCTGGACATGGCATGGATTAAAGGCCATTTTAACGCGGTATTCGATAAGGCATGCTCGACGCCCGAATGCAGCCTGGCCGCAAATAAGGCCATCATGACCACCGACCTGGTACCGAAGGCATACGCCGTCGAACTGGACGGCGGCATCCGCATCGGCGCGATCGCCAAGGGCTCGGGCATGATCGAGCCCAACATGGGCACCATGCTGTCCTTCGTATTCACGGACGCCGATATTCCCCATGAAAAATTACAGGCAAGCCTGAAGAAGGCGGTCGACAAGAGCTATAACATGGTCGTCGTGGACGGCGACACGAGCACCAACGATACGGTCATTCTCATTGCCACGGGAAAGGCGGGTAAGCCGAATATGGCTAAATTCCAGGAAGGCCTGGAGATGGTCTGCATGGAAATAGCTAAACAGATCGCCCGGGACGGCGAAGGCGCCACGAAATTAATCGAGGCCACAGTCGAAGGCGCCCGGAATATCCGGGAAGCCCGGAAGGGCGCAAAGGCGATCGTGCGCTCGCCGCTTTTTAAGTCGGCCGTCTACGGTACCGACCCCAACTGGGGCCGTGCAGTCTGCGCCGTCGGCTATTCATCCTGCGACGTCGACCCGGCCAAAGTCACGCTTACTTTCTCGAACGGTAAGGATTCCGTCGACCTTGTGAATAATGGCATCCCGAAAAGCGATGAGAAAACGCTCGCTGCGGCGAAAGCCATTATGGGCGGCGATACATTGTATGTAAAAGTGGGCCTGGGATTGGGCAAGGCCAGCGCGACGGCCTGGGGCTGTGACCTGACGCACAAATACGTCGACATCAATGCATCTTATACCACATAGGCGAGTTAAGATTTGAAACATCCGAAATGTTTTATATGAATATTTAATATTAGCCTGCGGCTGGAAGCATAATAACAAATCTGCTTCCTTTGGTATGATCGCCCTGTACCCGGTCTTCGACCCACACTCTTCCGTGATAGCCTTCTACCAGTGCCCGTACCAGGTATAGTCCAAGTCCCTTGCCCTGTGCCTTGGTCGTGCCTCTCTGGAACCGGTGGAAGAGCTTTTTCTTCATCTCATCGGGGATACCGGGGCCGTTATCTTCGATCGCTACCTTGATATGACTCTTTTCCCCTTCCATGATATGTTCCAATCGTATGTTGATATTTACGGGTTTAACGATGTCGGAGTGTTTGATCGCATTTCCTATAATATTGGAGAATACATCTTTAATAAGCCCATTAGCCATAACGAACGAATTTGGACTCGAAGTAAGCTCAATATTGATTTCTTTGCCCGATACGTTCGAGTATTGTATTTTTAACTCGGATAGCACACCATTCAAATCGATAGCCTCGGTCCTGAGCCCGCCTGAATTTGATTTTTGAAGTTTTCTCACATTTTCGATCAGATTAGAGCTGCTCTTTATTACTTCAAGAGGCTTTGAAATAAGCTCTCTAACCTCCTCGTCTTTTAGCTTTAATTCGGTCAATTCAAGATATCCGAGGGCGACCTGGTTGAAGTTGTTAATATCATGTCCCATCAAATCAACGTATAGCTCGGCCTGAGATTTAGCGTATTCTAATTCTTTTTCTATCTGTTTACGTCTTGTAATATCTTGATGGATCCCATACATCCATTTGGGATTACCCTTAGAGTCCTTTTTTATCCTGTCGGCCAGGCTATTGACATATCGGATGGAGCCATCCTGCATAAAGATGCGATAATCAATATTATACAATTTATCCCCGGTTCTCGCTTCCTCGATCGATCCTATGAGGATATGCCTATCATCAGGATGTATCCTGGAAATAAACAATTCTAGCGATGGTTGTACCTCGCCGGGATCATAACCTAATATCCGGTAGCCCTCATCCGATAAGGAGAGTTTATTAGTTTGCAGATTCAACGCCCAATTCCCCACATGGGCGATCTGCTGAGACTTTGCAAGGATCCACCGATTCTTTTTTAATTCTTCCTCTGCCTGCTTGCGCTCAGTAATATCGAATAACGTCGTCACTCCGGCCGGCTTTCCCATATACATGATGCGCCCGGCCGTGATCTCGATCCGCCTCGTCTCACCGCGCTTTGTTATGAATTTGATCTCGTATGGCGATGGAACGTGTTCGCCGCGTTGCCTGGCAAGGCCGCGCTCTTTGACCAGTTCCTTGAAATCCGGGTGAACGAGCTCCCAGAACTTCATCTTTAACATCTCGTCCTTCGAATACCCACTGATCCTTTGGGCGGCATCATTGACATAGACGGGATTTTCGCCCTGGTAAACGTAGATGACGGCTGAGGACATCTCGGAAAGCACCCTGAACTTCTCCTCGCTCTCCCGCAACGCTTCCTCGGTATGCTTGCGATCGGTGATATCGAAGAACGTCGCCACTCCGGCTGGCTTTCCCATATACATGATGCGCCCCGCCGTAACCTCGATCCGCCTCGTCTCACCGCTCTTTGTGATGAGCTTGACCTCATACAGCGATGGCACAGGTTGGTCCTGTTGGTCTAGTTGCCTGGCAAGGCCATACTCCTTGGCCAGTTCCTTGAAATCCGGGTGAAAGATATCCCAGAACTTCATCTTTAACAGCTCGTCCCTCGAATACCCGCTGATCCTTTGGGCAGCATCGTTGACATAGACGAGATTTTCGCCCTGGTAAACGTAGATGATGGCAGAGGACATCTCGGCAAGCACCCTGAACTTCTCCTCGCTCTCCCGCAACGCTTCCTCGGCCCGCTTGCGCTCGGTGATATCGCGGACATAAGAGAAGCTATACGCCTTACCGTCATATTCGACATAATTGGCCGTTATCTCTACCGGGAATACCAATCCTTCTCGGGTCTTATGCTTAGTTTCAAAAGTAAAAAAGCCCTTCTTTTTCAGATCATTAAAAGAAGTGGACCATATTTCAGGAGAATATGTGGGGTCGAAATCCCAGACATACATGCTCAGCAACTCCGCCCTCGAATAGCCGAGAATATTGCAGGTGGCATCATTAACGTAGATGACCCTACCATTCGAGTCCATCCAAAAAATCTCGTCCGAAGCCTTCTCAACAGAAAATTGCATGAGCTTTAATTCTCGTTCCATCCGCTTTCGCTCGGTAATGTCCCGCGTCGTGATAACGATGCCGTCCACACCGGGTACGCCGATCATGTTCTTGCCGACCGTTTCTACGTCCAGGTACTCACCGTCGGCTTTCCTGACCCGGAACTCGGTGGGCATCCCCGGACTTGTTTTATCATAAACCTCGCCCAGGTCGTTCCGCACCCGATCCAGATCGTCAGGATGAATAAAATCATAAGGAGATTTCCCAAGGGTGTAGCCGGGAGGATACCCGAGGATCTTCCGGGATGACATCGAATCGAAGATGATCAGCCCATTCCTGTCCAGGATCCGGATGATGTCTGACGAGTTCTGTATCAAGGACTGGAAACGTATCTCGCTCTCCTGCAAAGCTTTCCACGCTTTTTTATGTTCCTGATCCTCGATGATCTTCCATTCGCCATTGCGCCTGGTCAGGGCGAACTGGTATGTGCCCACTACATCCAGGATATCATTAGCATCGCATTTATCCAGGGAATACGAACACGCAGCCAACATATCATGCTGCCCGATAACGTCGTTGACCATTTGCTCGTAGTCAATAAAGTCCTTCCAGACTTCTGGCTCCAGCCATGATATGTCCCCCATCATCCTCAAACCGCTGAAACCCCGCTCCTGGGCCTTCCGCAGCTTTTCCACATAGCCAGCAAGCACCCGACCCCCATCAAACACACCATTAATCTCATACCACTCAGTATACGGGATAAACTCGATCTGCCCTTTACCCATATAAACGTCGAAATCGGGTAGATCCTCAGCCATGAGCGCTTTGGCCTCATCAACATTTAAGGGTTCCGCGGTAACCCACATACAAAACTCGTTGTTTTTCAAACCCGCCACGAAATAGGGCACCAGGAAGTCGATCAAATCCTGCTTAGTCTTATAAAAAAGGCCGAAATGTGTGCCCCAAGGTACATTACTGATCACATCAATACCCGATTCCCTCATACCCGGCATCATAGTCACACACTTTGTACTAAGCATAATATCATTATTATGACAGCTTAAAACTCCCCATAACGATTTGCTTGAAACAAAACCTTAACTCCATCATATAAATAGTTTTATAATAATCCCTCTCATCGTGGAAAGGGTCGTTTTTTCCCGAGGCTATATAGAATATTAATGTGTGATGATATAATTGACTTTATTTCACAAAAGCACGGTAAGTAAGTTATTAATAGTTAAAATATATTCTATGGGTTATCTTTTAAGATAAAGTGGTGCCGATGAGCTTTAAATCATTAAAGGGGTTCAGAGAATTCTATCCGGAAGAAATGGCCGCTCGCAGAAAGGTGCTGAATGATATCTACGGCGCCGTGCGGACGTACGGCTTCAGGGAAATAGACACGCCGAGCCTCGAATCGCTCGAGCTGTTCCGCATCAAGAGCGGCGATGAGATCCTGACCCAGACTTTTAATTTCGCCGATAAGGGGAATCGTGAGGTTACGCTTATACCTGAGCTGACGCCCACGGTGGCCCGAATGGTCGTGGAGCGGGAGAAATCGCTGAAGCGGCCTATAAAATGGTTCTCGATGCCCAAGATGTGGCGCTATGAGGAGCCGCAGTCGGGCCGTTTACGGGAATTCTACCAGTTGAACGTGGACATTTTTGGCGTTCCGGGCCCTGAGGCCGATGCCGAAGTGATCGCCGCTGGCATCGCCGTCATGCTCAAGCTCGACCTGGAAGGCGAGTTCGTCTTTAAGATCAGCGACCGGCGGCTCATGCACGGTATCCTGGAAAGCATGGGTATCGCCGATAAAAAGGAAGCTATCTTCGCGGCCATCGACAAGCGCTGGAAGGTCTCCCACACCGAGTTCAAGGGCCTTCTTGCGAACGCCGGCCTGGACGACTTCAAGATAGGCCAGCTATTATCGATCCTTGATTCGAGGGGGCCGTTCCCGGAAGCGCTACAACGCATCAGATCCCTTATCTCGCTACAGAACGAGTCGACGCTGGCCGGCTACGAGAGCCTGGAAAAGCTTCTTGATCTACTGACCATGTACCACATGGAGCAGTATTGTGAGCTGGACCCGTCGGTCATCCGCGGGCTAGCCTACTATACCGGTACGGTGTTCGAGTGCTACGATACGAAGGGAGAGCTACGGTCGATATTCGGCGGCGGCCGCTACGATAAGATCATCGAGCTCTTCGGCGGGGAGCCGATGCCCGCGGTCGGATTCGGCATGGGCGATGCGGTCCTGGAGATATTGATGCGTCGCGCCAAAGTCTGGCCGGAAGAAAAGATCGCCACGGACTACTATATTCTTACGACTTCACCGCAGTACATGGAAACGGCCTTATTCATCGCCCAGGCGTTACGCGAAAAACAATTAGTCGTGGAGACGGATATGCTGGGCCGCAACTTCGGGAACCAGATGAAATACGCGAACGCCATCGGCGCCCGATACGTCCTCATCCTGGGCGAAAAGGAGATGGCCGGCGGACAAGTCTCCGTCAAGGACATGGTTTCTGGCGAACAAAAGACGGAAGAGGTCATTAAATTCCTGGATAGTGTAGCTAAAAACCACTAAATTTTTATAGTGATTTTATTTTATTATCACTTCAGCGTTTTTAGGAGATGTACACATCAACTTTCGGTTTCCCAACACGAACCGCACTAAAACTTTTTTAGAGGGACACAAAAATACAAAGCCACTAGCATCACGGCTAAATCACCAATTGCACTAAGGCTCT
>Ga0209039_10001339_pt1 | contig 23217 bp, 19 predicted proteins | sample BogFormECP12_OM1_FD_188238 | JGI IMG/M metagenome (GOLD analysis project Ga0209039, IMG submission 188238) | Bog forest soil microbial communities from Calvert Island, British Columbia, Canada - ECP12_OM1 (SPAdes) (version 2) | ecosystem: Environmental > Aquatic > Freshwater > Wetlands > Bog ... | reverse complement strand
CAGCCAGTCAAGAGGGATGCTCTTCGGCACGGCTGAAGCCGTGCCCTTTCAAAACATCGCTAAACGCGCATTTTTCCGCAGCCTGTGAAGCCGTGCTCTGCCAAATCGCATTGATGAGACGGGCCCGGTGAATCGTGCGGTCCAGGTAGGTGGGCGTGTGCCGTCCCTTCGCCGCTACGCGGCTCCGGGACTCGGGGATTGGGGAGTGGACCCAGTGCTGAAGCACTGGGCTTTGATATGTCGTCCCTGCCGGGACGGGGGTGTCACGGGTGTTAGCACAACCTGGGTTCCTGATCCTCCGCGTCCACTTACGTCATCATCCGCTCCACCTCTTTGTTCTTCACCTTGCTATACAGCGAACTCCGCGAAATTCCCAGCCGGTCTGCCGCGCGCTCGATCGAGCCTCTCTCTTCTGCCAGCACCAGTCCGATGTAACGCAGTTCCAGCTCCTGAATCGTAAGGCTCGTATCCAACCTGGCCGCGCCGTTCTTCGCCGAAGTGCCGTCCGGATACTGAAGTTCCAGGTCTCGCACGGTCAGTGGACTGCGTTCCGCGATCTGGGCGGCGCGCTCCAAAACATTCCGCATCTCCCGAATATTCCCCGGCCACAGGTACTGCGTCAGCATCGTCATCGCTGCGTCGTCCAGATCGATTTCTCCACGCCCTCGCTCCATTGCAATGCGTCTCAAAATGTCCTGTGCCAGCAGCGGGATGTCCTCCTGCCGCTCGCGCAACGGCGGCAGCCTGATGGGGATGATGGTGATGCGGAAAAACAGGTCTTCGCGAAACCGCTGTTGCCGCACCAGTTCCTTCAGGTCGCGATGTGTCGCCGAGATCAGCCGGATGTCCACCGTCCGGTCATGCACGTCGCCGAGTCGCCTAAACTGCCGGGTCTCCAGCACCTTGAGCAGCTTCGGTTGCACGGTCAGGTCGATGTCGCCAATCTCGTCCAGAAACACGGTTCCCCGGTCCGCCACTTCCAGCAAGCCAAGCTTGGCGTGCACCGCGCCAGTGAACGCGCCCCTCTCGTGCCCGAACAACTCAGTCTCCAGGAACTCCCGCTCCAGCCCCGCGCAGTTCAGGTCCATGAATACTTCCTCCGCACGCGGGCTGTTCTCATGGATCCACTTCGCCAGCACCCCTTTACCCGAACCCGTTTCCCCCTGAATGAGGATGGGGCTTTCGCTGCTCACCACCCGCCGCGCTAACTCCTGCAACTTGCGGATGGCCGTGCTCTTTCCCAGGAACGGGTCCAGCCTCTCCCGTTTAGCTTTCGACAGGTTGACGAGGGAATGTTGCCGGTATCGCTTATTTTCAAGCGCGCGTACCAGCAGAGCGTGCAGCGCCGGCAACTCAACCGGCTTGGTAAGAAACTGTTCTGCGCCTTGCTTGATCGCTCGCACGGCAAGCTCGATCGAGCCCTGTCCCGTCAACACAATCACAGGCAGGTCCGGATCGACGCCCTTGAAGTGCTCCAGCAGCTCCAGTCCGTCTCCGTCGGGCAGGGAAAAATCGACAATAGCGGCGTCTGGACTGGCGCCGCGAAACTTCTCCCGCGCCTTCAGCACGGTCTCCGCCTCGGCCACCTGCATCCCCTGCGACTCCAGGAAATTGCGGATGCCAAAGCGAATTACCGGATCGTCATCGACCAACAGGATTCTATTCCGGGCCACCGTTGCACTCGCTCAAATCATTTCGCAACTTTGCTACCGTGTCATCGGCCGTGGGAAGAAACACAGCCACCTGCGCTCCTCCGGCCGCGCCGTTGGAGAGCCAGATCGTGCCCCCAAGATCCTCGACGATCTTCTTCGCAATCGTCAGCCCCAACCCGGTGCCTCCCGGGCGCAGCGTGAAGAATGGCGTAAATAGCTTCTCCATGTGCTCCGGAGGGAATCCGGGTCCCTGGTCGATAACGTCAAATCGCAATAGTCTCCGCTCGCCGATGTTGGCAGGCGACAACCGCAGTTTCACCGTCCCCGACCGAGGGGAGTGCTGGATCGCGTTTTCCAGCAGGTCTTCCATCGCCCGCACCAGCCGCGCCGGATTGGCCACAACCTCTGCGTCCTCCGTCACGTCGACAGCGAACGCAACTCCCATTTCTGCCGCCAGGCTCTGACACCCGTCAACGGAGCGTCGCACCACCGCCGCCATTGAAATTGGTGCCAATTCGCATCTCGTGGGGTTTCCGTAGTCCAGCAAGTCGCGCAGCAGGGTTTGCATGCGCGCGATTCCCAGCCTCAGGTTGTCAATGTAATCGTCCTCGGGCGCGTCTTTTTTGATTCGTGCCTCAAACGCATCCAGCGTGGCTGACAAGCCGAAGATGGCGTTCTTCGCCTGGTGCGCCGCTCCAGCCAGCAAGTCTCCGGTCGCCGCCATTACTTCGCGTTCCTGCAATCGCTCTCGCGTTCTTACGGCGTCGCTGATGTCGCGAATGACCAGCACCAGCCGTCTGGGCAACAAGCCCAGGTATGCCAAAGCCGATAACCGCAGTGACCAGCACTTGCCTGTACCCGGGTCGCGCACCTCCCGCTCCACCGATCCTGTTCGTGACTCGTACTCCCGCAAGATCTGGCGGCACGCCACCCACGGCTCGCCGGGTGGGAGCACGTGTAGCGAACTCATCGCATTCGCCTTCACCGGCAAGGCGAGAACCGCCGCCGCATGATTGCCATGTATGATCCTGCCGCTTTCGTGCAGCAACAGGATCGCGTCGTCCAGCAAATCGAGCGATAAGGTCAGGTCCGCGAGAAGTGGCTCATTGCCGGCCAGCACGCGCCTGCGTTGTAGCGGACTCAGCCCCTCTGGGGCCGTCCCGGCCAGCGTACTGGTTGCGGCGGGGTTTTCGGTTTCGTTTTGAAAGTTGCAGGATCTACTGCAGAGATATTCTTCCGGTGTTCTACTGGAAATATTTCGCACGCCCTCACTCCTCATCCCAAGATCCGAACCAGACATTCTGGGTCGGCGTGATGAACCCTCTCCCTGAAGAGAAAAACCATCATCCGAGCCGGGCATTATCTTGACTGCTTCCAATCCGGGGACGGGCTGGGGTACTGCCGTGCGTCGCACGTGCGGGAGGGTGAAGCGGCGCAAACCGTTCAGGCGCTAAATCTGGGAGTGAAGCGTATCTACCACGGGCGGTCGCTCGCAAGTCCCTTTGCCGGAAACTCAGCACTGCGTGCGTCCGCTAGCGTATTAAAGTTCTCTGTCGTCACTGTAACACTATCCCCAGGCGAAGTTTCTGTGACCGCTGTCACACCTCTCAGTGCAATGTGCAATAAAAAAGGACCCGATGCACGGGTCCAAAAGCTCGTGAATTCCGCGACTTGTTGCTGCTATGCCTTAGGGAATGCCCGCACCGCAGGCGCAACAGTTGATGCTCCCTGTCCCTGGGGAAACTCTGAAGAACTCTAGGTTCAGGTAGAGCCGGTCTTCAGAACTCAACCTGAACGCAGTCGGACCCAACCTCAATCGTCGCGACAAACTCCCATCTTTGCCGTCCTCAGAGTAGCGAGCGCAGAGAGCGGAGTCGAAGTTGAGATGTCCATGAGGCGTCGGAGCCGAGCGCCGAAATCTTGAGCGACGTCGCCGCGGCAACCGAGTCGAAGGAGCTAGGAAGGACCCTATCGCGCAAACTCTGCCTCCGGCATGCTATAGCAGTTTCATGCGCACTGCGTTGTCCCCTGCGCGGCGCGTCACTCCTCCATCTCAAATCCCTTCCACCCCGCCAGTTGCCCGCAGATCTCTCGCACAAATCGCGGATTATGTTTTAAGTACCGCGGTCCCAGTCGCCGCGGCTCCTGATGCAGGCGATGCAGCCACTGCAATCCGCACTGTTTCATCCAGTTCGGCGCGTCACTCCGCAACCCGGCGTGCAGGTCAAACGCAGCGCCTACACCAGCCATCAGCTTGACGTCGAGCCTCTCGAGATACTGCGCCATAAAGTGTTCTTGCTTCGGTGTACTCAGCCCCACCCAGAAGAGGTCCGGCCTCTGCTGCGCGACCATCGCTATGAGTTCGCTTTCCTGCTCCGCGCTCAGCGGCCCAAAAGGTGGCGTGTAGGTTCCCACAATCCGCAGCCACGGCACACGAGATTCGAGCTCCTTCTTCAGCTTGCCGACGACCCCCGGCGCTCCACCGTAGAAGAAGTGCCGGTACTCTCGTCGCAGCGATCGCCTGCACATCTCGATCATGTAGTCAGGCCCGTAGACTCGGTGCATGTCATGGTGACCCTGCAGCCTGCCCACCCACACCGTCGGCATTCCGTCGGGAACACACAGATACGCCCGGCTCAATATCTCTCGCAATGCCGGATCGCTCTGCGATTCCATGATTCCATGTACGCCGGTCACGCACACATAGCCCTTGCTGCCGCTCTGTAATAGCAGGTCCGACTGATGTATCGCCTCCTCCATGTCGATGGCGTGAATGCCAACACCAAGCACATTCACGCGCGGCAATCTGCTCCGCTCAGGCATGGACCAACTCGGTTGTGAGCCGTCCTGTTCGCTCCAACTCTTCCTCGATCCAGTGGTACGTGATCTTCAGGCCGTCTGCCAGCCGAGTTTGGGGCTCCCAGCCCAGCACAATTCGCAGCCGGGAGTTGTCGCTGTTCCGTCCGCGTACCCCTTGTGGCTTGTCCAGAGCGTGGACCTTGCGCAGCCGTTTGCCTGCGATTTTGCACACCATGTCCACCAGCCGATCGACACTGACCAGTTCCTCGGTACCCAGGTTGAGCGGAGCATGATAGTCGCTTGCCATTAGCCTGGTGAGGCCCTCGATGCAGTCGTCGATCCACATGTACGAGCGGGTCTGCTCTCCGTCGCCCCACACTTCGATTTCTCCGCCATCGGGCGTAAGCGCCACCTTGCGCGAAATCGCCGCTGGAGCCTTTTCTTTGCCGCCATCGTAGGTTCCCAGCGGTCCGTACACATTGTGAAAACGGACTATGCGCGTCTCGAAGCCAAAGTCATGGCGGTAATAACGGCAAAGCTGCTCGGTGAAGAGTTTCTCCCAGCCATAGCCAGCTTCGGGATCTGCGGGATGCGCGTCTTCCTCGCGCAGCGGTGTCACTTTGGCATTGTCCTGCTTGAAACCGGGGTAAACGCACGCCGACGACGAGAATAGGAACCGGCGAATGCCATTCAGGCGGCTGGCCTCCAGCATGTGCGCGTTGATCAGGATGTTATTGCGTGCAATGTCCGCCAGGCTGGCTGTGATGTAGCCAATGCCGCCCATGTCGGCGGCCAGGTTGTACACCTGGTCGATCTGTCGCGTCGCCAGCAGCGCATTGTGCCAGTGGCGCAGGTCGAGCAGTTCGAATTCATTCGCCGCCGTCGGTTCGTACTCGGGCGACTTGATGTCCACGCCGCGGACCCAGTGTCCGTCGGCTTTGAGCCGTTTGATGAGATGGTGTCCGATGAAACCACCAGCGCCCGTAACTAGGATGCGAGTCTTTGTCTTCATGAGTTGAAGGCCTCCAATTTGAAATGGGGATGCGAAACGATGCAGTATTTCGAAACTGCGGAATGGAAGATCCGACAGTTTTAGCCCTTAACCGCCAATGTTTACTCTCGGACCAGTCTCATAAACCCTGTTTGAGAGGTGCGCCTTTCCGAGACTGTTGAAGGAATGAGTCTCAAGATGTATTGGGAGTGCAAAGATTCAGAGCTCGCGGAAGAAATAATTCATAAGCAGTGGTTTGAAGGGGCGCACCTTCAGGTGCGCCGCACAATTCCTTTACTTTTGCCAGTCCTGGTGGGCTCCAGCCCACGAGGAGCCTGCTTTTCCGGTTTGTTCATGAGCCTCTTAATTCGACAGTCATGCAACCGCCCACTCTGCGGACCGCGCCAAACTGCGCATCGCCGAAACCGAACTGTAAATTCTCATCAGCGCGTAGTAACTATTCTCGGCGGTGTAGTGCTGCAGGTAGCGCCTCCTCGCCGTCGCGCCCATCTCGTTCATGTCCCCCGGATGCGACCACGCCCACTCCACCGTCTTAGCCAGTTGCTCGTTGTTGTGTGGATCGAACAGCAATCCCGTCCGCCCCTCATACACCAACTCTGGAATCGCACCCAGCCGCGAAGCAACGGTTGCGATTCCGCAGGCCGCCGCCTCGAGCACTGTCATCCCAAACGTCTCGTAACCCACGCTCGGGCAAATCAAGAAGCGCGCCCGCTTCACTCGCGCCAGTGTTTCCGCTGAAGGTAGCGTCCCCGTGAAGCGGACGTAACCCATGCGATAGCGTTCTACGTATCTCTCCGCTTCGCCGCGCAGAGGGCCATCACCCACGATCATGAGTGGAATTTTGCGCAGCCGCTTCCAAGCCCACAGCAGTTGCCGGAGGCCCTTCTCGGCGCACAACCGTCCCACAAAAACAACGTAGTCACCGCTCGTACTACGCGGGCCCGGATCGTTCAAGAGGAAATTCGGCCGTAGCGTGATCTTGTTACGGGGAATTCCGCTGGCCGCCACGCGCTCCAGACAAAACTGGCTGGGCACTGAGTATGCATCGACCTGTTGCTCCCACGTTCCCAGCAGGCGATGAGTGCCCAGCATCAAGGCCGCTGCGGCAGTTTGAATCCGCGAATTGCGATAGCATCCCCGAACGATGGCCCGTCCTAGTCTGCCGTCGCAATTTTCGCAAGCGGCATCCTTGCGGAACAGCGTTCCTGCCGGACAACACAGCCGGAAATTGTGCAGCGTCTGCACCACCGGCACGCCCTCGACTTGGCATGCGTAGTACGCCGCCGGACTGATCAGCGGCCACAGATTATGGCAATGGACCACATTAGGGTGTTCAGCCCGAATCAATCGCCTCAGCTCCGCATAAGCCCGCGCGTTCCAAGTCGCGCTCAGCATCAACGAGGCCTTGCGCAACGGACCAAACTTCTCGATCTCATCGTTGTCGCGAACATACTCCAACACCCGATGTCCGTGTTGCCGCAGCAGTGCCACCTCGGCGCGCGCCACGGTATCTTCGCCGCCTGGCTGCCGATAGCGATTGTGGATTACAAGCACGCTAGGCTTGCACACGTCGCCATCGCTTTTGAATCTCGCATCCACAGCGTGTTCTCCCCGCGTCGCTGCCGGAGCTTGAACTCCCGCTTTGCATTGCCACTGACGATCTTCCGCGCGATGCGTTTCGCCCGATAACTCTGCCGCAGAATCGCCATCTGCATCTCCGATCTCGAGCGAGTCCCGAACCTGCGTTGCACCTCGTGGCGTTCGACAGCGCGTCTCTCCACCTGTTGCAGGCTGACATTGCTGTCATGCCACCGGAACGCCGCGATGAACTGCGGGACGTAGTGAAACTTGAATCCCGCGTTGGCCAGCCGCACGAAATACTCGAAGTCCATGCACACCCGGTAGTTGCAATCCAGCAAGTACCCCTGCTCGATCACGCGCCGCCGGAAGAACGTTGCCGTCGAGGGAATGTAGCAGCCGAAATAGAAAAGGATGTCAGGATCGAAGTTGTGCTCCACCTTCGACCGCTCAATGCTCCCTTCGCCATCCACAAACACGCAGTCCCCATGGAAAACGTCAGCCTCCGGATGCTCGGCCGCGGCCTGCGCAATGGCCTTCAACCCGTTGGGCAGATAGTAATCGTCGGCGTTCAGCCATCCCACGAGATCGCCGTGCGCGCGCAGGAAGCCGCGATTGATAGCGTCAGACTGGCCGCCATCGCTCTCCCACCGCCACCGCACCTCGGGATACTTCCGCAGGATCTCCAGCGTGTTGTCCCGCGACAGCGAATCTTGCACGATATGTTCCACCGGAACCCCATCCTGCAGCGACACGCTCAGGAGGGCGTCTTCCAGAAACGCGCCGCTGTTCAGCGAAGGGGTAATAACGGAGATTGTCGGAGTTTGCATTGTGCGGTACCTGTTATCGCTACTGCGAGAACGAAAGCGATCAGCGTGGTGGACTGTACCGAGGAATAAGGCCAAGGAGTGAACCCCAAAGACACGGCAAACTGCGCCGCCAGATAGACGAGCGCTGCGCCCGGCCACACCTGGTCCTCGGGCAGCAGCGCTCGATGCCGCCAAAATAACCACCGGAAGACTGCAAAGTGAAACCACACATAGAAGGCGAGCCCGATCAGTCCATACTTCAGCCATACGTGCAGCGGAGCATTGTGCACCATCACGGATTCTTCTTTCCACTCCTGGATTCGCAGCGTCGGGTAAGAGCGCCCCAGTCCAATGCCCAACACCGGCTGCCGTCGCACCTGCTCCCACGCATCCAGAACTTCGCCAACGTGGTCAGGATTGCCCTGGCTGAACGCTGACTCGCCAGTTGTGAAGTCCAGGCTCTGCATGCGCTGGTAAAACACCGGCCCCAGCGTAATTGCCACTGTCGCGAACGCTGCTGACGCCAACAGCAGTTTGCGTCTACGCTTATGTTTCTGCAGCAAAAGGAGCAATCCAGTTGCAGCCCCCAACTCCGCCCAGAACGTCCGGCGAATGCACAACAGCACCAGCAGATACGCAGTTGCACTGAGACTCATCCAAAGCATCTTTCGCCACCTGCCGTGAGCGTGGTCACACATCCACGACGCAAGCACCGCCGTAAACACAATGGTCGACAGCGTCGGTCCGTCGAACAATGGAATCCGCACACCCGCGATGACATCTCCGCTGCCGCCCAGGAATGATGCGTAGATCAACCCGATCCTTAGTGCCATGTATGCCGCAAACAGATGCACGGCTGAGCTCGTCTCAGCTGGGGTGTGCACCCACATGGCGAACACGCCATACATTCCGATGCCCAGCGCCAGCGCGCGCCAGTCGAAAAACAGGTTCGTTCCCCCTTGCAGCCATCCGTAGGTCATCGCTACTGCTATCGCGGCCAGAAAGCCCAACCCAGGCGACGCCAGCACCCGCGGAAAGTGCATCCGCCTCTGGCGTGAGCTCACCCATGCGATGCCGTGCGCCACAATGATTGCCAGCAAAAGGGCGTCGACCATACGCAACGGCCCCATGGTTCCCCGGTACACGATCGACTTCGTCTCCGGATCTCCCAGGCCTTGCACGTACTCCGGCAACAGGATCAGCGAGAACAGCGGCAGCAAGACCATCGCCTGGCAGAGGCGACGCGCAAGGTTCCGGCTGCCCATCTGGTCGATGGTTCCGGGCCACGGGTACCCGCTGAAGCTGATCGCTGGTTGTATGCCGGTGCTCATGACACGCACAGCTCCGCGTCTTCTGTTTCGCTGCTGATGTGCCCCATTGGGTGCAGCCTCGCCGCCACTTTGTGGAAGTCAAATTCCCACGCCCGCGCGCGCGCCGCCGCGCTCAGCTTCTTCAGCAGTGTGCGATCGCAATTCAGCTCGCACAAAACATCAGTCAGTTCTCCGATGACCTCGTCCTTTGTTCGGCTCAAGGTTTGCACCACCCTTCCGCAGCGATCATTTACAATCACGCCCGGTCCGCCCCGGTCTGTGCACACGACCGGCAACCCATGCGCCAGGGCCTCCAACACCACCATCCCGCCCGAATCCCGCAGACTCGGGAACAGCAGCGCGTCATGCCGGTAGTAATGCTTGTGCAGTTGGTCATGTGGCAGCCACAGCACCCAGCGCATGTCTTCCGCCACTCCAAGTTCCGCCGCCAGCCGCTCCAGTGCCTCCCGCGCCGGGCCGTCTCCCACGATCGTGAAACGCGCCAGCACTCCGCGATCGCGCAGCCCCCGCATCGCATGTATCGCTATGTCGAGGCCCTTCCATTCCAGCAATCGGCCGGCAAACAAAAGACGCAGCCGGGCGTCAGGTACATTGCGTTTTTGACTTGTCCAACCCAGGTACTCCCGGCTAAGCCCGACTCCCAGTTGCACCGTGCACTTCTCCTGAAATGTTGGTGGGATGAGCCGAAGCGACTCGCGCGTCGCCACGAAAATCTTCTCAGCCTGGCGAAAGCTGGATCGCATGATGGGATCGCCGTGAATCGCGTGGTTGGCAACATCACGGACCGACTCCCGCCACCTCGCCGCCCACGTCATGCCCACGCGCAGCGCCTTCGGCACACTCTCGCCCCCTGACACAGGCCCCAGAAAGAACGGCAATCCGAGCAGGCCCATGAAGCTTGGCCCGCGCACGCCAACAAACGTCACGTGATGCACGCAATCGAAGTTGGTCTTTCTCGTCAGCCGCTTGGCCGTGCGATACGCGCCCCACTGCCATAGCGCGTAATACAAATGAACCCCGCGCGCCCCGCGCTTCCATCTCCGCGCCCATTGCGGCAGATCATAGTAAGCGAAATGCAGCCGTGGTCTGCGCCGGCCGGTCAATTCCATCTCGATCGCATCGCGATTGGCCGCCCGCGTGATCACCCAGACCTCGTGCCCCGAATCCGCCAGTTCAGTAGCCCATAGCCAGCCGACTTCCGGCTCCGAACCCTTGCCCGGCTCGCATGCATACGCCGACAGCAAAATGCGCGACATTATTCCACACCTCTGGCCGTCAATCGCGATGGTTCCCTCAGCTTCATCCGTCTCTGCAGCCGCGCTGCCAAGTGCTCCAGCGCGATGCGAATGGCTAACTCAAGGCTCCGCTCCAGCGCACGGCCACCGTCGAGGGCCACACGCAAATTGCGCACGTTACCACCATGTCGCCCGTCTATCGCTTCACCAACTTTCGAATCCGACAAAACAAAATCAATGTCGTCCCGCACCAACCATTCCGTCCCCACCGACTCTTTCTTCCGGATCACTAGTGTCGACCGCACCTTCGCAAGCCACAGACGCGCTGCTCCCAGCACGACTTCGCTGCCCGTGTCCTCCGCGCAGATCATTGTTCGCCGAAACGCCGGCCGCAGGTTCTGCTCCAGCGCCACGGCCAACTGATCCCGCTGCTGCTCCGTTCCTCCGCACACCGCGATGCTCAGTCCGGTAGGATTCACCGCGCGCTCCAGCCTGCGCCGCCACTCCCGCGCGCGCTGCTTCACCCGCTGCCACCAGCTCTCCGCCGGAACCGACGCGCGTAACTCTGACAACAGCGCTGGCAGGTAGGACTCCATCCAGCCGATGTCCTGCCGCTCTAGCGCCAGAACCAGGGCTTCGGCGGTCTCCTCTGACCAGAACCGCCGGATGCGCTCGCTGCACTCCTCAGCACGGCTCAGGTACAGCGCGGCGATGCGCTGCCACTGCGCGCCCGTTATACGTTGCTTAAGGACTTTCTTGGTTAGGTAATACAGAAATTCGTCCGCGATTGCCGGGACGAAAAACGTCTTGTAGGGTTGCCGATTCTGGAGCACCTGATCCGCCTCCAGCCACAGACGCCCATCCCGCCTGTAGTTGGTCGAGCAATCCGGATGCAGGTAAGTCACTGCGCAACCCTCCTGCTTTGCCAGAACGAAGTACCACGCCCCGATTTCGTGCCGGATGGCCTGCACCAGAAGCGCGCCGCATCGGGCCGCAACCTCGAGGAGCAGTGGCGCAATTCGTTCGGCGTTGCTTGGATGGACCATGAAGTCCACGTCCGAAGCGACTACGTCGGGATACCCTTGGAAGCCATTCAGCAGGCAATACGGAATTTGCGCCGCGTTCATCTGCTCAAAGAATGCCGCCAGCAAGTACGAGGGGGTGTGAGCAATGCTACCTTCGGCAGTCATCGGCGGAGGTTCACCGAAACCCGTGGGCTGCCTTCCTACCTCCGCAGGCAGTGGAAGCGCAGCCATCATGCCGCCTTCCTCTGGAGCAATGCCAGCGCGCTGCTCACAAACCGCGCTCGTTTGTGATTGTGCTCACGAACGCATTTCAGATGCGAGCTGACCAGATATGCGACTTCTAATTCGCGGCACCGCTCGGGTTGGACTCCCATCTCAATCGCATCCTCCCAGACCTCGGCCGCGTGTAGCTTCGGTTGTCCGCCAAACAACCAGTCCTGCATGTGGAGAAAGTGGTACGCATCCTGCAACGGCAGTCGTCTTCGCTGTGCCTCTTCCCAGTCCAGCAGCGCGCAACGCCCGTCGCTCAACCGCTTGATGTTCCACGGCGTGAAGTCGCCGTGCTCCCAACACGCGGGCAAGGGAGAGTCGTCTCGCAGTTCGTCGATCGCTGCGGTCACGTTCCGGTCTTCTGCCGTACCGTCGCCCGCTAAACTGCCTCCCCGCGCCCACTTCTCCGCGTGATCTGCTAGCGTCGTGGTCTCGCCCGGCAACAATAACGATCGCAATAGCCGCCAGAATTCCGGGGTCAGCTTCCGTGCCCCCGGACGCCCCTCGATGAAAGTCTGCGTCGTGATTCCGCGCGGCCAATCGACGTGCAGCAATAGCGGCGAATGCTCATATTGCTCGTTCGCGAGGGCTTCCAGCGCTTCAGCCTCATGCAGAACCGCCGCTTTTGCTTCATCCGTCAGCGGAACCTTCACGATGGCTCTACAGTTGCCAGAAGCCCGATCCACCAGGTGCACCACTGCTTTCCGTCTGGGACCGGGCGTGCCAAGGTAGATCGCGGCTATTGGCGGTTCGCATCCACGCCATCCAAGCGATGCCCAATCCGCCCCGCGCGTCCCATCGACCCTCAGCAGCGACACGCCGGGAATACCCGCCGTCCGTCCCAACTGGCTGGCCGCTCGAACCGCCTTCCATGCCATGCGCGACCACAACCGGTACGGAGCCCAGCCCGCCAGCACCCCTCCGATCTCCGGACTTGCCGTCGGCAGCAGCCAGCGCGCCATCTCATTGCCCGGCACCGCAACGTAGGTCACCGCTTCCTCCGCGCTACGCCCGTCACGCAGTTGTTGAAAAATATGGTTTGCAATCTCGGTCGTCGCCATCACGCGACCTCGTATCGTTCTCTGCATCGCGCCAGGCGCAGTTCGAGGATGCGGTCGAAAACGTCCTCCACCACGTCCGCCAGCGGACGTACCGCATCAACCACGGCCACATTCGGCAATGTCGCCGAGCGCGTCGCGTAATCCTTCCCCTGCCGCTCCGACTCTGCCGGCGTGACCTCGTGCTTCCGCTCTTGCAGCACGCTCGCTGGAGCATCCAGCACGACGTACAAATCGGGCTGAGGAAGAAGTCTGGCGATCAGATCGGTGATTCGCTGGCACGATGCCGGCAGGCGATATCGCTTGGGATCGACCAGGCAATCGGGGAAGTAGCGGTCAAACAGAACCAGCTTTCCATGAGCAAGCTGCGGCTGAACCGACACCAGATAGCCCAACCAGTTCGCAACCAGCAGATAAACCAGCTTGAACACTGAGATCAGCGTTCCACGCACCGGCTGTCCATGCGGATCGCAATTCGCGCGCGGTTCTCTCCGACCCCGCGAAGGTATGGGTCGCAGATGATAGGTCGCATATCCCGCAAACAATGCCGGCTGCTTACTCGTAAGCTCGGCGAGCACAGATGACTTTCCCGCCCCATCCGGTCCCAGCAGTACGACCCACAACCCGTGCCGCCCGATGTGCGACACCGATCGGGTCCCCCACCCCTTCGCGAGGCGAAAGGGTGTTAGCGAAGCAATCACTGGAAAGTTGAAACTCGAATCTCCTTTGCCCATCGACGTGTGTCCCATCGTTTCGCGAAGCGAAAAGGCGGGGGCGCCGTCCTCAGTAATGCCCATAAATCACCATCCCCACGGCCATCTGCAAAGCCGCGGACACGCCCTTGTTCGACCAGTCCTTCGCCCCGCTCACCGGCACGAACACGATGTCTCCGTCCTGCAGCTTCGGATCAGGGGCCTGATTGACGAGAATTTTATTCAATGCCAGTTGCGTCTGGGTGCGCCCGCCCGGAGCATTCCGGATCAGAAATCCGTTTGACTTCGCTGTGCGATTCATGCCCTGCGCCAGCGCCAGCGCCTGAATCACAGTTACGTTGTCCTTGCCCTCGATCACGTATCCCCCGGGCTTGCCGACATCGCCTATGACATACACCACTCCCGCCCGCAGAACCACGATGCGGTCCCCCGGTTGCACCTCGACATCGTTTTCCAGGCTATCGCCACGCGGGCCGGCCAGGTTCACCGTGACCATGTCCCACGGCGGAGTGTTATGCGTAATGCTGACCGATTGCGATGCGTACGGTGTCAGTCCCCCCGCTAGCGAGATGAAGTCGAGTACGCCATGCTTGCCCGTCAACGGGTAGATGCCCGGCTGCTTTACCTCACCCATCACATTCACGCCTTGCGTCGCGTACTCCAGCACCAGCACCGTGACATGTGGATTCTTCAAAATGTCGCGGTCGCGCAGGAATCTCTCCACCGCCACCGCCGTCTGCTCCGCCGTGAGGCCCAGTACCCGGACCGCCCCTCCGATCGGTAGGGAGACGTCGCCGCGGCTGTCAACACGAAACTTGCCTGACAGCTCCGGCGTATCAAACGTCGTGATCTCCAACAGGTCGCCAGCATCCAGCCGCAACGCCACCGCTCGGGTCTGCGATTGCGAAGTCATTGGCTCGCTGCCCGGTAGCGATGCACTCTGCCGGGTCGGCTGCGCAGCACTAACCGCAGGCGAACTTACCTGCGCGATTAGGCCACCGCCGGCCACCAGGCATGCGAAGAACAATCCGCATGCGATTGCCAAGCGCTCGTCCTGCCAGAGCCAACTACGAGGTGAAATCCGGACCATAACCATTTTCGTATTGCGCCCCGCCCCGTCCGTATGCGTAGTAGTAGTGGTTTTCGTATCGGTGATCGACGCCGTTCACTACTACTCCCGCAATCCGCGCGTTGGCCCGCACCAGTAGGTCACGCGTCCTGCGTAGAGCCTGTCGCGTAGTTCCCGCCGCCAACGCCACCAGCAACACCGAATCAGCCTGCGCCGCCAGCACCACCGCATCCGTCACCATCGCCACCGGCGGCGTGTCGATCACAATGTGGTCATACACATTGCGCCAGCGCCGCAGGGCTGCCGTCATTGCCTCCGACGCCAGCGCCTCTGCAGGGTAAGGTACTTCCGCACCCGAGCTCACCACCGAGAGGTGCGGAATGTTTTTCATCGCGACCACCGCATCATCCGGAGTGCAACGTCCGACTAGGATGTCGCCAAGCCCCGGCTCCTTCCTGATTCCAAGATTGTGATGGAGGGCAGAGCGCCGCAGGTCCGCATCGACCAGCAGGACTTTCGTTCCCTGCTGCGCCATGACAGTCGCGCAATTCACCGCTGTGACGGTCTTCCCCTCCGATGGCGATGCACTGGTGATAACCAGTACCTTGGCGTTGCCGCCCGCGCCCAGCAGCAGCGAACTGCGTAGCGTGCGGTACGATTCCGAGGCCTTCGAATACGGCTGTTGTTGCGTGATCACGTTCCACTTGTGCTCGTTCTCGACCACGTGCGGCCAGCGCATCCACGCTCTGGCTGCACAATGCGTCCACGGAATCGTCGCCAGCGACGGCACCGCGCACAGCGCCTCCACCTCTTCCCCGGAACGGATCGTCGTGTCCATCGCCTCCAGAACGACGGCGCTCAGCGTGCCTAGGAAAACCCCAGCCCCCAGTCCCATCCCCAGCACTAGCGGTACCTGCGGTTCCACTGGGGTCGAGGGCACCTGGGCGATGTCCACCACTCCGATGTTGGCTGAGGCCAGTCCCGCGGAAATCCCAGCTTCCTTCAGCTTTCGTTGCAGGGTTTCGTACAAGTCACGTGTGGTCTCGACTTCGTGCTTCTGCATCGCGTACTGCGCCGCCCCACGATTCAGGTCGTAGGCTTTCTGTTTTTGCTCTTCGAAGGCGGTGCGCAGCATTTTCTCGGAATTCGACGCCGCCAGGTAATCGTTCTTGTAGCGTTCGCTTAACTTGATCAACTGCACATCGATCGCCCGGTCGACCTGAGTCACCTGGTTGGTCAACTCCGCCAGCTTGGGATAGCCATTACCGAACTTCGTGCTGAGCTGCGTGTGCTGCAGCCTCAATTCCGCTTCTTGCGTGCGCAACAACTGCAACGTCGGGTCCGGAACCGAGGAGGCCAACAGCTCCGGATCACCCGAGGTTGCAATGCGGTACCGCGCTTCCTTGACTACCCTGTCCGATTCCGCAGCCGTCAGTTGTTCATCCAACTGCTTGAGCTTGTCAGTCACCGTATTGCTCGTTTCGTCTGCGCCAATCAAGCCGGTGGTCCGCTGCAGTTCCGCGAGCTTTTCCTGCGATTCCCTGGCTTTGTCCTTTAAGTCGTCCATCTGCGTCGAAAGCCAGTCCGAAACCCGCGTGGCCGAGTCGTAGCTGGTGCGGATCTTCCTTTCCGTGTACGAATTGATGATGGCATTCACAACCTGCGCGGATAGGCCCGCGTTTCTCGCCTTGAATCGCACCGCGATAATGTCGGTCTTGGGGACGATGCTGACGCTCAGGCTGCGTTGGAACCGCAGCAGCATGTGGTCCCTCACTTCCGGGGAGAGCGAATCCACCGGCGAGTTGTCGCCCTGCGTCCACCGTCCGGCAAAATCGCTGCGCTGCGCCATCTGCAACTGCCGCATGACCTCCAGCGCGATCGTGTTGCTCTCCAGCATTTGCACCGCACTCTGCAGTTGCGTGTTTGCGTCCGCCGGGCTGAATCCTTTGGCTGCCATCTCGTCCAGTCCCAGCGAATTCGACCCGGCCGGTCGCACCTCAATCTGCGCTCCCGCTTCGAATTGCGGCGCCTTCAGCAGCAGGTAACCCCCAGCGAGCAGCACGCACACCACGGTCCAGCATGCAATCAGCCGACGGTACTGGCGGAACATTCTGCGCACTTCCGCCACCAGTACCTCGTCGAATTGGTTGCCCACCGCTACCGGCAGTTCGGATCGCTTGCTTTGGCTAACGATCAGCCGCCCGCTGGGGAGTTCCGGGGGATTGTTCATGACCGACTTCAGGGACGCCGTGTACGAATAGGAACGGTGGAAGAGCCGGACTTTAGGCCAGCATCTTGTGTGCTGATACCTATCTCGGGCTCCAGCCCTGGAAAATACAGTGGTAGCTTATGCAGAGAGTCTTCAGATTGAACTGCCACTTGCGCCGGCGCTTCCATGTTCGACCGCTCCGCCGCGGCTGCAATGCGGGCGACGGTGTAACCCGCCGCGGTGGGAATTCCGAGCTGCGTCGTCACAGTCCTGATCGCCGCGGGCGACATGCGTCCCACACTGTGGTACATGAATCCGGCGGCGGCCATCTCTTCCGGCGCGAACACGTTTCGCCCATCGAAGATGACCGGAACCTTCATCACGGAATGCAGTTTCTGCAAGTCCAGCCTGGCGAACTGTCGCCAGGCCGTCAGAATCAGCAGGGCATCGCTGCCACACGCCGCTTCGTAGGGATCGTCGGCGTAGGTGATCTGCGAGGTCGGCAGCACTTCTCGCGTCCTCGGCATTGCTGCGGGATCGTGCGCGCACACTAGCGCGCCATGCCGCACTATTTCGCGCACAATCGCGATCGCTGGAGACTCCCGCACGTCATCGGTGTCTTCCTTGAACGCCAGGCCGAGCACTCCTATGCGTTTTCCCGCCAGTGGGCCTAATGTTCCGCGTACTTTCGCTACGAAACGCGTGCGCTGCTCCTCGTTTACGCGCATCACCTCTCGCAAGAGCGGGATATCTACTCCGCAGCGGCGTGCCACCGCCTCGAATGCGGCGACGTCCTTGGGGAAGCACGACCCACCGTAGCCCACACCCGCCCGCAGGAACTCGCTGCCAATGCGCGGATCCGAGCCCATCCCCGCGCAAACTTCGTCAATGTTGGCGCCTACCATCTCGGCCAGGTGCGCCACTGTGTTGATGTAGGAAATCTTTGTCGCCAGGAACGCATTGGAAGCATGCTTGATCAACTCCGCGCTCTTGGCGCTTGTCACAAGGAGAAGCGCCCGGCCCTGGGTTCGTGCGGGACAAGACACCGCGTCCTCCCGCCGGTAGTACGTGCCGCTCGTCAGCGGCCGATAGACTTCCCGCAACATGAAGCGGCTGAACTCGTCGTCTGCGCCCACCACGATTCGGTCGGGATGCAGAAAATCGGTGACTGCGTTTCCTTCCCGCAAAAACTCCGGGTTCGACGCCACCGAAAACCATCCTGCACGGGCGCCATTGCGGACCAGAATCTCGTGCAGTGCCTCGCACGTGCACACCGGGACAGTACTCTTTTCCACGATCAGGGTCGAACGGTGCAGCGCCGGTGCGATCTCTTTCACCACGGCTTCAATCTGCGAAAGGTCGGCTTCTCCGCTCCCGCTCTGCGGCGTACCCACTGCCAGGAACACCACGTCCGATGCCGTGACTGCCGCCCTGGGAAAGGACGAAAACCGCAGTCGCTTGCCGTTATGCCGCTGCAGCAATTCCGGGACCAGCGATTCGTAGATGGGAACTTCGCCTCGCGTCAGAGCAGCGATTTTTGCCGCATCTGAGTCCACCGCGATTACCTGGTGTCCCATCTCGGCCAGGCACACCGCCGAAACCAGCCCGACATATCCCGAACCTATGACCGTTATGAGCATGGATTCAATCCTGCGATATGGTCGATACCAGCGTGGTGGTGTGCGAATGTGATGCCACTGACTTTGCGCATGTCATCGTGAGCAAGGTGTCCGCCTAAACGGGCGACGAGTCGGGGCAGCGGTTCTTCTCTTGTCAGCCTGAGCGCAGCGACCGCAGGGAGCGGAGTCGAATGACCCCTATTCCTGCCAGAGAATTCGCGCGCCGCTGAGCAAGCATCGGCCAGCGATACCATCGCTCACACTCCCCGAAACGCAAACACCACGGTGTGCAGCAGAATCGCCACATCCATCAGAAAATTGCAGTACCGCACGTAATACAGGTCGTAGGAGATGTTTTCGTGGATCAGCGAGGAGCGATCGGCGCTGAGCTGCCAGAGTCCCGTCACCCCGGGCTTCACCGCCAGCCGCCTCCGATGGATCTCTTCGTATTGCTCCACGATGAACGGCATTTCCGGACGCGGGCCCACCAGCGACATCTCTCCCAGCAACACGTTCACCAGTTGCGGCAGCTCGTCGATGCAGGTGTGCCGCAGGAAGCGTCCGACCGGAGTGATTCGCGGGTCGCGGCCGCTCTTCGGCGAGTAGGCATAACGCTCGCTATCGCTGTACATCGAGCGGAACTTGTACATGTCGAACGGCACACCACCGCGTCCTACGCGCTGCTGCTTGAAAACCGCGGGACCTTTGGATGTCAGCTTCACGGCCATCACCGCGGCGGCCAGCATCGGCGCTAACGCCAGCAACAGTAGTGCGGACACGGCAACATCGAGCGCCCGTTTCGCAGCCTGATACAACCGTCGTTGGCTGTGCATCGCTTTATGCGCCAGCATCACGCCGTCGACTTCCACATACTCCATCGCATATCCCGGCTCCAGAAATGGCTCGGGAATGACGTAGTTGCTCATGCCCTCCGCCTCTGCCAACGACATAATCTCGGTCGTTGCTTCCGGAGAAATCTCCGGTGCCGCGATAATCAGCACCGTTGCTCCGAGCTTGCGCAGCAGCTTGGGTGTGACCGGCCCGGGTGATACGCTTGCCTGGCGCTTGCGCTGATACGAAGCTTCGTAAATAACTGGCTCCGTGATGTTGGTGTCGGCCTCGATGAACGCCACGGGATCGAGTCCGATTTTCGGAGACCGCACCAGGGTCGAGAAAATGCTGCGTCCCAACGTGCCCGTCCCCAGGATCACCGCCTTGCGTGTGCTGACTCCCCAGCCGCGCATCATCTGGATCGCCGTCTGCGCCTGCCACTTCTCCAGGATGAGCAGTAATGGGACTAGAATCAGCGCCAGTGAAATGGCAGTGCGCGGAATCGACTTGGTCACCGCCAGCAGAATCGGCAGCGCTAGCAGAAACGCGGCGATTGTGACTCGCAGCAGCCGTTCTGTCTCCCGCACCGCCAGCAGGCTGAGGCACGCCCGGTAATCGCCATGCTTGTCCAGCAGCAACACCATCAACAAGCCGAAGCCTACTGCCGTTACGAGTACCGCATCATTCGCGTAGTTCGACCGCGTCCCGTCGTGCCAGGCTACGTGGATCCAGTAAGCCGACCACACCGCCGCGACCACCGCCAGGAAGTCCAGCAGCCGCTCCGCCAGGCCAATCGCGAATTCCATGTGGCGCACGGCATCGGTCGCCGCTCCCGTCCGCGCATCGTCGTGCGTGGGAAACGGAATGACCGAACTCAGCGGCGTCGCACCTGGATACTGTGTGGAACTCATGGTTGAATGCGTAAGGTTCGACCGCCCAGCGGCAATTGCCGCCAGGCGATCGAGGTTGGAGTGATGGTTGGTTGGTGTGAGTTTGGTTCAGTCAAAGCTTCTAGCGTTGGGGACCCGTGTCGCATGGGTTCTTTGTTTGTGTCATTCCGAGTAGGCTTTAGTCTGCGAGGAATCTGCTCACGGTTATCATCGCATAACAACTTCCGCCCTAAGGAGAATCGTCTTACCGCACTCTGAGCATTAAGGAGGCTTGTGCTTGGCGGGCGGATGAAACATCTGCCGAAGTGCAGTGGTTGTCATGTCAGCGCCTCGACATCGGCACCATCGAGGTCTACCGATACCGACTGCATGATCTGCGCTACACTGACTACCAGGCGGGCAGAGTTCCTCTTGTAGGCGAGGATGCCTTCCCATCCCTCGAACGGCCCGTGCTTCACCCGCACCCGCTGCCCCACGCTCAGAAACGCGTGCGGTTCAACTTCGCTGGGTCGCGCCACACACTCGCGCAACATTGCAACGTCTTCCTGCCGCAGTGGCACCGGCTTGCCCGCCACGGAAACGATTTTGACCACGCCCGCGGTTTGCAGCACCCGTACCCGCTCGTCGTCGCTGACGTGAACGAAAACATAGCTGGGAAACAGCGGCGCCATCACCCGCTTGTTCCGGTCGCTCCAACGTGTACTTCGCTCGTACGTCGGGAGCAGGAACGTGACTTTCTTGCATTCCAGTTGACGTGTCACCGCGGACTCATGCCGCGCCCGCGTGTACGCCGCCAACCAGTTGCGCTCGGTTCCTGCTCCCATGACGTCGCCCGGAGGATTCCTTCGCCGCCGAATGCGGCTCCGCCATTCCCAGTCCCAATTCTCTGGTTCCGGACTGCGAAACGACACTTCTACCGAGTCCGCAGCCGGTTCTTTGTGGATAGCACCTAACAGCTATCATGCATAGCTTGTAAGTGTCACTACGAGATTGGCACGTTTGCTACCAAACTGTGTGGAGTCTTTTAATTGCTTTCCAATCTTTTACTTCCGTGACGTTTCCCAATTCGAAACCGGCCACCACGTAGTCCAATTTCTAGAAATCGAACGGGAATTTGTCCAGAATTTGGACGACCCGCCTTCCCAGTTCAGTTCACACACCAGACTTCCTCTCCTCCCAACGTCCCCCACCCCTCCCTCGATTGTGATACAACTCTGCTGATATGAATCGCTCATGTACACGTTCGCTCCTCCTCGCCGCCGCCATCTGCGCGATCAGCCTCGCCGGATTCGCCCAGTCCACCAAGTCCGACAAGCCCGTCAAGAAGCAGGTCGTCGAGCTAAAGGACGCCAAGGGAAACAGCGTCGGCACGGCCATCGTCAAGTCGTCCGGTAAAGGTGTGGAAGTCAAACTTGACGTGAAGAACCTGCCTCCCGGCGATCACGCGCTGCACTTCCATCAGAACGCCAAGTGCGATCCGCCAGACTTCAAGTCCGCCGGCCCGCACTTCAATCCTGACAACAAGGAGCACGGCTTCCTCAATCCTAAGGGTCACCACAACGGAGACATGGCGAATTTCAACGTGAAGCCTAACGGTACCGCGAAGGTCACAGTCAAGGACACCGCCGTCGTGTTGGGCACCGGTAGCGAGGCCAACTCGCTCTTCGCCAACGGCGGCACCGCGCTGATGATTCACGCCAAGGCCGACGACATGAAGACCGATCCCGCGGGCAACGCGGGCGACCGCATCGCCTGCGGCGTGATCACCAAGTAGCCGACTCGGTAGGATGCTGGCGCTTAACGTTTTCGTACCGACGCGGAATTCCCCTGCCTGGAGGGAAGCAACGCGCCTGGTATAGATCCGAGCCCCGTAGGGCGCCACACAGATTTGCGCCTCCCGCCCCATCACGCTAGAACATTATTGCGGTCATTTCTTTATTGCGGTCATTTCTTTCACGGGAGATTCATGCGAATTCTGCTAACGGGCGGAGCGGGCTATATCGGCAGTGTGGTCACGGACCATCTTCTGCGCGCCGGACATGCGGTCACCGTCCTCGACAACCTCGTCATGGGATGGCGTGAGGCTGTTCCCGCCGGCGCCGAATTCGTCCAGGCCGACACCGGTGACGAAGCTGCGCTCGACCCGTTTTTCTCCAGCCACGGCTTCGACGCCGTCATGCACTTCGCAGCGCTGATCGAGGCTGGCGAATCGGTCAAGCACCCCGAGCTATATTTCGAAAACAACTCCGCCCGCACCTTGACGCTCTTGCGCGTGATGCTGAAGCATAAGGTGTCGCGCTTCGTTTTCTCCTCGACGGCCGCGGTTTACGGCGAGCCGCGGAGTGTTCCGATTCCTGAGGATCACCCGCTCGTGCCGACCAACGCTTACGGCGAGTCCAAGCTCATCGTCGAACGCATGCTGGGATGGTTTCACATCGCACATGGCCTGCGCTATGCCAGCCTGCGCTACTTCAACGCCGCCGGAGCGACGCCCACGCGCGGCGAGGCCCATCGCAGCGAGAGCCATCTCATCCCGCTTGTTCTGCAAGTGCCGCTCGGACAGCGCGAGGCCTTCTCGATTTTTGGCGCGGACTACCCCACCAAGGACGGAACCTGCATTCGCGACTTCATCCACGTGGACGACCTGGCTACCGCACACCTGCTTGCCTTGCAGGGTTTAGAAACTCATGAAACGTTGATCTGCAACCTGGGCAGCGGTAGCGGCTTCAGCGTGCGCGAGATCGTTGCCATCGCCCGTAAGGTGACCGGACACGACATCCCGGTGCTCGAGCGTCCCCGCCGCCCCGGAGACCCCGCCGTGCTCATTGCCAGTTCCGAAAAGATTCGCCGCGTTTTGGGATGGAATCCCCAGCACTCGGACGTGGAAAGCATCATCGCCAGCGCCTGGCAGTGGCACAAAACGCACCCTCACGGCTACCGCACCGAGCGCTAAAATCGCCCAACCCATTCTTTCAGTTGTCATTCTGAGCGAAACGACCGAAGGGAGTGCAGTCGAAGGGCCTGCCCTAAGCTTGCCGAAGGGACGCCTATCTCTACGACGGCACCCGGTCTGCGATTGCCTTCTCCCTGCGTTATAATCCGCCCGTCTGACCGAGA
>Ga0209039_10001338_pt1 | contig 23225 bp, 22 predicted proteins | sample BogFormECP12_OM1_FD_188238 | JGI IMG/M metagenome (GOLD analysis project Ga0209039, IMG submission 188238) | Bog forest soil microbial communities from Calvert Island, British Columbia, Canada - ECP12_OM1 (SPAdes) (version 2) | ecosystem: Environmental > Aquatic > Freshwater > Wetlands > Bog ... | reverse complement strand
TAAATTTCGGCCGAGGGCCAAGTTTGCAACCTGGTTGTACCAAATCGCGTTGAATCTCTGCCGCGACCACCTGAGAAGCCGAGCTTACCAGTATTCCCTCCAGACGGTATCTTTTGATGCACCTACCGAGGACAACAAGGACCCGGGTCTGCTTCTGGCAACGGACCGCAGGCCGGATCAGAGCACGGATCGTCGTGAGGAATTAATCGCTTTGGAAACGGCTATTAACGAACTGCCTGAAGACCTGAAGAACGTGTTCATCCTGACGGTTTTGGAAGAACGACAGCAGGGTGAAGCTGCAGAACTTCTCGGTATCTCACCCAAGGCGGTCGAGACGAGGGTTTATCGAGCTCGCAAACTGCTTTTAGAGAAGATGGGTAAGAAGGGCTTTTAGCTCGGCTAGCCTATCCGGAGTTTCCTGCCACCGCGCTTGCTCGCTGACGAGCTGGGCATTCTCTATGACATTCACACCCTTTTTACTCACAATCGTACCGCTTACAGTAACAATCTTCGCGGCGTAAGGAGCCAACTGCGCATTCAGCGACTCATGCTTCGCGGCCGGTTGAGAACTCGGCGGCACCTGTTTGCCTATGAGAACGTAGATTTTTCCGTCCTTCCCCTTCAGCCCGACAGGGAGCCCGCTCGCGATACACATCCTTGCGCACTCAGCGTGCCCTGGCCCGCTTGCGCCATCGTCAAAGTAACAAGCCATGTCAATCACTTCGCCAGTCACAGATGCCGCCAGTCTGCTCTCAGGTGGACTCGCGACCGAACTTGTCGTGATTCGGCCCAAACTCCAACCGGCCAGAAGTCCAAAAGCGACACCAGCTGCTGCCCACTGCGGTGTCCCTAAAGCGGAGAGTAACGCCTTAAGCCAGTTCTCCCGTCTCGCACGAGATGGCGTCTCTCGGCTCTGGACCTTGGACCAAACCGTTGCATTAAAGTCGGTCGGCAGATTCGGTCGCGGACGTTTAGAAAGAGCTTTGAGATCCTCGTCTAAGCGTGATTCATTCATTTTGCTTTCTCGGACACTCTAGCAAGCACTCTGGAGTGCATACCTCCTCTCTCACTTAAACGAGGGAAAAGGCTTAATCCCTCAGAATTTCGGTTACTTTTTTCACAAACAGCGTCTTTCCATTCAGACCCACCCGTATCCTGGGGGACACCTCAAGAAAGGGAAATTTACGTACGCTAAGGGCCACCATTGCAGCCTAGCCCGATAGCTGAGACTTCCAGATTGCCGTTTCCTAATTTACGCTTTTGCATTGTTCCTCCTTTCAACTCTTTCGGACCGAATCACCTCGTATCGAATCCAGAGCGCATCATGACCGCGCTGCTCTACAGATTTGAGCCGGAGGGGAACGGCCGTTTTTCTTGAAGGGCTCACACCGTCGAAGACGGCAGGAATGTCGTGGCGTCCGTCGATGCCAGGGACAACCAGAAGGCTCACCTCATCAACCAGGTCGGCCTCCAGGAAGGCGCCGTTGATGTGGCCGCCTCCTTCGAGAAGTAGAGTGCGTATTCCGAAGTGCTCTCCGAGCTGGTTTACGGCATTAGTGAGATCGACAGAGGACTTTCCGGAGACGATGTAGGAGATTCCCTTCTCCCAGAGCATGGCCAAGTAGTCCTCTGGGACTTGTTCACTCACCACACAGATGAGGTGATTGGTACCGAGATCACCGTCTGGCCACCGTAGCTTGCCGAGCGTATCAACGGAGATGGCATAGGATGTTGCTCGTCGAACGACAAAGACGGGCCGAGGTCCTGCCGGCGTGTTCGAGGCGGAGACGAACGGCTCATCCTCCGCGAAGTGCTGCTGCATCGTCGCGCGACCGCAAATCCAGGCATCGCCTTTCAGCATCGCAGCAGTTGCCTCGTACTCGGCTTCGCCCATAACTGCGCCCAGAGCTGCGCCGTCGATCTTCCCGTCTACAGAGGAGAGCATGTGACATATGATATAAGGTTTCATTTTTTCGCGGCGGTCTTACCTCAGCGTGCTCATATCGAGCACATATCTGAACTTCACTTCACCTTTCAGGACCTTCTGGTAGGGCCTCGTCTAATTGCCGGACGGGAATAACCTCGACCTGCGGGTAAATTGTTGTTTGCCACGGAATAGTCGAGCATCTCCTGCGTTTCGGGAATGTGCCAATCCTGCGTAAGATAGTGAAATGGTTTCGTTTTCGATCCTGATCAGGCTTGGTATTGTTCGGCGGTGACTTTTTCCATCCAATCGGCGCTCTTGCCGTCGAGCACCTCGACGATGGCGATGTGGGTCATGGCCGTGGTGGGTGCGGCGCCGTGCCAATGTTTTTCGCCCGGCGCGAACCAGACGACGTCACCCGGGCGAACTTCCTCGATCGGTCCTCCCCAACGCTGCACCCGGCCGCAGCCGCTGGTCACGATGAGCGTCTGGCCCAGCGGGTGCGTGTGCCACGCAGTGCGCGCGCCGGGCTCGAAGGTCACACTGGCACCACGCGCGCGTGCCGGAACCGGCGCTTCGAACAGCGGGTTAACACGCACGGAGCCGGTAAACCACTCGGCGGGTCCTTTGTTGGAGGGCTGTGAGCCGTCTCTTTTGATGTCCATTGGAAGAGTTGTTTTCTTTGTGTTGGTTGCTGAGATGAAGCGGTGAGATGAAGGGGCGTAGCTCTGCGCTCGGTGAGTAGCCGGCATCGCGAGGGCGACATGGAACGGGCGGCGAGAGAAGCTCGTGCGCGCGGTCGTGGATGCCTCGTTATGTCGGCGCCAGTTCCCCGAACCAGTAGGATGACGTCACGCCGCCATCCATCAGGAAGTCGCTGCCGGTGATGAACGCGCCATCAGGCCCCATGAGCAGCGCCGCGACATTTCCTACCTCATCCGGGGTGCCGGTCCGTTTCGCCGGGCAGCCCTCAATCATGCGCCGGTAGCCAGCGCCGCGCGGCCCCGTCAGCTCATCTTTGGCCAGCGGGGTCATGATGATGCCGGGGCTGATCGTGTTGATCCGCGCGCCGCGCTCGCCCCATCGGACGGCTTCGAACATTACGCGCAGCGAATTCCCGCGTTTGGAAAGCTGATAGGCGTGCAGCGCGTCGTTCACTTGGTCGGGCTGCAGCATCGGCAGCTTGAGCAGCTCCTCGACCGGCGTTGTGGCAAGGGCGTGGTTCTGTTCCGTCGAAAGCGGCGGCAGCCGATGGCCGGACTGTGATGCAATGACGATGCCCGCGCCCCCTTCCGCGATCACCTTGCCGAATTCTTCCAGAACGAGCGCGGTGCCGTAGAGATCGACTTTGAGGATGGTTTCGGGCGCAGCCTGCGACGGCGAAACACCGGCGGCATGAATGACGCCATGAACATCACCGAGCGACCTGGCCTTTGCGACAAGGGTCTCGACCGAGGCACGCGACGATACATCGACAGTCGTGGTCGTCACCTCGAAGCCGGCTTCGCTTAATGTCTTTGCCGCCGCATCGGCGTTTTCCTGGCGCAGATCGGCAAGCAGAACGTGTTTGCCTGCGCCGACCCGCCGCGCAATAGCCTGACCGATCGATCCGGGTCCGATAACTACGATAATCTTTGTCATGACGTTCCTTTTGTTTTTTGAAAGTGATGTTCAGTTGTCGCTGACTCCAATGCTGCTGCGGACGTAGAGACCGGGCGTCTTCGCGATCCTCGCAATCAGCGTGGACAGGCTGTCGAGCGAGATGTCGTGTCCTTGAAAGGGCTCGCCCTTCTGCGTGATCTGAAAGGGGCCTTCCGGCTCGCGAGTAAACCAGCCCGGCCGCAGGATCGTGTAGTCGAGATCGGACGCCTCGATCAGCGCTGCGGAATGCCGGTAGGGATCCAGGACGCTGCGGTATTTCTCGCCCGGCACCTCGCCATAGATGCCCATGGAGCTGATGAAGATCAGCCGTTTCAGGCCGGTCGCGTGCATGGCGTCGATGATGACGCGGGCCTGGCGCGCCATATCGCCCGCTAGATTGGCATAGACGACATCCTGATCCTGCATTGCGCGGCGCAGCGCAGCCGCATCAAGCACGTCGCCCTCGACAATCGCGACCCTCTCAGGAGCCGGGTTCTTCAGCCGGTTCGCGCGCCGCAAATAGAGGGTCAGGGTCAGGGCGGGATCGCCGAGCAGCACCGGCGTCGTGTTGCGCGCAAGCTGCCCGTTGGCACCGAGGATCAGGACGCGCGCCATCATCAGCGCCCGACGCGTGCCTGGATATGAGCCGGATAGCGGTCGCCCTGCACCGTGATCTTGGATAGGGCGGCTTCAATCTCATGCAAATCGTGCGCACTCAGCTCGACCGATGCTCCGCCAACATTCTCCTCCAGCCGGTGCAGCTTGGTCGTGCCGGGGATCGGAGCGATCCAGGGCTTTTGCGCCAGAAGCCACGCAATCGCGATCTGCGCCGGCGTCGCGTTTTTGCTCGCTGCGATGTGCCCCACGGCGTGGACCAAGCCCTGATTGGCCTTGCGGTTCTCCTCCGAGAAGCGCGGCACGATGTTGCGGAAGTCGCTCTTGTCGAAGCTCGTGTTCTCGGTGATGGCTCCCGTAAGAAAGCCCTTGCCGAGCGGGCTGAAGGGCACGAAGCCGATGCCCAGCTCCTCGAGCAGAGGCAGGATTTCCTTCTCGGGCTCGCGCCACCACAGCGAATATTCGCTTTGCAGCGCCGCCACGGGCTGCACGCCATGAGCGCGGCGGATTGACTCGACGCCGGCTTCCGACATGCCGAAATGCTTGACCTTGCCTTGCTGGATCAGCTCCTTGACCGCGCCAGCCACATCCTCCATCGCCACATTGGCGTCAACGCGATGCTGGTAGAACAGATCGATGCGGTCGGTCCGCAGCCGCTTCAGAGCGGCTTCGGCCACTTCGCGGATGCGCTCCGGCCGGCTGTCCTGGCCCTTTGTGGAATCGCCGTCCTGGAAGCCGAACTTGGTAGCGATCACCACCTGGTCGCGAAACGGCTCAAGCGCTTCGCCGAGCAGTTCCTCGTTGGCCCCCTGCGCATAGGCTTCCGCCGTGTCGAAGAAGGTGACGCCACGGTCGAAAGCGGCACGGATGAGCTGAATGGCTGGCTGCTTTTCGGTCGCCGGCCCATAGCCATAGCTGAGGCCCATGCAGCCAAGGCCGATGGCCGAGACTTCGAGACCGCTTTTGCCGAGTGTGCGTTTTTGCATCGTTTTCTCCTGGGTTGTGGGGTTGTGAGCTGGCGGTCAGGCGTATGTTGGCGTCTCTTCCAGATTATCGGTCGATGGCTGCGTCGAGGGCTGCCGACAGCGGAGCGCCCTTGATGTCGATCGTGGCAAAGGCCTGGTCGATTTCGCGCAGGTCTTGTGCACTCAGTCTGACCTCGACGGCCGGCAGGTTGTCATCGAGATGTTCCATTTTCGTGCCACCCGGAATCGGCACAATCCAAGGCTTCTGGGCCAGTAGCCAAGCCAGCGCGATTTGTGCCGGCGTGATCTTCTTTCGGGCGGCCAGATCCTTCAGAAATTCAACCACTTTGAAGTTGGCCTCGAGCGCTTCGGGCGTAAAGCGCGGAAAATCCTTCCGCAGGTCGTTCGGGTCGTCGAACTTCATGTCCCTGGTAATCTTGCCGGTCAGGAAACCCTGTCCCAGTGGGCCCCAGGCGACAAGACCGATGCCAAGCTCTTCGCAGAGCGAAAGCTTCGTAGTTTCGGGCTCGCGCATCCACAAGGAATAGTGGTCCTGGATTGCGGTCACCGGCTGGACGGCATGGGCGCGGCGGATGTTCTGGGCGCTCGCTTCCGACAGGCCGAAATGTTTGACCTTGCCTTCCGTGATCAGCTGTTTGACGGCGCCCGCCACGTCTTCCATCGGGACCGCCGGATCTACCCGGTGTTGATAGAGGAGGTCAACGTGGTCTGTCCGCAGACGTTTCAGCGAAGCGTCGACCACCTTGCGGATATGTTCGGGCCGGCTGTCGAGCCCGACCATGTGGCCCTTCTCGTCGATTTTGAAGCCGAACTTTGTGCAGACTAAAACCTGGTCGCGCACCGGCTCTAGCGCCTCGCCGACCAGTTCCTCGTTGACGAACGGCCCGTAAGCCTCGGCGGTGTCGAAAAGGGTGACGCCACGGTCTATGGCAGAGCGGATCACGGCGATCGCCTCCTTTTTGTCGGTGGCGGGGCCGAGGCCGAAGCTTAGGCCCATGCACCCCAAGCCGATGGCCGAAACCTCGAGGTTGCTGTTTCCGAGTTTGCGCTTCGGTATGGTTTGAAATGCTGTCGTGCTCATGTCTGCGTCAGTTAGTTTTGGTAGGCCTGAGCGATTCAGGATTGGCGGAAGTATGCCGCATCACCCGCAGCGCTTCTCTCGCGATCCTGCGCAGCCTATCGCGATCTTGCGGGAAAAATTAACCGTCTCTTACAGCGCGCTACGGAACTCCGTTGGCGTCACGCCGACAACACGCCGGAAGACCTTAGCAAAATGGCTCGGGCTCGTGTAGCCGACTTCGAGCGCGATCTCGATGACACTCCGGGAGGTTTCGCAGATGAGTTTCTGAGCGCGAACGATACGCTCTCGCTTGACGAATTGCAGTGGAGACATTCCCGTGACCTGCTTGAACATGCGCGAAAAGTGGAATGAACTGAGTTCCAATAACTGGGCCAACGACTCGACAGAAATGTCCTCAGCGAGCCGCTCGCGCACATAGTCCTCCACTTTCCGAAGCTTCCCGATCGGCAGACCGCCACGGTATTCGGGCTTTTCCGAAGCGGCGTCCGTGTATTTCTCAACGAGATACGCAGCAAAAAGGTGCATGAGAGCAGTGACGCGCTCCGAGTTGCCCGGCACCCGCGTCGAAAGCATCTCGGAGCACGCGAAGCACAGATGCGCGAGCGCTTCATCGCGTCCGAAAAAGTCGATCACTTCCACCTCGTCAACCTTGCCTGGATACACAGCTTCCAACGCCGCAAGGAACTGATCCACCGCAAGGTGGATAATGATGAAATCGAGCTCTTCCCCGACCGGAGATTTCCAGTCCAGTTCGTAGGGAGTTTTTGAGCGAGTGACAAAAATGTCGCCGCGCTTCAACTGCCGCCTCACTCCCGCCTGACCGACGTCACTCTCCCGAAAGTCCGCCGAGCCCGCGAGGACGCAGGACATCAACGGTTCCGGGGTAGCCGGCACGAGAAATCGATCTACAGCGCGTGGAAACCGAGAGCGCCGCACAAAAAGCCCTGGCCATCGGAGAGAGGCGCTGTCAGCCAATACCTCGCCATTCGAATAGCGCGGAAATTCTGCCGCGGTCGTTCGTTCAGGGGGGTTCACGACATACTTGAAAGTCTGTATTCTCTGTTGAGGACGGCGCGGTACAGGGTAGACCGGGCGACTCCAAAGCGGGCGGCTATTTCGGTAACCGGGATGTCGGCAGTTTTGAGCAGCGTTCGGATGGTCTTGATCTCTTTGGCGGAGAGTTTGGCGGGGCGGCCGCCTCTTCGACCGCGGGCACGCGCCGCTTTCAGACCAGCAACAGTGCGCTCCCGGATCAGATTACGTTCGAATTCGGCGAGCGCTGCGAAGACATGAAAGACCAGCTTTCCGGCTGGTGAGCGAGTTTCTATTTTCTCCGTCAGAGATTCGAAGTGGATTCGACGGGTTTCCAGTTCAGCGATCAGGCGGACCAGGTCGGCCAGATTTCTTCCGAGCCGATCAAGCCGCCACACCACGAAGGTATCGCCTTCACGCAGGCTCTTGAGACAGGCTTCAAGTTGCGGCCTAGCGGTGTTCTTGCCGGTGGCGTGTTCTTCATAAGTCTCGCTGCACCGGGCGCGTTTCAACGCGTCCTTTTGCAAATCGATGGTCTGATCTTCGGTGGACACTCGGGCATAGCCGATACGCATGTCCCGAATCTTAACAGGAACAGGGTATTTCGGACATAGTTTTCAGGATAAGTTGTGAGACACTGTGGGGCAGCTTAACAGGCCGTTTTCAGGCCATATCGGATTCGTCCTGAAAACCCTCGTTTTCGCTACACTCCTCAACTATGCCCCGCAGAGAGATATTGACCGCCGCAGAGCGCTTGGAGTTGCTGGCTTTCCCCGAAGACGAAGGTGAACTGATTCGCCTGTACACGCTGACGAAACCGGATCTGGCTTTCATCCGGCAACATCGCGGCCACCACAATCGTCTCGGCATCGCCGTTCAAATGAGCTACCTCCAATATCCGGGACGGGTGCTGGGCGAGAAAGAAGCGCCATACGAGCCGATTCTCAAACTCGTATCTGCTCAACTCGGGATTACTCCCGCCGCATGGGAATTGTATGCAGCGCGGGACGAAACGCGCCGCGAGCACCTCACCGAACTGCTTCCACGCATGGGATTGGAGCAATTCGCGGCGACGCACTATCGCTGCTTGGCGGTGTGGTTGGAACCGTCCGCCATGCAGACCACCCGAGGCCTGGTTCTGGCACGGGCGGTGGTGGAGGAACTGCGCAAGCGGCGCATCGTGCTGCCGCCGGTGGCGGTCATCGAACGGCTCTGCGCCGAAGCGGCGACCAGGGCGCAAAGACGAGTATTCTTTCTGCTGACCGACGGTCTCGACACGGAGCACAGCAAGAAGCTCGACCGGTTGCTGGAACCGCGGGAAGGTAGCCCCTACAGTTCCCTGGCGTGGGTTCGCTCTCCGCCGGGACCGCCGACCGCTCGGGCGATTCTGGCTCACATCGAGCGGCTGGAAGCTATCCGCGAGATCGGGCTTTCGGCTGAGGCAGGTTTGCGGGTACATCAGAACAGGCTGTTACAGATTGCACGCGAGGCGGGCCAAACCGCCGTCTACCAGCTCAAAGAATACGAACCGACCCGTCGTCATGGCACATTGGTCGCGTTGCTGATCGAAACATCGGCCACGCTGACGGACGAGATTCTAGACTTGCACGACCGGCTCATCGGTAGCTTTTTCACGATGTCGAAGAACAAATACGAGCGTGTCTTTGCCGAGCAAGGCAAGGCCATCAATGACAAAGTCCGGCTCTACGCGAGGGTCGGCGCTGCGTTGGTGGCTGCGAGAAACGAGGGCAGAGATGCCTTCAAGGCGATTGAGGAAGTCCTTTCCTGGGAGGTCTTCTCCGAGAGTGTAAAAGAAGCCGAAAAGCTTGCCCGCGAGCAGGAGTTCGATCCACTGGAGCTGTTGACCGACCACTATTCGGTGCTTCGGCGCTACAGCCCGATTTTTTTGGACACGTTCGAGTTTAGAGCGGTTCCGGCTGCCACCGCCCTGCTCAAGGCCATGGATACTCTGAGGCAACTGAACCGCGATTCCGCCCGCAAATACCCGCTGACGCGCCCTCGGATTTCATTCGCCCACGTTGGTCGCGCTATGTCACGGGTCCCGAAGGCATCGACCGCCGGTACTACGAATTTTGTGCAATGGCGGAACTCAAGAACGCGCTGCGCTCCGGTGATGTTTCGGTGGTCGGATCGCGCCATTTCCGCGCCTTCGAGGACTATCTGATGCCGCGGCCGGACTTCGACCGGGGATTGAAGGAAAAGACCTTGCCTACCGCCGTCCCCACCACGGCGGCGGTGTATCTGGAGGAGCGTTCGTCCTTGTTGCGCAAGACCCTCGATCAAAGCGATGCGCTCGCCCGTGACCGCCAGTTGCCGGACGTGGAGTTGAACAGCACAGGTCTGAAGATCAGCCCGCTGGAAAACAACGTTCCGAAGGAAGCCGACGAACTGCGGGACCGGCTCTGTGGAATGCTCCCGCATGTGAAGATCACGGATCTGCTGCTGGAAGTGGATCGCTGGACTGGCTTCACCCGCTGCTTCACGCATCTGAAAACGGGCGAACCAGCCAAGGACCCTACGCTCTTGCTCACCGCAATTCTGGCTGACGCGACCAATCTGGGACTGGCCAAGATGGCGGAATCTTGTCCGGGAACCAGTCCGTCCAAGCTGTCGTGGCTGGTGGCATGGCACATCCGCGATGAAACGTATTCCAAGGCCTTGGCCGGAATCGTCAACCATCAATACCGTTTGCCCTTCGCTGCACATTGGGGCGAGGGAACTACTGCTTCTTCCGACGGCCAACGCTACCGCGCTGGAGGGCGGGGGGAAGCGGCAGGCCAAGTGAATGCGAAATACGGCAACGATCCCGGCGTGACCTTTTATACTCACGTCTCCGACCAGTACGCACCCTTTCACACCAAGGTCATCAACGCCACGGTGAGGGATGCAACTCATGTACTTGACGGTCTGCTCTACCACGAATCAGATTTGCGGATCGCCGAGCATTACACGGATACAGCGGGCTTCACCGATCACGTTTTCGCGCTGTGCCATTTGCTGGGGTTCCGTTTCGCGCCACGCATCCGTGATCTGGCCGACAAACGTCTCTACGTTCCGGGAAAAGCGGGGCAATGGCCCGCTCTCGGCGCATTGATCGGCGGCTCCATTCAGAACAAGTTGATCGAGCAGCAGTTCGCCGAGGCCCTGCGTTTGGCCGCCTCGATCCAGCAAGGAACGGTAACGGCATCGCTGATTCTGCGGAAGCTGGGAGCTTACCCCCGGCAAAACAGCCTTGCTCTGGCCCTGCGCGAAATCGGCAGGATCGAGCGCACGCTGTTCACGCTGGCCTGGTTGCAAGATCCAGCCTTGCGACGCCGTGTCACGGCTGGCCTCAATAAGGGCGAAGCCAGAAACGCCCTCGCCAAAGCTGTATTTTTCAATCGGTTGGGCGAGGTCCGCGACCGTTCCTTCGAGAATCAACAATATCGCGCCAGCGGTCTTAACCTGGTGGTCGCCGCCATCACGCTGTGGAACACGCTTTACTTGGAACGCGCCGTCACTTTGCTTGGGAAATCCCAGGCCGTCGATACGGCCTTGCTCCAACACGTCTCGCCGCTCGGCTGGGAGCACGTCGGCCTGACGGGCGACTATCTATGGCACTCCGATAAGCGAGTGGCCAAAGGCGGCTTCCGCACGCTCCAGCCTCCCGGAACCAGGCTCGGCAGTCCTTAGCGTACGTAAATTTCCCTTTCTTGAGGTGCCCCCTCCTGTGCGGATTCGGCGCTGTCAGCAGCCTGCTGGGGGGCCAGGCCCCGACTCCGCTACGGTTTCGTTGGGGGCCTTGCTGCGGAGTCGTGCCAACCCGTCCGGCGCAGCGTCAGCGAAGGAGGAAGCGCGAGCAAAGAACATCCCCAGTAACTCAAGAAAAATAAAACAGCGATAAGGGCTGAAAGCGCGATCGCCAGAATGCGCTCAGGCCAAGTTTGGGGTCATCGCAGAATCTGTTCCACAGCGAACGCTAAAAAGGTCTCAGTAAGCTGCCACAAGAACTGAGAACTCATTGATCTTGACGGCTTTGGAAGGCCAGTCTCACACCCAGACTGGAGTCGAAGCTCGCCCAAGGCGGTTGATGTCAAGGTTTATCGAGCCCGCAGGCTTCTCTTGGAAAAGATGCGCACAATAATTTTTGAACCTCAGGAAGTTTCTCTGAGGGATCGGACAGTTTTTCTCGTTGGAGTTAGTAAGCACGGCTCGCAGATGCGAGACAAGCAAGAGCTTGCGCCGCTTGCTAACCGAAGTGCTGGCGCCACTAGATAACACGAGAATACATACCAACTACTAATTAATGCAACCCGGAATGCGACGGCAAATCCGCGATACGGATTCGGGCCAAGTTCCGAGGTTACTTGAAACAAAAAGCAATCGTTAACCTATGAAAAAGTCTCTTTTAGGTTTAAGCGCAGTTGTGGCGTTTTTGTTACCGCTTAGCCAGAACGCTCAAGCGCACTGGGTCTACTACCGTAAGGTTTATGTGTACCATCACGTTTACTCGAATCACCGCTGCTGGCATCATGGCTATTGGTATGCCGGGTTCTGGCACCTGGGTTGCTGGTTTTAATGGAGCTGAATTCAGATGGCTGGATGGAAGAACCGCGGGCGGCACGGTGGGGTTAGCGCCAAACACAAACAAACGGAGTATCGGAAGGAGTGGGATGAGGAAAATACTTAGTATTGACGCAGGGGGTGTTCGTGGAATCATCCCTGCCACTATCCTCGCCGAGGTTGAAGCACGGACCGGGCAGCCAGTCTGCAGTCTCTTCGATTTCCTTGTGGGAACCTCAAGCGGTGGCATGCTTGTTCTTGCCCTAAATTGCCCGGCCACATCCGGTTGTGCGCGACCTTTGTGTTCAGCTAAGGAGGTCGCTAGTTTATTCCATGAGTGGGGGAATCGAGCCTTTGGTGATAAATTATCGAAAAGAGTCCAGCCCATTGCCGAGGTCAGTTCCGAAAATGGCGTAGAAGACATGTTCCGTGAATACTTCGGCAATGCGTGGTTGAGCGACAGTATCAAGCCGACGATAGTCACGGCGTTCGATCTGACAACGGCACAACCATTTTTCCTTAACTCCGCGAAAGCAGTCAGAAACGTTGGCGACGATTTCTTAATGTGGCAAGCGGCCCGTGCAACGACCGCAGTTCCTCCATATTTCTCACCATTCCGACTGTCGATCCCGCATATTCCATTTCGTCGTGCTCGTGAAGCCTGTCTGGTCGATGGTAGTCTCTTTGCTAGCAACCCAGCGATGTGCGCTTTGGCCGAAGCGCGTTCTTTGTTTCCTGGCGAAGATGACTTCCTGTTGATTTCCATTGGTTGCGGAGAGGCTCACCGTGCGTTTTTGCCCGTTGCCTTACGGCAGAACCGGCGCCGCATCTTTGATTTCTCTTCGACGGCACAGTCTGCATGTGTCGACTACCAGATGCGAGCATTTCTGCCGCGGCAACGTTATATTCGCATCCAAGCGGACTTAGTGCCGGGTTTGGACAGTATCGACGACGCTTCCGAGAAAAATCTGCTAGGCTTGCAAAGGGAAGCACGAGAAACGATCGCACGACACGCGGACGTGTTGGATCAACTCGTGGATTTGCTTGCTCCCGAGTCTAGCATGGCCATCGCCTAAAGTGGACAAATTTCGTATGGAGCCGCTTGGATAGCGGTCGTGCCGGATGAATATTTTCCTAACCACATTGACCGAGCAACCAGTGGTGAACCGCATTGAAAGCGAAGACAAAGACGATACCGTCCAAACACGCGGCGCGGTTCCAGCAACAATCCACCAGGTTCTCGATCGCTCCGAGAGGGGCCTCCTTCCTTGCAACACACGCTGCTTACAGCTCCTCTTCGAGGGGGTTCAGTTTTGCGGCTGCGTCTCGAAAACTGCCGGACCTGGTTAACAAGCCCTCTATTTCATGCGCACTTATTCAAAAAGAAACCACATAAGGTACCCATTAAAAGAACAAATGGCCCATAAGTATGTTAGTAAACGCTGAAAAGAAGGACAGTTTGTCGCTAGCGGATTCACCCGCCCCGCACGATCTGGAGAGGGCGCTCGCCGAGGCCGCCGAAGAAATGGACTTCGATTGGCCCGAGTTCCTGCCGGGGGAGCGGATCAAAGCTGGAATCACGGAAATCGTTCTTGGATTCCTGCTGGTGGCCGGCTTCGTGGCCTTCTGCAGCTTCCATTCGTGGTGTCCACTCTAGAACAGTTGAGCGAAGGTTGATCACCGTTCTCTGGTCGGCAATGGTTAAAGACGAAAACGCTGCACTCATCTTCGTTGCTGTCCTGATGACGCTGGTCGTCGTTCTGATCGTTGGCGCTCAACCTTAGCTTTTTATGCGGATTTTCAAACTTCTGATCTTCTTCAATCTCGTTTTTATTCCGGTTCTCGTGTTGAGCTTCTTCGGGGCTGCATACATCGTTCGTGGCCAGTTGCAAGAGAGTGCCGAACAGCAGGTTCTGGAGAACTCGCGCGTCATGATGCAGACCGCCAGAGCTTCCCGCTTGTATACAACCAAACAGATCTCTCCCCTGTTGGACCACGAGCAGTCGAGAGTCGACAAAGCGAATAACAGCGTCTTTCAGATATTAGACATGCAGCTTCCGGCAGGCGTTCAGAAAGCGATCGATAGCATTCCCTACCCTAAGGACAAACTAGTGGTCGAGAGTATTCGCCAGCAAATCCTCGATAACGTTCGTCAATCACCACGCGAATTGCCGGGACTCGAGTTCTTCCCTCAGTCAATCCCCTTTTATGGCTCAACCGAGAACTTCAATTATTTCCGAGGCCAGTATCCAGATTTCTCCTACAAAGAGGCCGCGCTGAATCCAACAAATCCACGGGACCGCACGGTGGACTGGGAGGCTGATGTAGTGAACATTTTCCGAAACGACCCTGCAAGAACCGAGGTCACGGGTCACCGCGACACTCCTGACGGAGCGTCCCTATATTTCTGCGCTCCGATTCGCGTTGACGATGCAAGCTGTTTGACCTGCCACAGCACTCCTGAAACGGCACCGGTAGAAATGGCGAAAATCTATGGAACAGCCAATGGTTTCGGTTGGAAACTTAACGAAGTGGTGGGTGCCCAGATAGTGAGCGTACCGGCTAAACTGGCTGACGCATCCGCCGAAAGGGCTCTCAGAGCGATTCTGCTCTGGTTGGGCGGTATCCTTGGATTTGTGCTTGTTGCGGCGAATATCATCGTGCTTTTATTTTTCGGCCGGGCCGGCGACGCCGGACCGGCGGCGCCCGTCCCCGAGGGCGACGCGGCCGGCGCGGGCCGGGATGCGCCCCCCCACGCCTTGAAGAAGCGCCCCTTCCGGGGCAATCGCGCGCCGTGCCGAGCGCTGGTGCTCGGGCTGGTCGTTTTGGTCGGCCTCGGCGGCTACGCCTTGCACCGGGTGGACCGCCGCCCTCGCCTCCCGGCAACGGGGGCGCAAGCCTCGTGGACACCGGCACAGGGTCCGGCTTCACTGGCCGCGCCGGCCCCAGCGCCTGCTGGGGCTGCAATGGCCGCGTGGGAGACGGTCCTCCCAACGGCCAGCGGTACCCCACAACCGGCGCCCTCGCCGGCGGAGGCGGATTGGGCCGCGGCGGAGCAACCCACGCCCGTAACCGTTCAGGCCCTCCCGCCAGCGGACCCGGGTCCGACGGCACCGGCGCCAAGTGCCGCGTTGGCAACGCTGGATTCGACCGAACCCCCGGCCGCCCCTAGCCCCACCCCTTCGCCAGTGGAAACGCCCGTCTCGGGGGAGGCCAATGACGCGGCGGTGCTGGAGCAGGACGGCAGGGCGGTGACCGCCGACAATGTTCTGGAGGGGGGCGGCGAGCGGTCGCAAGGGGGTCCCGGGGCCGGCCGCGCGCTGGATATCCCGTCCGGCGCCTTCACGCCGACTGCACTCAGGGCCAGGGTGCGATGGAGACACGTTGACAGACCCCGGCCGCCAGCGCGGCCCTCGTTTTGGCAGTCGCTGTTTGGGCAGAAGGAAACCAAGAAAGCCAGGCCCGACAAACCCCGCAATTAACGCCTTACAGAAAGGACGCGCATTGAGCAGCAAGATGCTAACGGGGCGGTGCCAGCTTGCTCTTCAGTTGCTCTCGACCGATTTCCCACAGCTTATGAATTGTGATAATGGAAACCTTCAAGCGATCGGCGATCCGACTCGAACTCCAGCCCTTGATAAGCAATGGGTAGACAACTGTCCGAGTGTATATGTCCAAACTCAAAAGCTCTCTCAATAATTTACAGCTCGGGTGAAGGCCGACATTTTTCCGCAGCTCATCGGTCCACTGCATCGAGATCGGTTCCGATCCAATGAGAACAAGCTCATCCAGCAAAAAAACTTTTGTGCCCTGTCTTTCCGGGCAGATGGGTTGGGGAGTAAAGGTCGTGCGGTAGGGGCCCCACCCATTCCAGTGAACGGTTTCTTAGCCTTATTTTCCTCTTTGCCGTTGTTCATACGGATCGTGTTTGCTGATTGCTTTGTTTATGATGAAAAGGTGATCTTTTCGTCAGCAAGAGCCCAAGATTTCACCATTGCTCCTCGTCAAGCGGTGTTTCTAACTCTAACGAGCAAAACTGTCCTATCCCTCAGCAATAAGTTCGTAAAAGGAGGAAACGCAAGCGATGGCATCCTCAGGATTCTCTTGGGAGAGAGTGCAGGATAGTTCTTTTCCAGAATGAAAAGTTTTCCTGAGGGATCGGACAGTTTTGCTCGTTGGAGTCAATAAGCACGGCTCGCAGATGCGAGAGAAGCAAGAGCATGCGCCCCTTGCTAACCGAAGTGCTGGCGCCACTAAAATTACACCAGAATACACACCAACTACTAATTAATATAACCCGGAATGCGACTCTCAATCCGCGATACGGATGCGGGCAAAGTTCCGGGGTTACTTGAAAAACAACCGTTAACTTATGAAAAAGTTTCTTTTAGGTTTAAGCGCAGTCGTCGCGTTGTTATTACCCCTTAGCCAGAACGCGCAAGCGAACTGGGTCGTCTACCATAAGGTTTATGTGTACCATCACGTTTACTCGAATCACCGCCAATGGCATCCTGGCCATTGGTATGCCGGGTTCTGGCACCCGGGTTACTGGTTCTAATGGGCCTGAATCGAGTATTCTACTATCGAAAGAAATTATGAAACATCGACAATTTTTGCAGACTCTGGCCGTTATTTCGACGGCCCTATTTTGTTCTACACATCTTGAAGCTCAAGTTCTGAGCGCAGGCAATCACGTCTCGCTTAGGTGTCTTGGGAACATTCCCGGGCCACGATATCTAAATGGACGAACCGCTAATGGCACCGTTGGCTTAGCGCCGCATTTGAGCCCGGAATTCACCGGTACAGAGTGGCGGGTCGTTCGAGCTGGTGACGGGCTGGTCGAATTGAAGTGCCTTGGCGACATCGAAGGTCCCAGATGGCTAGATGGAAGAACGGCGAACGGCACGGTGGGGTTAGCGCCAAACACAAACAGACCTTTTACCGGCACAAGATGGCAGGTTGTTCAGCTCGGCTACGATAATCCCAACATTGTCGCATTAAGATGCCTTGGCGACATCCCGGGTCCCAGATGGCTGGATGGCAGAACGGCAGACGGCACGGTGGGAGTCGCCGCTACGACAGAACCGCCGTTTACAGGTACCAAATGGGAAGTGCGTTTATATCCCTAAAGGTGCATTTTGACCGCTCCGTAATGCCAAAACGTGGTGACCGCACAAGACCTTTTAGCGTGCTAAGAGTTCCGATTCGTGCGGTCACCCCAAAAGGAAGAAAGTTTAATGAGTATAACATTATACTGTGTCGGCCTTACGGCGACAGCGCTAATCGCGATTCCTACGGCATCTATAGCACATGGGATTTGTGCGAATCAACTTTCTGCCGTGGAAACTCACGATTATGATCGTGACCAAAATCGCTACCGCTACTCAGGCATTTACTTTGTTTTTCCGTATAATGCTTACGGTGTTAGCTATTACGATGTGGACTATTGCTATACGCCCACAGCCGAGCAGATAGCCACGGCTCAGGAGCAGGTCCAGAACTCTTTCGCTGGAGGCCGACCGTGGGTTCGTTGGTTACCGGGTCTTCGCAATGCTTGGTATTTTGCCATCCAAGGCAAACTTGGTTTCCTCCCTTGGGTACGGCCAGGCCGCGACAGAGCCAAAGACCGCGCTCGTGATGAAGCCTGCCGAATTCAAAAAGAAAGCAAAATACGCCTGAAGTTATGAAAGTTTTTCTCGGAATGAGCTGTCGAATTCAAAAAGAAACAAAATGTGTCCGAGATTCTGAAAGTTTGCCCACGCGATTGCTTTGTAATCAGTGCAACCCGGAATGCGACGGCAAATCTTCAATACGGATTCGGGCCAAGTTCCAAGGTTACTTCAGACAAAAGACAATCGGTAACTTATGAAAAAGTTTCTTTTAGGTTTAAACCCACTTGTGGCGGTTTTCTTACCGCTTGGCCAGAGCGCTCGAGCGCACTGGGGTCGTCTGTCGTCACATTTATGTGCACCATCACGTTTACTCGACTTACCTAGCCGCACCAGCAGCCCAAGCTAGTATTTAATAGCATGTCGACATACACACAGGCGAACAGACCGCTCACCATCAAGACGCCGCTAGGCCAGGATGTCCTGCTCTCGACTCGGTTTCGCGGGTGCGAGGCCATCTCGCAGCTCTTTAATTTCCAGGTCCATCTCCTCACCGAGGCTGCAAACGAAATCCAGTTCGACCGAATCCTGGGCCAGAATGTGACTGTGGAGCTGCGTCTAAACAACCAGGAGAAACGTTACTTCAACGGGCTGGTTAAGCGATTCAGTCAAGGCGGCCGCGATGAGACTTTTGTGCATTTCAGTGCGGAGATAGTCCCCAAACTCTGGCTGCTGACTAAGAAAGTCCGGAGCCGAATTTTTCAGCATCTGACTGTGCCGGACATCCTCCGCCAGTTGTTTGCCGGATTCGATGTCAGCTACGAACTATCAGCTACCTACTACCAGCGTGATTATTGCGTTCAGTACCGCGAGACCGACTTCAATTTTGTCAGCCGCCTCATGGAGGAAGAGGGGATTTACTATTTCTTTAAGCACAGCGACGGGGGTCACCAGATGGTCGTGGCTGACGTTGCGACCCGGCATCCCACGGTAGCCGGACAAAGCAGTGTTATTTACGACGAGGTGTCCGGGGGTGGACGGGAAGACCTGCGAATCACGGCCTGGGAAAAAAGCCAGGAACTGCGATCAGGCCAGTACACCCTTTGGGATCATTGCTTTGAACTTCCGGGCAAGAACCTTGAAGCCAAGCAAAAAATCAGCGACAGCGTCACTGTCGGCAAAGTGACCCACAAGCTGAGTGCCGGTGGCAACGATAAACTGGAGATCTACGATTATCCCGGCGGCTATGCTCAGCGCTTCGACGGGATCGATCGCAATGGCTCGCCGCAGCCCCGGGATTTACAGGACATCCTCCCCGATAGCGAGAGAACGGTGAAAGTGCGCATGGAGGAAGAAGCGGCCGCCAGCCTGGAGATCGAAGGCGGGAGCAATTGCGGCCAGTTCGTCGCCGGTCACACATTTATGTTAAAACGGCATTTCGATGGCGATGGGCAATACGCTCTGACTCACGTCGAACACGATGCCCATCTTGACGGCGATTACCGCAGCAGCCAGGCGCCGGCGTTTACCTACGAGAACCGTTTCACCTGCATTCCTGGCGCTTTGCCATACCGTCCGCCGCGGATGGCAAGGAGGCCGCTGATCGCTGGAATCCAGACAGCGACGGTGGTCGGTCCTCAAGGCGAGGAAATCTTCTGCGACAAGTATGGGCGGGTAAAAGTGCAGTTCCATTGGGACCGCGAAGGGAAAAAGGACCCCAACAGCTCGTGCTGGCTACGCGTTGCCCAGGTATGGGCAGGTAAGGGCTGGGGCGCATTTTTCTGGCCCCGGATTGGCCACGAGGTGGTGGTCGTGTTTGAAGAGGGTGATCCGGACCAGCCGTTGATCGTTGGCAGCGTCTATAATGCGGAGAACATGCCGCCGTATCAATTGCCTAAGAAAAAGGTCTTCGCAGGTCTAAAATCGGCAACCCACAAGGGGATACCCTCCAAAGACTTCAATGGAATTATCTTTAACGATCAAACGGGCCATGAACACCTCTCGTTGCACTCCGAGCACAACATGAGCTTCAATTCAGAGTACGACAAAATGATCCATGCAGGACGCCACAAAGGCGAGCGAGTCGCTGGCGCGTCGATCATGACAGTCGGAAATATTCCCCTGGGTGGTGGAAGTGGCGGTGGCCCACTTCCAGGGGTTCCGGCAGGCCCAGGGGCTCCGGCAGCGCCACCTGGAAGTGGCGGTGGCAATGGTGGCGCCACGCCTGCCCCAACCCCTGCCCCAACCCCTGGAAATGGCAGTGGTAGCGACATGAATGCCGGAAACACCATGCCGGTCCCAAGCCCGATTAATGAACTTCCAGGTTTGAACGCTTTGATGGTCTTCGGTGAAAACATACAATCCGCAATCGGACTCAATCACTCGCTCGCAATCGGAAACAACCACCAAATAACCATTAATCCGCTGGGTATGGTCGCACTCGGCGCCCCGGTGCCGCCTTGGTTCACGGGCGCAATGGCAGGTATGGGCGGAGACTTCCAGCTGACCGTAGGTGCGAGTGCGGCCGTTACGGTGGGTCAGGCGTTCGAAATCAACGTTGGCAAGAAAAAGATCACCATCGAAGGGACATATGAAGATCACAAGGTAACTTCGATAGCGTGCGGAGTGCTGGCCGCTGCCGCTACCCTCTATGCGATCGGGTACGGCTTGCAAAATAACAACAACAAATACCTTGAATGCGGTCTTTTTACAGTTGCGTACCAAGCGGTGGTGGATGCGACGCTGATCGTGATAATGACTGCCGAAAATTGGGAGGAGGAGTCACAAGAGGCGGAAGTCTTTGAACTGAACACTTTATTCGGAGTGCAGCCAAACCCAGCGCCGGAATCTGCTGCTACTACTACGACGGGCTGGTTGGCAGGGGCCGCGGCTGGCGCTGCGCTGTTGGCCGCAATTACAACTCCTCTAGTCCTCGCCGAAAAAGACTCGGACGTTGGAGACCAGCAGAGTGCTGCCGATGCTCCGGCCGGAGGCGGCAGTGGCGGTGGCGACGGTGATGGCGACGATGCACATTCGGTCGAAGGGAGATACACCGTCACCGCGAACGGCGTGGAGATAATTAGTCGAACTCCCGGGGCTATTCCCCGCAAGAATGTCATTACTTTGCTGGCTACAGGCGAATCTGTAGCTGGAACAGGCAGCGGTGGATACGTACAGGTGCGAGGAAATGCCGGCGTTCGCATCACCGCCGGACCACCAGAGCTTCTGCCAACTTCGTCGGACTCTACAAACGGTGTCGACATCATCGTCGGCCTAAAGCAAACCGTCACAATTCTGCGGGGCTTTCCCCCACACTGGCAGAAGATCGAAATGTCCCAAGGCGGTATCGAGATCGACGCTGGCCCTAGCGGAACGTTGACGCTCCAGGCGGGCGCAAGCTCGATCACCCTTAACGCAGAGGGCATAACAATCAAAGGGCCCCTCGTACAAATCAACTAGGCAATTGCTGAGGGATCGTGCAATGAGTGACGGAAAGCCAATCAAAATCAGCGCAGTGACAGCCTCTGAGGTGTGCGCGCATTTTAACCTTGAGAAAAGTGCGCGGCAACCACTCGATGACAGGATGGGGCCAGGTGAGTTTGTGGAAGCTCTGGTCGTTAGTAAGCAATACCTCGCAGGAATCGAGTTCATGGCCCATGCCCTCCCGGCACGCGAGGCGATCTGGTGGGGTTGTCTGTGCTTACAGTACGCGTGCGGCAACGAGTTATCGACGTCGGAGAAAGCGGCCTGCAAAGCCGCCGTGCGATGGGTGCTCCAACCTATCGAAGGAAATCGGGCTGCCGCGAAAGCCCCAGCCGAAGCGGCCGGACCGGCTTCGCCGGCCGGCTCCTTAGCGATGGCCGCGAACCAGACAGGGGGCAGCCTGGCTCCGCCTAACCTCCCGCCACGGCCTTTCGCCCCAGCCCGGGCAGTCGCAAACGCGGTCAAGTTCGCCTCGCTCAAGGGCGACCCGGTTAGAAGGGCCGACAGGCAAAGATTGTTTGTTGAACTTGGGACGGGGGTGGCCGAGGGCCGATTTATTGTGGGGTTGTCTAGATGAGGGAGGACTGAAATATGGGGCAACCTGCCGCTCGCTTGGGAGATATGCATACCTGTCCTATGTCGACGGGACCTGTTCCGCACGTGGGCGGCCCAATTCTCTCGCCCGGGTGCCCGACGGTGCTGATTGGTCGCCAGCCAGCTGCTCGGGTCGGCGATATGGCTTCGTGCACCGGTCCTCCTGACACAATTGCCAAGGGTTCGGCTACGGTGCTTATCAATGGCAAGCCCGCGGCGCGGATGGGTGATATGACCGCGCACGGAGGGATCATCATGGCCGGTTTGCCAACCGTTCTAATCGGCGGATAGAAACGACAAATAACGAGGAATATAGTTTATGAACATTCTAGAGGCCATACCGTACGAGCGACAGTCGGATCCGCGGACTAACCGGGACTGCGGCGCAGCCTGCCTTAGCATGGTCTATCGCTCTTTTGGCAAGGACGTCGCGCGGGCGCAGATATGGCAGGCGGTTGGGAAACAAAACCGGTCCGGCAGTTTCGCGTCGACCACCCACTTGATGGCTCAGGACGCATTGAAGCGCGGCTTCGCTGCCGTGGCCATCCAGACGCGTCATCCCTTGCAGGCGTTGAAGCTTTGCCGGGATTCCGGGATTCGCGCGATCCTGAATCATCGCCTCAAGGACGACTTGCTAACTGGCCATTACTCGGTTCTCGTTGATATCGACGCGAAGGACGTCGTCCTGCACGATCCGCTCTATGGGCCGTCGCGTCGGCTGCCGCACGCCGAGCTGCTCGCCCTTTGGCAGCGACGCTTCTCCAGCTCTGAAATCCGGGGGAACGTTATCATTGGTATCGCGGCGCCACCCCCTGCTGAGTCTGCCTGCCCTCTCTGCCACACCCCGATCCCCCCCAGCGTCAAATGCCCGAGGTGCCACGAACCGGTCTGCTTGCGGCCGGCCGGCCTCTTGGGGTGTATGAGCAGCGCCTGCGCCGAACGGGTCTGGAACTACCTCTGCTGTCCTTCCTGTGACTACACGTGGAACTTCAGCCTGCAGCGGCCACAAGCCAGAGTAGAGCCCCCAGCCTCTGCGGATGGTCGGACTGGGCCTCCGGCCTCTGCGGAATGTCGGATTCCTGCCAGCGTTCCCGGCAGCCCGTCGCCTGAAGCAAAAGCCGCTTCTCAGGAGCGAACACTGAACCTCGACCAGTTGTTTAATGCGCTGGATAAGTTTTGCAATCATTTTTCGCCGGCTGCGGCGAGTCATCCGGAGCTCAAGCAGCAGCTCGATTTCATCGCGGCGAGCAAAGAAAAATTGACGTTGGCGTTAGCCGAGGAACGCGCCCAAGCCCAGGCACGCCGGGAGCAACTAGCCAACGCACTGCAGGGAATCAGGCAGAAAGAGGAAGCCCAGCGCAAACAATTGGAGGAACTCACCCGCTGAAACGCTCTTAAAGGCGTTCTCGGCCTCACCTATGTTCCCAAGGTGCTTCTTTACGAGCTCCCCGATTCTGTCAGGGGCTATCTTCTTGACGGGGATTTGCTTTTTTACCGTTTGTATCTTGGCCTGAGGTTTTTTGGCGGGAGGACGCTTGTTCATGAATTCCGTTAAACTATAGTGAAAGCACGGACGTCTTTCGAGGCGAAAATGGAGAGCGGTGGCGAACTCCTTCAAAAGTCCGGTTGAGGCAGAGCATTCCGCTGCCGATAGGAAACTCACGATGACTGCCAGGCTTCGGCGCGGCACTTGATAG